>Ga0209515_10009689_pt1 | contig 10912 bp, 13 predicted proteins | sample Subgroupgradi54m_FD_187454 | JGI IMG/M metagenome (GOLD analysis project Ga0209515, IMG submission 187454) | Subsurface groundwater microbial communities from S. Glens Falls, New York, USA - GMW60B uncontaminated upgradient, 5.4 m (SPAdes)... ...
GGAAAAGCTCTTAAAGGAGAGTTTGAAGGATATTGGCGGTATCGATATGGTGATTATCGAGTCATTTATAAGATCTCTGAAAAAGAAATTCTTCTTTTGGTTTTAAGAATCGCGCATCGAAAATCAGTTTATCTTGAAGAATAATAAAATTAAAGAAGGAGACTTGCCATGGCGCTTTTAGAATCAGTTTTAATTCCTCTCGGCACGACGATGCCGCGTTTGTTAAAGATGCCAAAGAGAGCAAGGACAAAGCATCTATTTAAAAATAAATCTGGACAAAATGCTGCCAAATGATATATTTTAACTGTAATACGAAAACATGATCGATAGGAGAATGGTATGACCACGGTTACGGTGTCCCCAAAATTTCAGGTTGTGATTCCCCTCGAAGTGCGAAAGAATCTTTCTCTCCATCCTGGAGAAAAACTTCAAGTTGTCCTTTATGACAATCGCATTGAACTCATTCCCATCCCCAAGCTTAAAGAAATGCGCGGAATTCTTAAAGGCACAAACCCCGTCATAGAAAGAGAACAGGATCGTCTGTGAATTTGGTTGATTCTTCGGGTTGGGTTGAATATTTTTTGGATGGTCCCCAGGCCAATCTTTTTAACTCGCCTTTATCAGATACTCGCCATTTAATTGTCCCATCAATATGTATTTATGAAGTCTTTAAAACTGTCTTGCGAGAGCGTGATGAGAGTCTCGCCCTGCGATCTGTTGTTCTCATGCAGCAGGGGTTAGTTGTTGATTTTAATAGTGAGATCGCCCTTGAGGCCGCTAAGTTAAGTTATCAATTGAAATTACCCGCGGCCGATAGTATTATTTTGGCAACGGCACGAAAATATCACGCGACAATTTGGACACAGGATTCAGACTTTGAAAATATTGAAAATGTTAAACTGATTAAAAAGAAATAGAGAAGGAGAATGAAATGGCTTTACTTGAATCAGTTTTAATTCCTCTGGGCACGACGATGCCGGATTTTGAACTTAAAAGTCCCGACCCCGATGGGAAAGTTTATAAAGGCCAAGACCTTTACGGCGAGCGAGGACTTTTGATCGCCTTCACCTGCAATCATTGTCCTTACGCTCAAGCCGTGTGGCCGCGGTTTATCCGCCTCGCGAAATATGCCCAAGGTATGCGGATTCACACAATTGCGATTAATCCCAACATTCATCCGGATTATCCTCAAGATTCCGCTGAAGAAATGAAAAAGAAAATTAAAGAATTGGGAATCGATTTTCCGTATCTCGTGGATGAAACTCAAAAAACCGCGCAGGCTTTTAAAGCCCAATGCACGCCGGATATTTATCTTTTCGGTAAAGATCACAAACTTGTTTATCACGGCCGCATCGACGATAACTGGCAGGATGAAAAGAAAGTGACACGTGAAGAATTAAAAGAAGCTTTAAACGATTACGCGTCCGGCAAAAATGTTTCGTCGACTCAAAAACCTTCCATGGGTTGTTCCATTAAATGGAGAACATAAAAGGTAATGGAATTTTTAAACCGCATTTCCACAGCTCATAATGTTGAAGACATTATTAAGGAATTAACCCTCGACATTCAGGGACCTTACGATTTGGGGATTTTATTTTTTTCTCAATATCCTTATCCGCGTCTTCAGGAAATTTTAAAAGGGATCACCCAAAAAATTCCGATTCTTAATGTGTTGGGATGCACGTGCGCGGGAATCATCGGCAGTCATGAAGAGGTTGAAGAGCGAAGAGGAGTGTCGCTTCTTTTGGCGAGATTGCCCGACGTTAAAATTACACCATTTTCACTGAATCAATCCCGATTGTTGGAGTTAGAAAAGGAACAGGATTGGTATGATTTTTTTAATATTTTTCCGAATGAAAATCCTGTTTTTCTGACGTTGCCCGATCCTTTCCAGTTTGACACGAATCGTTTTCTTAAAAAACTTAAAAATGCTTATCCTCAATCTCCCGTGATTGGAGGATTAGCGAGTGCCGCGATGCAAGCCAGCGGCAACACGCTGATTTTAAATGATCAATTATTTCATGATGGACTTATTGGTCTTTCTCTGATGGGAAATGTGCGTGTCGACACGGTTGTTTCTCAAGGCTGTCGTCCTCTCGGACAAACTTATATTGTCACGAAAGCACAGGACAATATCATTTATGAATTAGGCGGGAGACCTTTTTTGGAAACTCTCCGGCAAGTTTTTACTAAAGCGTCTGACCGGGATAAATTGCTCGCGCAGGAAGCGATTTTTGTCGGAATCGTGATGGATGAATACAAACACGAATACAAACGAGGGGATTTTTTGATTCGGATGGTTTTAAAAATTGATCCGCAGACCGGAGCAGGTTTGATCGGAGATCATATTAAAACAGGGCAGACGGTTCAATTTCATGTTCGTGACGCCCAATCAGCGACGGAAGACTTGAACGCGCTTTTGACCCTTCAAGTCAACACCAATGCCAGCCGGCCCAAAGGGGCTCTCGTTTTTTCCTGCAATGGGCGGGGGAAACATCTTTTTAAAGAACAGAACCACGATATCAGGATTATTCAAACTCATTTGGGGCCGATTCCGGCCGCCGGATTTTTTTGCGCCGGGGAGATCGGTCCCGTTGTTGGTCAAAATTTCCTTCACGGGTTCACCGACAGCCTCGCCTTGTTTTATCCTCGAAAAGATTGACTTGTGTGATATATTGTGTTATCTTTTGTGTGATAGGAGGTGTGGAAAATGTCAACCAATTTAGCGCTCGATGATCAATTGATTATTTTGGCTCAAAAGGTGGGGCATCATAAAACCAAGAAAGAGGCCGTGACGGTCGCGTTAGAGGAATATGTGGCCCATAAAAAACAGCAGGACGCCGTTCACATGTTTGGAACCGTTGAATTTGACAGCCGATTTAATTACAAGAAAGCCAGAAATCGATGAAAGTTTTAGTCGATACGTGTATCTGGTCGGAGGTTTTAAGACACCGGCCCTCGAATAGTATTTTGGCCGGCCAAGTCAAAGACCTTATTGATGACGGCAGACTTGTGATGATGGGCCCTATCCGGCAAGAATTACTTTCGGGAATCTCAGACTCGAAACAATTTCATCAGCTTAAAGAGATTTTATCGGCTTTTGAAGATATCCCCTTAACAACAACTCATTTTGAAAAGGCCGCTGAATTTAGCAACGCGTGTCGAAAGAAAGGAGTCCAGGGTTCTACAATCGATTTTCTCATTTGTGCTGTCGCTTATCTTGAGAATCTTGTGATTTTTACAACGGATGGGGATTTTGAAATCTATAAAAAATATTTGCCGATCAGCTTACTATCTCTTCGTTAGGTAAGGAAATCCTTTGAATAATTGAAGTTATTATTTGATTGTGCTATATTAAAAATAGAGGTGAAAATTGATGCAAGAGATTAAACACGATAAACAAAGCGTTCCTGTTCATTTAACTCCGTCGGCAATCAAGAAGATTAAATCCATGATGGCCAATGAGAAAAAAGAGGATTGCGGTCTTCGCGTGGGTGTCGTGACGGGTGGATGCGCGGGGCTTTCTTATGATTTGAGATTTCAAAAGGCTCCATACGAGAATGATGTTATTCTCGAGCAAGATCATTTGCAAATTTTTATTAATCCGGACAGTTTAGCCTTCCTTAAAGGGATAGAGATTGATTATGTCGATACCCTTAAAATAAGCGGCTTCCAATACAGAAATCCTAACGCCAATAAAAGTTGCGGCTGCGGGACATCGTTTAGTTAATGGTTCGACGCGCTTTGCTTGCTCACCATTATTGAAAGTAAATATTTAATGACCCCTGAAGTTCAAGAGTTAAAATCCATCCATTTGAAGTACCAGCCTTTTCCAGGATCCGAGAAGATCTACAAAGAGGGGAAAATTCATAAAGATATTCGTGTGCCTTTCCGCCGCATTGAACTCTCTCCAACAATTGATCACAATAAAAAAAATATTTCCAATAGCGCTTTAGAAGTTTACGACACATCAGGCCCGTATACCGATAGTGCAGTCAACGTGGATATCACTCAAGGGCTTCCTCAATTACGCAAATCTTGGATTTTAAACCGAAACGATGTTGAAGAACTTGTTGAATCCACCTCGATTTATCGACGTGAACGCGAGTTTGATTCGAAGTTAACCTCCATACGTTTTGCTAACCTCCAGAAACCTCTGCGCGCGAAATCAGGCCAAAATGTCACTCAAATGCATTATGCCCGCCGAGGAATGATAACTCCAGAAATGGAATTTATCGCCATTCGTGAAAATTGCGCTCCGGAATTTGTCCGCGATGAAGTCGCCCGCGGCCGCGCGATTATCCCGAATAATATTAATCACCCTGAAAGCGAACCGATGATCATCGGTCGGAATTTTTTAGTCAAGATCAATGCGAATATTGGAAATTCCGCGATCAGCTCCAGCATCTCTGAAGAAGTGGAAAAAATGGCGTGGGCGATTCGATGGGGTGGAGACACGGTCATGGATTTGTCGACGGGCCAATATATTCATGAAACACGGGAATGGATTATTCGCAACTCGCCGGTGCCGATCGGAACGGTTCCTATTTATCAAGCTCTGGAAAAAGTTAATGGTAAAGCTGAAGATCTCACCTGGGAAATTTATCGCGATACGTTAATTGAGCAGGCGGAACAAGGTGTTGATTATTTTACGGTTCACGCCGGCGTTCTTTTGCGTTATATTCCGTTAACCGCTAAACGGATGACGGGAATTGTGTCTCGCGGCGGATCGATTATGGCCAAATGGTGTTTGTCTCATCATAAAGAAAGTTTTCTTTACACTCATTTTGAAGAGATTTGCGAGATTATGAAACAATATGACGTGAGTTTTAGTTTAGGCGATGGACTTCGCCCCGGGAGTATTGCCGATGCCAATGACGCGGCTCAATTTGCTGAATTAGAGACGCTTGGAGAATTAACGAAGATCGCCTGGAAACACGACGTGCAGACGATGATCGAAGGTCCGGGACACGTTCCGATGCATTTGATTAAAGAGAATATGACGAAGCAGTTAGAGATTTGCCATGAAGCGCCGTTTTATACCTTAGGCCCATTGACGACGGACATTGCTCCCGGCTACGATCATATCACCTCAGCCATCGGTGCCGCGATGATTGGCTGGTATGGCACAGCGATGCTTTGCTACGTGACACCGAAAGAACATTTAGGATTACCGAATAAAGAAGATGTAAAAGATGGAATTATCGCTTATAAAATTGCGGCGCACGCTGCAGATTTAGCCAAAGGTCACATCGAAGCTCGAAAATGGGACGACGCTCTTTCGAAGGCACGGTTTGAATTTCGATGGCGTGATCAATTTCATTTGAGTCTTGACCCTGAACGTGCAGAAAGTTTTCATGACGAGACATTGCCTGCCGAAGGAGCCAAGGTCGCTCATTTTTGCTCAATGTGCGGACCCAATTTTTGCTCAATGAAAATTACGCAGGATGTTCGAGATTATGCTGAAAGCCAAGGTCTCAAAGAAGAAGAGGTCCTTAAAAAAGGGATGGAAGAAAAGGCTGAAGAATTTCGTCAAAAGGGCGGACATATTTATTCTTAAAAGATGAACAAAGAATTCTACTCCCAACTTGCAGAACAAAGTCTTAAAGGTGATATTCTCTCTCGAGAAATCGCGTTAGAAATTTTAACGTCTCAAGATGTGGAACTTCTTCCGTTGCTTCAATCTGCCTACGAAGTGCGGAAAACATTTTTTGGAAAAGCGGTCAGAGTTCATATCATCAATAACGGTCAAAATGGATTTTGTCCCGAAGATTGCCATTATTGCCCTCAGGCGAAAAGTTCCCGAGCTGATATTGAAGAATATCCTTTAAAATCAGATGAGGAATTCTTGGCCGAGGCCAAGAATGCTTACGAAAAAGGGGCTTACCGTTATTGCATGGTTTTCGCCGGACGCGGCCCATCGCGCAAACGTGTTGAACATTTGGCGCGTCTGATTCGTGACATCAAATCGAAATATCCGATTCAAATTTGCGTGTCAGCCGGGTTGCTTGATCAAGAGAAAGCTCAAGTTCTTCAAGAAGCCGGGTTGGATCGATTGAATCACAACTTAAATACGTCAGAACAAAATTATCCCAAAATTTGCACAACACACACTTATGCCGATCGTATCAATACATTAAACGCAGCGCGCTCTGTTGGGATTAAATTATGTTCCGGGATGATTCTGGGGATGCACGAAACTTATGAGGATGTGCTTGAAGTGGTTTATAAATTGCGAGAGATGCAAGTGGAATCGATTCCAGTGAATCTTTTGATTCCGATTGAAGGGAATATTTTGACAACGACATCGGAATTGAGTCCGGAATATTCTTTGAGGGTTTTAGCGTTGTTTCGTTTTTTAAATCCAAAATCGGAATTGCGCATCGCCGCGGGACGAGAATTGCATTTAAGAAGCATGGAAGTGTTGGCACTTTATCCAGCGAATTCATTATTTTTAGACGGGTATTTAAACACGAGGGGAGCAGAACGAGCTCGAACATTACAAATGATTAAAGACGCGGGTTTTACGATTGAATCAGATCATTCTTTAGATGATTTGATTGGGCAAGAAGAGGCATCGCAGGTTGTTTCGAAATCTCTGCTTAAGGATTTGCAGGATTTACGACCGCAGAAGTCCAATTCAGAAGCAACGTTATCAAACTGTTCACGCCCGTCGTAAAACAATAGTTTAAATTCCTATTGATAATCAAAAGGAAAATGCTATCATTTATAAAATATGGCTAAAGAAAAATTACATATCTCACGCTTCGAATTATTGACGGACGCTGGATTTGGAGCTCAGAAAGCCGGGGACATCCTGATCCAGGCGTTTGCTCACACCAGCCGGTATGTCTTTATTGAACCCATGATTCCCGCTGAAATTTCTCCACCGCCGCGCACCAAACCCGCCCTTTCCGGTGTCATCATTCGTGTCGCGGATTTTGATCTTAAAAATATTGGTAATGATACCGACGTTATTTTAGCGTCTCATGAAATTGTTCTTGATCGCCGCTTGGACGATGAAGAGTACAACAAAAACTGCCGAATCCTCCTCGACATGGGTGACAAGCAAGGTAATGAAGAAGCCTATGAACAGGTTTGTAAACGGGCGGCGAGACTGGGATTGAGTGTTTATCCTTTTGAGGTTTTGCCTGAAGCCACGACGATTGTTAAGTCGATGGCGGGCAAGGGCAAGAATATGTATTACTTGGGGATGTTAGGGAGTATTTACGATGTCCCTGAGGAAGCGATTCTTAAAGAGATTCGAGAGACATTTGGCAAAAAACTTGAAGAAAGTATTTTTGAGAAAAATGTCAAACTTTTTAAATATGGTTACCAACATTCCAAAGAACACATTCATTTTTCGTTTGAAATTGAAGCCAAAGCCAAAACTTCGGGAGACAAAATTCTCATTAATGGAAATGAAGCGTTGAGTATGGGAATTATTAATGCCGGCATAAAATTAATTTCGGGTTATCCTATTACTCCAGCGTCGAGTATTCTTCATACACTGGCCAAAGTTTTTCCGTCGTACGGGGGAATGGTTCATCAAGCAGAAGACGAAATTTCCGCGATCGGCACCGCCATTGGAGCTTATTATGGAGGGATTCCGGCGGTGACGGCGACGTCAGGCCCAGGATTATCTTTAAAACAAGAATTCATTGGCTACGCGGCCATGGCGGAAATTCCGATTGTTATTATTGACGTTCAACGCTCTGGTCCTTCGACGGGCATGCCTACCAAAACTGAACAATCCGATCTTTTGTCCGTTGTTTATGGATCTCATGGGGATAACACGAAAATTGTCATCAGCGTCGGGAATGTTATTGATTGTTATTACGCGCCGATGATGGCCCGCTATTTCGCTGAAAAATTGAGAATGCCTGTCTTTATCATGAGTGATTTCCAGATGGCCAATTGCTATAAGGTCATCGATAAACCGACGGTTTATAACATTAAAAATGTTGATGAGATCCCCGATGAAATTTTTAAACATTTTTGGATTAATCGATTGCCGGATGGTATTGAGATGGTTCGCCACAATCAAGCGAACCCCGGCGTGCCCGGGGGGATGCGGATGGTCACAGGACTCAATACCAATGAAGAAGGTTCTGTAAACTACTTCGCGAAAACGAATCAGCGCGCGCACGAAGTTCGTAATGAAAAAGTTCATCACGTGCGCCGGGCTTTAACAGAACCAGAGCTTTTTGGGACGGTGAAAAGCGGTGATGTTTTGGTTGTCGGATGGGGAAGTAATCGCGGGGCTATCGCCGAAGCTGTTCATCGCTGTCAAGAGGAGGGACTTTCCGTCGGCGGCATGTGTTTTCGAATTGTTTATCCATTGCCTTTGATGCTTAAAGATATTTTTAAACGATTTAAAAAAGTTGTCACGGTCGAATCCGCCTACGGAGACGCGTACAAACATCCGCCATTGACAATGTGTTTGCGAGCTTTGACACTTGAAGATATTCAGCCGATTGTGTCTCGCGCGACAGGCAGGCCTGTTCCGCCGAGATTGATTCAAAATAAGATTAAGGAGATCCTCAATGGGCACCGAAACTAAAGACATTTCACAAGATCAGCCATTGAGCGTCAAAGACCTCAATACCGAACAGCCACGCTGGTGTGTGGGCTGCGGCGATTTTAGTATCATCATGAGTTTAAAGCGATTCATGGTCGATAAGCAAATCATTCCGCACATGACGGTCAATGTGTCAGGAATTGGATGTTCAGGCCGGGCTCCGGCGTATATTAAAACCTATGGCGTGCATTCCATTCATGGTCGTCCGATTCCCGTCGCGTTAGGACTCGCGTTGTCACGACCTGACTTGAATATTTTTATTCATTCCGGTGATGGTGACGCGATCTCAATCGGCGGCAATCATCTGATTCACGGGATCAATAAAAATTTTAAGTGCGTTTTTATTTTGTATGATAATGAGCTCTATGCTTTGACCAAAAGTCAGACATCTCCGACGACACGGAAAGGGCATAAAACAAACACTCAGCCTCAAGGAACGTATCTTGATCCTGTTTCGCCGACACAACTGGCGTTAGGGATTGGCGGATCGTTTGTCGCGAGTACCGCCGATTGGATGCCCGAGCATTTGACCAACACGTTAAAAGCGGCGTTCGAGCACAAAGGATTTTCGTTTGTTCATGTCTCCCAGCGATGTCCTCATTTCGATCCTGATAATTTTGACCACAAATCTTCAGCCTGGTTTTCTTTTCTATCACATCCTAAAGGAATTCCGCCGGATAAACGCATTGCTGAAAAAACCGAAGTCGTTGAGCACGATCCAACGGACAGAGAAGCGGCTTTTAAGTACGCAAACAGTCCTAGAAGTTATTTCGGCTTATTTTATATTAATCCGAATAAACCGCGCTACGATGAGATTCTTTTAAACCTCGTCAAAAATAGCAAACCTAAAGACCCATCGACGTTGTTTGATAGCTATAAGATTTAATGGAAAAACTCGTCATCATTGGTTCTGGTCCCGCGGCTCACACGGCTGCGATTTATGCCGGTCGGGCCCGACTTGAACCGTTTGTCTTTGAAGGATTCTTAGCCGCTGGAGTCTCCGCGGGCGGACAACTCACCACCACCACCGAAGTTGAAAATTATCCAGGCTTCCCCGAAGGCATTTTAGGTCCAAAGCTCATGGACAACATGCGCGAGCAGTCTTTGAAATGCGGCGCGCGGATCAAGACATTAACCGTCGATAAGGTTGATTTACGGACATCTTCCTTTAAAGTTTTTGCCGGAAAAGAGAGTGTCGAGACAAAATCTCTCATTATCGCGACAGGAGCCACTGCGAAACGTCTAAACCTTCCCGGTGAAGATCGTTTGTGGCAAAAAGGCATTTCGGCCTGCGCGGTCTGCGATGGAGCTTTACCTATTTTTCGTAATAAAGTTTTGGTTGTGATTGGCGGCGGAGATTCGGCCGTCGAGGAATCAACGTATTTGACAAAGTACGCGTCTAAAATTTATCTTTTAGTCCGTCGAGATTCCTTGCGCGCGTCCAAGGCAATGCAAGAAAGAATTTTAGCGGATAAAAAAATTGAAATCCTCTGGAATACTGAAGCGGTCGAAGTATTAGGTGACAAAGCTTTAACAGGCTTAAAAATTATTAATAATAAAACCAAAAAAGAATCTACATTAGAAGCCGGCGGATTATTTTACGCGATCGGACACCTTCCCAACACAGCCTTTCTTGAAGGTCAAATCGAACTCGACACGGCCGGTTACATTAAGACCCTTCCCGGAACCACTCAAACGAATGTCAAAGGCGTTTTTGCCTGCGGTGATGTGCAGGATAAAATTTACCGTCAGGCCGTGACCGCCGCCGGTTCAGGCTGTATGGCCGCCCTCGATGCCGAGCGGTATTTAGCCCACCAATAATCTATTATTATTTTTGTTTAACTCAAATTTGTCCGTACGGACAAATTTAAGCTGCCCCTTTGGGTAGATTTTGTCCAAGTGGACAAAATCTGGGCCATATGCTACTATGCCGATAATTTCTTATAATATTAATAATCATTAAATATGACTAAACTCCAAACGTTACCCTCAAAATCCGAATCCTGGCGGATGTTTGACGAAATTTCGCCGCGATACGATTTTTTAAACCATTTTTTATCTTTTGGCCTGGATCGCCGCTGGCGTCGGAAATTAGTGAAATTTTTACCCTCCAAATCCGATCAGCGTCTTCTTGATTTGGCGACGGGTACTGCGGATACAATTTTTTCTTTTTTTCAATACAGTTCTCAAGTCAGTTCAGCTGTCGGAATTGATTTGGCCGATAAAATGCTTGAGATCGGCCGCCTTAAAGTTAAACAGAAGAAATTGCAGGATAAAATCGTTTTAAAGCACGCTGATGCCAACCAAATTCCCTTTGAGGCTCAGACTTTT
>Ga0209515_10009691_pt1 | contig 10910 bp, 7 predicted proteins | sample Subgroupgradi54m_FD_187454 | JGI IMG/M metagenome (GOLD analysis project Ga0209515, IMG submission 187454) | Subsurface groundwater microbial communities from S. Glens Falls, New York, USA - GMW60B uncontaminated upgradient, 5.4 m (SPAdes)... ...
TTAATGCAAGTATATGTCCAAAAATCTACAAGAACAACCTTTCCTTTTAGGTCTTTAATCAAGAGAGGTTTGTCTGTGCTTGCACTGAGCGAAGCCGAAGTGTTAAGCCATTTTGTAATTCCTACAAGATCAGGCGCAGGAGTATTTGCATTGAAAAGATCGTTTGTCGAGGGGGCAGTTGTCGAACTTTGACCTTTTAATACATCGAGCTGATTTTTAATTGCGCTGTTATTTTCAAAACTGTTTAGAGTAGAGCTAAACTGTGGAAAAGCATTTAAAAGCTGTGTCTGAATATATTTATCATAATTTGTGTAAATGGCAAGCGCTGTTAAAAGCATAATAACTCCAAAAATCTTTTGAATTGTTCCTAAATGTGGAGAGATAAAACGTGTCTTTGTAAAAACCGCCTGTCCTCCATAAGCAAAAATAAACAAAGGTATTCCAACTCCTATTACATAGGCGACCGTGATTAGAACAACATCTCCAGTGACTTTTCCTGTTGCGGCAAGTGCTGCAATTGCCGCAAGAATTGGACCTGCACACGGAGACCAAACAATTCCCAAAGACAAACCCGTTATAAATCCAGATTTAAATCCACTTCCCTTCTGACTGCTTTGTCCAAATATTCCAGCAAACTTGCTAACAAGAACTTCAGTTATTTCCGACAAGCGTGGAATAATCATTGTAATACCTAAGAAGGCTATGACAATTACTGCAACAAGGCGCAGTATATTTGGATCAAAATGAAAAAACCGGACCAAAGATGAGATTACAAGAGTAAAAACTGCAAAACTTAGTATAATTCCAAGAGATATTCCTAAAGGCTTTTTGTGCCCAGAACTTCCAATACTAGCTGAAAGAATAATAGGAAGAAGCGGCCAAATGCAGGGAGCCAAAATTGTCACAAGACCTGAAAGAAAAGCAAAACCTAAAAGAAGTATCACAACTTTATAATACCACTATCTTCCAAAAAGAAGTATTCCAGCAACTACCATTGAATCAGCGATAATAGCAAGCACGTTACCAATAATGATTGGCTTTTCTTTGTGATGAATTCCATAAATTAGCCAAAACATAGAAACTATAGTATATGAAATCCAAGTAATAAGAGAAAGCCTAGCGCTTTTTTGTGCCCAGATCTCTGAGATTTGCGGAATTGTCATTATGGGAGCAATAACGGCAATGGGATAAATTAATGAGTCTAGAATATGATTAGCATTTTTTCTAGGTTTATGACTTCTATGCGGTTTGTACACATATCTATTATTTGAGGAATTTGTCGAAAAAGTCAATGGAGCGTTTCATTGCAAGAGAGAAATTTTGCGAAATATTATGATTATCGCCAGGATATGTGTAAAATTCGTATTGCTTTCCTGCTTTTTTTAGCTTATCTATAAAATAATTCTGAAATCCCAAGGGGATTTCCTCATCGCTTTCTCCATAATGTAACTGTATTGGGGCTTTGATGTCTGAAACAAAATTTGTCGGGTCTGCAGCACTCCAGAAAGGAGAAGTAGCCGAAGGACTACCATATTTTTCTACAAGATTTGCTCTAAATTTGAATCTTAGCGACAATTCATAAGCAGATGGATGATAAAAAGGATCATGCCAATTTGAAAGCAACTCGTAAGAACCCACAACTCCTCCCCAAACTACCGCTGCCTTTATGTCTTTTGGGTCAACGACAAGATTTCTAAGGGTTATGTTGCCGCCCATTGAATGCCCCCACATGCCGATTTTAGCGGCATTCGCATCCTTGTACTGCTTTATCGAAGCAATTGCATTTAGAGCGTCAGTTGCATAAGCAGGAGAAAAATATGCTCCCTCGGGCTGGCCTTCTGAATTCCCATTTCCTCTGTAATCCGGCTTTAAAACTATATATCCATTTTCTGAAAAGGCAGAATAATATGAAGCATATTGGCCAGAAGACGGATCTGTTTGGTATGTTGCAGGTGCAATATATCCGTGATTAAAAATAATAACCGGCCATCCACCAGCGGGCTTAGTACCGATTGGAACTGTGAGCAGGGCATAAATTTTAAGCCCGTCAGATTTATAGGAAACAATGTATTTATTGTAGTTGCTGACCTGACCCAGGTTTTGTTCAACTACGAGCTGACTTCCCGGATAACTTTTAGCTCTCATTGCCTCAACTGTTAGAGGATCGAGGTTTGTGTTATTTATTGATGTCGAGGGAAAACCTTGGCCATACTTAACTACTTTATTTTTCGAAACAAACCCAATCGCAATAATCGCAGCTATAAGTAGAACAATAACTCCCAAATTAACCTTCACCAAATTATTATACAACACGAAGCTGTTAGATTATATTTAAACCCATTTTCTTTCTTGACAGATAAAAAATTTAAGTATATTATCTCTAAATATAGAACTGCCCCAATAAACCATGTTGGAAATACCTCGTAGAGCAGAAGATATTACAAGAGCAGGCGTTGATTTTACTCACAGAAAACTTGTACATCCTTGGTTAACCCGAGGAGAAGCACAAAAAGATAGAGAAACAGCACATGAAAGAGCCCTTACTGCAATGGAATGGGTTCAGAATCATGATAATGTAATGTCTGCTTTCAAGAGATTCTTCCCATACCGTGACCAAATTCTTGAAACTACTGTTGGGGATTGGGACATTCCGAATCCACTTGGTATTGCTGCTGGATTTGATAAGAATGCAAGAGCGCACCATTTTTTGGGAGAGGGTCTTGGATTTGGCTTAGTTACTGTTGGCTCAGTTACAAAAGTTCGATATGACGGCAATACTAGACCAAGAATTTTTGATTTACCCAATAATGACGGCTTAATAAATAGAATGGGTTTCCCTGGAGATGGAACAGATGCCGTTGAAGAAAGACTAATCGACGATCTATTTGATAAAGGCATCGCACAATCCTACATACTTTTTTTAAGCATTGCTGCAAGCAAGCCAAGCTTTGATGCAGGCACGGCAATAGAAGACTATTTTGCAGCAGCAAAACAAATGTGGAGATATGGAAGAGCTCATGAGATAAATGTAAGTAGCCCAAATACGCCAGGAGTCAAGGGTCTTCAGGAACCTGATGTGTTTAGAGATTTAGCGCAGACACTTAAGCCTCTTTATACTTTCCTTGATGGCACACCAAGAAAGCCACTCTTCTATAAGTTTTCTCCTGACTTACCAAAAGAAAAACTTGAGGAAGACATAAAGACTGCAATTGACAATGGAGCAACTGGGATTTCAGTAACTAATACTACCACCGTAAGAGCTATAGAAGATCCAGAGACAAGGGAATTAAGGGAATTACTTGGACCAGATGTGCACAGAGAGGAGATGGGAGGTATTTCGGGAGCTCCTCTTAGAGAAAAAGCTCTTGAAGTAAGCCATCAAGTTTTTGAAATGTCAGGAGGAAAGGTGCAAATTAAACGAGCAGGGGGAATACAGACTGCAGAGGATGTATGGAATGCTTTAACATATGGAGGAGCAACAGTTGTTGAAACTCTTACTGCATTTGTACGACCAAATACTTCAACTCCTAACTTTGCACATTATATTCTTAGAGATTTGGCTTCAGCAATGCGAGCATACGACATGAAAAGCATGGGAGATTTCAAAGATCTAAGCGGAAAAAGAGTTCCTTTTCCTAAAATATAAATTCCAAATACTTGAAGCTCTTACTTTCCTTGGGATTTTAGGCGGCGGGCTTCTACTTCATCAAGAATTATTTTTCTAATCCTTATGCTTTTCGGAGTTATTTCTACCAATTCATCATCCGCAATATATTCAAGTGCGTCTTCCAAATCCATTGCTTTTGGCGCCTTAACATGAACGTTAACTCCCTCACCTTTTGAACGCATATTTGTCAAATGCTTGGTTTTGCAAACATTAACCCTTATGTCTTCGCTCCTTGAATTTTCACCGATAACCTGTCCTTTGTATACCTCGACTGCAGGTTCAATAAAAAGTTGTCCTCTGTCCTGTGCTCCCATAAGCCCGTAACCATTGGTTGTGCCGCTTTCAAATGCAACAATCGAACCCTGCTCTCTTTCAAATGCATAGCCATTGTCAGGGGCGTATTCAAAAAACAAAGTGTTTATAAGTCCAAGTCCTCTTGTGTCTGTTACAAATTCATTTCTGTAGCCAAAAAGTCCTTTGGTTGAAATTACAAATTCCATAGAAGCAATTCCATTATCTGTTCTCATGTCTAGCAACTCTCCGCGCCTGACGCCCATTTTTTGAATTATACTTCCGCTATATTCTTCTGGAACTTCTATAAAAACTTTTTCAAATGGCGTAAGTTTTTTGCCGTCAACAATCTTATCAATAACTTGAGGACGTGCAACCTGGAATTCATAGCCTTCTCTTCTCATTCTTTCCATTAAAATTGCCAAATGAAGTTCTCCGCGTCCCGACACAGTCCACCCGCCATTAGCTAAATCGTTTTCGACTCTTAATGCCATGTCTGTTTCCAGTTCTTTGTGAAGACGTGCTTCAATTTGGCGGGAAGTCTTAAATTCCCCTTCGCGTCCTGCAAATGGCGAGTTATTTACCATAAAAGAAACTCTTATTGTTGGCTCTTCTATGTGCAAAAGCGGCAGGGCAATTGGCGTTATAGGGTCTGCAATAGTTTCTCCAATTACAGGATTTGAAATGCCGGCAATGGAAACTATATCTCCAACAGAGGCTTCTTCAACTTCGGCTTTATCTAAACCTTCGAAGGTCATAAGCGAAGTTACTTTAAACTTATTTATTTGTCCGTCTCGGGTTATTTGGGCCACTTCCTGACCATTTTTTATTTTTCCGTTATAAATTCTTCCAATTGAAATTCTACCTTTGTGTGTGTCGCTGGAAAGTGTAGTTGTTAGAATTTGCAAGGGTTTGTCTTCATCTCCTGTTGGTGCGGGAATTTCTTTAAGAATTGTATCAAAAACAGGCACAATATCTGTCATTTCCGAAAGATTTGGCGTCAAACCTGCTTTTCCGTTTTTGGCACTGGCATAAACAACTGGAAAATACGCGGCATTATCATCTGCTCCCAAATCGAGGAATAAATCGAGAGTTTTATCCAAAACATATGGAATACGCGCATCTGACTTGTCTATTTTATTAATGACGACGATAACTTTGTGCTTCATTTCCAAAGCTTTCTTAAGAACAAAGCGCGTCTGTGGCATTGGGCCTTCTTTTGCATCGACGAGGAGCAAGCATCCGTCTGCCATTTTAAGAACTCTTTCAACTTCTCCGCCAAAATCGGCATGTCCCGGAGTGTCAATAATGTTTATTTTTGTATCATTAAAAACAACCGATGCGTTTTTGGAAAAAATAGTTATGCCACGCTCCTTTTCAAGCTCATTACTGTCCATGATAAGAGACTGCGTACTGTCTTTGTGCAGTTTTGTTTTGCTTTGCTTCAAAAGCGCGTCCACCAAAGTTGTTTTTCCATGATCAACGTGGGCAATAATAGCAACATTTCTGATATTTATCATAATAAAAAATAATACCCTACCAAAAGCGCTCTTTGCCTGTCCGCCTCTGGAGGAAGCGTATTCGGATAGGCTGAATTGTGCGAAAAGTAAGCTTGGGAGGGCTGCTCCCCGTCGCATGCCGCTAAAGCTTTACGCGATGTGGCACGGTTAGCTTTTAATTATAGCACAAATTAAGCTTGAGAACTAACTCTTAAACTTTAACTTAAAATAAACTAGAATTAAACTTACTTTCTTGGCTTTTTTGTTAGTAAAACAAATGCCAAATATAAAGCGGCAACACCAATAACAAGATTGACTACCATCCCAAGACTACCAAATACCGAGCTAACAACATCTGTGTTTGTTAATCCCTGGAGTCCCCGTGAAAGTCCACCTACAATAAGAACCCACTTTGAAAGCATAGTAAGACTTTTTTGATCCATTATATTCACCTCCTCCCTGTAATTTCCTATCTTAATTAATTAGAGCAGATAAATTATAAAAATACAATGAGGATTTTTTGGGGATTAACTTTGGTGTTTGAAGAATTCTACTTGCCGTAGTCTTTTTAGTGCCTCTTCCCGGGTTTTATATGGTCCTCCTAGATTTTTCTTTGAGGTTTTGGAAATAACGTGGTACCCGTCTTTTCTCTTAACTATCATAGAAACTTCTATATCTTAAGAAATCCCAATAATTTAAAAACTACAAGTGCGGGCCAAACGATTGCTTTTAAAACCCCGATAACACCCTCATTAAACGAATGCGCGTTTTGAATAAAGTAAAAAAGTGCACCGACAAGACCTAGACTATAAACTGTATCTCCCATTTTACGAACCCCCCTTTCCTTCCATTTCTTGATTGCCATACCACAACAATCGTATGCCGATAACAGGAGCGTGTCAAGTGACTACCGGGCAACTTGCTTGACTTTTCCTAAGCCGGAACTATAATACAACAATTGTGAGAGAACTAGATCCACGCAGAAAATTTGTCGAATTTATGGAAGCAACCGGAGCTTTCATGGCTGCTGCTAAAGCGTCGCAGAGGAAAGAAGATCCACAGAGAAAAGAATCGGAAAGCCGGGTTTTTGTTTTTGCAAATCAAGCATTAGGTTTCCTTGATGCTCAAGATGAAAAGGGTGTTTTTTATAACAGGGATGCATTTCAAGCAGTTTTTGATTCTGTTAGGAAACAGAATCCCGAGCTAGCAAGACAAGCAAGGCTTATCCTAACTGCCGCTGAGCTACGAATGGAAGAGCAACGTCGGCGAGATAAGTAAGCTTTCTTGTGTTAGATATGAAATCCTAAAAATCTTGCTATCACCAAAGCAACAGCTAAAACTAAAAGTATATGAACAAGACTACCCGCTATGTGAAAGAAAAATCCAATCAGCCAAAAAAGAACTAATGCACCAATAATAATTTCCAATATTCCCATTGTTTTCACCTCCTTTTAATGTTTTTCATATTTATAGTCCTGGCGCTGGGGGCACAGCCGGAGCTGCAGGTTGTTCTGCGGGTTTGTTTTCCACAGCAGGCGCAGGAGCTTGAACAGCAGGCGCAGCGGGGGCCGGAGCCGCTGGCGCAGGGGCAGGTGCTGACTCTTGAACCGGAGCCGGTGAGCTCTGGGCGGGGGCCTGAGTTTGAACTTGGACTGCCGCTTGGACGGTAACCGCAGGTATTTGTTCTACAGGAACCTCTTGCTTAATTTGTTTAATTTGTTCCTGGACTGGCTGAGGAAGTGTTTGCTCCACAGTCGATGGTTGATTGGCAGGAGTTGTGAAAATTTCTTGTTGCACTTGAGTCACAGTTTTTTCAAGCGTTGTGTGTTCGGCAGTTGCAACAGCCTGAAGGGCCTCTGTTTTTGTTTCTATTGCTTTTGCAAATTCCGTTCCTCCGACCTGAGCTACTACTTGTGCGACAACAGGATTTCCCTTAATTTGAGCAATGTTAGTTTGAAATGTAGCTGGGTCATTAACTTGAGCGGTAAGATGTTCCGCAATTACACTAACTTCTACAGCTATTGCTACATCAATTTTTGCTTGCTCAGAAACAGGAACCTTACTCTTTAGATCAACTAGCTCTGCTATTGTTTCAGGCACTGGATTTAATATCTCTGCCGCCAGTGGAGTAACTGTAACTTGAGTTGAAGTAGAGGCCTGAGCGCTAGCAGTTATCTGAAACTCCGGCTTTGAGATAGTCTTAATAAGAGTATCGATTATTTTACCCTCTTCTTGTTTAGCAACTGCTATTACATCAGACTTAACTTCAGGCGTTCGAGACAAAGCCTCGGTCAAATCCGCAGCGACCTTGACATCTGTAATATCTACGGTAGCGCTGGTAGTAGCACTTTGGTAAAAGTCTGTATTTGCTAATTCTTGTGGTTTATCTTTATATGTATCGATGATATTTTGTTCAACTTCTGCCTTAATACCTTTAATTTTTTCAACAATAGGTAGTGTTTCTGTGGCTACAGTGGTTTCCGAGGGTAGCACTCTTTGCTCAATTTCTATAGCAATTTTTAAATCCTGGGGCTCTCCTCCCACAACCGCATCCACAAACTTCTGCCTGGAGTTGGCATCGGGTATTTCTGAAATTCTTTCTTTTAAATTTTCAACAGCTTTATCTTTTAACCCTTCTGCTAAAAGAATAATTTTGGAATCTTTAAAGTCGCTTTTTAGACTATCATAAGCCTCAAATTGCCTGACAGGATTGCCCGGAGCACTTTGCGCATAAGCTAAAACCTCTTGGATTCTTTGCTCTTTTGGCATTTTAAGAAGCTTAGCTTCCAGATTTTGGGCTAAATTTTCTTCTGATTTTTTTAAAACTTGTTGAACCGATTTTGGCTGAGTTCTGGCAATTTCTTCTAGAAGCTCAACTGCTTTAATATCTTTCAATTCACTTCCCGTAGTATTTTTAACAACTTTCTCTAGTTTATCGGTTAACTTTTGAGCATCTTGGTTCGTAAGCTCAAGTAGAACATCAACGCCGTTTTTCAAAACCTTTTGCCTATCTGTCTCAATTTTGACATAATCATCTCCATAGACTTTGTCTTCTATAGAAGACAGGACTGTTTGTCTGGCTACTCCGTTTTCAATGATTTGGTTAACTAACTTCTCAACCTTTACTGGATCTTCTTTCTTTAAATCAGAAACATGTGCTTTTAATAGATCAAAATCCCGGTTTATTTTATTGAGTACTGCCAGAGCCTGACTTACTGTTTCCTGGCTTTGACTTCCTTCAAGTAATTTAGCTGCTTCTAGTGTCCTTGAATTATCAATTTGCAGCTGTTTTACTACTTTGTCTATCGGGTCAGTTGTTAGAAGAACCGGAATTTCTCGAAGAACATCAACTATTCCATAAAGTGGATTACCTGGCAAAATTAAAGGCTCACTAACCCCTAAATCCTTAGCTTTAACAGTCAAATCAAGTTTTGCTTGTTTTGACTCTGCTTTATTCTTAATTTCCTGTTTGGCAACCGCAATTATAGCTGCATTAACATCATCGGGTAGCTTGGCAACTTTCGGCAGCGTTACGCCTTGCGGAGTGGTAAGCTTTGGTACGTTTCTACTGGCTAACTGCTGTTTTAGTTTATTTATCTCTGCTTGAACTTCTGTGGGTAATTGCTTTTCTGCATCTGTTAATTGTTCGTCAGGCGCAATAAAAATTTGTTGGACAATCTGCTGCATTTTTTCGTATAGAGCTTGCTGATCTTTTAAGTTTTGGTTATCTATCAGTTTTTTCTTTTGCGCTAAATTTGTAAAGAAATTTTGACCAACATAGTTTTGAATAGTTTGTTTTATTTGAGGATTATCCACAATAATTTGCTGGTATTTTTCAAAAACCTCCGGATCATTAACTTGCAAAAGTAAATGGCTAGCTAAAATATTGCTTTCTGCTCTCTGGGCAAGAGTGATCCTTGCATTATCTTGATCTGACAATTCCTGTTTTATCCCTTCTAAAACCGCGATTGCTTGCGGTGCAGGAAAAAGAATTCTGACATCGGCGTTTACAGGAACTGGGTTGTAGGCGAGTTTTGACTGAGTAAGAAAGCCGCCTCTGGAAACACTGGCTACAAAATTTTGTAAGGTTTTTTGTTTTATATCCCTTACCGTTTGTTTCACATCGGCGTTTACTTTGGAAGAGTTATTTAGTACTTGGCTCACCTGACTAATTAAGACAACATCAAGTAAATCTAAGCTTTCATTGCGGGTTTGAAAAGCATTTAACAAAACATTTTTGTCTTTGCCAAAAATGGGTATTGAAGCTTCTTGTGCCCTCTTAGCAAGTCCGGCAACTCTTTGCTTTTTGATTTCATCTTTACCTGCATCAATATCCATCTTCATTTGAATTAGAATTTTAATATCTTCAGGACTCGTTAATACTTTATTATTAAACTCAGTTTCGAGTGCCGGAGTATTAAGTTCTAAAACTCTTCCTTCTAACTTTTTGAGGCTCAATTCTTTCAAGCTTGCTACGCTTAATATCAAATCCCTATCCGAGAGAAAATCTTGCATTCTATTGAAAGCTTGAACTTGATTCAAGGGGTTACCGTAAGAGTATTTAATATAATCCTGAAGTTTTCTATTCCTAACATCCGGCGGTAAGGAAAGCATTCTTTTCTCAAATTGAGTTGCCAATTCTTTTTCTAATCTTCCTAATTTAACTTTTGCCTGAGGTTTCAAACCATTTTCTAGGTCTGAGAGAATTTCAATAGCTTTTAGTTCTGCAAAGTCGCTGCCAACAATTTTTGTTACCTCCTTGATTCCAATATTATTAACCACTTCTAAATTAGGGGCATTGTTAAGAGAATCTTGAGCTCCCTTATTCAAATATGTTTCCCGGGCCCCATCAATTTTTAAGTACGCCCCTATTGGCAGTTGGTCTTCTACTTTTTGAATAACCAACTGAAGCCTATTGTATTGTTGAATAAGAGTAGTCAAAACTTCGCGGTCAGCTTGGGCCTTTTTATCCGCCACAATCTGCCCTGTTTCCTGGCCAATCGTTTTAATAAGGCCAACTGCCCGGTCGACTGCTTTATCTGATTTATCGTTTTCAATAAGTATTTGTAATTCCTGTATTTGCCTATCAATAACTCTAAGTCTTATCTTGGCTTTATCAACGGGATTTGTAGCAAACGTCAATTGAATAGAATCAATTAAAGGCTGGGCCAAACCGCCTGGCGAAGATTGAGTTGAATTATTACTAGCATTAACTGCTAAATTAGCATTTGCTTGTTCTTTTTTTATTTCTTGACTGGCGAGATTTTGGATAGCCGATTGAACATTTGCAGATAAAATAGTTGAAGATTGAATAATCGGTTTTGGTTTTGTCAGCTGAGCTACTAATGCCTCAACTGGAGCCTTTGCATAGGCTGCTCCAAAAAACATGAGGAAAAGAAGAAGTGTCAGAAAAACAACAAACTTTACCGTTAGGATTTTAATAAATCTATTCC
>Ga0209515_10009692_pt1 | contig 10910 bp, 10 predicted proteins | sample Subgroupgradi54m_FD_187454 | JGI IMG/M metagenome (GOLD analysis project Ga0209515, IMG submission 187454) | Subsurface groundwater microbial communities from S. Glens Falls, New York, USA - GMW60B uncontaminated upgradient, 5.4 m (SPAdes)... ...
GGCCCCGCCACGCAGTGTGGCGGGGGATAGAGCGTCGGTTCCCCAAGCGGAAGGTGGTCGAGACTGTTCAGTGTCTTTTGGTATTTTGGTTTTAGGAAGGGGAGCCCAGGGAGTCCCGCACCCAGATCCTCAGGAAGCGACGTACCCTGGGTGCGGGACGACCGATAGGAGGGGAAACACGTTTCCCCTCCTATGGAGTCGCCCTTAGATATCTATAGCGACGACGCGCCCATAGCTCAATTGGATAGAGCGTCGGCCTGCGGAGCCGAAGGTTGGTGGTTCGATCCCACCTGGGCGCATTTTCAGGTGGGGCGGGGGCGCCGAGCCCTCGCTGGAGGACAGGCGTCGTGCGAGGAGCCATGGTATGACAGACGCAGGGAGAGCGATCCCGGAGGAGCGAGGGAAGGACGAAGCGAAGGCAGCACCGGATGAGCGCTACATGCGCGAAGCGCTCAAAGAGGCCGAACAGGCGTTGAACTCGAAGGATCGGCCTGTCGGAGTGGTCATCGTCCATCAGGAACGTGTGATCGCCCGTGCGCACCACCAGGTCAAGTTGCTGCGAGATCCCACCGCGCACGCGGCCATTATCGCCATCACGCAGGCCGCCAACGCGCTGAAGTCGGACCAGCTCCCGGAGGTCACCGTCTATATCACGCAGGAGCCCTGCGCGATGTGCGTCGGGGCGCTCCTCTTGAGCGGGACGGCGCGCCTAGTCTTTGGGGCTCCAGACCTCAAGCGGGGCGCGTGCGGATCGGTCATCGACCTGACGAGCAACGAGCAGTTGAACCGGAGGCTCATTGTGGTCAAAGATGTCCTCGTGGGCGAGTGCCACGCCCTCCTGCGCAAGGCCTCCGCCGGCGTCCACACCGAAATCTGACCTATGAGGGAGAGGTAGCCAAGTGGCCGACGGCGGCGGTTTGCTAAACCGTTGTACTGGTGAAAGCCGGTACCGAGGGTTCGAATCCCTCCCTCTCCGTTGATTTGTTCCGACAAGGAACAAATCAACGGATGCCGTGAGGCCGTTGCGTTGCGACAAGCAACGCAGGACGAACGGCGCCGCACCTCTAACAGGATAGAGACGAGATGAGCTACCTTCCACTTGCCCGCAAGTATCGCCCGCAGACGTTCGAGGACCTCGTCGGGCAGCCGCACGTCACGTCGACGCTGAGCCGCGCCCTTGAGGGCGGGCGCGCGGCCCAGGCGTACCTCTTCGCCGGGATGCGCGGCGTGGGGAAGACCTCGGCCGCCCGCATCCTCGCCAAGTGTCTCAACTGCGAGCGTGGCCCCACCGCCACGCCCTGCCAGCAGTGCGCCAACTGTGTCCAGATCACCCAGGGGAGCAGCCTGGACGTCATCGAGATCGACGGGGCCTCCAACCGGGGCATTGACGAAATCCGCAGCCTCAGGGAAACCGTTCCCTTCGCCCCGATCAGCGGGCCGTTCCGCATCTACATCATCGATGAGGTCCACATGCTGACCCCGGAGGCCTTCAACGCGCTCCTGAAGACGCTGGAGGAACCGCCGGCGCACGTGAAGTTCATCTTCGCGACCACCGCCGCGAACAAGATCCCGGCGACGATCCTCTCGCGCTGCCAGCGCTTCGATTTCCGCCGCCTGGAAGCGACGACGCTGGTCAAGACACTGCGGCGCGTGGCGGACGCCGAGCGCATTCAGGTGTCGGAGCCCGCGCTCTACGCCATCGCGCGCGCGTCCGAGGGCAGCCTGCGCGACGCGGAGGTCGTGCTCGAGCAGCTGAGCAGCTTCGTGGACGGGCCGATTGAGGAGGCTCATGTGACGGAGCTGCTTGGCGCCATTGAGACCGACGCGCTGTTCGCGTGGGCGCAGGCGATCCTGGACCGTGACGCCCCCCAGGCGATCGCGCTCATGACGCAGCAGCTCGATCAGGGGAAAGACCCCCAACAGCTCCTCACGCGCCTCCTGCACCACCTGCGCAATCTCCTGATCGTCCGCACGACGCACGAGGCGCCGTCCCAGGCGGAGCTCCTCGTCCGTCTCATCGATGAGCCGACGGATCGTCTCAAGCGATTACAGGAGCAGAGCGATCGGTTCACGCCGCAGGAGCTGCTCCTGCTTCTCCAGATGCTGGGCGGGGCCTACGAGCTCGTCCGTCGCAGCCCCATGGCCCGGACGATCCTGGAGCTGGTCGTCATCAAACTCTGCACGCGAGAGCAGTGGCAGTCGCTTGATGACATCACCCGTCGGCTCGAGCAGTTGAGCGGTGGCGGCGCCGCGGGGCCGTCTCCGGAGGCCCCGCGCTCGCTCCGGGCCACCACGGCGACCGCTCAGCCCGTTGACCCGACGGCCCAAGACCCTCCCCCAGTCCCGTCGCCGGTGAGCGCCGCGATGAGCGCCCCGGAGGAGGTCGGGCGTCTGTGGCCCATGTTCCTCGAGCGGCTGGGATCGAAGAAGATGTCGTTGGCGGCCTATCTCGCGGACGCCAAGCCCCTGCGTCTCGAGCACGGCGCGCTCACCGTCGGCCTGCCGGGATTCGCGCTGCACCAGGAAGTGCTCAGCGTCGTCGAGAACCGGCGTCTCATCACCGGATTGCTCAGCGAGCTCTATCAGGCTCCGATCACCGTGGAGTACACGACCCTGCCCAATCCCGTCCAGCCGCCCGATGCGGCGCCGGCGCCGGCAGTCCCGACGACCCCGCCGGTCGTGCAGGAGATCGTGAACCTGTTTAACGCCACCCTCATCGATCGCCCCCGGACGACCTGACGATGGCGACTTACGCTCGGCCGCTCCTGCGGTTGCTCGAAGCCCTGGAGAAGCTCCCGGGGGTGGGCCCGCGTTCGGCGGAACGCATGGCGTTCTACCTCCTGCGGAGCTCTCGGGAGGAGGCCCAGCAGCTCGCGCAGGCCATCGCGGAGGTGAAGGACCGCCTGCGGTTCTGTGAGGTCTGCTTCAACCTGAGCGAGGCTGAGCGGTGCGAGATCTGCCGTGACCCGTCGCGCGATCCGTCGCTCCTGTGCGTGGTCGAAGAGCCGAAGGACGTGCTCGCCATCGAGAAAACCGGCGCGTATCGCGGGCTCTACCACGTCCTCCTCGGCGCCATCGCGCCGCTCGACGGGATCGGGCCGGAGCTGCTGAAGATTGACGAGCTCATGCGTCGGTTCTCAGACGGGGCTGTCCAAGAAGTCATTGTGGCCACCGACGCCGACAAAGACGGCGAGACGACCGCCGCCTACCTCTCCAAGCTGATCCGCCCCACAGGTCTGAAGCTCTCCCGCATCGCCTCCGGTATCCCCGTCGGCAGCCACCTCGAGTACGCTGACCAAGCGACCCTCGCCCGCGCCCTCGAAGGCCGCCGCGAGCTCAGCTAAGGCCCCCCAAGACACCAAACGCCCGGTAGTGTCTTAAATTCCACCCTGACACCACAGAGGCCACAGAATTCCACAGAGACACAGAAGGGATTGGTGCTGGGCTTCCTCTGTGGTTCTGTGGCCGTTCTGTGGTGTGAAGTTCGAATTAGGACAGTACCACGCAATACGCTAGCTTGACAAGGTGGCTAAAAACTGCTAGAAGAACGATTAGCATTCCATGCTACTTAAGGGCAAGATGGTGGCTTTCGCATGTTGTGTAGGAGAGCGAGCAAGCCCAGTGATCTTAGACGGTGACAGGCCTGCTCAACCGAACCTCGCGCTCATCATTAGTAGTGCGCTGTGTCTATTCCCCTCTATCGTCAGCTCTGCTGCAGAAGAAGTTCGGACCCCGCCTCTCCGCAGTCCTCAGACTACTACCATGACGGATACGCCTCAAGTGACGACGGAGCTGGAAACTGCTCTTCGGCGACTGAAGATGCAGATTGCCCAGCAGCGGCAGCGGCTGAATATGGCCCAGACGGATCACGAACGGCTACTCCTCCAAGACTTCATCCGTATGCTCCAGGAGGAACGGCGCACCCTTGAGGAGCTCTTTGCGCAAATCACCGGCAAGAATGCTGACGTGATCGAAAGCGCACAGGAGCAGCAGTCGGAACACCGTGCAGCACAGTCTGAGAACGTGTTGGAGGAAAGGACCAAACCATGAGCCAGTCATCGAGGCGTGATGTGTGGTGGGGTGGGAGACGGCCGCTCTCAGTCACCGCGGTGCTGTTGATGATGGTGCTCGGGCCGCGCCAAGGATTTGCTGCCACGTACACGGGCAAAGCCACTGAGGATGTCGAAAAGGAGGAGAAGCCCGTGGCAGGCGAGCAGGTTCCGCCGGCTCCGCTGCCGGGCAAACCGCTCACGCGAGACCAAATTTTCCAAGCGATTAAATTGCGCGCTCAGCGCGAACTGGCCCGCCAGCGAGCGAGTCCATGGTCCTTCCATACCTATGCCACCTGGACTGGTGGCAACGAAAACAACCCCAACCTCACCAGGCGGCACAAGAGCGATGGCTTTATGGAAGAGTATCTGAGCTACACGCTGGGTTATCGTCTCCTCCCGCAGATGCTCTGGCAAGCCAGCTATAGCCTTGATGCCTTCAATTACAGCCAGTACACGGATCTGAACACGCTGACCAACTCCCTCAGCACGAAGCTCTTCTACCAGATCGCCAAACCAGTGCGTGTGGAGGCCCACTACACCTTTGAAGATCTGGCCTACCCTAATGACCACGGGCAAACAACTGGCTCCAGCAGTTGGAACCAGAAGATCCACCTGCGGCTTCGCCATACGTTCTTAAAGAATTACTACCACTATGTTGGCTGGACGTATCTCTTTAAGCAATACGAGGACCGCCTCATCCGTAATGGCGCCGGCACTCGCATTGCCGGTAAACGACGCAAGGATCGGCGACATACGGGCACCTATGAGATTGGCGGTCGGTTCGGAGAGAACTTGAACTTGCGGGTTCGGCAGGATTTCTACTTCAATAATGCCAACGACCACTTCCAAGACTTTTATAACTCACAGGACTACAAGGTGAGGGTCAGTGGGACCTACCACTGCACCCCGCGGTGGTCGACGTCTGGGGGATTCGCCTACGAACTGAAGCGGTATGAAGGGCGCGTCAACACGGCCCCGCGGCCCGTGAAGCAACGGGACTACACGAAAACGTACGATGTCGGCCTCACGTATCAGTTGAACGAGAACCTCAATCTCAGCTACACGTTGCTCTATGCCCGGAACAAGTCGAATGAGGCCACCCAAAAGTACACTGACGTCACCAACTCCTTCGCTCTAACCTGTGCGTTTTAAGTTCCCTCCACAAACACCCCCACGTGTCACGTCAAGACGTGGGGGTGTTTGTGTGACGGCGAGGAGATTGTTGCGTTGTTAATCGATATCGCCGTGATCGTGCTCGGTGACGGTGCCATCACTATTACTATGCTGAAAGATCGCGTGGTGGTGGAGCGTCCCGTCATCGTGGACGTGCTCATCAGTTCTGATCTGCGCCTCTGAGAGCACCGTTACCGCATTCTCCGCCGAGTGATCGAGAGCGCTGTCAGTCGTATTCTCGGCCGGTGAGGATTTCTCCGCCTCCGGGGCAGCCGCTTCATGCGCAGGCGCTTCTACGGCAGCGCCCTCATGGGTGGCCGCTTCATGCGCAGGCGCTTCTACGGCAGCGCCCGCATGGGTGGCAGCCTCGCCTCCCGCAGCTTCCTTGCCACCTTCTGCAGGGGATTCTGCGGCCTTCTCAACGTCCTTCGTGAACTCAGGATCGTTCACTTTGCCATCCTGCGCATCTCTCTCAAAGGTATCGAACTCCTTCAGCATCATGTCTTTCTCTGCGGATGGTGGCATCTGCTCAATCATTTGCTTCGCTTCCGCTGCTTCTTTCACGTCCACCTCCAATTCGGCTGCCCAGACACGCGGCGCTTGCAGTGCGACCCCTGCGATCAACAGCCCGACGAGCGTCTTCCACGACTTGAGTTCCGCAGCCATCTTCGCCTCCTCTTGTTCTGTTCTCTAACAAAAATCCCCCACCAACGAAAGGTGAGGGGAGGGCCATGGGTCTTACGACCCATCTTGTCCGGTAGCTGGCTGCCTTGATCTCGATCCGCCGAGATCGTAGGCCCTATAGCTTTGCGGCCCATCCTTTCGAATGGTGTGCCTTTATCAGACTATAGCCTGAAGCAATTGTCAAGGACCTTCCGTAACTCCACTATACTTAGTATACCCGACAGCATCGTCGCTGTCAACACAGGATCGACGCGGTGCGTCGCGCTTCCCTCAGCTACACCGGTGTTCGGAACAACTCCCACACTCAGCGAGTGCCAAGCGGGAATTCCGGGGAATTCGGAATTCCGGGTCCACAGTACTTAATTCGGCCCCGGGGAGGACTCGGTCCCTCCACTCGCTACGCTCGTTCCGGTGACCACCCGCGCCTCCTGAGGAAGGTCGAGGCTCCTGAAGCAGCTGCCATCAGGGCAGCTGTGGAATGCCGAGCGCAGTGGGCGCTCGGCCTTCGAGTCCTCCCCGTGTAGAAAAAGTCGATGCCAGGAGCATTCGCTCCTGGCGGAAGGAAAAAATGAACTCCCCAGAGTGTCGGCTCAAAGTCGTCTACTCTGGGATGAGCTACCCATTAGGATAACGGTTGGTCGGTTGAACCACAAGCGGATTGAGGTGCTGGTCGTCTAGCTAGCATTTGGAATGCGCCCCTTCATACGCTCATTTCGAGCTTGGTTGACGTTCCCGCCTAGGGAGCGGTAGTCGGTCCTGCGAGCGTTATTGTATCTCAACGAGGCGCCTACCATATAGCCCGCTCGGTAGAAGCTGCCCTGGCACTTTGAGCCGACGCACGGATCTGGCGCAACAAATCACGCTAGCGCATATCTTATCGTACCCTCAGAGTGAGTGTTCCATCCCCCGGTTGTCCAGCCCTTGTGAAAAGACCTCTGAGCCGGAAATAAGTTGGGCGAAACGGCAGAAGGTCAAGTAAGTATAGTATAGTATAGTGCTCCGTGGGGTAGCTTAGACTAGAGAGGAAGTCGAGTTCGAACGGGCACACCCGGAGAGATCGGGGATGCAAAGTCACCGGTCTATACCTTACGAACGAGGGCAGGGCGGCTGGGTTGCCGAAGGCTCGCTTTAGAACACAGCCTCATGCTGACCAGCTGCAGTGCGGGGTGTTTGATTGGCATCCACCACCTTCCTCGTTCCCGCAAGCTGTAGTGAGGTAGGCCGTCGGGTCCTACTCAGGAAGGAGAACGAGGTCCAAGTGACATGTCACTGATCTTCTCGTTTGATTTCAAGCATCATAGGAAAGCACGATGCCGTTCGTCTGGTTTCAAGGAAGACGGATTGCGGCTTCAAGGAAATAACGGTTCGACGGTGATCTTAATCCATGGCCTGACCGGCAGTCTGAAGGAAATGGATTCTATCGCGACCCATCTGAATCGGCAGGGGTATTCGGTGCTGTGTCCGAGACTGGCCAACCATGGCGCACCGATTGACGTCTTGAAAACGACCACCTGGCAGGACTGTTATCGGTCGGTTCGTGACGCCTTTCTCCAGCTGGAAACGACCAACCTGACAGGCCCGATCTTTGTTTCAGGGCTATCATTCGGGGGGCTGCTGGCTCTCGTACTCGCTGAAGAATTCCAAGGCCGGATTGCGGGGGCAAGTTGCCTCTCTCCGCCGCTCTTCTACGATGGGTGGAACACCCGGTGGTTCCACACGTTGCTCATGATCCTGATTTTTCCTATCCCCTTACGCTACGCGACGTATTGGAAGGAACAACCGCCGTACGGGATTAAAAATCAGACGATCCGGCAGCGCGTCCACCAGTACTATAGCCAGGCGAAGTTAAGGGATCTGCGAGGCGTCGATGACTTGGGCTATCCCTACATTCCAGCTAGTCTCTTCTATGAGAACTGGCGTTTGGGGAACTACCTCAAAAAGAGGCTCGACGCCCTCACGGTTCCGATCCAGCTCATTCAAGCCAGGGATGATGATATTACGAGCGTAAGAAATTCGACCTTCATCTACGACCGTGTCAAGTCCGCGACAAAAGAAGTGGTGCTACTCGAAGATTCTTACCATTCGATTACTCTTGATCAGGAACGCCACGTTGTCGCTCAGGAGATGGAGAAGTTTTTTGGACGCCTGCGACACGCTCACCAGGTTCGCACCCAGCATAACTCCGAAAACGGTTCAACGGACCACAATGGTCAATCACATGGAGCACTGGCGCATCAATCCTAAGTGGCCTCCCTCCCCGGGGGAGGACTTGCTGTCCTTCGCCCGTCCAACCCATGGCGGGATTCACTCCGGGTCGGACACCCGCCAGTCCTGAGGAGCGGTCGTTGCTTCTGCTCGTCGCGCCGACATTGCTCAAAGGAAATCGCGGATCCCTTTGAGCCCCCCTCGAAGAAGATAGGAAAAAGCTCCCCGGGCTATGCAATAACCAGAACTTTTCGTCTTAAGGTCAAGTTTGGCTCAGCGCCCAGAGGCGTCAACTCAACCTGTCCCCGATTTTCGATTTTCAGCACCCCACTTTAGCCACGGCACTTGTTTCCTTATTGTGATACAAGGTGGTGTACAGGATCAAAATGACCAGGATGACTCCAAGAATTAACGATGAGCCGATCGTACCGAAGTTGAGTCCGCCTTTTGCTGTTGATTTTGTGAGCACATCCCCCATGGTCGCACCAAACGGACGGGTCAGGACAAACGCAATCCAAAACAACAAGGTTTTAGAAATTCGGGTAGAGCGTGTGGCGAAGGCTGTCAGGGCCAGTAACCCAGCGATGAGACACGCTCCACCTGCAAATCCAAGACCGGAATTGTCAGCCAAGAAATCACCCAGAGCGGTCCCTAAGGTATTTGAGAATAGGATGGCAGTCCAATACAGCAATTCACCTTTAAACGTTCTGATATGTTGAATAGAAAACGAATGCGCGCTATAGCGCCAGTACACGAAAATGGCCGCCAAAATGGTCGCTAACATGAGAGCGCCCTTCGCGTAACCAAGCCCTAAGGTGCGATCCATATAATCTGACATCGTGGTGCCAGCCGTGCTGGTTAACAGGATGACAGTCCAATACAGCGCGGGGTGATACCGTTTCGACCTCAATTGAGTCACAAGACTGACGAAAAACAGTCCAATCAACACCATAGAACTCACCGCGTAGCCGACCTTCAACGTCATCGATAACAGGTCTCCGGCCGTCTCGCCCAGAGTGGTTGCCGCGATCTTCATGATCCAAAACAGCAGGGTGACTTGTGGGAGCTTGCTCATCAAAAGATACCCCTCATATACAGGACAGGGCCCTCTTTCAAATTCAAAGTTTCCAATCTGGCCCCATACTAATACGAATTGAGCGAGGCAAATAGAATTGCGACGACCGAGCGTTGTGAGTCGGCGCCTATCACGGCGAGCGCCCAGACCCTCTTCGAGTCTAAAACCGGGTTCAATAAAAAGAGACCGCCTGAAGGCGGTCTCTTTTAACTGGCTCCCCTTCGTGCACTCATTTAGAACGTGGTTGACCTTGCCGCCGTGGGAACGGGAGCCTGCGCTATGGGGATTCTACCATCCGTAAGACTCTGAGCGAAGCCTGGTTTGGAGTTCCTGAATTCCCTCAGCCTCACTCGAGTCGGTTCATGCTCCAGTCGACTTGGGTCAGCCGTTCGCCCCGTACTGTGTGAGATCCTTCAAGATTTCGTCCGTGTGCTCTTCTGGCTTCACCTTCGGATAGATCTTCGCGATCTTCCCCTTTGGATCGATGAGGAACGAAGTGCGGCTGATCCCCATGGACGTCTTGCCCATAAACTGCCGCTCCCCCCACACGCCGTAGGCCTGTACCACGGTCCTCTGCTTGTCGGATAACAACGGAAACGGCAACTTGAACTTGTCGGCAAACTTCTTATGGCTCTCCACCGAATCCACGCTAATGCCCAACACGACTGCCTTGAGCTTCCGGAACTCTGCGAAGCGATCCCGGAGGCCGCAGGCCTCCGTCGTGCAGCCGGGCGTATCGTCTTTGGGATAGAAGTAGACCAAGACCCACTGCCCCCGGTAGGCGGCCAGCTGATGCGCGGTGCCGGATTGATCTAGGAGGGTAAAATCAGGGGCCAGTTGGCCGGCCTGCACCTTTGCACTGTCCGTTTCGCTCGCGTGCGTCGTCCCCATCGCATCACCTCCTAGGCGCATCCCATTGTAGCACGTGAGAAACGCACCTAATACAACCCAGCGCCACGTCGTCGAGGCCTTCACCACCGACCGCTCCGATCAATAAACTCGCCAAAGCTTTTAAAGTTCCCGCCAGAAAACTTCCGCAGCTTAAGAACTAGTTAACTTGTCCCACTCAGGATTCGATCCAGTGTAATAACTGTGGGGCCTCATTTCTGGAAATCTTTGTCCTCCATATGAAAGGTATGCAGCATTCGATGCACCATGGGTGCGAACAGGATTCCCATGATGGCAATAAAGACCAGCCCACTAAAGAGCGCATAGACTGACGCAAAGACTTTGGCACCTGTATTGGTCAGTGGATTGACTGGCCCCATTCCGCCCAAGATCATCGACGCATTGAGGAGCGCATCCACCCAATTCAGACCCGCGAGCCAATGGTATCCAGCCATCCCAATACACAACACGCCGACAATCAATAACATGACGATGCCAAGATATACCGCCATTCTTCTCATAAACACTGAAACCGGAGCTAGTTTGTGATGTTTCTGTTCAAACATGTCGTTGGTCTCCCGGCTCACAAAGGGTCCCTAGCGTACGGCCTCCCCGTTCACATATTATCAGAGCATCTTCTCGCCTGAGGGGACTACTTAGTGAGAAGGTATTCTTGCACCGGTAGGGGTTGAAAGGGCGTCTGCCTGGGTGACTGTTCCGTCACGGAGCGGCGTCCGCCTGAAACACAAACGCCGGTCGCATGAGGGGTTGGTAATCCGCTGGTGCAGGAAACGGGAAGGTGACGAGTTCGTAGAGCCCTCCTACGCTGCGGA
>Ga0209515_10009693_pt1 | contig 10909 bp, 10 predicted proteins | sample Subgroupgradi54m_FD_187454 | JGI IMG/M metagenome (GOLD analysis project Ga0209515, IMG submission 187454) | Subsurface groundwater microbial communities from S. Glens Falls, New York, USA - GMW60B uncontaminated upgradient, 5.4 m (SPAdes)... ...
AAACTCCGGACGGCGTCTGTTTTAGTGGATCAATCGGCTGTTTTCTTTGGTTTTGCAGTGTATACAATCCTCCGACGACGAGGATAATAACAAGTGGAATCAAAAAACGAAATTTCATATTTTTTCTTACGAATAATAAAACTGAGTCTATCAAGTAGACTATCTCTTACGAAAATGCGCGTCAATACTTACGCGCGCGGCACCAGTGACAAAGAGAATCGAAAGCGCACCAAAAAGAGTAATGTGCGAATACACCTGTTCTTTGAAAAAGAAAAAAGAAAGGCTCAACACAATGAGACTAACGGCCGCAACCATTCTTGTTTGAAAACCGAGGATCAAAAGTATTCCCAAAAGCAATTCAGTAACACCTGCACCAAGCACCCACATCGCAGGGCTCACAGGAACGATTGATTGCAGATTATACAAATGTACAACATATTCAGACCAATGGGGGTTAAGGAGTTTTTCATACAAGGCAAGAGAAAAAAAACAGACGCCCGTACCTACACGCAGAATCAATGGAGAAAACGAGTCGAATTTCAGCAATCCGCGAAATGTAGGAAATCCTAGAATTGCGTCCACTCCCGGTTTTGGATTGCCTTTGATTAAAAAAATAATAAGAAGCGCAAGGACATTGAGAGTGCCTACAAACGAGAGGGGGTCTTTGCCTACCATCAAAGAAAATAATGCGAGCGAGATAATACAGGCTGGAAAAAGAAGAAATCCGCTAAGGAAAAGAAACCCTGCAAGTATCTCAAGGAAGCTTTCAAGGGCAGTTGCCCCGACGACCGGTGAAATCAGTGAGCCGCCTATGCCTGCGCCGATAAGAGCAATACCCAGACTCAAACGGATCATCCAAGGGATGAGATCGTGATAACTCTCTGCTTCTTCTCGGATACGAAGCGCTTCTTCATTTGCTTTCAGGATAATTTCCTTTTCCTCAGGACCGGGTGAAGCGGATTGTGTAGAACTTTGTTTTACTGGAGACTGCTTTGCTGGTTTTTGCTTCTCAACCTCAATCGTCTCTCCTTTGAGTTGAGAAACCTCCTCCTCGAGTTTCTGCTGATTTGAGAGAATCTTCTCTAATAGTTGTTTTAAATCCATAGGGTTTATGCCAGCCTGAAGAAGCGAAAGCAGAATCATGTCATCCTGAGTTTATCTCAGGATCTTCTCATTCCGAAACAGGTCCGGAATGATAATTGAGCAGAGCGACATGATAGAGTTTTCATGAATAATAATGATTATCTAAACTTCTCCAAGCAAATTGCTAATAATTAGCTCTATTTTACTCCTCTTCCTGCCATTTTGCAATGATTTGTTTGATAATGTCGTAGCGGAATCCCCGGCGGGTGAGAAATCCGGAGAGCTTCTGGAAGCGCTTTTGGTTCTCAAGGCTCTTCCATTGCTGTAAACGGGAGGAGACTGCCTTCTCTGCCATCTTCAACTCATCGAATTGATTCTCTTCAAAATATTCATCAACTGCTTCTTTAGCAACTCCAAACTGTCGGAGTCTCTGTTTAAGAAGAAATATCGCTTTGGGGCGAGGCATGGACCGCTGTTGGACAAACCATTCAATAAATTGGTGATCATCGATGAGTTTCAACTCCACAAGATCCCTCATCGCGGCGTCAACGATCCTTTCGTCCCATCTGAATCGCTTTGCCTTTTTCTCCAAATACTCCCGCATCTCTTTGACACTGCGGGGTCTGAATTTAAGAAAGTAGTACGCGCGGTTCAACGCCTGATTAAGCTGCTCCTTCTCATCCATGGAAGTATTGTACCTCTTTATGCTTTGGGTTTTTTGAGGGATTCTTCGACGGCTTTCTGTAGATGTTGCTTCAGCTTTGCGTCTTTCAAAAGCAGCTCCTTCAGCTGATCCCTCCCCTGGGCAACGATCTTTTCTCCCATCTTCAGGAATGACCCGCTTTTGGTGATAATCTCCGCATTCAGCGCAGCATCAAGAAGAGAGTCTTCTCTATCGATCCCGTCTGCCGTAATCACCAGTTGCGCCTCCTTAAACGGAGGGGCGATCTTATTTTTCACAATCTTCACCCGTATTCGAGCCCCGTACGCCTGATTGTTTTTCTTCAAGGTCTCGATCTTCCGGACATCCATGCGGACCGATGCGTAGAATTTCAACGCAAGCCCTCCTGGAGTCGTCTCCGGATTTCCAAACATAATCCCGATCTTCAATCGGAGTTGATTGGTAAAGATAATCGTTGTTTTTGATTTTGAGACAACGCCGGTAAGTTTTCGAAGGGCCTGTGACATCAATCGCGCCTGTAGGCCGATCTGCGACTCTCCCATCTCCCCAGCAATCTCTGAACGAGGAACAAGCGCTGCAACAGAGTCGATGACCACCAGATCTACGCCACCCGAACGAATCAGCGCCTCTGCGATCTCCAGTGCCTGTTCGCCGGTATCAGGTTGAGAGATAAGAAGATTATCAAGATCTACGCCCAACTTTCGCGCCCACTCCGGGTCAAGCGCGTGCTCCGCATCAATAAATGCGGCTACTCCTCCTGCCTTCTGCATCTCGGCGAGCATTGAGAGACAGAGTGTTGTTTTCCCGGAAGACTCCGGTCCGAAGATCTCAAGAATTCTTCCTCGTGGAATTCCTCCGACGCCCAGTGCGATGTCCAGAGGAATAATACCTGTTGAGACGACCTCAACCGGAACAATTGGCCCTTCGCCCAGGCGCATGATCGAGCCGCGGCCAAACTGTTTTTGAATCTGCTCAATCGCAAGATTTACTGCCTGGCGTTTTGCTCCGGTCTTTGGAGTCTCCAGTGTTTTTTCTTTTTTCTTTGTCTTCATGAGGATAAATTAAAATGGTAATGAAACGTTATAGCGTATCTTCTAAAAAAAATCAATCGCTTATAGTCTACAAAACGTAGATCAAAAGAATCACGCTGAATGCCCAGAAAAAAATTGTCGCAATAAGGGGAACATCTTTTGTAATGATCTGCTCGGGTCGCTCTCCTTCGTCTTTTTCATAGAGGAGCTGTGCATAGCGGGCAATTCCGTAGACGACAAAAGGAATCGTTGCCATGAGCCATTTCCTCGCCTCAAAATCAGGATATATGCGGGTGAATGCTTTTGAAAACTCGGATGGAATATTGGGAAGCCTCTCAAAATAGGCATAGGAGGCGTATGCAATGATTGTGGTTGTGGCAAAGGTATTTGAGAGAAAATCCAGAAGGTGTTCTTTATAGAAAGAGAGCGAGGTGCGGGCATCTGTACCGTGCTTGATAAGCTCTGCGTGTCGTTTCACTGTTGCGATAAACAAGGATCCGAAAAATACCGCAAGAAGCAACCAGATCGGAATGTGAAAACCCGTTGCAACCTCTCCGGCAAATGTACGGAGCATAAATGAGAAAGAGATCGCAAAGATATCAATAACGGGGTATTTCTTAAGATAGAGCGAGTAGAAAAGATGAAGGAGCAAAAACGCAAATGACAAAAGGAAGAACTGAATCGAGAAAAAGAGCGAGAGAATAAGAGTAAATAGCGAAAGGATAAAGACAATAAATGTCGCCTCACCAATGCTTAATTGTCCTGATGCAATAGGACGATCTCGCTTGATGGGATGTTTCTTATCAAACGGGTAGTCGACAATGTCGTTGAGTACATATGAGACGGATGACAAGAGACAGAAAATTAAAAATGCCCAGGCGCTTTTTGTGAAAAGGTTAGGATCAAATAAGTTGCCGGAAAAGATTACAGCGATAAAAACGACGAGGTTTTTGATCCACTGGTTTACGCGGAGCGCCCGCAAAAGAAGAAAAAATTTATTTCTACCCACGCTTGAATTATACAATATCTACCGATAGAATGACTAATTATGGTCAATCTCGATGATCGTGAGCAGGTACTGAAACTCCAGGGTGGTGACGCGGTACTGCGTTCTGTCGACGCCCTGTCTCAGCAACTTCAGCAGTCTTTCGAGGAGGCTCTTGAAATCAAGCTCCCAGAAAAATACAAAAGCGTTCAGAACGTCGTTGTCTGCGGTATGGGCGGCTCCCGCTTTCCTGCGTACATTCTTCAGCAGCTCTTTAAAAAAGAGCTAAAGATTCCGTATCTCTTAAACGATGATTATACTCTTCCTGGATTTGTAGGCGAGAACACTCTTGTAGTTCTCTCTTCTTATTCTGGAACGACAGAGGAGGTTATCACAACGGGAAAAACTGCAATCGAGAAAGGCGCGAAAGTAACCGGAGTCACTGCAGGCGGTGGTGTCGCAGCGATGTTGAAGGAGAAAAATCTTCCGGCTTACGTCTTTGATCCGAAGTTCAATCCGTCCGGGCAGCCGAGGATCGGCTTCGGCTACGGAGTCGGAGGACATCTTGGGTTACTCGTCAATCTTGGCTTTGTTACGGTTTCAAGAGAACAGATCTTAACGGCAATCAACAACTCCACAAGACTCTTTGAAGAATTTAAACTTGGTTGTCCAAAAGATAAAAATCCGGCAAAACAGATTGCAGAAAAGCTCTATCAACGGTATCCATATTATGTGGTTTCCGAGTTCCTCACCGGTGTCGGCAACGCAATCGCCAATCAGACAAACGAGACAGCAAAAGCAATATCTTCATTTCGAGTCATACCGGAGCTCAATCACCATCTGATGGAAGGATTAAAGTTTCCGGACAAGCTGCGCGAGATCGCGACGTTTGTGCTTTTCTACTCCAATCTTTACTCTGCACCGATTCAGAAACGATTTAAGATCACAAAAGATGTGGTCGAACAGAATAACGTCCAGACGCTTTGGTATGAGCTGAAAGGAAAAACCGAACTGGAGCAGGTATTTGAGCTGATGGGCTTTGGAAGCTATCTCTCGATGTATCTGTCGGCGCTCTATGAGCAGGATCCCAGCGCTATCCCCTTCGTCAACTACTTTAAAGAGAGAATGAAGGAAGTTTAAAAATTGTGTGTTTGTTTTGCTTTATCCCACGCAGCATCCAATAGCTGCCTGTCACTAGCACTAGCTTGGCTGTATAAGGCTCTTATTCCATGAACCTGAACTTCCACTGATTTCTTGTAACGATCCTCGTCTTCGTCGTATTCGCCCTCTGACAGGGTCTGTGAAATAGAATGTTCTGCGGTAGAAGCTAGATTTTTTGCTCTGCTCAAAAGATGATCGACAATCTCGTCCTTACGAAAGACTGCTTCTTCCATATCAAGACTATCGGGATCACGACCTGCCATAAAAGCATGTAATAAAATCTCCGTGTTTATATATCCAATTACAGTGGCGGTGTCTTCTGCTCCTTCATCATAGACCTTTCTTGCTAAATCATTCCTGATGTCCAGAACTACATCAAAGAGCGTTCCTTCCTGAAAATCAAACCTCAATTGCCTTAACACTCTTCTTAAATCTTTGAGTCCTCCTGTAGTATCAGGAGATTCCAATCCAAAAGTTTCCAACCATAATGGAACAAGTTGTGTACCAAGCCCTCTTCGATCTTCAGCTGCCATGGGCGTATCTTACTATAAGTATATAGAGAAAACAAGGTTTAGAACAACTGACTGACCTGCTTTCCGAGTTTGACTGCATAGTTTGTCCCCCGATCATACGGATAGGTCATATCAAGGTTGGCAATATAGAAATTCTGTACAGGTGTCTCAAAATCGGGCTTGTTTTTCAGAAACGCGTTATCGAAGATGGGTTGCGCGAACGGCCCACGGAAGACATAGTATTTAGCATTGGGGAACGGGAACGTAGGGTTAAGCTTCAAAAGTTCCTTTTTATAGAACTCAAAAACCTCTTCATCCTTCATCTGCCAGAGCGCAGAGCTGAACTCCACATAATTATATACATATAACAGATTTGTCCCTCCATAGTGTTTTTTATCGATAAAGTTTGTATGCTGCATTATTCCCATGATCTTGTTATCAGGAGTGCAGATATTGAGCCAGTAGGTAGTCTCTAGAAACGGCTGTTTTGTCTCCAACACCATCGAGACCGCATGGAGAAACTTCAGCTTCCGAAAACGGCTCAAGTAATCTGCGGGCAGGATCTCGGCTGCAAGCTGTGTAAGAATAGGTGTTGGTAACGTCGAGACGACCCCATCAAAGCGCTCTTGATTGATGATGAAGCCATCTGCTCGTTTTCTCATCTCACTAACGGCGATTCCTTTTCGTACCTCCACCCCCAACTCCACAATGGCGTGCTCAAGATGATTAATAAATCTCTGAAACCCGCCCTCGATATAACCTAGCTTCTTAGAACGCTTCTTGATCCTCGCCCAGATAAAAGAGGCTAAAATATTTTCCGCATATTTCCCGAACTTTTTCCGAAAGAGCTCTTCCCACAATATCTTCCATGCTCGTTTACCCATGGTTCTTGTTAGAAACTCCTCGCAGGTTTCCCGTTCGTAAACAGAGAGCGGAGGAGAGAGTTTCAAAAAGGCTAAAACTATGCCTGCGCGTAGTTTGTCTTGTAGGCTCAAAAAGGGGAGTTTCAGAAAATCCTGCGGAGTATCTACGGGAATAATGCGGTAATTATTTGCCTCTGCCGTGGCTCGTGAGAGCGAAGCGGGGTACAACGACGCCGTCTCAGGCGAAGAATAGAAAATTCCCGTGAACCCGATCTCCTTTGCGAAGTTTATTATCTCGGTCTCGCTGCTAAGAAGGTGATGTATTGCACGCTCCAGGTGCCAATCCCAGTTTTTTGACTTAAATCCTACTGCTAGTCCCCCGAGAACCAGTTCTTTCTCAAACAATACAACGCTGTGGCCCTTTTTAGAAAGATAGTATGAGGCTGTCAGACCGGTAAACCCACCCCCAAGCACCGCAAGTTTCATTGGACTTATATTATACTTGAGATGTGCCCTTCTGACGGAAGAACTCGATAAGAACAACCTCAATAAGTACTGTTATGGGGATTGCCAGAAACACGCCGAGAAAGCCGAGTAGTTTCCCACCGATGATTAATGCTGCCAATGTCACGATAGGGTTCAGCCCAACAGCCTTGCGCATCACAAAGGGAACAATAATCTGATTTTCTGACTGCTGAATGATGAAATAGAGCACGATCGTGGCGAGTCCCAAAAGATACGATTCTGCAGATGCGACAATAAAGGCGGGGACTGCGGAGAGAACCGGCCCCAGAATCGGCACCACCTCAAGAAGCCCGGCGATAATCGCAAGAGGAAGTGCGTAGTTTACTCTAATAAGACTCAGGCCGACAAATGTCATCACGCCAATGACCGCCATCAGCGTCAGTTCGCCCCAAAACCATGAACGCATTCTTTTCTCTGTATTCTCGATTATTCGGATGAGTCGTTCTGCTTTAGGTTTCTCGAAAAACCGATTGATCAACTTTTTTACTGCATCTTCTTCAATAAGAAAGTACAAACCGAAGAAAAACGTCGAGATCACAAAAGTCAGGTTTGAAAGAACACCTCTAAAAAAAACAAATGCATTACTGGTGAGGTTTGGTACATATCGTTGGAGATTCTCAATGGCAAAATACTGTGAGAGTTGGGGATTGAGAGTTTTTACAAAGCGCGGCAAATTTTGTAAAAGCTGTGTCGTCTCGTAGACAACCGGGGGAATAATCCAGGAAAAAACATAACTAATAAGAGCTGTCAGAGTAACAAAAATAGCAATCGCAGAGAGACCGCGCGGAACATGTTTTTTTCTCAGTGCGCTCACCAGGGGGTTGAGAGCACTCATAATAATAAACGCAATAAAAAGGGACAGGATAAGCTCTCGGACAAGCCAGAGAAGGTTAAGAAAAAGTATAAGAAAAACGGTAAAAAGCACTGTTCGGGTCGAGATCTCAATCTTTAGAGTTTTCTTCATCACCTCCAACTATACCAAGCACCCTATCCCTTCGCAAGCGTAAACACAGTGAGGTTCTCAGCGCCATGACGGCTCAAAACCAGGCACGCTTCCTTAACAGTTGCACCGGTTGTCACCACATCGTCGACAAGAATTATGCTGCTGCCCGCCGGGTTATTAATAATAGAAAAAGCTCCGCGAACGTTCTCATATCGTTGTTTCCCGTGCGGCAGTTGTGCCTGCGCGTCTGTGTGCTTTGTCCGCATTAAAAAATCTCCGATTGAAAAACTTCCGTAGTTTTTCAACCATTCTGCGATAAGAAAGGCCTGGTTAAAGCCTCTTTGCCTCAATCTCTCTTTGTAAAGAGGAATCGGTTGAAGAGAGACGTTTGAATTAAGGCTTTGCAGCTGGATAATTTTTTCCCGTAATCTTTTTTGTATTATCTCGAACAACTCATTTAATACCTCCGTTGCCAGACGATATTTGATAGTTTTAATAATCTTTTTTACAAAACTGTCATAGTGAAAAAGACTGATATAGCAATCTATTCCGAACTTTCTCCTACACCGCGGATGGGTATATCCTTGATAGCTTGCTTTGTGACAATAGATGCAGATGTCATAGCTTGTGTAAGGGAGTCTCTCTTGACATCGTATACAAAAATATCTTCCGACCTGATGACATCCAAGACAGAATTTTGGAAATACGAGTTCTAAAAAACTCACATGGTCTTGTAGTCTATAATGGCCATGACTTTTGTTTCAACGGATTATATGCCACAATAAAAGGACTTCTTAGTATTCTGTTCAAATAAATTTTGGGATATGCATCTGAAAACTTTTTGGTAAAAAAATTTGAGGCTAAATTTTGTCTTGATATAGTTTTTATCTATTTTGACACCTTGTAGTGTTATGTATAGTGTCATATATTAGGAATAGACACAATATATAATATTGAATGAAATTTAAGAATGTTCTTTTACAAGAATGATCTGCCTTTTTTGCAAGAATAAAGATACAGAGGTTATCGAGACGCGGGTATCTGAAAATGGCACCGCAGTGCGCCGCCGAAGATTTTGCCCAAAGTGCAAAAAGAGGTTTACGACGTACGAACGGGTAGAGGATCTGCCAATCTTGGTGGTAAAAAGAGACGGCAGGCGAGAACGGTTTGATACCAATAAGTTGAGGCAGGGGATCATCAAAGCGACCGGAAAAACGAGTATCACGCTCGAGCAGATCGAAAAAATTATTTCCGACGTTGAGGCGGAGCTGAAACAGAATGAGGAGACAGAGCTGGAAAGTGAGAAGATCGGAAAGATGGTCGCGAAGGAGCTAAAGAAACTCGATAAGGTTGCCTATATTCGGTTTGCTTCGGTATTTCAACGGTTTGTCGATATCGAAGATTTCGAAAAAGAACTTAAAAAACTTTAAAATTTAAAAGTTCTAAAAAATTGTACTCTATGAGACTCTATGGTGTTTCTGAAAAAGTTTTTCTTGACCGTTATTCTTTAAAGGATAAAAAAGGTCATCCAATCGAAAAAACCCCAAATGAAATGTGGCGACGTATTGCAAAAGCGGTTGCTGCAATGGAGGTAAAAGGAAAACAGAAAAAATGGGAAAAAACTTTCTATGCCGGATTGAAAGACTTCAGATACGTTCCCGGCGGCCGCATTCTTGCAGGAGCAGGAACCGGCTACTCTGTCACCTATTATAATTGTTTTGTCATCCCTTCTCCAAACGACTCTCGCGGCGGAATCCTTGACACTCTAAAACAGATGGTTGAGATTATGGCACACGGCGGAGGAGTAGGAATCAATCTTTCCTCCCTTCGTCCAAAAGGAGCGCGCGTCAAGAAAGTGAATGGATTCTCCTCTGGACCCTGCAACTGGGCAGAACTATTCTCGCTTGCGACAAAGGATATTATTCAGCAGGGAGGAACAAGACGTGGAGCTCTCATGTTGATGCTCTGGGACTGGCACCCCGACATTGAGGAGTTCATCACAGTAAAACAGGATCTGAGCCGCATCAACGGCGCAAACCTCTCTGTCTGTATCTCCGACTCTTTTATGGAGGCTGTGGAGCAGGATGCCGATTGGCCGTTGGTCTTTCCTGATTTCAATGATCCAGAATATGATGAAAAATGGGACGGCGATATCGAGGTTTGGAAGAAACTGGGAAAGAAAGTCGTGGTACACAAGGTGGTAAAAGCGCGAAAGATCTGGGACCTGATCGCGGAGGCAGCGTGGAGATCGGCAGAGCCAGGCGCGGTCTTCATGGAGCGGTGTAATAAATTCTATAATAACTGGTACTGGAACCGCGTGAACTGCGTGAATCCGTGCGGAGAGGAGCCGCTACCGGGTTGGGGGGTCTGCAATCTCGGCTCGATTAATCTCTCTGCGCTGGTAAAAGGGACCAATGTTGATAAAGTTGGCAAATTCGATTTTGCTGCATTAAAAAAAATGGTGCGCGTTGCGGTTCGCTTTCAGGATAATGTGATCGATATGGACCCGTATATCTTTCCTGGAATTCGAGAGACTCAACTTGAAGGAGAACGCCGAATCGGTCTTGGAACAATGGGCCTTGGCGATACGCTCATCAAGCTTCATCTGCGCTATGGTTCACCAAAGGCTCTTTCATTTATTGAAAAAGTCTATCGTATAATCCGTGATGAAGCCTACGCCACGGCGGTTGAGATCGCAAAGGAGAAAGGATCATTTCCAAAATTTGATAAAGAACTCTATCCAAGGGGGCGATTTATTCAGCAGCTTCCCAAAGATACGCAATCCTCAATAAAGAAGTTCGGAATTCGTAACTCTCTTTTACTGATGCAGGCGCCAACCGGCTCAACCTCCCTTATGGCAAACACCACCTCTGGTATCGAACCCGTCTATGAGTTTGAGTTTATCAGGAGAGATCGACTCGGAAAACACACGATGCGTCATTATCTGTATGATGAGTGGCATAGGAAGCACGGAAAAGATCTTCAAGAGGGAAAAATCAAGCGTCCAGACTGGTTTGTCTCGGCAAACGATCTTAGCCCAGAAGATCATGTGCGTGTACAGGGAGTGATTCAAAAATATGTTGATGCCTCAATCTCCAAGACAGTAAATGCGCCAGCCGGGCAC
>Ga0209515_10009694_pt1 | contig 10909 bp, 11 predicted proteins | sample Subgroupgradi54m_FD_187454 | JGI IMG/M metagenome (GOLD analysis project Ga0209515, IMG submission 187454) | Subsurface groundwater microbial communities from S. Glens Falls, New York, USA - GMW60B uncontaminated upgradient, 5.4 m (SPAdes)... ...
CTCTTTTTTTAATTGGAACGGTTTTTCTAAGAATCGCTTTTTTATCCTGGTGGAAGGGGGATTTTTATAAAAATCGTTCGGCAATGAATATGGAACAGCCGATTACTATTCCGTCCGTGCGAGGATTTATTTATGACCGGTTTGGCAATTTGCTTGTTAAGAATGAATCTTCTTACAGAGTAGTTTTAAATACCGGGATAGCAAAATTAAAAAAAGTGGATATTGATAAGGCGCTGGAAAGTTTAAGCGGAATTTTAGGAGCAGAAAAAGGCGACTTAGTTTCGTTAGTGGAAAAATCTAATTTGGAAAAAAGCGCTTTAGTGACCTTGGAAAGGAATATTGCTCCAGAAGAAGCCGCCTCAATAAAAGAATTGGCAGTTCCCGGCCTGGAAATCCAAGATGATTACCGCCGAGAATATCTGAAAGGCCCGGCTTTTGCGCATATTCTCGGATACACCGGACTTTTGAAATTTAAGGATGTTAACGGCAAAACTGGATTGGAAAAATATTATAATGGGATTCTTGCCGGAGAAGACGGGCTCCGTCTGATGTATCGGAACGCAAAAGGGAAAATTTTAGATGAAAAATTGTTAAATGCCCCTAGGAACGGCGAGCATCTTTATACTGCAATTGATTCCGGATTGCAGGAATATTTTTATGGACGCCTGTCTTCGGCGCTTCGCGCTTTAGGAAGGAATGTCGGAGTCGGCATTGCCATTAATCCCCAAAATGGAGAAATTTTATCATTAGTCAATTTGCCGAGTTACGATAATAATGTTTTTACCGATGCCAAATCTTCCAAACAGCGCGCAGATTTGCTTAAGGCGTCTTTCCAGCCGCTTTTTGACCGTGCGGTTTCCGGAATTTATACCCCTGGTTCAACTATTAAACCTTTAGTAGCGGTTGCCGCTTTAAAAGAAAAAATTGTTGACACTAAATATAAGATTTATTCTCCCGGATATATTGAAATTCCCAATCCTTATAATCCGGATCAGCCGAGCCGGTTTTTGGATTGGCGCCCGCAGGGCTGGGTGGATCTGCATTCTGCGCTTGCCCGTTCCAGCAATGTTTATTTTTATGAAGTCGGCGGCGGCTTTGGCAATTTAAAGGGGTTAGGAATTGAAAAATTAAAAGAATATTGGCAACTCTTCGGATTTGGAGAAAAAACCGGAATTGATTTGGATTCGGAAAGCGTGGGTTTTTTGCCGGATCCGCAGGAAAAAGAAAAGCGCACTGGCGATATCTGGCGCATCGGAGACACTTATAACGTTTCCATCGGACAGGGAGATTTTCAGGTCACTCCCATCCAGCTTATTAATTATATTGCGGCGATTGCCAATGGCGGAAAATTTTATAAGCCGCACTTGATTAAAGAATCTCCGGAAGTGAATAAAGACCTTCCCAATTTATCAGAATATATAAAGGAAGCACAAGTGGGCATGGTTGATGGCGTGAATATGCCTTACGGGACTTCCCATTTATTGGCGGATTTGCCGATGCAAGTTGCCGCAAAAACTGGAAGTTCGCAGATTGCCAATAACACCAAAACTAACGCGTTTTTTGTCGGTTATGCGCCGGCAGATAATCCGCAAATTGCCATATTAGTACTTATTGAAAATGCCCGCGAAGGAAGTTTAAATGCCGTCCCAGTCGCTAAAGATGTTTTGAATTGGTACTACTGGAACAGATTGACACCACAATAGTTAATTGATAAAATTTTTTCAGGACTTTTAATTATAAAAAGAGCTGAAGATGATCCGGGTAATTCTTAGCGCGTTATGGGGCATGCTGTTTCTTGCCTCTAAACCTCTTCATTTATGGAATGGGTCGCTTGGCATATTCTATTTAATTTTTGCTATTTGCTTGGCATTTAATGAAGGCAAGAAAAGAAACGGTGCTGTGAAGGTTATTAATGAAAGCGAGCTGGAAGTCGGCAAAGTTTATAAAAAGAAAGGAGAGATATTTTTTGATGACAGGGTTATTGAAATGGGCACAGACATTGGCAAAGTTACGGGCGGACAATACATTACTCTTCTTGAAGATGAAGAAGGGAATCCAATTGTTGTTTCTTTTAAACAGCCAGCTTACGGAACTTTTAAAGTAACTGACGATAAAGAAAATCCTTATCTTTATGTTGATGATAGCCGCATTTTAAAAAAATTATAAAGCCCAAACGGGCTTTTTGTTTTAGCAGCTTTATTTTCGATTTGAATAATTAAAGAAATAATATTGGCTCTACTTTTGATTTTTGGTAATATCTAAAATAGCTTATTTTAATTCAAGGGATAACAAATGTATTGTTCTTGGTATACGCATACATTGGCGATGCTTGGCAAACGCGATCGTTTTACGGAAAAAGAGGTTATACGAGAATTTTCTGAAAGAATAAAAAATAAGATTTCATTTGACAGTGATTTGGATAGGAAGCTTGATGGCGGGGAAAGTGAAAGTCCGATCTTTGCGACCAGGGTTTGCACTGAAAGATACACGATCTATTGGGAACTGGATAAAAATAAATCCGCAGCTTATGTTTTAGCTTTTCTGCCTACTGGCTCATCTTATTTTAAATCAGTTAAAATTTTATCGGATTTTATTGATGCTTTTAAAGAATTCTATAGTAATAGGAGGGCAATTGAAGACACGCAGCTAAAAAATCAGAATGACCAAAGTTTATTTTATCAATTTTAATTTCAATGTCCTCAAATCGAGGACATTTATTTTTTAGAGATATTTTAGCTATACTTAATAATATGAAATCCCAGCTTAGGCAAGATTTAGTTTCCGGCGATTGGATTGTTATTGCTCCGGGGCGGTCTGGAAGGCCGCACAATTTTTTTAAAAATCCGGAAAAGCGGATTCGGGCGCCAAAAAAAGGCTGTCCGTTTGAAAGTATTGGAAAAATCAATCAGAAAAAACCGATTCTTATTTATGGCGAAAGCAAGAATTGGCGGCTTCAGATTGTTGAAAATAAATATCCAGCCTTTGTACACAAAGATGTTTGCGCTTCAATTTTAAAGGATGGGCCGTATTCTATTGCTGAAGGAGTCGGCCATCATGATTTGGTAGTTACTCGCGATCATAATGATAATTTTTCAAAGCTTTCTAAAAATGACGCCAGGCAGGTTTTTGAAGCATTCCGCGACCGCTATCTGATGCTTTTAAATGATAAATGCCTTTCCTACGTTTCTATATTCCATAATTGGGGTCCGAAAGCCGGCGCTTCAATTTACCACCCGCATTATCAGATTATTTCTTTGCCGATTATTCCGCCTGACGTAGAGCATTCTCTCAGCGGTTCTGTCAATTATTTCAAAAAGAATAAAAAGTGCGTCCATTGTGTAATGATCGAATGGGAAAAGAAAAAGAAAAAGCGGATTATTTATGAAAATGGCGGCGCTATTGCTTTTGCCCCGTTTGTTTCCAAAAGCCCTTTTGAAATAAGAATTTTCCCTAAAAAACACCTTCCCTATTTTGAAAATACTTTGGACGAGAATATTGATTATGCAGTGGATGCTTTGCGGCATGCGCTTAAAAAAATTGAAAAGAATTTAAAAGATCCGGATTACAATTTTTTCCTGCATACTGCCCCAATCAGCAATAAGCTCAATTATAAGATGTATCATTGGCATATTGAGGTAATTCCTAAAGTTTCAATCCGCGCCGGATTTGAGCTTGGCACTGGCGTGGATATTAATCCTGTGGATCCGGATGAAGCAGCAACCTTGCTGAGCAAATAATAAAAATAATAAATTATGCCTGACTTAATTCTTTTAATAAAAGCTGCCGGCTATCTTGGATTATTCGGAATTATTTTTGCGGAAAGCGGTTTATTCATAGGTTTTTTCTTGCCGGGCGATAGTTTATTATTTACATCTGGTTTTTTGGCTTCGCAGGGATTTTTAAATATTTGGCTTTTGCTCCTGATAGTATTTATCGGAGCGGTATTGGGCGATAGCGTTGGCTACGCTTTTGGATATAAAGTCGGCCCGTTAATTTTTACTAAAGAAGAATCTATCTTTTTCCATAAAGATCATTTGGAGAAAGCCAGGATTTTTTATGAGAAATACGGCCCAAAAGCAATTATTATTGCCCGTTTTATGCCGGTTATTAGGACTTTCGCGCCCATTCTTGCCGGAGTTGGGGAAATGGCTTACTCAAAATTTCTTTTTTATAATATTATTGGCAGCGTTCTTTGGGGAGCCGGCTTGCCTATTTTAGGCTATTATTTAGGCAGGACTATCCCAAATATTGACCATTATTTAGTTCCAATTATTCTTATTATTATTTTTCTTTCTTTATTGCCAAGCATCATTCATATTTGGAAAAATCGTGGGGAAAGGGACAGAATTTGGAATTTAATTAAAAAGAAATTATTTAAATATGAGTAAATTGCTTATTTTAAATTGGAAAATGAATCCTGAAACTTTAAAAAAAGCGATTGCCTTAGCAAGGGCAAGCGATTTTAAGAATGCAGTAGTGGCGCCGCCATTTACGTTTTTAGAAGAGGCCGAAAAAGTTTTAAAAAAAGCAGAGCTGGGAGCGCAGGATTTATTTTGGGAAGAGAAAGGTGCATTTACCGGAGAAGTTTCAGCAAAGGAATTAAAAAATGCAGGCGTGAAGTATGTAATAATCGGCCATTCCGAACGCCGGCATAAATTAGGGGAAACTGATGAAATGATAGCTAAAAAATTAAAAGCTGCAGTCAAAAACGGCTTAACTCCGGTTTTATGCGTCGGTGAAACAAAAAAAGAAAAAGACGCCGGCAAAAAAGAAGAAGTTTTAAATAGTCAATTAAAAATCGGCTTATCGCCGCTGACTCAAAGCTCAAAGCTCAAAGCTCAAAGCTTATTGATTGCCTATGAACCTGTTTGGGCTATCGGCACTGGCGATCCAGAAACTCCGGAAAGCGCTTTAGAAACAATTAAGTTTATTAAAACTATTTTAAATTCAAAATTCCACATTCTAAATTTAAAAGTGCTGTATGGCGGTTCAGTCAATTCTAAAAATCTGGCAGATTATTTGAAATTTAAAGAAATTAACGGCGTTTTGGTTGGCAGCGCTAGCCTTAATAAAGATGAAGTTAGGAAAATGGCAGCTTTGTTAAAGTAATGAAAATTTATGAGAATTGTCCAGGCATTAAAGATAGTCATTTTAGTTATTTTGGTTGTTTTTGCTGTAATCTTTATAAATAATCGGAAATCAAATAAATCTGGTATGTTTTTAAAAACTATTGATAATAAAAAAATTGCCGCAAATTTATATAAAGTTGAAAATCCCAAAGGACGGCTGATTTTAGCCCATTCCATGCCGGAAACTAAAGAATCTTGGGATGAATTTGCAAAAAAAATGCAGGAATTCGGCTATGAAAGTTTGGCGATTGATTTGCGTGGGCATGGGCAATCAGAAAGTGGCCCTGCCGGCTATAAAAAATTCAGCGACGAAGAACACCAAGCCGGAATTCATGATCTGGAGGCAGCTTGGGATTATTTAAGGTCTTCAGGAGCTAATCCAAAAAAAACGGTTTTAATCGGCGCTTCAATCGGAGCCAATCTTGCTTTGGAATTTATCGCAAAGAATCCTGATTTTAAAAAGGCGGTGTTTTTGTCTCCCGGATTTGATTATCGCGGCATTAAAACTGAGCCGTTAGTTTTAAAGCTTCAAAAAGACCAATCTGCAGTTTTTGCGACTAGCAAGGATGACGGAAATAACGCGGCAGAAGTTCTGCGGCTTTATGAAAAATCCCCGAAAGAAATGAATAAGCATATAATTATTTATGACCATGGCGGACACGGCACGGCGATGCTGAAAGCAAAAAATGAACTGGATTTAACCGAAGCGATTAAAAAATTTTTAGAAAATGGAACCATCAACTAAAAAAGATTTAAAAATCAGCCTTTTGGTCGGCATCATTGCTGGAATTTTATTATTGCCGATTTTGCCTAACCTAAGCTTGAATTTAAGCTTAACTAAAAGATTGTTAGGCGCATTAGTCCTAGCATTATTTACTCCTTTCGGCTATCTAGTGGCTTATTGGCTGAGCAGATGGTTTCCGGTTATGGTTCAGTTTGTAAAATTTGGGATTATCGGTGGCTTGAACTCTTTAATTTATTTGGGAGTTTTAAATTTATTGATTAGCGCGACTAAAATTGCCGCTGGTTTATATTATTCCTTATTTGTTTCCATGGCTTTTATAGTGGCAGTCATAAACAGTTATATTTGGAATAAGCATTGGGTATTTAAGGCTGGCGGAAGCGGCGGAGGCAAGGGAGAATTTATAAAGTTTTTTTTGGTTAATTTAGTAGGTTTTGGGATTAATGTCGGGGCGGCTTCTTTAATAGTGAATGTTGTTGGCGTTCCGGCGGGCATTCCAGAAGCTTTGTGGGCGAATATTGGGGCAGTCTCCGCCGTATTCCTTACTTTATTTTGGAATTTTATCGGCCTGAAATTAATAGTTTTCCAAAAATAATCCAAGTTGAAATTTATTGATTTTTAAGTTAATCTCTTTAAAGATTCTTTAATAATAAGAAAAAGGAGGAATAATGAAAGTGCTTTTATGCAAACCGGAATATTTTGATGTTACAGAATTTGACCGGCAAAATAAGCATATGGATCCAAGACAAAGGCCGAATCTTGGAAAAGCGCTTAGATCGCACGAACAACTTATTGAAATTTACAAGCTTTTAGGCATAGAGGTGCTTTTTATTGAACCTAGGCCGGATTTAGTGGATATGACTTTTTCCGCCAATTGCGGATTAGTTTTCGGTAAAAAAGTGCTTTTAAGCAATTTCCGCCCGGACCGCAGAAAATTGGAATCTTTGCATTATGGAAAATATTTTGAAAGCCAGGGATACGAAGTCCATACTTTGCCTAAAGACATTTATTTTGAAGGCGCTGGCGATGCGATCCCTTACAAAAATAAAATCCTTTTAGGATACGGTTTTAGGACTGATAAAGAAGCTATTCCTTATATTGAAAGATTTACTGGAAGAGAAGCAGTCCCTTTAGAATTAAAGCGTCCTGGGAAAGGAAAGAAGATACTTTATCATTTTGATACCACCAGCATTATATTGGAAGAAATTGAGACTTTTATTTCCTGCCGCGAAGCATTCGCTAAAAATTCTTTCAAGCTTTTAGAAAAGCTCGGCAATATATTTTTAGCTGGCTATGAAGACGGGTATAATTTAGCCCTTAATGCGGTGGTTATACCTAAAAAAGAAATTGCCAGCCAATCTTTAATTGATTGTGCTGATTATAATTGCAATGGCGCAGTAATTACTTCCAATCTCGCCAGTTCTGAGCTGGTTAAAATAATTGAAAAATTTAACTACTGCCCTATACTTGTGGATCTTAGAGAATTTTTGAAATCGGGCGGCGGCGCATTTTGCCTGACAAAAATCTTATAACTCCTTTTGCGGGGAGTTTTTTATTTCTGCCCCATTGATTTTTTAAAATAAGTATGCTATAATGTATATGGTGAGTGTAGGGCTTCCTTAAAAAGAAGCCGCATTCCTTAACGATGATATCGATTGAGGAATACTACTCCGCTATTTGTAGCTTAAAGCTCCTTTCGGGGAGCTTTAAGTTTTTATAGCTTGCCGCCTTTTTAATTTTTTCGTATACTAATATTTGGGTGGTAGGAGAGCACTCACTAAATACAAATAGCATTTGGAGGTCACCACTACCACTCACTTATTGCTGGATTAAGAATATGGCAGTAAGTGAGTGGTGGTTTTAGTTATTAATTAATCTGCGATTATATGAGGCTTAAAGTTAAAGCAGTAGGATTTGAGCTTACGCCGGCGTTAAATCAGCTGATTGAAGAAAAATTCCGGAGCTTAGAAAAATTTTTATCCAGTTGGGATAAAAATGATTCGGTGATTTTGCGCATAGAAATTTCTAAAAATACCAAGCATCATCAGAAAGGGATGGTTTTTTACGCGGAAGCGAATTTAGATTTGCCAAAAAATGTTTTGCGGCTGGAAGAAACCAATGAAAATATGCATGCGGCAATCGATAGGCTTAAGGACAGGTTAAAAAATGACTTGCTTAAAGTCAAAGAAAAATTAGTTGATCATTAAATTATCTTTGACTTATTTTCCGACGTAAACTATTATTCCTATTAGGTCCTTTTTATTAGAGTTAAGCGAAAATGCCGATTCTCTTAAAGCACGGAAAATCTTGGAAGGGCAGGCAAAAGGAAATGCCCAATTGGGTCGGTAAAAATATAAAATGCGACGGCGGAATAATGGGTATTGTCGGCTGCGGATGTATTTTTGTTTTAGGCATTGAAGATAAAAGAAAAGTATATAGTAAGTTCCAGTCCGACGACGACAAGATAGGATTTATTTACAATGATTATGTAAAATGTCCAGAATGCGGAACGGATATCCACTTAGGCGAATGGAACACGCGTAATCAGCAGCCAGCAATATTTGTTTAGAATGACCCTTTTAAATAGGGTCATTTTTTATTAAACTAAGATAAACTTTAATTAACTAATGAAAATATTTAATTTTTTATTTGATCCGACAAAAAAATTAAAGCAGAAAGTGGAAGAAATTAATAGCCTGGAAGGCAGGTTTTCTTTGTTGTCTGGCGGGCAATTATTAAATGCAAGCAAAGATTTGCAGAGCAAAGCTCAAACCAGCGGCAATTTAGATGATTTATTGCCGGAGGCTTTTGCTTTGGTCCGCGAGGCGGCAAAGCGCACTTTAAACCAGCGCCATTTTGATGTCCAGCTGATGGGCGGGATCATTCTTCATGAGGGAAAAATCGCGGAAATGTCCACCGGCGAAGGAAAAACGCTTTCTTCCACCGCTCCGATTTATTTAAACGCTTTGGCGGGAAAAGGAGTCCACGTGGTAACTGTCAATGAATATTTGGCAAAACGCGATGCGGTTTGGATGGGGCAAGTTTATCATTTGCTTGGCTTAAGCGTTGCTTGTTTAGTGCACGAGGGGGCATTGCTTTATGACCCGTCTTATATTTCTTCCGATGCGGAAAAATTAGTTGATAAAGAACGGGATACAACCGGAAGTTTTTTAGTCCAGCAAGAATATTTGCGGCCGATTTCCCGCAAAGACGCGTATTTCGCGGATATTACTTATGGGACCAACCATGAATTTGGTTTTGATTATTTGCGCGATAATCTGGCTTATTCAAAAGATGGGCAAGTCCAGCATCGAGGCCATCATTTTGCGATTATTGATGAAATTGACAGCATTTTAATTGATGAAGCAAGGACGCCGCTGATTATTTCCGCGCCGGATGCCGAATCAAGCAATTATTACAAAATTTTTTCTAAAATTTCAGCTGGCCTTATTAAAGAAGAGGATTATTTAGTTGATGAAAAATTCCATTCAGTTGATATAACTGAAGCAGGAATTGACAAGGTGGAAAAAGTTTTGAAAATTAAAAATCTTTATGAACCGGAGAATATCCGGCTAGCCCATTATTTGGAAGAAAGTTTGAAAGCTCAGGCGCTTTTCAGATTGGACAAGGATTACGTGGTAAAAAACGGAGAAGTTATTATTGTGGACCAGAATACCGGAAGATTGATGCTTGGCAGGCGTTATTCCGGAGGATTGCATCAGGCGATTGAAGCAAAAGAAGGAGTGAATGTCCAGCAGGAATCCCGGACTTATGCCCAGATTACCATCCAGAATTATTTCCGTTTGTATAAAAAATTGGCCGGGATGACTGGCACGGCGCAAACTTCCGCGGAAGAATTTGATAAGGTTTATAAATTGCAGGCAGTGACTATTCCCACTAATAAACCGGTAAGGCGGGAAAATTTGCCTGATTTAATTTATAAAACTTCAGCGGCAAAATATAAAGCGGTAGCGGAAGAAGTTAAGAAACGCCAGCAAAAAGGCCAGCCGGTTTTATTAGGCACTATTTCCATTGAAAAAAATGAGCTTCTTTCCCAATATTTAAATAGGCTGGGAGTCCGATATGAAATTTTGAACGCTAAAAACAATGAGCGGGAAGGGGCGATTATTGCCCAAGCCGGCAGAATGGGGGGGGTAACTCTTGCCACCAATATGGCCGGCCGGGGAGTGGATATTATTTTAGGAGGGAATCCGCCGGATATTTTAGAATCGGAAAAAGTCAAGGATTTTGGCGGCCTTCATGTTATTGGCACGGAGCGCCATGATGCCAGGCGCATTGATAACCAGCTACGCGGCCGATCCGGCAGGCAGGGCGACCCGGGGTCCTCGCAATTTTTCCTTTCGCTTGAAGATGATTTGCTCAGGATTTTCGGGGGAGACCGGATTAAAAGCTTGATGGAATCATTGGATGTGCCGGAAGATATGCCGATTGAATCCGGGTTAGTGTCTAAAGCGGTATCGCAGGCGCAATCGCGGGTGGAAGGATTTAATTTTGACGCCAGAAAGCATTTATTGGAATACGATGATATTTTAAATAAGCAGCGGCTGGCGATTTATGAAAAAAGGCAGAAAATGCTTGAAGAAAATACCGCGCCGCAGGTTTTATCAATGCTGGATTTGCTTTGGATGAATCATTTGGAAACTATGGAAGCGCTTCGAGAGTCTGTGCGGCTTCGCGCTTACGGCCAGCATGACCCGCTTATTGAATACCGCCGCGAAAGCCATATTTTATTCCGCCAGCTTTTAGATGAATTTGAGAAATGGATGAGTGAAAATAAAGAAAATTTAAAATCAACAACAGGCAATACAATAAATATCGCCAGCAATAAGCTGCCAGTTGCTAATAATTTCCAAAAAGTAGGCCGCAATGATCCTTGTCCGTGCGGAAGCGGCAAGAAGTATAAACGCTGCCATGGATTATAAAATATATTGTAATCGTTTGCGTGAGATGAGCAATCTTTTAGAAAAAGATTGAACTATTATATTTAGCGTAAGAAGTGTCATGGGGCGTGAGATAA
>Ga0209515_10009696_pt1 | contig 10908 bp, 9 predicted proteins | sample Subgroupgradi54m_FD_187454 | JGI IMG/M metagenome (GOLD analysis project Ga0209515, IMG submission 187454) | Subsurface groundwater microbial communities from S. Glens Falls, New York, USA - GMW60B uncontaminated upgradient, 5.4 m (SPAdes)... ...
TGAAGGGCGCAAGGTAGGTCTTTTCGACGGCGGGCACGGGGTAGAGCCGAAATGTCGCCTCGACGATGATCGCCAGCGTCCCGAGGGAGCCGATATAGAGCTTGTTCAGGTCGTACCCGGTGACGTTCTTGACGACCTTGGCCCCGGCTTTCGTCACCTTCCCGTCGGCGTGGACGAGGCGGGTCGCGATCACGAGGTCTCTCGAGGCACCGTAGCGGAGCCGCCTCGGTCCGCTCGAGTTGGTTGCCAGGATCCCTCCGATCGTGGCCGCGTCGGCGTCGGGCGGATCCAGGGCGATGAACTGTCCGTTCCGCCCCAGGATCTCCTGAGCTTCCTGGAGCCGAGTGCCCGCGCGGAAGGCGGCCGTCATGTCGGCTGGCTCATAGTCCACGATCCCGCCGAGGCGGGAGAGAGCCAGGACGAGGTCAACCCGGGCGGGGATGCCGCCCAACGCCATCTTCGTGCCGCTCCCCCGGGGAACCACCTTCAGCCACTCGGCCGACGCGAAAGCCATGACGGCCGAGACCTCCTCCGCCGACCCGGGAAAGGCCACGGCCCTGGGGGCCCTCCCGTCGACGGCGTACCGTGAAGCCTCAGAGCCGGCCACCACGTGCTCACCGCCGACCAGGCCGCCCAGGCGATGAACGAGGGTCTCGTCAGACAGCACGGTCTCCTCCTATGCGGGCCCGAGGACCTTGTCCAAGATTTGGCGCTGGCCCGCCGCCCCAACCTCGACGCCCGCCTTGGCGGTGGGGAAGATCTTGCCGGGGTTCATGAGACCGTCGGGGTCAAAGGCCTTCTTCGCCTTTCGCATCGCCGCGAGGTCGTCACCGGTGAACATGAGGGGCATGAAGTCCCGCTTCTCGATGCCGATGCCATGTTCCCCCGTGAGGCTGCCACCCATGTCGACACAGGCTTTGATGATCTCCGCCCCCATCGCCTCCGCCTTCTGTAGCTCCCCTTCGTTGGCCGAGCTGTAGAGGATGAGGGGGTGGAGGTTGCCGTCGCCGGCGTGAAAGACATTGGCCACCCGGAGGCCGTACTTCTGGGAAAGCTCGCCGATGAGTTTCATGATCGAGGGGAGCTTCGTTCTCGGGATCACGGAATCCTGCACGTAGTATTCGGGGCTGATCTGCCCCATGGCGGCAAAGGCAGCCTTCCGTCCCTTCCAGAGCAGGAGCCGCTCGTTGTCGTCCTTCGCCACCCGGATCTCCCGGACCTGGTTCTCTTTGAGAACCTCCTTGATGGGCTCGACCAGGGCCTCCACCTCGTCTTTCGGCCCGTCCACCTCGACGAGGAGGACTGCCACGGCGTCCAGGGGATATCCCGCCGCCACCCCCTTCTCCACTGCCTGGATAGCGTTGTTATCCATCATCTCGATGGCGACCGGGATGATCCCTCGACTCACGATCCCGGAGACGCTGTTCGACGCATCCTCGATGGTGTTGAAGACCCCCAGCAAGGTCTTGACCGCTTCGGGCTTGCGCATGATTCTGACGAAGACCTTGGTGGCGATTCCGAATGTCCCCTCCGAGCCCACGAAGACCCCGGTGAGGTCGTAGCCGAGCGGATCGAGCGTCCTTCCCCCGAGCCTGACAACCTCACCGTTGGGGAGGACCACCTCCAAGCCGAGGACGTGGTTCGTCGTGACCCCGTACTTCGGCGTGCGCGGGCCGCCGGAGTTCTCGGCCACGTTCCCGCCGATGCTGCACGCGGTCTGGCTGGCCGGATCCGGCGAATAGTAGTAGCCCCGCGGGGCGAGCGCGTTCGTGAGCCACACGTTCACCATGCCGGGCTCCACCACGGCCCGCTGGTTCTCGTAGTCCACCTCCAGGATGCGGTTCATCCGGTTGAGCCCGATCAGCACCCCTCCTTCGACGGCGAGCGCCCCGCCCGAAAGGCCCGTGCCCGCTCCCCGAGCCACGAAGGGGATCTTTTCCCGGTGGCAGACCTTGACGACTCCGGCCACCTGTTCTGTGGATTGGGGGAGGACGACGATGTCCGGCATGGCCTTGAAGATAGTCAACCCGTCCGTCTCGTAGACCCTGAGCTCGCCGGCATCGACGACCACCGCCTCGGCGCCGACAATCCCGACCAACACCTTGGCGATCCGTTCCTTCTCCATCACCCGTTCCTCCCGCCACCCGATCTGTAGGGACCCCCCATCATCGCCCGTCGCGGCGGCAGTATATCACAAGCCGACCGGCGGTTTGGCCCCGTGTGCGCCCCCGCCGCGGGGACGCGCCGGGGCCTCGTGCTTGCCCGCGTCTTCGCGCCGGTGGTATCCTGCCGCCATGGATCTCGAGATGATCCGAGGCCTCGTGGTGCCGAACACCACGAAGCTCGTGCTGCTCTCGCTCGACGGGCTCGGCGGGCTCCCCCACCCCGACACCGGCAGGTCGGAGCTCGAGACGGCCCGCATCCCCCACCTCCACGCCCTCGCGGGGCGCTCGGCCTGCGGCCTTGTCCGCCACGTGGCCCCGGGGATCACGCCTGGAAGCGGGCCAGGACACCTCGGGCTCTTCGGGTACGACCCGCTGCGCTACCAGGTCGGCCGGGGGGTGCTGGAGGCCCTGGGCATTGACTTCGACCTCCGGGCGAGCGATGTGGCCGCGCGCGGGAACTTCTGCACCGTGGACCGCGCCGGCAGGATCACCGACCGCCGGGCAGGCAGGATCCCCACGGAACTCTGCGCGAGCCTCTGCCAGCGTCTCCGACAGATCCGCCTCCCGGGAGTGAAGCTCTTCGTGGAGCCGGTCAAGGAACACCGCTTCGTGCTCGTGCTGCGCGGCACGGGCCTCTCGGGCGAGCTGTCGGAGACCGACCCGCAGGCCCTCGGCGTGCCGCCGCGCCCGGTCAAGGCCCTCGCCCCGGCGGCTCGGCGGACCGCCGCTCTCGCAAACCGCTTCGTCGCGGCCGCCCAGAAGGGCCTGGCCCGGCAGGCGCCGGCCAACATGGTCCTCCTCCGGGGCTTCGACCGGCTCCCGCGGCTCCCCGCGTTTCCCAGGACCTTCGGCCTCAAGGCCGCGGCCATCGCCGCGTACCCGATGTACCGCGGGCTGGCGCGCCTCGTGGGGATGGAGGTGCTGAAGACCGGCGCGACGTTCGCCGACGAGGTCGCCACGCTCCGCCAGCACTGGGAGGGCTACGACTTCTTCTTCGTCCACTACAAGGACACCGACAAGGCGGGCGAGGACGGGGACTTCCCGGGCAAGGTGGCGGCCCTGGAGCGCTTCGACACGCTCCTGCCCGAGATCCTGAGCCTCAAGCCCGATGTGCTCGCGGTCACGGGCGACCACGCGAGCCCGGCCCTCCTCAAGGGTCACGGCTGGCAGCCGGTCCCGGTGCTGCTCTGGAGCGCCTTCTGCGGGGCCGATTCGGTCACCCTGTTCACCGAGCGCGCGTGCGCGGCGGGCACGCTCGGCACCTTCCCCGCCCAGGACCTGATGCCGCTCGCCCTGGCCAACGCCCTGCGACTGACCAAGTTCGGCGCTTGAAGGAGACGGGCGCCTCGGCCAACCATGGGAACCTTTGAGACGACGCCCCCGGACCTCCAGGCGCTTCTCCCCCAGCGCATCAGCCAGCTCGGCCTGAAGCTCGAGGGCTCGCCCGTCGAGCGCTACGTGAAGATCCTCTACGCCGACCTCGAGCGGAAGGGGCTGAAACACTTCCGGCCTCCCTGCTACCTCACCGACGAGTGGGGCTGCCCCTCCGGGGAGCCGATCATCGGCATTCCCTTCTACCTCGCCGATCCCAAGCTGGCGCGACTCGAGCAGGAGATGGACGACCTGGAGGACGCCCGAGAGATCCGCATGTATCTCCGCCACGAGGCCGGACATGCGTTCGGCTACGCCTACAAGCTCTACGAGACCCCGGAGTGGCGGGAGCTCTTCGGACCGTTCAACCGACCCTACCGCGAGCGGTACCGACCGGTCCCCTTCGACCGCCATTTCGTGCGGCACATCGAGGGCTGGTACGCCCAGAAGCACCCCGACGAGGATTTCGCCGAGACCTTCGCCGTGTGGCTGACGCCGCGCTCCCGCTGGCGGGACCGCTACCGCGGGTGGCCCGTCATGCGGAAGCTTCGCTACGTGGACCGGATGGCCCGCACGCTCGGCGATGCGGAGCCCCCCGTCCGCCTGGCCTCCACCGACATCACCGTGGAGGAGATGGACATGACGGTCGAGGAGTTCTTCCTGGCGAACCAGCCGGAGATGGGCGCCGTGGACGTCGGGCTCGAGAACGACCTCCCGGACTTCTTCGTCCGCAAGGGGCGGCGGACCAAGGGCATCCGGCCGGCGTGGGAGCTCGTGCGGGAACACCGAGCCCCGTTGATCAACAAAATCGAGTACTGGACGGGCGTCCGCCGCAGCGTGGTGCGCGCGCTGGTGGACAGCATCCAGAACGCCGCCGAGCGACTCCGGCTCTACGTCGAGACGAAGGCCGAGCGCACCGCGCTCGTGGAGCTGACGACTTACGCGACCACCCTCAGCATGAACTACCTGACCCGGGGCAGCTTCATCCCCAGGGTCCGGCAGCGGCTCGCCGGGGCGCCGCCCACCGCTCCGGCCCCAAAGGCCGGGGAAACCGATGGCGAGACTCAGAGTCGCGATCGCGCACGGGCCTGACGACGCCCCCCCGCGGCCCGCCAGGGCGCCTCGGCGAAAGACCGACGTCGAGGAGATCACCCTGGTGCTGCGGCGAGCCGGCCACAGGACGCTGTCCGTCGTCGTGGACGGGGCGCCCACGTGCCTCAAGCGGCTGGCCAGCGTGGATGCCGATTTGATCTTCAACCTCGTGGAGGGCTTCGGCGACGACAACACCAAAGAACCCCACGTGGCCGCGTACTACGACCTCCTCGGCCTGCGCTACACCGGCTCGGGACTGCGCGGCCTCTCCCTCGCCATGGACAAGGCGTTGACGAAAAAGGTCCTGGCGTTCCACCGCGTGAAGACGCCGAAGTTCGCGACGGTCTTCCGCGGCCGCCTGGACTGGGCCCACGACATCGACTTCCCGGTCATCGTCAAGCCGGTGCGCGAGGACGGCTCCATCGGGATCGGCTTCAGCGCGCTGGCCGGCAGCATCAAGGAGCTCATGGAGCGGATCGACCAGCTCCACGCCGACTTCAACCATCCCGTGCTGATCGAGCAGTACATCGACGGGCGCGAGATCTACGTCGGGGTGATCGGCAACGCGCGGGCCGAAGCGTTCCCGCCGGTCGAGCTCGATCTCTCCCACCTGCCCAAGGGGACGCCCCGGATCGCCAGCAACGAGGTGAAGTGGCAGGAGGGCACGCGCGCCTACCGGGGCAGCAAGGTCCGCATCCCCCACGATCTCCCCCAGGACGTCGCGAAAACCATCCAGCAGGCCGCCCTCACGGCGTTCCAGGCACTCCAGCTTCGCGATTACGCCCGCTTCGATTTTCGGATCACCCCCGACAACAAGGTCTACCTGATCGAGGCCAACCCGAACCCGTACCTCTATTCCGGGGCCGAGTTCATCAAGGGCGCCCGCGCCTCGGGCCGCACCCACCCGGAGACGATCCTGGAGATCGTCGAGCTGGCCCAGGAGCGCTACCGCCTGCGCGGGTAGCCCCGCCCCCAGTGGCCGCTGACACCGCGCTGCCCGTTTACACGGTGCTCCCGTTCGTCGCCATGCTCTTATCCGTCGCCGTCTGCCCGCTCTGGATGCCGCACTGGTGGGAGCGCAACCTGAACAAGTTCCTGGTCTCGGCCGCGTGGGGGCTCCCCGTCCTCATCCTGTATCTGGGCCGGCAGCCGTCGGCGCTCGTCGGGATGGGCGAAGAGTACGTCTCCTTCATCGTCCTCCTGGCCGGTCTCTACGCGATCTCGGGGGGGATCCTGCTCCGGGGCGACCTGGAAGCCACCCCGCTCGTCAACACGACCTTCCTGGCCCTGGGGTCTCTCCTGGCGTCCTTCATCGGGACCACCGGCGCCTCCATGCTGCTGATCCGCGCCCTCCTTCAGACCAACCGGGAACGCGCCCGCGTCACGCACACCGTCATCTTCTTCCTCTTCCTGGTGTCCAATATCGGGGGGATGCTCACGCCGCTCGGAGATCCCCCGCTGTTCCTGGGATACCTCCAGGGCGTTCCCTTCGCGTGGACCTTTCGGTTGTGGCGCCCCTGGTTCGTCATGGTCGCGACGCTCCTGCTCGTCTATTTCGTCTGGGATTCGGTCCACCACGCGCGCGAGCCGCTCGCCGCCCTCAGGCGGGACAGGGCTCAGATCGAGCCCCTCCGGCTCCTCGGGGGGGTCAACCTCCTCTGGCTGGCGGGCGTGGTGCTGGCGGTCGCCTTCCTCCGGGAACCCATTCGGGAGATCCTCATCGCGGCGCTGGCCGCCGTCTCGCTCTGGCGCACCCCGCGGGACACCCGCCGCGCCAACGGCTTTTCCGCCTACCCGATGGTGGAGGTGGCCGTCCTCTTCTTCGGGATCTTCCTCACCATGATCCCGGCGCTGGAGCTGCTCAGAACGCGCGGCGGGGAGTTGGGGGTGAGGGAGCCCTGGCAGTTCTTCTGGGCCACCGGCGTCCTCTCGTCGTTCCTCGACAACGCGCCCACGTACCTCACCTTCCTCGCGCTCGGTCAGGGGCTCGGGGTGGCGGACGAGGTCGTCGGGGTCAGCCACGCGATCCTGGCCGGGATCAGCGTCGGAGCCGTCGCCATGGGAGCCAACACGTACATCGGGAATGCACCCAACTTCATGGTGAGATCCATCGCCGAGCAGGCAGGTGTGAAGATGCCCAGCTTCTTCGGCTACATGGTCTACAGTGGTGGCATTCTCATTCCGCTGTTCGTCGCCGTGACCGTGATTTTCTTCTAGACGATGCGCGGCCCCTCTTCCAGGACCCGTGGGACAGAGCGCCGGTGCTATCATCACTATTCGGAGAGGCGGGGCTGGCCCGATGGCGGGAAAACGGCTGTGACCAACCAGGAAAGGAGTCATGCATGGCAGGTGGAACCCGACCAGGGAGAATGGATCAGGCCCGGGGCAAGATCAAGGAGCTCGAAGGCCGGCTCCTGAGGCTCGAGGGGCAGCTCAAGATCCTGCAGGGCCAGACGCGCCAGGCGCGAGGCAAGGCCCGGGTGCGCCTGGCGAGGCTGGAGAAGGAGGCCGCCAGCCAGGTGGCGCGCGTCCAGGCGGCCCTCAGGATCTCGAAGGAACGCATCGCGGACGCGCTCCAGACAGGGCGCCGGCGCGTGGAGAAGATGATGCGCTTCGTCGAGCCGACGCTCCAGCGGTCGCTCAGGCAGGGGCGCGAACTGGCGCGCGCCTCGGCAGTGGAGGCCCGCCTCCTGTCCCGCGGCCTCAGGGCGGGCGTCAAGGCCGGGCGGGAAGCCTTTCGCCGCTCCCGCCGCGCGTAGGAGCGGGGCGGCCGCGCGGACGCCGCGCCCACCAGCGAGGCGGTGACCGGGCCCCTGGGCAAAACGTTGGCCCTCGCTCCGGGGAGGAGTAGAATTGACGGGCTGAGACGAACCCATGCGCCACGTCGTGATCTGTCCCGACGACTTTCTCCACCACCTCCTCCGCGGCACGACCTTCCCGGGGGAGGCCCCGCTCTACGTCGTGGCCGACCCCGGGGTCCGGGCGCGGATCGCCCGGATGGGTGACCAGGCCGTCTCCGGAGATCTCGAGAACCCGGCGCTCTACCGGCGCGCCTTCCAGACTGGGCACGAGCCGGTGCTGCTGAACGCACCCGCGGAGCGCGCGACGAAGATCGTGGCGGCCGTCCGGGAGGTGGCGCCTCAGTCCCCCGTGCTCGTCCTCCGCGATCCCGAGCGGCACCTCGGGGAGCTCCCGGCGGGCGTGACGACGCTCCCGATCTCCGCGTTCGGCGAGCGCGTCATTCAGCCGGAGCTGGAGCGGGCCGCGCTCCGCGCGCGGGTCGAGCGCATCCGGCAGCACTTTGAGCACGCCCAGCGCGTGCTGATCCTGATGCAGGACGACCCCGACCCGGACGCCCTCGCGTCCGCGCTCGCCCTCCGGACGCTCCTGGGACGCAACAGGAGCTCGGCCCCCATCGGCACCTTCGGCACGATCACCCGGCCGGAGAACCGTGCCCTGTGTCGGATCCTGGAGATCGAGGTGGACGAGGTCACCGCCGGGACGGCGCGGGAGTTCGACCGCGTGGCCATGGTGGACACGCAGCCCGGGTTCTTCCAGGGGCGCTTCGAGGATGTGGACCTGGTGATCGACCACCACCCCGAGGACCGGACGGTCCGGGCGCGCTTGAAGGACATCCGCCCCGCCTACGGGGCGACCTCGACCATCCTCACCGAGTACCTGCGCGCCGCGGAGGTGAAAATCTCCCAGCGGCTGGCCACGGCCCTCCTCTACGGGATCAAGTCGGACACGCTCCACCTCGAGCGGGGCGGGACGCGCGCGGACATGGAGGCCTTCGCCCATCTCTACCTCCTGGCGAACCACAACTGGCTCCGACGGATCGAGCGGCCCGAGCTGCCCGCCGAAGCGCTGGACGTGCTGGCCCGCGGCCTCGCCCGACGCCAGCTGATCCGTGGTGTCCTCTTCTCCCACCTGGAAGCCGTCCCGTACGTGGACCTGATCCCCCAGTTTGCCGACCTCTTCCTCCAGGTCGAAGGAGTGGAGTGGTCGGTGGTGTCTGGGGTCGTCAACGGGGAGGCGCACATCTCGGTGCGGAATGTGGGGTACGTGAGAAGCGCGGGAGACGTGGTGCGCGCCGCGTTCGCGGACCTGGGGACGGCGGGCGGTCACCGGGCCATGGCGAAGGCGGTCATCCGACTCTCCGACTGGCGCCCCGAGCTCGGCGACGCCACCAGCGAGATCGTGCGCCAGGGCGTGATGGAACGCTTCCTCCGGGCGCTCGGCGAGAGCGGTCCGGGCACCGCGGGGCAGGAACGGAGTTAGGCCGATGCCGGCCGTCTACGTCCTGATCGCCCTCGTCGCGGTCGCGATCGCGATCTTCGCGCTCCAGAATGCCGACCAGGTCACGGTGCGGTTCCTGGCCTGGCAGGTCGAGCGCGCCCCCCTCGCCGCGGTGGTCCTGGTCGCGGGCGCGGTCGGGGCGATCCTCGTGAGCCTGGTCGCATTCGTCCAGCGCTGGAAACTCCGGTCCCGGGTCCGCCAGCTCGAAGCGCGCCTCCGCGACCTCGAAGCCGGGAAACCGGAATCGGACGTCGGAAAAACCCGCTGATGGAAGAGACCGTCCTCCTCGTCGAGACCGTCAAGGACCTGCTCGAGAGCGGTCGCCGCGAGCGGCTCGCCCAGATCCTCGAGGAAGCCCACCCCGAGGATATCGCGCGGACGCTCCGGGAGCTGCCGGTGGAGCAGCAGACCATCGTCTTCCGGCTCTTGCCCCCGGAGCAGGCGGGCGCGGCCCTTCACGAGGTGGACGACCAGACGCTCCTGGAACTCGTCCGGGCCCTGGACGAGCTCGAGCTGTCCGGCATCCTCGAGCGGATGCCCGCGGACAACGCGGCCCAGGTGGTGGACGAGCTTTCGGAGGAGCAGGCCGAGAAGGTCCTGGACCTCATGGAGGAGGAAAAGTCCGAAGAGGTGCAGGAACTCCTCGAGTACGGCGAAAAGACCGCGGGCCGCATCATGTCCCCCGAGTTCGTCGCGGTCCACGAGGAGATGACCGTCGCCCAGGCCCTCGACCACGTCCGCAAGGCGGCGTCCGCCGAACACGCCTTTTACCTGTACGTGGTGGACGACCACGACCACCTGGTCGGCGTGGTGCCCCTCCGTCGGCTGATCACCGCCGACCCGGCGACCCCCATCCGGCTGATCCGGCACGAGAACATCGTGAGCGTGACGCCCGAGACCGACCAGGAAGAGGTCGCCCGCATGGTGGCCAAGTACAACCTCGTGGCCGTTCCCGTGGTGGACGGCGACCGCCGGCTGCTCGGCACCGTCACGGTGGACGACGTCATCGACGTCATCCAGCAGGAGGCCACCGAAGACATCCAGCGCTTCGGTGGAGTCGCCGGGGACGAGACCGTCCTGGACCCGCCTCAGAGAGCGTTCCCCAAGCGGCTCGTCTGGCTGCTCATCAACCTGGCCACGGCCATCCTGGCGGCCTCCGTGATCGGTCTCTTCGAGAGCTCCATCCAGACGCTGGCGGTCCTGGCCGTGTTCATGCCGATCGTGGCTTCCATGGGGGGGATCGGAACGACCCAGACCGCCACCGTGGTGGTCCGGGGCATCGCGCTCGGCGATATGACCTTCTCCGTGGTCCGGCGGGTGCTCCAGAAGGAGCTCATACTCGGCCTCACCACGGGCGCCGCCAACGGGGTGGTCATGGCCCTCATCGCCTACCTGTGGAAACGCCAGCTCCTCCTGAGCCTGATCCTCGGGGTCGCCCTCACCCTGAACATGATGGTCGCGGCGGTCGTCGGAACGCTGGTCCCGCTGGTGCTCAAGGTCTTCCGGATGGATCCGGCCATTGCCTCGAGCGTGATCATCACCACCTTCACCGATGTGTTCGGCTTTTTTTCCTTTTTGGGGCTGGCGACCCTCCTGATCAAGTCCCTGCACTAGGCGCGAAATATCCCCTTGGCAGGAGCGCTCGTGATGTGGTAGAGATAGCGCGCGGTTGTCCCTCTGCGCGACTCAGCGGCTGTTTCACGGCTCGGCGTGGCACGGAGGCTTGAACTGGTGGACGCAGCGCTGGAGAAGCGGCAGGTCACGCGTGCCTACGCGCTCTACTCTCCCGTCTACGACTTCATTTTCGATCGGATCTTCCACCCCGGACGCGTCGCGGCCCTCAAGCTCCTGGACCTCCAGCCGGAGGAGAGCATTCTCGAGGTCGGGATCGGCACCGGCCTGAACCTTCCGCTGTATCCCTCTCCCGTCCAACTCACCGGCATAGACCTGTCCGACAAAATGCTGGAGAAAGCCCAGGCGA
>Ga0209515_10009699_pt1 | contig 10907 bp, 5 predicted proteins | sample Subgroupgradi54m_FD_187454 | JGI IMG/M metagenome (GOLD analysis project Ga0209515, IMG submission 187454) | Subsurface groundwater microbial communities from S. Glens Falls, New York, USA - GMW60B uncontaminated upgradient, 5.4 m (SPAdes)... ...
CGCGTCGCCCAGCGCATCAGCGTGAGCTTTTTGGTGGAAGAGTTTTTGGAAGGGTTCTATTTCCGCGCTACGGCCGTGGGTGACCGCGTCCTTGCCGTGTGCCGTCGCGATGCTCCCGCCACCCCTCACGAAGGCGCACCCGGTTGGAAGTTCAACCTGGATCTGGGCGGCACCGTCACCGACGTCACGGACACCGTGCACCCCGACAACTGGGCCCTGTTTGAAAAAATCGCCACCGCCGTTAGCCACCCCGCCATCGGCATCGATTTCATCGCGCCCAACATCTCCGAATCCTGGAAAAACCAGCGCTGCGGCGTGATCGAGCTCAATTCCCTGCCGGCCATCGACCTCCACACGACCCCCATCATCCAGGGCACTTCCCGCAACCTGGCCGGGGCGATTCTGGATCAGGTTTTTCCATGAGCGACTTCTAAGATTCTTTGTATTTTTTCAAGAAAAATTCTCCCATATCCCCTTGTTTGCCGAAATGTTCAGGGAAAGATTTATAATAATTTTGTTTATCATGATTGGTTATCACCAAAGGCGGATACTGAAAATAAGCCAAAACATAATTAACAAGAATGCGGCCAATTCGGCCATTGCCATCAGCAAATGGGTGCATGATTTCAAAACGCAAATGCTGCAAAGCAGTAAGGCATAAAATGACTTCTACATCATTGTCACGGATATCACCCATTTCCCTATTGATCGTATCAATGAGATCCCTCAAGTCTTGTTCGGAGGGGATGGGAATGGGTTTTAAGACATCGGCTATTGTTACCAGCACGTCACGAATCCGGCCAATATGCTGTTCATCAATAGGATGTCCCAATTGAACTTGTTCTTTGGTTAAAAGACGATGCATTTCCAAAACCGATTCTACCGTTAACGGAGTGTGGTCATTAGCCAGTTGACGAGCCAATTTCCATGCCTCTGTGTGCCCAACCTCTTTTGGTTTAGTAAGATCCGATAAAATTTCGTCATAAGAACGTTCGGCAACGCCTTCAATCAGATTGCTTTCATGAATAAAACGGGCTTCACGGCGTTCGGAAGAAGTGGCTTCACGTTGCTCAAGGGGAGCTCGTAGCGTCTGGGTGGCCTCATAACCCGCTTGTCGGCAGGCTGCAATAATTTCAGCCATCTCCGGTTTTTCAGCTCCAAACACGACGGCTTCAACCGTTTTTGCGTCAGCGCTTCGATGAGGGACAACGTACAAGGCCCCTTCAGCGTCTTTTATAACGCTTACAATGGGCTGGGTCGATGTTCCTTGGTAAACATAAAGTTTATCCATAATTTCGTCTTGGAATCCCCTTGAACGGGGTTGATCAGGACCTGAAGGTAAATTTACCATAAAATCATAATTAATTATAAAGTATTTTTAACGGGCATCAATCATAGCGATGACTCTCTCTGCAAAATCAGAAATTAAAGTATCCCCCAAAACTTCAGCGAGTCCGTGACTACGCAATTTAAAATCGAGTTTCCTTTCAGCCGTGTTTTGCATTTCTAAGGGGCTTTGACTAGGATTAATGTAATCCCGCTGAGCAATTCGGGCATTAAATTCTATCAATTCCGCTACCATAGTCGGTTCCTTCGTATATTCACTGTATTCAGTGGGCAATTGACGATATTTGTTTTGTGGGCCTAAGAATTTAGTGATGACGTATTCATAAAGAGAACGGGAAGTGCGGCCATTGCCATCCCGCATGGGATGGATATCAATAAAAGTCTGCTGGACATAACAGGCTAATTTGACCACCGCTTTTTCATACTCCTGAGGGGAAACTTCCCCTTTTTTTGCCAGTAATTCACTGGAAAGCCGCTCCATTTGGCGGCTGAACAGTGTGACTAATTCAGGAGCTCGCGACGCGTCAGGAGCAAAATAATCCTTCACGCGCATGTTGCACTCACGGAAACGACCTGCAATGTCGTGGCCGTATTCATCAGGGCTCCTCAGAATGTCCAATTGGGCCTGCGAGCCTCGTGTCTGCCATCGATGAACTTCAAGGATGATGCTCCTTAGGCTTGTTCCTTTGGCAATCAATGCAGGAATTAGTTTTTGTGAAATAAATTCCGCATTGAATTTTTTTAGTTCATTACTTTTTCGGTGAAATACCTCGTGTTCGGGGGATCCCACTTTGTAATCCAATCTGCCTTTTGGAGGGAGAGGAGCTTCGGGACGAGTTTTGTACCATTCCAACTCCAATTTGCTTAAATTTTTCATCTTTTCCATAAATGCAAAGCGTTCTGTGCGCGTACGAAGAGGACTTCCATCAACTCGTGAAAACTGGAGATCAAGATTAGCTATGTCTTCAGCGCATTGGTGTAACCCCTTTTTCTTAATAATTTCTGCCCACTCGTCAACTTCTTGTTTTAGGATCAAACGTGATTCCAAATCTTTTCCCCAAAAGGCTTCACGGATTCTTCCTTTTTCCTGTCGGCTGACTTTTGGATCTTTAAGCTTTTGCAAAACTGCCGCTTCATCAACTTCGCTTTTCTGCCACCTCGTTTCTAATCCCAGTTCATCAGGCATTCGGTTCCTTTGAGCACGGAAAGCCTGAATTTTTTGCGTCGCTCCGCCTGCGATTTTGAGGGCTCCCACGGAAATATAGGCATGCAGGATTTCACTCCCAATATTATTCCAGAATTCATCCAGCGACCCCTTGTAAGCGGCATTTTGCATAGCGCCAATGGCCAGCATGGTGGCCATTTCCACATGACCTTTCAGGGCCAAAGTTCGCACCGTCTCCCGCACAGCTTTGTTGGTGATGTTGCCTCCGATTTTTTCTCCGAGCCACGTGTTGTATTCAAGACCGCCGATCGTTTTTGTAAAGAGCCGTTCTGTAATCTTACCTGTCCCGTGAAAAACTCCAAGCGTCAGCGAAGACCACAAGATCGATCGGCCCCAATCGGGTAAATCGCGGACCATTGCTCCGGTCAGCGCCCGATGCGTGGCGTCAAAAATCGCCCCTTCGGTCAAAAGCCCCATGCCCACTCGGGCCGTTCCGGAAATGGCGCGGGACAACAATGTTTTTTCCGCAAACTGCTTTCCCCAAAGCACGGGCAGTCTTTCCGCTCCTTCACGAGCCAGCCAATCCATCGTTACTTCACTCAATCCTCTCCGGGCCAGCGCCGCCACGCTTCCGCTGGCGATGATCAGGGGGGCGTTGATGGCCGTTTCCCGGATAATAGTATCCCAGGTTTCATCCGCGATATTGCCCCATTCATGCTTTGGGTCCAGCATGTCTACATACTGGTCGTAAATGGCTTTTTTAGAATCCGGAATTGCAACGGCCTTCCCGAGCACAAAACCGGCCACTTGTTTATTCAGGGCATGTTCATGGGCCAGGGTCCGAAGGCTTTCGTAATAATCCATCACCGCTTTTTCGACCCGTGCGTCCGAAGCATCCGGAGGGGGTCCGGTGTCTCCCGCGGCATTATGCCACGCTAAAAATTCTTGTTTGAACTGCTCTCGGAACGCCGCCCGCCACGCGTTTTGATTATCGACATAAAGTCCAAACACTTCCCGGTCGGCCTGGGCTTCGATTTGATGCGTCCATGTTGCCCCCAATTGTTTACGCCCCGCTTCCAATTCGGGAGATAAAATTTGCTCCATCAAGGCCTGCGCCCGCTCATACTCTTTGGCCGAACGAAGTTCCGTGATCATCCGGTCGTAACCCGCATAAATATCGGCTTCGGTTCTCAGGTTTTCTATTTTGAAACCGCTGTAATATTCAATAACCTTACGCAAGTCCGCTGGAATCCCATCTGGCGACCCCAAGTCAAAATGGTCATCCCCAACAATTTTCAGAGTCAGGTCGGTTTGATTTCCTTTCAGCCATTCTTTCAGCTTGTACGGTTTTCCGGAAAGGCCCGCTTCAAATTGCAATCCGGGACGAACCAGCATGCGGGTGTTGGCCAATTCTTCCGCAAGCGTTTGCAGAAAAGCGAGTTTTTGAAGCGCCAGCTGCTGATGGGACGTGAGCGGTTTTTCCGCCTGTTCTTTAAGCGCCGCGCCAATCAAGGCTACCTTTTCCGTAGCATCCAAGTCGTTCCAAAGTTTTTCTTCATCCGATGTCTCAGACAGCCGCGCAAAGCCAGGGGGTCGTTCTGAACCGCCCAACCTGGCGGTGTTTCTTGCGTCCGCGTCCAGCAAGTCACCGCCGGTTTTTTCCGCTTCATCCACCAGCGTATCCGCCCTTTCGTTCGTTGGATGCTCAACCGTTGCACGCGGCGACTTGGCTCCTTCTCCGAGGTTTCTTAAAGGCAGTTCTCCAGCCATATAAAAATATTCTTATAATTATACCAGAAAAAGCCTCATTTTTCAATGCGGTTTGACTCTGAAAATATCGCGCCTACAACTTGCCTTCGCTGACCTTTTGACCTTTGAAACGCACCACTGGGTCGACGTGCATCACGCTACACGCACATTTACATTTTCGTGTTTCGCGTATTCCAAAATTGTCATTCCAATTTGAACGAAAAGCGTGACTAAAATCTTGCTTTCCCCTCTGAAAATTGCAATAATTTGATGTTAATATTTAACCTGATTTTTTATGGAAAAAAATGATCAATCTTTGCATGAAAAATTCGTCGTTTATGGCGCCAATACCAAAACCTGGATGCGCAAATGCATACTGCTTTTGCCAGAGATTAGCCAGCACGCTATTTGGCAGAAAAAAGGCTTTGGAAGTATTTACGAATACGCGGCCAAACTCGCCGGGATGAGCAGGAACACGGTGGATGATGCCCTTCGGATCTTGGAAAAGATTGAGAATAAGCCCAACCTCCGACTGGTGGCCGAACACAAAGGTCTCGGCGCCGTGCGTCCGGTGGCCGCCCTCGCGACATCCGAGAATGAAAAGTTTTGGGCGCGTAAAGCGGCTGGCATGAGTAAGAATACTTTGGAGACGTACGTACGCGAGTACAGGAAACAAAAAGTGTTTGACGCGCCAACAGAAAACAATTCTACTCTCGATTTCCGTCCTGGGACGGAATTCCAGAGCAGAGAAGAAAACGAGTGCTTAGTCAATGGGCACGGGTGCCTCCCCGTAGCAGGAGGAGTGGGAGCAGCAGATGCGATCGTGGAAATGACGGCAGTGGCAGGAGCCATGGGAGAAGCGACCACAGCCATGAGGGCGGAAGCCACTGAAGCTGTCACGCTCTCCATGACCCTGAACCGGCAAACCGCCGAGACCCTGCAGAAACTCAAAGGCCAAGGTGACTGGAACAGCTTGATGCAGGAGTTGCTCCAATTGCGCGAAGAAAAGTTGGCGGCCGGGGAGCCCGAATCGATAGAAAATGCCAAACGATACATCCCCGCGCGCATTAAAAACCATGTGCTCCAAAAGACCAACGGCCAATGCGCGTACCCGGGATGCAACAAAGCGTACAACATTCTGCATCACACGCAGAGATTTGCTCTGGAAAGAATCCATGATCCGCGAAGGCTTGTGCCCCTGTGTAAAGGGCATGAGCAGATCGCGCATAAGGGGCTGATTGGCCACGAGGAAGAAGCACCTGAGAAGTGGCGGGTGCGGCAGGAAGCGGATCGGGAGAAGGTGAGTTATGGGGTGGATCGGAAAGTGATGCAATAGTGGTTTTTACCACTCAATCGGCGCCTGTCCGTGGGCCGCTAAGTACGCGTTGGTCTGACTGAAATGCTTGTTGCCAAAAAATCCCTGGTTGGCCGAAAGGGGAGAAGGATGCGCGGATTCGAGCACGAGATGTTTGGCTTTGTCGATCATCCCGGCCTTGCCGCGGGCGAAGCGGCCCCACAGCAAAAACACCACACGCTCTTTTTCGTCGGAAATTTTGCGGATCACCGCGTCCGTAAACTTCTCCCAGCCTTTGCCCTGATGCGAGCCGGCCGCGCCCTGTAAAACGGTCAGCGTGGCGTTGAGGAGTAGTACACCCTGCCGCGCCCACCGTTCCAAATTGCCGGAAGCGGGGATCGGCTTGCCGAGATCCGTGGCGATCTCCTTGTAAATATTCACCAGTGAAGGGGGTTTTTCAATCCCGTCGCCCACGGAAAAACATAAGCCATTCGCCTGGCCCGCGCCGTGGTAGGGGTCTTGCCCCAGGATCACGACCTTCACTTGGTCAAACGGACACAAATCAAACGCCGCAAAGATCTGCCGTGGCGGGGGGAACACCGTTTTCTCTCCGTATTCCCGTTTCACAAAATCCGCCAACACCTGAAAGTAGAGCTGGTTGAACTCCTCCTGCAGGACGGCCTTCCATGAGGGGTGAATTTTCACATCCATTTTGACAGAAATTAATTCCTCTGTCGGCTCCGCACAATCTCCTCTTCAATCGCGTCCTCAATCGCGTCAACATCGGTTTTTTGTTTCATGGTTTTCAATTCCTCGTCGTCTTCCGGATTCAGTCCCAGGTGGTCGTGGATGGCGTCGAGCATGTTCAAAATGCGGGTGATTTCTTCCTCTGCACGCACGTTGATTTGAAGATCCAGCTCTTCCCGCAGGTCCGCGGTTGCACTGAGCCGGTTCTGGCTGATCAGCACGATGATGCTCAAAAAGATGGCTTCGAGCGAAACCACCATCGTTAAAAGTCCATAAGGAAAAGGGTCAAAAACCGGCGCCCCGGGAACCCAGCCCAAATTCATCAAAATCCAAATGACAAAAAAGAGGATGTGAATGCCGAAAAACCACACCGTCCCAAAAGACTCCGTCAGCCAATCCGCCAGGCGGTCCACCCACGACTTACGGATTTCGCGCCGGGCGCGGAAACTGACAAATTGTTTTTCAGTTTGGGTTTTGAGCACGGTTTTAGATTACAGAGACGCCGGAGGGAGTTCAAGTTGATTTGAATCACTTCCGGCTCACTTTCTTCGGTAATACAATCACCGGCGTCTTCTCAATCACCTTCCCCCGGCGGTCCAGGGCCTGGATGGAGTAATCCATCGTTTGCTTTCCCTGGGCATCCACCGCGCGGAGGCGCCGGGCGGGGTTCTGCTTGAGGGATTTCACCTTGGTCCAGGTACACGTGTCGCAGGTGCGCCTGAGTACGCTGAAACGGGAGGCTTGGCCTGCCTGCCGGTCAGGCAGGGGATCCGCATAGTTCCAGCTGAGGATGTTTTTCACTCCGCCCTGGTGCAGGCTGACGTTGCGGAAAGCGGTGGAGAGGGTTTTGGGTTCTTCCGCCTTTGGCGCCGGCTTCCGGATTAAATCAGCTCCTCCCGGATTCGGAGATTCCACGGGGTGTTCGAAAAACGGAATATCAGGATGTCTTCTGCCCCGGATCATGGTTTTGGCGGTGACGGTTTTCGTGGGTTTCTCCGTGTTCCCGAGATTGTCCACCGAGTAATACTCGATGAGGTAATCACTGGAACCCCAGGATAATTGCACCAAAGTGCCCGTTTCCCAGTCCGTGGGAGGATTCTGGTTCATGGTAAAGCGGTAATGGGTTTCCTTCACACCGGAGTAGGAGTCATAGGGAGTCAGAATCACTGTATCATCCTGCACTTTCGCCTGGGTTACGGGGGCAATCCGGTCAATCTGGAAGGGAAAATGAGCCGCCTCGCCGGCGTTTCCGGCCTGGTCGACCCCGACCACGTGGAGGAACCATTTTCCGCTCTTAAGCGCTTCATCAGCTGTTAGGGTGAGATGATTCTCGGCCGTCCATAAATACTGCCCCGTGGGAACCGTGGAACGGGCGTGATCGATGTAATAGTAATAGCCCCAGATGCCGGAGAGGTCCGAAGGCGCGTTCCACAGGAATTCCGGGGTGTTGCTGGTGTAGAATTGGGAGCTGTCCGGATGAGTCTTCGGGGAGGTGATGTGCGGCGCTGTGGGAGCGGTGGCATCAATTTTCAGCACGACTTCATTGCTCCACGGACTTTGATGCCCCAGGTGATCCACGGCCGCGACTTTGACCCGGTGTTCCCCATCGGGCCAGTTTTGAGTGAAGGATGTCGCCGCGGTCGGTTCCTGAACTCTGTCGTTAATGCTGAGAATATATTTTTCAGCTCCCGAACCGTCATCAGCCGGAGCGGTCCAATTGACCGCGCGCTCAGCGCCGCTGTTCCAGCGTCCGTTGGTGCCGCCGTAAAGGATAGGGGCGTCGGGAGCGGAGAGGTCGATGTTCACCGGGCCGCATCCCACGGCGCTCATGTTGGAGGCCAGATCTTCGGCACGGGTGCAGAACAGGTGCTGCCCTGCCGAGGCGAAGGTGACGTTCACCTCCGTTAAAGTCCCCAGATCCGTCCAGGGTCCTCCGTCGATCTGGTAAGCGTACGTCTTCATGTTTCGCTCTTCCACGGGAGGCCAGGAAAAATGCCAGTCGGGCGCATTGCTCCACTCTTCAGCACTCTGCACCGTTGGATTGCCGTGGGGAACGGGCGTGCCGGGGGGCGTGATGTCTTTGGCAAAAAGCGACACGCGGTACGTGTTATTGGTTTCATCGGATTCCGCGATGGTGTTTTGGGGGTCGAGCGAAAGCATGATGTCCTGCACGCCGTAATGGGGAGTGAAAATCCACTCCATGGCGGATGAGCCGCCTTTCATGAGCGAAATGACGGGACTCCCGGGGACGGCCTCCCCGTTGACCCTCAGGCTGACCGGAGCTTCCGGCACATCCGTTCCTCCGCGGTTGTGCAAAGTGGCCTTCAACGTGACCGGAGTTTCTTCCAGAATTTCACCGGGCGTTACGGTCACTTCAGCGGGTGAGAGGGAAAGGTCGGGACGGCTGTCGAGGACTGTTACCATCCGTTCCCAGCGGGAGGAAAGGCCGTCGGCGTTGCGGGCGATGACAATGAGCGGGTATTCATCGGCCACAGAGGGCGCTGTAAGCGAGGAATCCAGCGGAACCGGATCCCCACCGAACTGGACGGTGGCGGTGACCGGCGTGTCATCCGTGATCTCGGCCTGAATGGCAACGGGCTGGCCGGTGTAGAAAACATCCGGAACGGTGACACTCCGGATCACCGGAGGCTTCACGTTGCCCACGCGGAAGGTGAGGGTTGAGGTGTTGTTGGTTTCGTCGAGCTCGGGGATGAGATTGTCGGGGTCAATGGTGACTTCGAGAGTGTGCGAACCGGGGGTGGCGGGCCAGGAAATTGGGCTGAGAGCCAGAGAGGGCGGGGAAGACTCTTCGGTCGCCCCGGGCGACCTCAGAGTGACATTGGGAATAACATCCCGACGCAGCTCCACGCCATCCAGTTTAATCAGCACCGGCACATCCGTGGCTTCCGCGAATCCGTCATTACGGATGGAAAAAGTAAACTGGGCGGTGTCCCGGTTGGTCAGGATCACGGGAGAAATAACGGGAATTTCAGGAACGAGGTCGGGGGCCGCCCGCACTACGGTGAGCACTCCGGGTAAGCGGGCTGAAAGATCCCCCGTATTGGTGGCCGTGATGACAAACGGATAAACCCCGGCCTGCATTCCGCCCTTGAGGCCATAGTGGTAAGTCACGCCATCGCCGGAAGTCATGGGAATATCCCGGCCGTCGATCGCGATCATGACATCCCGAAGTTCCTGGTCGCCCGTGGCTTCGACGGAGATGTCAAAGAGAGTGTTTTCGGGCATATTCTCCGGCATCGTCAGGTTCCGGAGCTGGGGGGGAAGCGTGTAGGGTACGCGGAATTCCTTGTCCGCGGTGTTGTCGCTTTCATTCTGTTCATCGGTGAGGTTCTGGGGATCAAGGGTGACCCGCAGGCGATGGAGCCCGGGCGTCGCCTCCCAGCCGCTCCAGCGTAGCGTGGTCAGGCCATCCAGAGGCAGGGAAACCGTTTCATTGTGCACAGTGGCCCCATCCATTTCCAGGGCCACGGGAACATCCGCCGAGACACCGCCATTGTTGTGGATATTGATCCGGAATTCCGGATGTTCCCGGGACACGACATTGTCCGGAACGGTGACAATGTCTTCCGCGCGCATCCACGCGTTCGGTCTGGCGTCGATGATTTGGATCGTCCTCTCGGCCGTAGCCCGAAGTCCCGACGAATCTTCGGCGATGATGGTCAGGGTTTGGCTGCCGAGAGTTGCGGGAGCGATTAAAGTTCCATGGTAAGGGCCTTCCGTTGCTGTAAATTCAGATTCCTGCCCAAGCCATTGGAGCCGCACATGTGCGACGGCGACATTGTCGGAAGCGGTGACGGAAATGGGGAAGGATTGGCCTGTACCCGCACGCTCCGGCGCCTCGATGGAATCCAGTTTGGGAGAGGCACCGTCGGTTGTGGTGTATGTCATGGAAAAAGACGCGCCGGAATCCAGCGTGACTGCAAACGTATTCTCACCCGGGGCGGGAAGCGTGAAGGAGGTCGTGAATGTCGAACTTGCCTGCGCAGGCACGGTAAGATCCCTGTTTTCAGAGGTGACATGGGTCAGATGAGCCTGCGTCACCCCCTCCGCGTTGCCGGTATTGCGGACGGTGACGGTGGCTGTCACATTTTGGCCTGAAAGCAGAGGCTCTGAAGGATCCAGCGTCACGCCTGTCACGGAGAGCTCTGGTCCGACAAAAACGACGGAGACCGGAACGGTACGCGTGGTTTTGAGCCCGCTCGCGTCCATGGCCGTGACGAGGAGGTTATGCGTGCCCGCGGCGGGAGCGGTGAGGGTGCCGCTGTATGTCATTCCCGTGGAAACGGGAATCTGTATCAAACCGCAATCTGCTTCTGGATTCCCGCCTTCGCGGGAATGACAAGGGGGATCAAACCCCGCGGTGACAGACTGGATTTCCGTATTATCAAAGGCGGTGACTCGTACCGTCACACTCTGCCCCGGCGCGGGGATGGGAGGGTCCAGGGTGATGTCGGAAAGGGTGGGCGGTGTCAGGTCTAAAATGCGGTACGCGATGGCCAGGCTTGAGGCCCGAAGCACATAACCGCTGTCCGCGTGGAAATGCAGGGGAACGGTGACTTTGCCATCCGCACCTGCCGTTCCGGC
>Ga0209515_10009700_pt1 | contig 10906 bp, 1 predicted proteins | sample Subgroupgradi54m_FD_187454 | JGI IMG/M metagenome (GOLD analysis project Ga0209515, IMG submission 187454) | Subsurface groundwater microbial communities from S. Glens Falls, New York, USA - GMW60B uncontaminated upgradient, 5.4 m (SPAdes)... ...
CGAGATGATGGCCTGACCGGCGTAGGTCTTGTCGTTCACGCCGAAGACGAACATCGGCGTGTCGTCTTTGGAGGGGGCGGACAGGATGACCTTCTTGGCACCGGCGTCGATGTGCTTCTGGGCGGTGTCCTTGGTGAGGAACAGGCCAGTGGATTCGACGACGATGTCGGCGCCGACTTCACCCCATTTGAGTTCGGCGGGGTCCTTGACGGCGGTCAGGCGGATCTTCTTGCCGTTGACGATTAAGGTGTTGCCCTCGACTTCGATCTTGCCCTGGAAGGGGCCGTGCACGGAGTCGTATTTGAGCATGTAGGCCAGGTAGTCGGGTTCGAGCAGGTCGTTGATGGCGACGATCTCGACGTCCGGGAAGTCTTGTACGGCGGCCCGGAAGACCATGCGTCCGATGCGACCGAAACCGTTGATACCGACCTTGATAGTCATTACCGAATCTCCGAAAAGTTAACCCAAAAAGTTGTTCTTAAATAAATCCGTCCCGCTGAGGTCGATGAGGGGCGGTCATATGCCACGCTCCCTGCCCGCGCGTTGCCAAAGAGTGAGTTTACTATCCCTGCAAGATCTCTTCGACCGCTTTAGCCACGTTCTCGGCCGTAAAGCCAAAATGCTTATACAGCACGCCGCCCGGTGCCGAGGCGCCGAAGCTGTGCATGCCGACCACGCGGCCGTCGGTACCGACGTACTTGTACCAAAGGTCGGTTGCCGCCGCTTCGACCGCCACGCGCTTCGTCAGCGCGCGCGGCAACACGGATTCGCGATACGCGGCATCCTGCTTGTCGAACACGTCGGTCGCCGGCATCGACACCACGCGTATGTGCTTGCCCTTCGCCGCCAACAACTTCTGCGCGTCAACCGCGAGCCCGACTTCGGAGCCCGTGGCGATGACAATCGCGTCCGGCTTGCCGTTCGGCGCCTCGGCGAGCACGTAACCGCCGCGCGCAATCGACTTCAGTTGTTCGTCGGTGCGCGGCTGGTGCGGCAGGTTCTGGCGCGAAAAGACCAATGCGGCCGGACCGTCTGTGCGTTCAATTGCCACCTTCCACGACACCGCCGACTCCACCGCGTCGCACGGACGCCACACCGACATATTGGGTATGAGGCGCAATGAGGCCAGATGTTCAATCGGTTGGTGCGTCGGCCCATCTTCACCGAGACCGATCGAGTCGTGCGTATAAACCAGCAGCACACGCTGCTTCATCAGCGCCGCCAGGCGCACCGCATTGCGGGCGTAGTCCGAGAACACCAGGAAGGTTGCGCCATACGGGATAAACCCGCCGTGCAGGGCGAGCCCGTTCATGATCGCGCTCATGCCGAACTCGCGCACACCATAATATATGTAATTGCCATCGGAGACGGTGTTGCTGATGCCGCGCGAGCCCTTCCACAGCGTCAGATTGGAACCCGCGAGGTCAGCCGAGCCGCCAAGCAATTCCGGCAGCAGCGGCGCGAAACCGTTGATGGCATTCTGCGAGGCCTTGCGCGAAGCGATGGTCTCGCCCTTCGCCACCACCGCCTTCACGTACTCGTCCGATTTGGCCGCCCAGTCCTTCGGCAACTCGCCCTTCATGCGGCGCTCGAATTCGGCCGCCAGCTCCGGGTGCGCCTTCTTATAAGAAGCGAACTTGTCGTTCCACGCCTGCTCGGCAGTGGCGCCTTTCGGGCGCGCGTCCCAACCGGCGTAAATGTCCGGCGGAATCACGAACGCCTCATGCGTCCAGCCGAGGTTCTCGCGCGCGGCTTTTATTTCTTCCGGACCGAGCGGTGCGCCATGGCAATCGTGCGAACCGCACAGATTGGGTGCGCCGTAACCGATCACCGTCTTGCAGCAAATCAGGCTCGGTTTGTCGTTGACCGAACGCGCTTCAAGGATGGCTTTGCGCACCGCGTCGGCGTTATGGCCGTCGACGTCGCGCACCACGTGCCAGCCATAGGCTTCGAAACGCTTGGCACTGTCGTCGGTGAACCAGCCCTCGACGTGACCGTCGATCGAAATACCGTTGTCGTCGTAAAAACCAATCAGCTTGCCGAGGCCGAGCGTACCCGCAAGCGAACAGGCCTCGTGCGAAATACCTTCCATCAAGCAACCGTCGCCGAGGAAGACATAGGTGTAATGGTCAACGATGTGATGGCCGTCACGGTTAAATGTGCCGGCAAGCACCTTCTCCGCGATCGCAAAACCGACCGCGTTCGCCAGACCCTGACCAAGCGGCCCGGTGGTGGTTTCCACACCCGGCGCCTCGCCGTGCTCCGGATGCCCGGCCGTCTTCGAATGCAGCTGGCGGAAATTCTTGATCTCTTCCATCGGCAGGTCGTAACCCGTCAGATGCAGCAGCGCGTACTGCAACATCGAGCCGTGCCCGTTCGACAGCACGAAGCGGTCGCGGTCGGCCCACATCGGATTGGAAGGATTGTGTTTAAGGAAGTCGCCCCACAGCACCTCGGCGATATCGGCCATGCCCATCGGCGCGCCCGGGTGACCGGAGTTGGCTTTCTGTACAGCATCCATAGCGAGCGCGCGGATGGCGTTCGCCAATGTCTTGCGATCGATTCGGCGGTTCATTGCTACCTTACCCGTTGTGTGAGCCGGGGTGTCTGCGGAGTTCACAGTCATTTCGCTGGCTAAAGGGGGTGAAACCGATCTTCTATGCCCGTTCGCCGTGGCGCCATAAACGCCCGGCCGGGGGAGGCAGGATTTTCGCTTAGGCAGGCGCTGGGGGCAATAGATTCGCCGTGGAAAGTCGCGGTTTTGGCGAAGTTCGGCGCGAATCTATGGCAAAAAAAGGGGCCGACGACTAGCGTCGGCCCTCTCCCAAGAGAAAAAATACTTCGATACTGGAGGCGGATGGCGCGGACCAAAATTGGCGGGCGCTGGCGAAAGCTATCCCGAGCTCTCTAGCTTCCATGCGAAGGTTTCCCCTCCTCCCCATGCCGCATTCCCGAACCTGAATCCATTACCGCTTCAGATCCAACACCATCCGCGACGGACCTTAGCGGGGAATAGCCGAAACAAAAAGGCACTTTAGTGCCGGTCGATTTGGTCCGTTTTTGCCATCGAAGTCACAAAAATGCTTGGTAATGATGAAGAACTCCATTACTCCTTCTCCGTTTCAGGGGAAGGTTGGGGTGGGTCGACTACCGCAGATCGCCGCCGGAATTCCAGATAAATAAAAAGGGCCGGCTTTCGCCGGCCCTCGAATCAACGTACGAACCTTTTACATCAGGCCGCTTACTAACTGTAGGCAACCAGCAACGGCTGCACTTCTTCCGGCCCTGGAACCGTCAACGGATCCGAGGCAACACCGCGATCCGCATTGAACGTCGCCATCGCCTGCACCAGATTCGCGACCTGGCTCGTGATGGCACCTGCTTCGTTAAAGGAAGGCGACCCCCCGGTGTAGACTTTATCGCTGTTTGGGACAAGTGGCGTTAGCGCTGCAACGGTGGGTGTGACCGCACCTGTCAGCGGTGTGAGGCTACCGCCGGTTTCACTGAAGAGTGGTGAGCCGCCTGCGTACATACGCCCGGTGTCGCTGCTTACCGGGGCGGGGGCGGAGACCGTATCGATACTCTGAACGCTCAGGCTCTGTACGCTTTGCACCGCCGCGGCGTTGCTCATTATGGTGGCGCTGTTCCAGATCGTGCCATCGGCGAAGGTGATGCGCTCGATTTCGTTAGCCGCGGCTGTGTAGAAGTTGTTTACCGTGAGCGTGTCGGTGCCGAGGGTGAGGACAAGGTTGTTGGCACTGCGGCTTAGGACGACATCGGTCGTGGTGATGCCGGCGGCGAGGGCGATGGTGTCCAGGTTGCCTGCAGTGGTGTCGTTTTCCTGAAGGGTGTCGGTGCCGTAACCGCGGTTGAAGATGTAGGTGTCGTTACCGGTGCCGCCGATGAGGGTGTCGGTGCCGGCTTTACCGTCCAGCGTGTCGTTACCGGCGTTGCCGGTTAGGGTGTTGTTGGCGGTGTTGCCAGTGAGGATATTATCGAGGGTGTTGCCGGTACCGTTAAGGTTAGTAGCGCCCGTCAACGAAAGGTTCTCGACGTTGCCGCCGAGCGTGTAGGTGACAGAACTCGAGACGGAATCAGTGCCTTCGTCAGCGCTTTCGATCACGATGTCGGCGGTTGCGTTGACGATATACGTATCATCGCCCGCGCCCCCGGTCATGGTGTCGTTACCGGTGCCGCCGTCAAGGATATCGTTACCTATTCCTCCTTCGATCGTATCGTTACCGGCGCCACCTAACAACGTGTCGTTACCGGCCATACCATAAAGGATATCGTTACCTCCGCTGCCATCCAGCATGTTGTCCGCGTTATTGCCGGTCAGAACGTTGGCAATACTGTTGCCGGTACCATCAATGGTACTGGCGCCAGTCAGGTTGAGGTTCTCGACATTGTTCGAGAGTGTGTAGCTCACACTGCTGAGGACAGTATCGGTGCCTTGAGCGCTCGATTCCGTGACGACATCACCTGTGTTGTCGACAATATAGGTGTCATCGCCCAGACCTCCTTTCAGCGTATCGGCGCCAATGCCGCCATCCAAAACGTTGTTTCCGCTGTTGCCGGTAATGGTGTTCACGAGACCGTTGCCGGTTCCGTTAAGGGCAGCGGCGCCCGTCAACGTCAGGTTTTCTACATTGATCCCCAATGAATAAGTGATGCCGCTTTGGACGGTGTCGGTTCCGTCATTAGCCTGTTCGACCACCGCATCACCGATATCATCAACGACATAGGTGTCGTTGCCGGCACCGCCGATCATGGTGTCCACACCTGCTCCGCCATTGAGAACGTTATTGCCACCGTTACCGGTGAGCACGTTGTCCTGAGCGTTGCCGGTGGCATTAATGTTTCCACTGCCGGTCAAGGAAACATTCTCAACATTGTTGCCGAGCACATACGTGATGCTGCTGGCGACGGTGTCTATTCCCTCATCGAGGTTCTCCGTCACGATGTCGCCAACGACACTCACCACGTATGTGTCGTCGCCGATACCGCCAGCCAAAGTGTCGTTACCGCCTAGCCCATCCAGATGATCATTTCCCGCACCGCCGGTAAGAATATTTGTGGCGCTATTACCTGTGAGGGAATTGTCCAGCTCGTTGCCGGTACCATTGATGGCAACACTACCCGTAAGCGTGAGATTTTCGACGTTGCCCGTCAGCGTATAAGTGATGGAGGATTTAACTGTGTCGATTCCCTCGCCGACGTTTTCGAGCACGAGATCACCGGTGTTGTCGACCACATAGCTGTCATTCCCGACACCGCCCAGCATAGTGTCAGCACCGGCCTTACCGTCGAGACTATCGTTACCGGCGTCACCGATAAGAACATTATTCCCACTATTGCCGATAATGGCGTTATCGAGTTCGTTACCGGTACCGTTAATAGAAGCAGTTCCGGTTAGCGTCAGATTCTCGACGTTGGCAGTGAGCGTGTAGCTGATACTGTTCTTCACCGTGTCAACGCCCTCACCGGAATTCTCGCTTACGAGATCGCCGACATCGTCAACGATGTAGGTATCATCGCCAATGCCACCGATCATCGTGTCGGCGCCGGTGCCACCATTCAGCGTATCGTTACCGACCCCGCCTTCCAGACGGTCGTTACCCGCACTGGCGTTCAATGTGTCGTTACCATCGTTGCCACGCAGCGTGTCATTGGCAGTTCCACCGCTCAGGACGTTATCCGCGGAGTTGCCAACGATGTTATTGGCAAGATTGTTACCGGTGCCGTTGATGGCATTGGAGCCCGTCAACACCAGGTTCTCGACGTTGGCCGCGAGCGTGTAGGTGATGCTGCTCTCAACGGTGTCGTTGCCGCCGTTGGCGAGCTCTGTCACCACGTCCCCTGCGTTATCGACGAGGTACGTGTCGTTGCCTGCCCCACCGCTCATCGTGTCGGCACCGGCACCGCCATCGAGCAGGTCGTTACCAGTACTACCGGTTAGGGTGTCATTGCCTGCGGTACCGATAACCTTATGCAGGTCAATGTTGAGCACGAAGCTGGATGCCACCTGAAGTCCGCCGCTGTCGACGGCGGTAAGGATGATCTGCAGTGCTCCCTTACTGCCGGACACCGGCGTGCCCGTGAACGTGCGTGTTTGCGCGTTGAAAGTGAGCCACGCGGGTAGGGCTGCGCCATTGGCTTGGGTAGCCTGGTACGTGAGCGTATCGCCGTAAGCCGCATCGACATCAGCAAAGGTGCCCGTCGGCATCTGGTAGGTGAAGAGATAACCTTCCTCAGCCGCTTGATCGGTAATGGGCAACACGACCATTGGTGCGTCGTTCACGTTCACCACTGAAAGTGCAAACGTATTAGACACAGCGACACCGCTGGCATCGGTAGCCGTCACTCGCAAACTTAAGCCGCCGACGTTCTCGTTGGCGGGAGTGCCAACAAAAGTCTGTGTGGCTGCGTTGAAAGTGAGCCACGCGGGCAGCGCCGAACCATCAGCAAGGCTTGCGCTATAGGTCAACACATCCCCGTATGGCGCATCGGCATCGGTGAAGGTGCCGACCGGTACAACGAAGGTGAAGGGCTGATCTTGCGTGGCGCTCTGATCGGCGATGACATTCGACACACTTGGTGCATCGTTGACGTTTGTCACTGATACGACAAAGACATCTGACACAGACGCGCCGCTCGTATCGGTTGCGGTTACACGCAGGTTCAACGTACCCACCTCTGCGTTGGTCGGCGTTCCCGAGAACGTGCCAGTCGCAACGTCAAAACCGAGCCACGCCGGAAGCGCACTGCCATCAGCTAATGTTGCGCTGTAGGTCAGACTGTCACCTGAGTCGGCATCGGCAAACGTATTTACCGGTACCTGGAAGGTAAACGACTGATCCTCAGCCGTCGCCTGATCGTTGATGGGATTTATTACGGTCGGGGACGTATTGGATGGCGGCGGCGTTAAGCCAGGAAGTGCCGTGAATACGTCGTTCGTCGCAGCGTAGTTGACGGCACGTTGCCCGCCCGAGATGCCCGTCGTGTTCGTGATGTCGTAGAGGTTTTGTACACTCGGCGTAATCAACGAAACAAAACTTGTCGGATCGGAATCGTACGCGGCCTGTAGTTCGCTCCAGCGCGCATTGACGAGGCCCTCAAGATCGAACACCTGATGCGTGACGGCTCCGAGAAACTGGGCGTGTTCAACAATAGTATTGTCGGTGACCAGATTGCCGTCAGCATCGAAATAGGTAGATGACCATTGAATATTTATCTCTTCGCCGGTACTGCTGATCTTGAGCACCAGCTCAACATCGCCGGTACCGTCCTCGTATTGGTTCACTTGCAGCTGCGCGAGTATCTGAGACGAAGTAATGCCGCCACCGAACGAGATCGTGTTTATATCGGTGCTTCCCGCTACTTTGGCGCTCTCGTATATCCGGTCCATATTCGGATCGCCTTCGACGACCACCAGACCGGCATTGACATCGCCCGGATTGAATAGATAGGTGTCACTGCCTGCACCGCCGTACAGGTCGTCGGTGCCCGTGCCACCAACCAGTAGATCATCACCGGCGCCGGCATGGAGCACATCGCCCTGTCCGCCTCCTACGAGGAGATCATTACCGTCGTAACCGTAGAGCGTGTCGTAGAAACCGCTTCCCGTGAGCGTATCCGCGCCAACGGTACCTGCCTGTATGCCGACATGTCCGGGATTGCTATCGAGCGCCAGAAATTGGTCAGCGCTCAGTTCGGTCCCGTCACCAAAGCGGAACGTCTCAATACCGAAGTTGTGCCCGCCTTGGTTATCTACACTGAACAGTCCCTCGTTGTTCCCAAGGTCGGTCCATAACTGACCCGGGGCGGATTGCGTGTCGCCGTACTCGTCGACGTAAGTACGCCCGTTGCTCCAATGAACCTGAACGTTGCTTGGCGTAATGCCTGCACCGAATTGGACAACATCGGCCTCATAAGCAGCGAGAAATGACTTTATTTCGTTCAGCGTAACGCGCGCCTGCTCGGGTGACACGCCGTCGCTTAAGGCAGTCACGGCATCAATCAGCTCTGAAGGATATTCGCCCGGAACAGGGTGTATCTCGATCAGATAATAGGCCCACGAGGAATCCGCATAGATACTGTCGCTATACGAATCAAGTCCCGCGAGCTGAGTGTCGAGCTGACCAAGCTGAGTTTCAAAACGGTTAACGCCGTTGTCTTGCAACGTGCTTAATCCGCCTCCCTGATAAATCTGATACGTATCGCCATCGTCACCGCCATCCAGGTAGTTATTACCGGTACCACCATCGAGCAAGTCCTGTCCTTCGCCACCCACCAGATAATCGCCACCTGCGCCACCATTAAGGATGTCTGCGCCATTACCGCCGTCTAGCGTGTCATCTCCCGCGCCGCCGTCGAGAAGGTCATCTCCGTTATCGCCGATTAATGTATCTCTGCCGTCGCCGCCGTAGAGGGCATCGTTACCGCTCAAACCATTAATTACGTCGTCACCCGCAAGTCCGTAAATCAGGTTGTCCAACAAACTTCCATTGATGATGTCGTCACCGGCCGTTCCCGTCGCCGCCCCGAATAAACCGAGGCCAATCAAATGTTCGGGCAGATCGACACTCCATCCATCGCCCTCAAGACGTTCGATTATGTAGCGATACTGCGCAGAGGGGTTGCTGGTTGAACCGACCTCGAAGAAACGCAGGACGCGGGTGTTGTCGATCAACAGATCGTCGCCATCGCGGCTGAACGTCAGATCAGCAAGCTGTACACCGTCCATGACGCGAATCGTGTCCGGAGAAAACGTATAAGTCTGACCGCCGTTGTTGTCGAGGATCACGTCGGACGCGGTGGGATGGATATAGTAGAAATCCGAACCCTTACCGCCGTACATGGTGTCATTGCCGCCGCCGGTCACGAAGACGTCACGTCCTCCGCTGCCGTGCATGACGTCGTTACCTTCGCCGTCGTAGTAAAAACTGGTGTATCCGTTGTCCGAAAAATTGAACGGATTCATGTCATCGTCGCCGTTAGTACCGGTGTAGATGACGTTCGAAACTGCGTAGACATTGAACGGAGAATTGCCGAAATTCAGATACAGCGATGACGAGAAAGAGTTCTGGATATAGCTACCGGTATGCGAGGTCGCGTAGGCGTTGGTCACTAGACTGTAGTGCGAAAATTTGATACCGAAAGAACCGCCGAGTCCGTTCGATGGCAGGCCCACGTTCTTATATATGCTGCCATCGTAAGAAGCGCCGGTATTGCTGGGGTCCGTGGCGCTGACACCATCCTCGTCGATGTAGTCGAGCGAGATGTCCGCTCCGCTCTTCCCATCGGTACCGGTCCAGTTATTGATTTCGACAACAGTGGGAACATAAATCTTGCCCGCCGCGCTGGAGACTGAGCCCAGACTGAAAGCACCTGAGCTTGAATTGGTGATGGCGTAATGGGTGTTGGCTCCTAACGAGTCCGTGGCGTTGTTACCGCTGACATCGGCATCGAGCACCAACGTGCCGGTGGCGCGCATGATGTCGTCTTCGTTCCAAACGGTGCCGTCCGCAAACTCGATCCGCTCTACCCGAGAAGCAGGATCTGTCCAGTTGGAAACCGTAATTTGATCGCCGTTGCCGAAAGCAAGCAGAAGATCGCCTCTAAAAATTGCCGCGCCTACGGACGAGGGAGAAATACCTTCGTCGAAGCTGATTGCATCGATCCCACCGTCGTCGAGCACCAAATCCTGGCCATCGCCGATCTTGAAAAGATAGGTGTCGTTTCCGAGGCCCCCCAATAACAGGTCGTTATTGGTACCGCCGACAAAAATATCATCGCCACCGTTACCATAGAGTTCGTCGTTTCCAGCACCACCATTAAGACAATCGTCTCCCTGATATCGAGCGTCGAGGCCAACGGCATCGCCGGTAAGCCTGTCGTCACCGGCACCGCCGTAGAGGCTATCGGCGCCACCATTGCCGATCAGAACGTCCTTGCCGTCACCGCCATCGAGGTAATCGTCCCCCATTTTGGCAGGATCAATCGCACCGCTGTCGCCATCGAGAAAATCAGCATCGGCGCCTCCGAAAAGAAAATCACTACCCCCTTCACCGACTATCCAGTCATTACCATCGCCACCATACAAAACATCGTCGCCTGCTGCGGCGGGATGAGTGCTTGCATTCACTACGGGCGAGAATGAACGGCCGTTCTCGTTGCTAGGTGTCACCGTCACTGTCCAATCGAAACTTTGGGGAGCCCAATCGGTATCGCCAAGTAAATAGTCGTTACCGGCCCCACCGAATACGGTGTCATTACCTGCACCGCCCACTAAAACGTCGGTTCCAGTCGAACCCACGAGCAGATCATTGCCGTTGCCACCGTCGAGCCAATTGCGCTCACTCGTGGCCGCGTGAGAATCGAGAATGGTGTCGTAATCGGACCGGGCGGCGGCGTAAAGCCGGTCGTCGCCATCGCCGCCAGACAGAATGTCAGCGCCACGCTCCGCAGTAGAAAGCGATTCATCGTCACCAATCAAAATGTCGTTACCGGCTTCGCCTGCCACAAAATCCGAACCCGCACCACCAACAAGCGTGTCATCCAACAGGCTGCCGTAGAGGCTGTCCTCTTCCGTTCCGCCATCGAGATGCGCGCCAGCTCCCGTCGGCGTAACACCAAAGACCGCCTGGAAACCCTCCGCACCACCGAGGTTGTTGTACCACATCCAGTCATTGATCCCGGCGACAGAAACGCCGCTGCGTAAATAGCCTGCCAAGATGGGTGAATACTGATCGAGGTAGGGCAATGCGACACTTAGCTGATCGGGGAGCAGGAGTGTTTCGTAGTTCTCGGCATACAGCGTGTCGGCGCCCGCCCCACCATTTATTTCGATCCCGGAAACGTACCCTTGCACACCGGCTCGGCCTTCCAGTAGATCGTCGCCGCT
>Ga0209515_10009703_pt1 | contig 10905 bp, 12 predicted proteins | sample Subgroupgradi54m_FD_187454 | JGI IMG/M metagenome (GOLD analysis project Ga0209515, IMG submission 187454) | Subsurface groundwater microbial communities from S. Glens Falls, New York, USA - GMW60B uncontaminated upgradient, 5.4 m (SPAdes)... ...
CCGCCACTCTTCGCGGGGGCGTAAGCCCCCGAAGGACGAAGTCTGCCCGCGGGAGGCGAAACCCGCAGAAATGGGCAGACAATCAAAGGCCAAACGGCCTAAGAAAGAATAAAAAACTATTTTTTGTCGTCGATCTTTCACTTTTAAACTATTTTGCAACAGTCCCATAATTTAAATAAAAAAGGTAATCCACCGACTTTAGTCGGTGGTGGGGCGTGGGGGCGAAGCCACCACACAACATATATTCCACCAACGAAGTTGGTGGTAGAATGGCGCCATGACCAAGCGCTATCGGCGAAGTTCGCATACAGTTTACGAGATCAAGTATCATTTCGTGTTCTGCCCAAAATATCGGTATGGAGTGATGGAGGGGAAGCTCAAGAAGAGGTTGCAAGAGATGATCAGCGAAGTGTGCGATATGCTGGAGATCGAAATCGTGAAGGGGCGAGTGATGAAGGATCATGTGCATGTGTGCTTATCGGTGCCCCCGAAGTATTCTCCGGCGGAGGTGATGAAGCGGATCAAAGGATCAAGTTCCGAGCGAATGTTTCGAGAGTTTCCAGAGCTGAAGAAGCGGTATTGGGGGCAGCACTTTTGGGCAAGAGGATACTTCGTGAGTACGGTAGGAGCGGACGAAGAGACGATCAAAAAATATATCAAAGAGCAAAAGAAGGTAGAGAATCAACTAAAGTTATGGGAGTAAGAAGCCACCGACGAAGTCGGTGGTTATTCACTTTCAATTTGACGATAAAACTATTTTATAGACATTGGTGGAGGGGAAGTGTTAAGCTTATTAACACTCCAAGAATTAATTGAGAACTAGATTGTGAAGACCATCGATTGCGATCGCGTTTGTGCATCAAGTGCTCCACGACTAAAGGAATAAGATGATGTCTGATACAAGATGTAGCCATCTGAGATCCATTACGACGGTTAAACATCCGAAACGACAGGAATGTGAGGAGTGCGTCAAGACGGGCGACCAATGGGTCCACCTGCGGACGTGTCAGGAGTGCGGCACAACCCGCTGTTGTGATGATTCACCGAACCGGCATGCCACAAAACACGTCCATGATAGCGGTCATCCGGTCATTGCTTCGGCCGAGCCCGGAGAGCGCTGGCTCTATTGCTATCCGGACGATGCCATTGCCGAATATTAGGAAGAGATATGAATTTCCTTATTGCCAATGAGGTGTATTTACGATATCAAAAGGTGAGGACCTTTACTGCTTTACTTTGCCAACCGCTGCAAGCGGAGGATTTTGTTATTCAGACCATGGCTGATATCAGCCCAACTAAATGGCACCTGGCTCATACAACCTGGTTTTTCGAACAATTTATTTTAAGCAAATTTCTTGATGCTTACCGTCCCTTCCATCCTCAATACAATTATTTATTTAATTCTTACTATAACAGCATCGGGGTTCGTCATTGCCGCGCTAAGAGGGGACAACTGTCACGTCCAACGGTTAAAGAAGTCTATAAATTCCGGCAGCATGTGGATGAGCACATGGAAAAATTACTGAGGCGTTTGGATGATGGACGAATGTTTGAGTTGCTTCCCTTTCTGGAACTTGGGATGCATCATGAGCAACAACATCAGGAATTGTTGTTGACCGATATCAAACATGTTTTTGCGTGTAATCCTTTACATCCCGTTTACTCCAGTGGAAAGGTTTTACCGGCAGAGAACTTTATTGCAGAACTGCAATGGATCGATTTCGGTGAAGGCCTTTATACGATCGGCCATCGCGGCGGAGGTTTTGGCTACGACAATGAATTTCCTTCCCATCAGGTCTTTTTAAAACCTTTCCGGATTGCTTCCAGACTGACGACCAACAGGGAATATTTGGACTTTATCAAAGACGGGGGGTACCAGCGTCCTGAATTTTGGCTTTCAGATGGATGGGGCCTCCGGCAACGCGAGGATCGGATTGCGCCGCTATACTGGGACAACTCGGATGGCGCGTGGTTGAACATGACTTTAAATGGATTTTTGCCGTTGGATCCGTCAACTCCCGTCTGTCATGTCAGTTTTTACGAAGCCAATGCTTATGCTTGTTGGGCCGGCAAAAGATTGTTGACCGAAGCTGAATGGGAAGTGGCCGCGGCCAATCAGCCTGTGGCCGGAAATTTTGTGGAGAGCCATTTCTTCCATCCCGTGAATCTCCATCGAGATTCAGGACAACAGCTGCAGCAAATGTTCGGTGATGTGTGGGAATGGACGGCATCGCCTTATGTGGGTTATCCTGGTTATCGGCCCGCGAAAGGAGCGCTAGGAGAATACAATGGGAAATTTATGATCAATCAAATGGTCTTGCGGGGAGGTTCTTGCGTGACCTCCCAAAGTCATATCCGGCCAACCTATCGAAACTTTTTTGCCCCGCAAACGAGGTGGCAATTTTCCGGGATCAGGTTAGGAGACGACGTATGATTGCAAAACAGATCCTGAGCGGATATTTTGCTCCTTCTGTCCAGGACTTCCTTGAGGATGTTTTGCACGGGTTATCACAACGCAATAAAACCCTGCCATGCAAATATTTTTATGATCAGGAGGGCTCTTATTATTTTGAATGCATTTGCGGTTGCACAGAATATTATCTGACGCGTACGGAACTGGATATTATGAAAGACGCGATGAGTGAGATCGCTGATATTGCCGGTAGCCAACGGCTTATTGTGGAATACGGCAGTGGTTCAGCGATGAAGACCGGTTTTTTACTTGAGCACCTGCACTGTCCGGGCGCTTATATTCCCATCGATATTTTTCCTGAATATCTTGAACAAACGCTCCATATATTTACGCGAACCTTTCCGGATCTGGAAATCCTGCCGGTTTGCGCTGATTTCACCAGGCCATTTGAAATTCTAAAACCACGCGCGTTCTGCAAGAACAAGCTCATTTATTTTCCCGGATCAACGATCGGCAATTTTTCTTCTTCCCAGGCGGCTGAGCTGCTTAAGCAAATGTTTCTCTTCTGCCGTCCCGGCGATCTGGCTCTTCTGGGGGTTGATTTGAAAAAACCGCGTCACATTCTTCACAAGGCCTACAATGACGACCAGGGATATACGGCAGCGTTTAATTTAAACCTGCTTAAACGGATCAATAGGGAATTAGAGGCCGATTTTTGTATCGAAAATTTCCGCCACAAGGCTTTTTATAATGAAAAATTCAGCCGGATCGAGATGCATTTAATCAGCGCCTGTGAACAATCTGTCACCGTTAGTGGACAAAATTTTCGTTTTTATGAGAAGGAGAGCATACATACCGAATCCTCACACAAATATGACCTTCAGCAGTTGGAACAATTGATTCAATCATCCGGTTTTTCGACAAAGCAAATTTGGACGGATAAACAGCAGTTTTTTGCAGTGGCGCTCCTGGAAGCTCGGTAGGAGAAAGGAGAGAAATAATGCCTCATGTCGATTTAGTTGAGACTTGGCCAAGTCTTCCTCTGGAATCTTGGAAGAATACATATGCAACACTTCAACTCTGGTTACAGATCGTTGGAAAGGTCAGATTAAAACAAGCATCATTGGTAAATCACTGGTGGCAGGCAACTTTCTATCTCACCAGCCGGGGCCTTACAACTTTGCCTATTTCCTACGGACCACGTACCTTTGAAGTCCATTTTGATTTTATCGATCACCTCCTTATTATCAATACCAGCGACGGGGCAAGCGCATCTTTGCCGTTGACTCCAATTTCGGTCGCGGACTTCTATGAACAGTTCATGACGTTGTTGCGTTCTTTAGATGTGCATGTCCGGATTTGGCCGGTTCCGGTCGAGATAGCAGATCCTGTTCCATTTGCGGAAGACCGCATCCATTCGGCCTATGACCGGGAATATGTCAACCGGTTTGGGCGGATTTTGGTGCAGTCTGCCCGCGTTTTCGAAACTTTTCGCTGCCGTTTTGTTGGCAAATGCAGTCCAGTGCATTTTTTTTGGGGGGCATTCGATCTGGCTGTGACGCGGTTCTCCGGCCGTGCCGGACCTAAACATCCGCCTGTCCCAAACCTGGCGGATTTTGTTGCAATCGAAGCGTATTCCCACGAGGTCAGCAGCTGCGGCTTCTGGCCGGGAGGCGGCCCCATTCAGGAACCGTTTTATTATGCTTATGCCTATCCGGAAGCGGCTGGTTTTCGAGATTATCAAATCAGGACCCCCGAGGCATTTTACAGTCAAGAATTTGGAGAATTTGTCCTTCCTTATGAGGTTGTCCGTCAGGCTAACGATCCTGACCGGAAACTGCTCACATTTTTGCAGGGCACGTATGAAGCGGCCGCTGAAACCGGCCATTGGGACCGGGCTCATCTGGAGCGTGCGCCAGCATGAAACCTTCGCATTTTCCCCAGGCACAGCATGTCCTCTCCTTAATTAAAAGGGATGGCAATTTAAATATTCGTCGCCATGGCCCCCGAAATCTGCATGAACGAATAAGAGATCTTTATCATTATCTGTTTTCTTTATCCTGGCCTAAGTTTTTTATTCATATTCTTATTGCCTACCTTGTCATCAATTTGATTTTTGGCATTTTCTATTTTCTGTTAGGAGTACACCCATCGGACGGCCACGAATTAGAGGGGCTGGGACGGTTCAAAGAAAGCTTCTTTTTAAGTGTGGAAACTTTGACGGCCATTGATTATGGTCGTATTCAACCGTCATGGTGGTTCACCTATGTGCTCATGACCCTGCAGGCTTTAATAGGCATATTGACTCTAGCTATCATCACCGGTTTATTCTACGCGCGATTTTCGCGACCAACCACCAAATTGATTTTCAGTAACAAAGCTATCATTGGTCTTCATGATGATATTTTGTATTTTTATTTTCGGGTGGCTAACCAGCGATTAAATCAAATTGCCGAGGCTCGCATGACTTTGACACTGTCCAAAAATGAAATCAGTAAAGAAGGTGAATACAACCGAAAATTTTATAATCTGAAATTAGACAGGGATTATTCACCTTTGTTTGCATTAAGCTGGACGGTGAGGCACCCTATTGATCAACACAGCCCTTTACATGGTATGAATGAAAAAGCGATGCAAGAGGCCCAAATGGCAATCAGTGCTTCCTTGATAGGAATTGATGAAACCTTTTCCCAACCCATCATAGCCCGCCACGCCTATACCGTTGGAGATATTGTTTACAATAAAAGGTTTAAGGATATCATCCGATGGCATGACAAGAAAGTCACCATTGACCTCAAAGGCATCCATGAAGTGCATGAATAATTTATTTATGAATTCATTTCTTATATTGCTTGTGGTTAGACTCCTCTTGAAAGGCTATCACCCGGTTGGACATCTCGTTAAACGGTCTTTTTTCTATTTAATGGCTTGTCGGTTTTTCGCTCGACGTCGCGAACCACTCGTCCTAAAAGCGTCTTTAATCGCTTGGTCTGACCGGCGGCTCATCGGCCTTGTTGAGCAGGCGCGTAATTTTGTTGTCGATGTAAAATTTGTTTGCCGACGCGAATATAACTTTGCCTTAATTCGATTGTTTCCTCTTGAGCTGTCTTGACAAGGCGCTCGCGCATCCGATCATACAACCTCGCGTCCGTTGGGAATCGAATATCTTTTGTCTGTACCGTTGTATCGACACTCACTCTTTGACATTGCAGCAGCTTTAAATATTTTTGTTCTATCGCCGTTTCAATCGTCTGGCTTAAGAGCAACTCGGCTCCCTCAACACCGATGCGTTTACGCCAGCGCGTCATGCTCGAGGGATCGATCGGCATCTTGGGCTCAAAATGTTGTCGACCGCTTAAATATTCCCAGTACGGATTTTCAACCCAGCCCGTGACTGTTTCCTCATCGCTGAGATTATGGCTGTATTTTAAATAATGTCCGTGAAATCTTAGGACATAAAACAATTGAAATGACCTTGCGTTACGCCCATTTATCACCTAATCATAAAAAGAGACAGTGTCTATGCAAATATTTAATTTATATATAGTTACAGCTCATCGGGCCATTAGCTCATCTGGTAGAGCATCTGACTCTTAAGCCCTTTTGGCCAAAAATCGTAAATCTCTGAAATTGCTGTAACTATATATCCCCTCAATTATTTATGGGATTTTTTATTGTCTATCGAAGGACATCAAAAGACATCAAAGTAGATCAATTTAGTCCCCATATAGTCCCCAAAATTATTAAATAAACGTCTGACCAAACTACTTATATATCGCAAATTGGTCTTGACTAATTTACGATATATATTAAACTAGTCGTGATGCTAATCTACGTTAACGCATCGAACAATAAATAGGGAGGCCTCGTGAAAAGAATTTATTCATCAGTTATCCAAGAGCATTTTCGATTGCATCAGCAAATGATTTTTCTTATCGGACCCCGTCAAGCTGGAAAAACTACTGTCAGCCTGATGGCAAAAGACTTTACAGATCAATTTGCTTATCTGAATTGGGACAATCTAGACCATCGAAAAATTATTCTCGAAGGAGTTAGTAGTGTCGCAGGCTTTATTGGTTTAGACAGAATTTCTTCCAAAATACCAATTGTTGTTTTTGATGAAATTCACAAATATGGGAAATGGAAAAGCTTTTTGAAGGGTTTTTTCGACATGTACAAAGGGAAGGTTCATATTATTGTTACCGGTAGCTCCCGGTTAGATGTGTATAAAAAGGGCGGGGATAGTCTGATGGGGAGATATTTCCCTTACCGATTGCATCAATTATCTCTAGCGGAACTGGAACGGGTTGGTTTATCAGATAAGGAAATTAATGATCCGCTTCCGGCCCAAAACAAAAATTTTGAAAAATTACTTAAGAATGGCGGTTTTCCGGAACCATTCTTGAAAGATAATTCACGATTTCTTAATCGTTGGAAAACTTTGCGGCAGCAACAACTCATTCAGGAAGACATTCGGGATTTAAGTCGCATCCAGGAGCTGGGACAAATAGAACTTTTAGCCGAAATCTTAAGACACCAGGCAGGACAATTGACCAATTATAGTACTCTTGCCAGCAAGGTTAACGTCTCAGTTGATACGATACGTCGTTGGGTTAAGACGCTCCAATCGTTTTTTTACTGTTACAGCATTCAACCGTGGTCAAAAAATATTCCTCGGGCTCTCATTAAAGAACCTAAAATTTATCTGTGGGATTGGATCAATGTGGAAGATGCCGGTAGCCGGGTGGAAAATTTTGTTGCGTCTCACCTATTGAAGGCTGTACATTTCTGGACAGATCGAGGATTTGGGCATTATGATTTATGGTTTATACGCGATAAAGAGAAAAGAGAAGTAGATTTTCTTGTTACGCATGATAAGAAACCATGGTTCCTGGTTGAGGTCAAATCATCGTCAAAAGCAGGGATAAGTAAAAATCTTGGATATTTTCAAGAAAAGGTTAAAGCAAAGCATGCTTTTCAGGTCGTATTTGATCTGGAGTATATCCAGAAAGATTGTTTTCAATATTCAGCGCCGGTCATTGTCCCTGCTCAGAGTTTTTTAGCTCAACTGGTTTAAAATACTTGATGAAATCGGTATCTAAGGTACAGAATTGAAATTGAGGCTATAGCAGAGATTTCCCTAAATGTATTGTGACCAGGACAGAGTTGCTGACGTCGAATAAGAGTTTAGACAAAGTCTTGGGGCATAAGTTGGATGAAACCTGTTTGTTTGAATTAGAGATCATTGTTGGAGAGATCCGGAATCTAAATGAAGCGATAGTCAAGATCGACGAGCAGATCAAGGACAAGGGCAGCAAGTTAGACGGGCATAAGAATATAACGAGTATCACCGGAATTGGAGACACGAGTGCGGCGATATTCTTAAATACGATCGGTGATGTTAAGTATTTTAAGGATGATAAGGCGTTGGCGAGTTATTTTGGGATCGTGCCGCGGATGCGGATATCGAATGAAACGGTGCATATGGGACGGATCACGAAGATGGGGAATAAAATCGCTCGCACGGCATTGGTTCAATGCACATTTGTAGCGATTCGTTACAGCCCAATTTACGAGCATTTTATGATCGTTTAAAGGCCAAGAAGGGTTCAGGCAAGGCAATTATAGCGACGGCACGAAAGTTATTAGGGATTATTTATAACACGCTTAAGAATAAATGGATTTTTGAAGACTTCAACAATTTTAAATTAGCGCCACAGTGCGCTTAAATATCAGTTGAGTAGAATCAATTGATTTTTTAACATAGGAGGTTCGAGATGCCGATTCAAGAACATTCAAAAGTAACAGGTCTTTCTGGTGAGGTAGCAAAATTACGTTTGGGTTACTCGGCATTATGTTGGGTCGTAGGAATTTCTGCCTGCCACATTTATTCCGATTACCTGAACGAAAAAGAAGAGAAAATTTTATTGCCTCTCCCCGCAATTCTTTAAACCAGAAGAAAAATTTTCTGCTGGTTTTTATTTGTTTTAATCTTTATTTTTATTACCCTCCTGAAACTTATTGACTCCCTCGATCGGAGTATATAGAATGTTACATCAGTTCAAAGAGAAATACATAGGAGAATAAATATGGATAGCTTAAGAAAGGTAAAAGTACCGCTCATTATTGTTGGTCTTTTCATGGCTGCGGTATTTTTTCTAGGAGAGAATATCATGAGTGGTGATTTTGAAGGCTCCATCCTATGGCAACCCACAGTTTTCAGAACACATTTATTAAACGACTTTACGCTGCCGTATATTACCCCCACGAGATGTGGCGGCTGGCTTTTGCTGGCAGATGCACAAAGCATCATTTTTAGTATCTACACTATCTTTTGCTATATCATTCCGAACAATGTTTGGGCTTGCAAGATTGTGAATTTTCTTATCTCTATATTTTTCAGTCTAGGATTATGCATTTGGTTTAAAAGAATCGGTATCGTTGACAAAAACACTTGGTTGTTTTCGAGCCTGCTTGTGATCTTCTCCGGGTCCTGGTTATATCATATGAGTACGGGAGGAATATGGATGCATGGGCTGGCCTATATGCCATGGATTATGATAATAATCGAAAAATTATTGGTCATTAAACCATGTCTCGAGCGCCATTACGTAGCTTTACTGTTGTTACTAACAGCGTTATTCTTTCTATTAATTAATAGCGGTTATATGTGGATGCAAGCGTTCATACCAATCATTGCGTATAGATTTATTGTAGAATTGATTTTTTCTAAAAAGGATGTATTTAGACAAAGTCAGAGACTTGGAATTATTATTTTAACCGGCCTATTTGCCATATTATTAAGCTTATCGCGATTAGGGGGGGTTTATGAATTTCAGGCGACTAAATTTCCAAGGGGGGGAGACGGAATTGCCCCCCATTATCAGGTCATAGGACATACAATATATTTATTAGAAATGCTTTTCAGATCGTTTTTTGATTCAAGCATTGTTGTTCATAGACAGTCTCATTTTTCGCTCGGGTCTATGAATGACTATACAAATTTTATCGGCATAGCCGCAATCATACCGTTATTGTTGGGGCTGTTTGAAATTAAAAAGCTGCTCAGAAATAAAATTTTTCTAACCATATTGTTAGCAAGCATTGGACACTTACTCGTTCTTAGGACAACACATGTAGGAGACCTGGTAAGAATGATTATGCCGTTTTTTAAATCAATAACGTGGCACTGGCGGGGCAACATGGTTTTAGTGCTATTAGTATGTATTTTCATCGCGTGCGGCTATACGATGATATTCAGGAGTAAATGGAAATATGTAAGATATTTAGGGATCGCTCTTATGTTTATAAATTTGGGAGAGATAGTGTATGCTAATCGTAATTTTATCACTTTTCCAGATCCCCCGATAACCGCATTACTACAGGAGTTTCCTGTGCCGCCTCCAAAGCCCCTGCAAACTCATTATACCTGGTGCATGCTGGGTTGTATTTTTGGATATGGGCATGAATTTCCAGAACAACTTTCGATCTCTAGTAATATGGGAGGCGGGGGGACTATTTTGGATAATGCCAATCCAGAATTTTTTAACATGCACGATGTCCGAAAGTTATTTGGCCCCGAAGCCAATGGGGGATATTATGTAACGCATAAATGGCCTCTCTGGCCCAAGAAGGATTTAGCGGAATTTGAAAAATTTATTAACTATAAGCAAGTTGTGCCGTTCCCGCCGCGTTTAAAAGTTATGATATTCATCTGTGTTATTGCGTGGATTATATATCTTTTATGCATAGGTTTTTATTGTGCGTTGGTATTGCGGCGTCGTGTTCAACCTTTGCCATCCGTGCCAAGCTAATTCTGGACAGATACAATGGGAAATAACTGAATTATTATCTGGAAAAATAAGGTCATTCTTGATGAGGATTTATGAACGATAACAACTGCGTGCACGATCCAAGTTCGGAGACATCCTATCAAGAGATCCCGTGTGCTTTATGCGGCCCCGAAGCCCCTTACGATGTTTTATACCCCAGCCGATTTAACTTTACCGGTATCGAACCAAAACAATTGTTCTCGGCCCGCAGAATTCCGGGGAGACTGCATTTTCGGATCGTCAGATGCCAACAATGCGGCTTGATCTATTCAAACCCCATATACAACAACAGTAAGATCAAAAAATTGTATGAAGAAAGTGAATTCATCGACGATCCTTTTCTTCAGAAACAATATGAAAATATCATTCATTATTATGAACTGCAATTAAAGAAAGCTTCTTCTTATTTAACATGTAAAGACAACCTTCTGGACATTGGATGCGCAAATGGGTTCTTTCTAAAAGCCGCGGAAAAAATAGGGTTTAAGAATGTCTGTGGAGTGGAACCCGGTCAAGATGCCGTCCAAAAAGCTGATCCGGACATCCGGCCGTACATCATCAATGATACTTTCCATAAAGGTTTGTTTGAAAAAGAATCTTTTGACATTGTTTGTTTTTTTCATGTCTTAGATCATATTATTGATCCCGGCGATTTTCTAA
>Ga0209515_10009704_pt1 | contig 10905 bp, 7 predicted proteins | sample Subgroupgradi54m_FD_187454 | JGI IMG/M metagenome (GOLD analysis project Ga0209515, IMG submission 187454) | Subsurface groundwater microbial communities from S. Glens Falls, New York, USA - GMW60B uncontaminated upgradient, 5.4 m (SPAdes)... ...
TCGCCGGTGATGAAGCGTGCGGCCCTTCATCACCGGCGATCAGCCGTTCGACGATAGCGGATCGTATTTCGAAGCGCTGAACGCGAGCCTCACCCGTAACTGGGCTCCATTGACCGGCATCCTCCGCGAGCGTATGAAGCTGATCGATCTGCCGGTCCCGGAGCTCTACGACCTGACGGCGGACCCCGATGAGCGCCAGAACATTTACGCGAGCCAGCGCAATCGCGCCCTCGACCTCGAGCGCCGGCTGGACGTGGTGGCCAGAGGCGCCGCACCGGCAGTCCCCGCGGCGCTCGACGCGGATGCCGAAGCCCGCCTTCGCTCGCTCGGCTACGTCGTGGGGTCCGCGACGAAGCCGGCGCGCCGTTATTCGGCCGCGGACGATCCGAAACGGCTCGTCCACCTCAATCAGGCGCTCGACGATGTATCGGCGCAGTGGGCGCGAGGGGACGCCCAGCGGGCAATCGCCGAGCTACAGGCCATCATCAACGAGCGTCCTGACTTCACGGTCGCCTACGATCGGCTCGCGTTCATGCTGCGCGCGAGCGGCCGCGTCGCGGATGCCGTGACCGTCCTCGATCGCGCGGCGCACGCCGGACACGCGGATCGGCCGCTCCTGCGGTCGCTCGGATCGCTGCTGCGTGACGCGGGGGATCTGCGCCGATCGGCCGCGATGCTCGAGGAGCTCGTGCGCGCCGACGCGACCGATCTGCAGTCGGCCGACGCGCTTGCGCAGACCTACGCGCGCATAGGAAGGGGCGAGGAGGCCGAGTCGCAGTTCAAGCGGGTGCTGGCCGCATCGCCGAACGACGCGGTGGCCTGGAACAACCTCGGGGCCGTGTATCTGACCGGCAACCGCCTCGCCGAGGCGCGCACCGCGCTCGTCCGGGCGATCGAAATCGATCCGGCGCTGGCCGGCGCGCACAACGGGCTCGGCGTGGTCTACGCGCGCAGCGGCGACATCCCCCGCGCCGTTGCGGAATGGAAGAAGGCGCTGGAACTCCGGCCGGGTCTCGCCGATGCGCGGTCGAATCTCGATCGCGTCCGCCAATAACAAAGCCCTGCCGGTGTGTCCGCCGGCAGGGCCAGTCTGAGCGCCGCAGGTTAACGTGTCAGAACTCGAAGCGAATCCCGACCTGCGCGACGCGTGGATCGAGCACCGCGATCACGCTCTTGAAGTTGTCGTTGAATAGACTGAAGTTGGTCACCGGATTCGCGTTGAGCACGTTGTAGAGATCGAACATCCCGGTGACCTTATAGTGGCCGGCGAAGGTGAAGCCCTTGTCGACGCGGAAGTTCAGGAGCGCCACATTGTCCGACCGATTGTTCTTCAAGTTCTCGACGAAGAACGGCGCCGGAGAGACGTTCAGCGTCGAACCATCGAAACCGTCCGCGATCACGCGCGAGTAAGGGAACCCGCTCTGGTAACGGAAGTTCGCCGCGAACCCGATTTCATACGGGAACGTATACCGGCCGAGCAATTGGGCGTGATAGGTCGTCGTCTTCTGGCGGTTCGGGACCGCTGGATTGACGTTCACGAAATAGTTCACGCCCAGGGGATCGGTCGACAACGGGCTCGTCGACCCCCAATCGTCGATATCGGCTGAACGCAACTCGTCGCGCCACTGATAATCGACGCTGGTCTGGACGAAGAACTTCCGGCTGAATCGCTTGTTGAACGCGACCTCGATCGTGTCGTAGTGAAAGTCGCTGTCGGGAATGTTGGTGTACAACGCGCTGCTCTGCGACGCGAGCGACCCCGGGATGTCTACCAGGTTGAACACCTCGCCGTTGACGGTCTGGCGCGTCGGCACGGTGACTCTCCCGTCCCACGCCGGCACATACGGGTTGTAGTAGAACGGAATGAAGTCCTTGCTGTTCTTGCGCACGTAGGTGAAGCGCACGGAGGACTCGTCCCAGAACTGGTGCTCGATCGTTCCGCTGATCTCCTCGGTGTACGGCGTCCTGAGGTTCGGATCGACCGGCGCATCGGCGCCGCCGAGACGGAAACGTAGCGCGCCGAGCTCGGACGGACCGTCGTAACGGCCGTTGCGGTTCTGGTCGAGGAAGTTGTACTCGGCGTAGTTGGTGCCGCCAGGGTTCGCGCTCGAGAATCCATCCGCGAAGTTGTTGTAGTAGCGGCCGTAGAACGCCTTGAGCACGGTCTTGCCCTGGCCGGTCAGGTCGTAGGTGAATCCGACGCGCGGCGCGAAGTTGGTGTTCTTCACGAGGGTCGCGCGCGGAACCGTGCTCTCGGCGGGGAACACGAAGGTTCCGTCGGCCAGACGATCGTGGATCAGCGGCTTGCGATGACCGTCCTCATAGTACGCGTCCTGAAAATCCATCCGGATGCCGGCGGTGATCGTCAGCCGGTTGTTCGGCGCCCAGCGATCCTGCGCGTACACGGCGTACTTCTGGTCCACGTTCGCCGACGCGTCCCACCCCGTGCCAAGGTCAGAGTTCGCACCAACGTCCGCAAAGCGGATGCGGTCGGCAACCCCGGCGCTGTTGAGCGAGTAGCGAATCGGCCCGGAGGTGCCGTTGATGGCAATGCGGTAGTAGTCGTACCGCTCCTCGAAGCCGAACTTGAAGTCGTGGCTGCCACTCTTTTCCGGAAGGTAATACGTCAACTGCGCTTTGACCTGTGGATTGTTCCGGGTGGAGGTGAACGCGTTCCAGCCCGATCCAGAAGTGAAGCCGGTCGCGCGGTTGACGGTCGGCGGCCGCACCGCGGGGTCCACCTTCACCACCATCGGCCAGATCGAGTGATAGTTCCCGACGTTGACGTCGAGGAAGGTCCTGTTGGAGATCACCCGCTGCCATTCACCCTTGTAGGTGTAGGTGAGGCTGTCCTGCGCGCGCACGGATTCTGGCGCGAGCAGCGCCGACAGGCCGCGGTTCGGCTTCTCTTTGCGGCCACGCTGCACGTAGCCGATGACGGTGTTGCCGGTGCTCGGCTTGTAGGTGCCTTTACCGGTGTAGTTGTGAAAGAGGCCAAGGTCGGTGGCGATTTCCTGCGGCGTGCCCGACACGACCTTGTTAATCTTGAACGTGTTGATCGCGCCGAAGAACCAGGCTTTGTCCTTCTTGATCGGACCGCCCAGATCGGCGTGGCCCTCATAGAACAGCAGATTCGGGTTACCCGTGAATCCGCGCGCGCGGAGATCGGCATTGTTGTTGTCGCCGACCCAACTCCCGCTTTCGTACGTGAAGTTTTCGAGTCCCTTGAACTGGTTACCGCCGCTCTTGATCGTCGACACCACCGCGGCACCGCCCGAGTTCATCTCCACGTCGGCGCCGAGCGCGCTGATCGACACCTCTTCGTTCGAGTAGTAGTCTTCGTAGTAGCCGGTGCCGCCGACGCCCTCGGTGTGGTCCACGCCGTCGGTGACGAGGCGCGACTGGTTCTGGATGCCGAACACCTCGTAGCCGGACTGCTGACTCTTGTGGCTGCCGCCGACGTCGAACCCTTGCATGCGAATGCCAGGCGCTTCCGAGAGTGCGCCCCACGCGTCCGTGGAGTTGGGCACCGCGGTCAACTCTTCGCCCTTCAGGTTCGTGCCGACCTTCGTCGTCGTGACGTCGACGATTGGGGACGCGCCCGTGACCGTCACGCTCTCCGCGAGGCTCGCAACCTGAAGCTGCGTGTCAACGGAGATCGTCTGACCGGTGACCAGCTTGATTTCTTCGCGGTTCACCTTCTGGAAGCCCGTCAGTTCGAACGCGACCAAGTACGTGCCGCTCGGCAGCGCCGGGAACAGGTACCTGCCGTTCGCTTCGCTGACCGTCGTCTGTGCGCCGATCAGCGCGGGAGACGTCACCGTCACAGCGACACCAGGCATGACGGCGCCTTGCGCGTCCGTCACCGTACCCGTCAGTCGACCCTGGGTCATCTGCGCGAACGCGGGCGTGCCCAACAGCACACCAACGATCGCAACCATCATCAACCGCTCGAATCTCGATCTCATGTGGGCTCCTCCGGAAAGACCTCGCAGCGGACCGGCCGAAACGAGGTCAGCAGCGGATTGTCACGGGAATAGTAGACAGGCGATGCATGAATGTAAAGGATTGTCTGTCGGGGTGTCCGATTTGGTGCCGGTGCCACCGCAGGGCCGTTCATGGCCTCGGCGCGACGATCGCGCCCATCTGCCGGTCGCGCAGCAACGCGTTGAATGTCGCCAGCGTTCTCGCCAGGATCCCGTCCATTTGCTCCCGATCGTGCCCGACGTCCTGTGTCAGCTTGGCCCCAACCTGGAGCTGCGAATCGGTCGGCGCGAAATCCGCGAACGACACGACGTCCGCCAGGTGCGCGAGCTTCTCCATCATCTGACTCGGCGTGCGCAGGAAGTCCTGACCACGGCCGGTGGCCGTGAGGTTGAACAGCCGCGATTCGACATCGACGATCTGCTTTTCCAGGTCGTCCGCCGCGGCAGTCACGTCGTTCGCGGTCTGGCCGCCGTGCGCAACCGTCCGCCACGACGCGAGCTGTGCGCGAACGGACTCGGCGGCGTTGATCATCCTGGCCACCGCGTTCGCGTTGTCTCGAATCGACAGCATGGCCTTCGTCTGCGCGGCGACGTCTTCCTCGGTGCCGGCCGTATTCGGGTCCTTGCGCACCGTCAGCGGCGCCGTGCGCTCCACGTCGCCGGCGACGAGCTTCACGGTGTAGACACCCGGCGGCACGAGCACCGACACCGACGCCGTGGTCGGGAACTTCCGCGTGCCGTCGGCGGCGAGCGCGAACGCCGATGCGTGGAGCGGGCGCGTGCGCAGCGTGATCTCGTCGGTCGGATCCATCCGCAGATCCCACCAGACCCGGTTGACGCCGGCGACCGCCTCTTTGCCGACGTCGAGCGTCCGGACCACCTTGCCGGCGGAGTCGCTGATGACGATCTTCATCTTCTCGCGGGCGTCCTCGCGCGGCGCCGATTTCAGCGAGAAATTGATGACGGCGCCGGACGGCGGATTGCGGCCCTCGGTCGCATCGTCGGGCATCATCATCGGCTCGGTGATGTTGCGGAACCGATATGTCGGGCGAGGCGCGAAGAGGTGCGCGCTTTCGTTCAGCACGTCGGGCGTCAGCGTTCTGAGCGGCGTGATGTCGTCTAGAATCCAGAAGCCGCGGCCATAGGTCGCGACGACGAGATCGTTGAAGTGCTCCTGGACCGTCAGCCAGTGGACCGGGGCGTGCGGGAGTCCTGCCTGCAGCGGCAGCCAGTGTTGTCCATCGTCTGGCGACACGTACAGCGCGTTCTCGGTGCCGAGATAGAGGAGGCCGCGTTTGACCGGATCCTCGCGCACGCAGTGCGCGTAGCTGTGCACGCTCTTCGGAACGCTGTCGGCAACCGATCGCCACGTCCGTCCGTAGTCGGTCGTCTTGAAGACGAACGGATCGCGGTTGTTCACCTGGTGCAGATCGAACGTGACGTAGGCGGCGCCGTTGTCGAAGCGCGACGGCTCGACGTTGCTCACGGTTCCCCACGGCGGCAGGCCGGGGATGTTCGCCGTGACGTTGATCCAGTGCGCGCCGGCATCACGCGTGACCTGCAGTTGCCCGTCGTTGGTGCCGGCCCACACGACGCCTTGCTCGCGAGGCGACTCCGCGATCGCGAACACGACGCCGGCGTACTCGACGCCGACGTTGTCCGGCGTCAGCCCGCCCGAGCGCTGCTGGCGCACCTTGTCGTCGAGCGTCAAATCAGGGCTGATCACCTGCCACGTCTGACCGCCGTCGGTCGTCCGGTGTACGTGCTGCGATCCGGCGTACACCGTGTTGTGATCGTGCGGAGAGATGGCAACCGGGAACGTCCAGTTGAAGCGGTACTTCAGATCGCCGGCCGGCGTGCCAACCGTCGTCTCCGGCCAGATCTCGACCTCGCGCGCCTGGCGCGTCCGCTCGTCGAAGCGCTCGACGGTGCCGCCGAGACTGCCGTAGCCCGTTCCGCTCGCCCAGACGATATTGTTGTCGACCGGATCGGGAATCGCCCAGCCGCTTTCGCCACCGGCGACCGAGTGCCACATGCCGCGCGGGATTGGCCCCGCGATCTCTTCGTCCGATTGCTTGGCGAGACGGCTGTGGCTCGGGCCACGCGTCGACGGCCCGTCCTGCCGGTTGCCGTACACGTTGTAGGGGATCTGATTGTCGGTGGCGACGTGATACATCTGCGCGACCGGCAGTTGAATCTGGTGCCAGCTTCGTCCTCGATTGATTGAAAAGCTCAGGCCGTCGTCGTGCGCGACGACGAAGCGATCGCCGTTGGCCGGATCGATCCACATATCGTGGTTGTCGCCGTTTGGTGCGAGCCGCCCCGAGAGATCGATGCTCGTCTTGCCGCCGTCGAGCGTCTTGGTGAACTCCGCCGACAGGAAGTACACCTCGTTGTCGTTGTCCGGCTCGATGGCGAAGCGCGTGTAGTAGTGCGTGCGGCCGCGCAGGCGCCGATCCGAACTGACCAGATCCCAGTTCTCGCCGCCGTCATCGCTGCGCCAGAGCGATCCGCTCTGCGTCGTCGTGCCGTCGGCCGCCGGCAGACCATCGCCCGTTTCGATGAGCGCGTACACGCGATTTGGGTTGCTGCGCGCAACCTGCGCGGAGATTTTTCCGACCGGCGACTTCGGCAGCCCGTGCCCGGTGAGCCGCTTCCAGGTGAGGCCGCCGTCCACCGACTTGAACAGTCCGCTGCCCGCGCCGCCGCTACTGCGCCCCCACGTGTGAATTTCAAGCTGCCACATGCCGGCGAAGAGGATACGTGGGTTGCGCGCGTCCATCGCGATGTCGGAGCAGCCGGTGTTCTCGTCGACGAACAGCGCGCGCTGCCACGTTCGGCCGCCGTCAGCCGTACGATAGACGCCGCGCTCCTGCTGTGGACCGTAGGCGTGGCCGAGCGCGCACGCGAGCACGACGTCGGGATTTCCCGGGTCGACGACCACGCGGCCGATGCGGCCGGTCCGATCGAGGCCCATGTGCACCCACGTCCTGCCCGCATCGGTCGATCGGTAGATGCCGTTGCCGATCGAGATGTTGCTGCGGATGAACGCCTCGCCGGTCCCGGCCCAGACGACGTTCGGATCGGAGGGAGCGACCGCCAGTGACCCGATCGACGACACCGGCTGGTCATCGAAGATCGCGTCCCAGTGCGCGCCGTTGTCCGTTGTCTTGAAGATGCCGCCCGACGCCGCGCCGACGTAGTACACGTTCGGGTTGTTGGGCACGCCGGCGACCGCGATCACGCGGTTGCCAACCGGCCCGATGTAACGAAATGTGAGCTTCGCGTAGGCGTCCGGCGTTTGCGCGTGCGGCGCGGCGATCGACCAGAGGCATGCCGACACGACGACCGCACCTGCACGGCGAGAGATCACCATCGAGACCCTCCTGGTTGGCGAGCGTGACGCGCGACACGCTACCACATTGAGTCACTACTGGATAAAGATCACCCGCACCTGGAAGGTGTCGTTTTGCCGATTGTGAGACGCGTCGATTTGGAAATCGCGATGTTGATACTCGGCGATCAACTGGAACCCGTTATTGAGTGGGATGTTGAAGTAAGGGGTGACGGCCCACTGCGTATTCGATTTGAGCGTGTTCGGATCGAAGCGATCGTACCGAATACCCGCAGTGAAATGCTCGTGGACTGGAGCGACAGCGTCGAAGAACACTCCTTTGCTGTTCAGCGTCTGCAACGTGGCCGTCGCCGGAAAGGCTGTCGGACTGACTGGGTTGTCGTCGCGCCCATACATGAAGCCCCCCATCGGCAGAAAGTGTTTCCCGAGCGGGTACGAGCCGTAAACCGCGACGCGGTCGAAATTGTTCTGGAATGCGCTGGCCTCCGTGAAGTCGAACTCCGTGTTGCCGACGTCGCCTGCCGTCGTAACGCCACACGGGTCGCCGGTCGTCGCGCTCTTCTGCCCGATCGCGGTGCCGTCAGTGCAGCGAGTCGGTGTCGCCACATTTCCGTGATAGTAGATCAGCGACAGGCCACCGCCGTCTTCGTGCAGGATGTACGTCGCGTTCGCCGAGAAGTCCGGCGTGTTGTGCGCTATCGCGTTGTACGGTTTGCCGAGCGCGGCGGCGGCCTGATTGGCGCCCTTCCAGGGTCCGGTCTGCGCCGGGTAGGGCAGAAAGGCGTTGACTTCGCTGTTCCAGCGTATCAGCGTGCCGCCCAGAATCGCCGCTCGCAGTGACAGGTTCTTGAAGTCGCCGCCGACCTCAGCGCCGGCTTCGTCCAGGCCCCAGGACTGGAACACATAGGGGATGGCGCGACCCCCCGCCGAAATCGGCGCGTTCTGAAACGGTGTCCGCCCGTTCGAGTACGGACGATCCGACGCGCCGAAGCCTTCCCACGGATGGAAGACGCCCACTCGGGCGGTGAAGAAGCGGCTCTCGTTGCCTTTCACGAATCTGATGTACGCGTTCTCGATCTCGAAGACGTCTTCCGGTGAGACCGACAGCTCCGATTCCGAGGCGAAGTACTTGCCCCACGACCCTGTCAGCGGGTACAGAGTCGCTTCGAAAAAACTGAAGGCGTTCGTCGTCGTGCGCGGACCGCAGACGCCGCCAGGGCAGTTGGTAATCGGCGCGCCGTTCGGCTGATTGGTGACCTGCGTGTCGTAACGCTGCTGGATCCGCGCGGCGAAGGAGTCTCCGAGATCGAACTTCTTGTCTTCCTCCTTGCCGATGTCGGCCGGCAGGCGAAAGCCGGCCGCCCGGAATTTATAGCCCGTTCGGTTCAGCGCCGGAATGGTCGTATGGCAGGTCGCACAGCTGACGCCCAGCTTCCGCGAGAAATTGGGCATCGCGTCTGCTGTGGCGAAGGCGCCCGCTACGCACAGGAAGAGCACCGCAAATATGAGAACGCGTCGCATATGAAACTCCGTTCGCCTCCGCCCTGAACGTCGTCCGGGATGGACGCCGTCCCAGCATTCGAGCGGCACGCCCTCCCCTTCGCAAGGATCTTGCCTGGCCGATTTGACCGATTTCACGCCTTTCTGCCTGGCCGCGCCGGTGTCGCTGCCGAAAATCCGTCGATCTCTCCACTGCTGGCGATGGAGACCCGCGCTCCTCGATTGTCACGACCTCGAGCGCCGGAATCTCGGCAGAGGGCCATTCAGCGACCACCATGCGCACGTTTGATTGGGTCGATGTGGCCGGTTCACCGATAATTCTGAACATGCCTTCGTCGCGCCGCGCCCGCCTCTTGTTCCTCGCCATCGCCCTGATCGTTTCCGCCCCCCGCCCGGCGACGTGTCAGCCGGCGGCCGACGTTGTCGCCGCGGACCAACCGCCAGCCACTCCTCCGCTGACCGCCGACGCCTACGTGCCGATCACCGGCCCGCAGCGCATCAATTGGATCGTGGACGGTACCGTCGGGCGCCGCAGCCTGTTCGCGGTCGGACCACTGGCGACCGTATGGCAAACCGCGTTCAACACGCCGGAGGAGTGGGGACGCGACGTATCGGGGATCGCAAAGCGCTACGCGGAGCGCGAGGCGGACGTCGCCATCTCGAACACGCTGGAGGCCGGGCTCGGCGCGCTGTGGGGCGAAGATCCGCGCTACGTTCCGTCGGGCCGCAAAGGCATCTGGCCGCGTGCCCGCTACGCGATCAAAACTGTCGTTCTGGCTCAGCGTCGAGACGGAAGACTGAAGCCCGCCTGGGGCCGTTACGCCGGCAACGTGGTGAACAACCTGATCGAAAACACGTGGCTGCCGCCGAGTATCACGACAGGCCGGCAGACCGCCTGGCGCTGCAGCCTCGGCCTGCTCGGCCGTTTGGGCGGAAACGCGTGGGAAGAATTCTGGCCGGACGTCGTCCGGCGCTTCAGGGCAAAGTAGCGTAGGGCTTCACTAGAATGTGGCGCAGGGCTTCAGCCCTGCGACCCGTCTTAGCGCTGCCCGCCGAAGCGCTCAGCCGATCGCAGCTTCGCGGCGGCCGCGACTTCCTCACGGTTGTGTGGCGCCGCGTTCGTCGACAGTGAGTCGACCAGCCTGCGCGCGACGACCGCCACTTCGTCGATGGCCTGATCGAACGTCGCCTCGTTCACCTTCGACGGCGTGTTGAACCCGCTCAGCTTCCGTACGAACTGTAGCGAGGCCGCGCGGATCTCCTCGTCGGTCGCCGGCGGATCGAAGTTAAAGAGCGTTTTGATGTTTCGGCACATCGTGTCGTCCCCACGGGTATTCGATGTAGTGAGCCGTCTCCGCGGCGACCGCGCGGCCGCACACCTGCTCCACGACGGCGAACGACATGTCGATCCCGGCGGACACGCCCGCGGACGTGAAGACGCCATCGTGCACGACACGGCGCTCGCGCTGGACCCGGATCGTCGGATCGATCGTCGCCAATAGTTCCAGCCCCGCCCAGTGCGTCGTCGCGCGGCGCCCCTGCAACAGGCCGACCTTCGCGAGCAGCAGCGCGCCCGTGCAGACCGAGGTCACCTGACGCGCGCGGCCAGCCGTTTCCCGGATCCACGACAGCGTCGCCTCGTCGTGCAGCAGCGCGCGCGTGCCGAAGCCGCCGGGGACGACGAGAATGTCGATCGACGGCGCCTCGGACCATGCGTGGTGTGGCAGCACCTTCAGCCCCCCGATCGCGGTCACGGCATCGCGAGTGCGCGCGACGGTGAACGTCTCGAACGGCGCGCTGTCGTCCGTCCTGCGCGAATCAGCGCCCGCCACGGTGCGCGTGCGCGAGAACACCTCGAACGGGCCGGCGAAGTCGAGCACCTCGACATCGTCGAAGATCAGGATGCCGACGGTCTGGCGTGCGTCGTTGCTCATGCTTTCCCCACCTGACCTACTTGACCCACCTGCCCTCAGCCCTCAGCCCTCTGTCCTTAGCCCTCTGTCCTTAGCCCTAGCGCGTCAGTTTTCGGTACTTGATCCGGTGCGGTTGATCCGCCGCGGCGCC
>Ga0209515_10009707_pt1 | contig 10904 bp, 16 predicted proteins | sample Subgroupgradi54m_FD_187454 | JGI IMG/M metagenome (GOLD analysis project Ga0209515, IMG submission 187454) | Subsurface groundwater microbial communities from S. Glens Falls, New York, USA - GMW60B uncontaminated upgradient, 5.4 m (SPAdes)... ...
CGCGGAGGGTCAGGTCTTTCATTATCACATTCATAGAAGACAAAAAAGACCGTTCACAGCACAACAGAACCACCATCACGTTTTTTAACAACCCGAGCATTTCCGGGGCGTGGCGTCTCCACCACCTGCCGCTGACCGCTGTAACGCATCCGACAGCCATCTACTCAACAGGCGCGGCAAGCCGCGGAAATAATAGGGGACAGACCACGTTTTCTGCTAATCTGCGTTGAATTCATAAACGCATTCACGCCCCCATGCCCCGCCGCGCCCGCCTCAAACTTGCCGGAGCCACCCTCCACCTGATCCAGCGTGGCAACAACCGCAGCGTCTGCTTTCATGCAGTGGACGACTACCTCTACTACCTCGACCAGCTCACCGATGCCTGCCGCGCCGAAGGCATTGCCCTGCACGCTTACGTGCTGATGACCAACCACGTTCACCTGCTGCTCACCAGCCCCAGCGCCGAAGGCCCCTCCAACATGATGAAACGGTTGGGCCAGCGCTATGTGCAATACATCAACCGCAGCTATCGCCGCAGCGGCACGCTGTGGGAAGGACGCTTTCGTTCCTGTCTGGTGGGCGAAGAAGACTATCTGCTTGGCTGCTATCGCTATATCGAAATGAATCCGGTACGCGCCGGCATGATCGAACATCCGGCCGACTACCGCTGGAGCAGCTACCGCAGCAATGCCCAGGGACAGACCGAAGAGCGTCTCACCCCGCACCCGTTGTATCTCGCACTGGGGCGTGGCCCGGCCACGCGGCAGGCGGCGTACCGGGAATTGTTTCGTTATGAATTGGAGCCGGGGCTGGTCGACCAGATCCGCACCGCCACCAATGGCGGCTTTGTGCTGGGCAGTACACGCTATGCCGATGAGGTGACGCGCATGCTGACGCGGCGCACGCAGCGCGGGCAGGCGGGGCGGCCGCGCCAAAGTGAGGCGGGGCGGGGGCAGTTGGGGCTGGTGTTGGAGTAGCAGATGCCTTGGCGCACTTGACGCACAAAGGGTTTGCAGGTTGTCCGATGATCAATATAATGGATACACGTTAGTGTATAGCCATGGGTGAAATATGATGAACTTGCAAATAGCAAAATGGGGCAACAGCCTCGCATTGCGTATCCCTGCTGACTATGTGCGCAGTGTCGGCATTAAAGAGGGCGACCACGTACAGGCCAGTCTGACCATTGATGGCGGTATCAGTATTCGTGCTGCAAAGTGGGATCGCAAAGCCTTTGCGGCCGAACTGAAAAGAAACCGCGCAGCCATGCCGATGGGCGAATTTGTCATGGAAGAGTTACGACGCGGGGCGCGTTACTGATGGTGTACGTCGATACGAGTGTGCTTGTCGCGCTTTGTGTGAATGAGCCTAAAAGCGCCGCCGTCGCCAAGTGGTATGCGGCTTGCAGTGAAGAATTGATCGCTGCCGTGTGGTGCGTCACCGAATTTTCCAGCGCCCTGGGTATCAAGCAAAGAACCGGGCAAATCACCAACGAGCAAGGTGCAATCGCATGGCAGGCTTTCGAGCGTCTTTGTGCTGGCGATTTGCAGTTGCTGCCGGTTGATCCCGCCACCTTCCACCGCGCCGCCGTGCTGGCACAGGATGCTGCAACCGGGTTGCGTGCGGGGGATGCCTTGCATCTTGCCGTTGCACTGGAAGCCAAAGCAAAAAGTATGGCGACCTTGGATGATGTCCTGGCGCGTAATGCAAAGCGCGTGAAGATAAAGCCGCTTTCGTTTTAAGGAATGGAAAATTACAGTGCTTCTTGGCAAGAAAACTCAGGGTAAAAATGAGCAGGGGTGGGTTTGGTTCAAATGCATATTTTCAATAAAACGCGCACGGCCAACGAGCCGCAAAGTGTCACTGGCAAACTGAATCTGCGCTTGAGCGGATTTTCACAGCAAAATTTTCTGTCCATCGATGAGGTGGTGCGAGTCATTGATGTGCTGCCCAGTTTCCATCTGCAAGGCTTGCGCGAGATTTGTTATTTGACGCCTGCCGAGGCTGCCCACGCGCTGGCGGATGAGCCGGGGGAGGGCGTGGAGCGCAAGGCGGCGTTTGTGCAGCGCGAACGCAGGATATTGATTTATGGGATTGAAAACCCGGCGCTGTTTTATCACGTGCTGTATCACGAGATCGGGCACTACGTTTATTACCTGATTATCAGTAGCACACTGAAGCAGCAATGGGTGACGCAGACCTATCCTCGCTCTGCTTGTGTGACGGTATATGGGACGACCAGCGCCAGTGAGGACTTTGCAGAAACCTACGCTTGCTATATGCGCGATCCTGAACGATTGAAGGCCATCCCGGAGAAATATTCATTTATGCATCATCTGGTGTTTTCGGGGCAGCCGATCACGCTGAAAGAACGGCAGTCGGTCAGCTAAACTAACCGGCCATACTGTGGATAACTTAAAACAAGCGCATTGCTTGGATGCGTATTTCTTGCAGGAATGATTGATGAACCTACCCGAAAATTTTGAGTTGGATGAGTTGACTGCCTTGGCACGTCTGGATATAGAACAGGGGCGAGTCGAGCAGGGCTTGTCGAAACTTAAAGCCATACTTGTCCAAGAGCCGCCCCCGCCAGAGGCAGTGAGTATGGCGGCGCGTTTGTATGCGCAGTTGCGCTTGTTTGACCGTGCTTTGCCGCTGTTTGAACGTTATCTGTCAATGCGGCCCGGCGCGGTCGATGAAACCTTTCAATTGGGCATGGTGTTGCTGGACAAAGGTGATTCGCAGCGCGCTTTGGAGATTTGGGAAGAGCAGTTGAGACAACAACCGACATTCCCTCCGGGGTTGTTTTATTGCGCCGTGGTATTGAGCCGGCAGGGTAAAATAGCCGAGGCTAAACGCAATCTGGATGTGTTGTTGCAAACGGCGCCAGCTGATAATCTTTATTACGAACGGAGCCAGGGGCTGCTCCAGGCGATCGAGGGTGGTGCGGTTCAAGCCAGTGCTTCGCCAGCCTACCAAGCGTGATGTGCAGGAAAACTTACAGGAAAACCAATTGAACGCAGCATTGGAAAATCGTCTGGACAAACTGCTCGGCTTTCTTGAAGCCGATCCTGAGAATTACCCTTTGCTGTGCGAGGCGGGTGATTTGTGCCTGCAGACGGGTGATCGTGCGCGTGCGCGTCCACTGCTGGAAAAAGCGCTGACAATGCGTGCCGACGATCCGGGCGCGCAATACCGCATGTCGGTGTTGCTGTTCGGTGAAAAGGATTGGGAAGGCAGCCTGACGCTGACGCAGAAAATTCTCGATGCCGGAGAGCAACATGCGGCGGTGAGATATCAGCATGCAGTCACCCTGATCCGGCTGGCGAAATTTGCTGAAGCTGAGCCAATACTGGTTGGCCTGTTGCAGGAATCGGGTGATTTTCCCGAGCTACCTCATTTGTATATTCGCACCTTGCACTACCTCGGAAAACTGGAGGAGGCGACCCACTATGCCACTCAACATCTAGAGCGTCAGCCGGATGACGCCGTGGCAAATGGCATGCTGAGTTTGCTCTATCTCGATCAAGATAAATTTGAAGAGGCGGATCAGGCCGCCAAACAGGTGCTCGCAGCGGCGCCCGATAATCTGGACGCTTTGATTACTGCGGGCTCAATGTCATTGGCCTATGTGCATGAAGAAGAAGCGAAAGGATTGTTTGAGCATGCCATCGAAGTCAGCCCAAAGAATGGGCGTGCCTGGCTGGGTTTGGGCTTGAGTGGCATGCTGGAAGGGAATCTGCCGCGTGCCGCTGAGCAGTTGGAAAAAGCCGTTGAGTTCATGCCTGAGCATCTCGGTTCCTGGAATACCCTGGCCTGGGTGCAGATATTGCAGCGCAAACTCGACGCAGCCGAACGTACACTAGAGAAGTGTCTGGAAATCAACCGCACCTTTGGCGAGACCTATGGTGGTTTGGCGGTCGTGGCGGCAATGCGCGGCAAGTGGGATCAGGCGAAGATTCTGACCGAGAAAGCACTGCGTTTGCAGCCGGATTCTTTCGCCGGACGTTTTGCGCAGAGTCTGTTGGTGGCGCAACGTGGCCGGCCGCAACAGGCGGGTGCGATGGTGGATGCGATTTTGAACAATTTCACAGCGCCGGGTGGCGGCAATCTGACTGAACTGGTGCGCCGCTTTGCCGCGAAAAAGCAAAACCCTCCGGCCGAGAAGGATACGCAGCACTAGTGTCAGCAGACACGGATTATTTACTTGAGAAAGAACACAAATGGACTTACAAACTGCCGACCTGGATGTGGATGAACTGTTGCAGCTTGCCATTCAGGCAAGCCAGGGTGATCGCCACGATCAAGCCATCACCTACCTGAAGCGGGCAATCGAAAAAAATCCTGAAAATGCCAATGTGGTGTATTTCCTGGCAGCCGAACATGCGCAAATCGGTTTGTATGAACGTGCGATGGAGGGGATGGAACGTGCGTTGCAGATCGACCCGGCGTTGCATACCGCCCGTTTTCAACTTGGATTGCTGTATCTGACTTCAGCTCAGGTGGAGCCTGCTGTGGCGACGCTGGAGCCGTTAACACAATTGGGTGAAGACAATTATTTCTCCCGTTTCAGTTTGGGCCTGGGGCATTTGATTCGCGATGAATTTGCCGATTGCAAACGCATGCTGGAGCGCGGCATTGAATTGAACCAGAGCAATGCGCCATTAAACAATGACATGTTGAAAATCATCGAAGCGATCAAGGACAAGGTCGATGATACCCAGCCGCCCGCAGGTGATGACAAGAGTAGTGGCGGCAATTTATGGCTCTCGGCTTATCAAAAAGACGAGGATGACAAAACGCATTGACCGCGTGAACCATGACGTCAATCAATAAACTGGATCGTTCGCTGACCACGCTCCGCAAGATATTGTCCGAGCGGGCGGCGACAAGAGGAGCCGGAACTGAAAGATCAGAGGCGCGCAATGTCAATGCAACGGCGGGTAACGAAGGGGCTAAACAGGTCAAGTTAAGAATCAAGAATCGGCTGGCCGATCTGGATTTGACCCAGCCACAGCAGCAAGAGCGTGCCGCCACGATATTTCTGGGAACGGTGTTGGCAAACGAGTTTGGCAATGAGTTGCTGGATGACCCGGCGTTTCATGATCTGCTCGCCGATGTAAGGAGCGCCATGCTGGGGGACGCAGAAACACAAAAGAATCTGCTCGCGATGCTGAATGAGCTCAAAGATTCAGATCAAGTTTGATGGCTTCAGCCATTTGTTTTAATTTCTTCAGCCCTTCCTTGTGCAGTTGCGAAACGCGGCCCTTGGTGATTTGCATGCGCTGGCCAATTTCGTCAACACCCATGCCGTAAAAATAGTGTTGTTTGACGACCATTTTTTCCCGCTCCGGCAGCAGTTCAACCAACCCCAGCAATAGTTCTCTCAGCTCTTTGACGGCATGAATCTGGTAACCGTCACGTTCGTCAGCACGGTCATCGGGGCAGTACATGCCATAGTCTTCCAGCATATAGCCTATGCTGAGGCCAACGGCCAGTTCTACCATTTCCTCAAAGAGCGAGTCCTTGGCAAGCCGACGATTGCCGGATGCGCTGGCTTCCGCTTTTGACAATGATTCGATCCGTTCCTTGCGCAAGCGCGTGATCAGATTGACCTGGGCGTGCTGTTCACTGAGCCGCGGAATTTCATTGAGGAGGTTGCCCTCAATGCGGTATTGGGCAAAGGTTCTGAAATTGTTGCCCAGGGCGGGGTCGAAGCGGTCCACGGATTGAATCAGCGCCAGTACGGCATAGTGCAGGTAGTCTTCAAAGGGTGCTTCCAGCCCTTGTCGGCGCGCATAGATTTTTGCCGCCAGCATGCGCGCCAAGGGAAGCTGCAGGTCAATCAACCGCAAGCGCAGTGATGCATCGCGTGTTATTACGAATTCCAGCCACAGCGCAGCTTCTTCTGCCTGCTCGTCTTCTGTTTGCGGGCGCAGTGGGCGGGGTGCCATGCCTAGTGAAAACTTCCGATCAGTGCCCGTACCACAATATTCCAGCCATCAATCAGCACAAACATCAGGACTTTGAGCGGTAACGAAATCACGACCGGTGGAACCATCATCATGCCGAGGGACATCAGCACACTTGAGACGACCAGGTCGATCAGCAGAAAGGGGAGAAAAATCACGAAGCCGATCTGGAATGCGGTTTTCAATTCACTCAGCATGTAGGCAGGAATCAGTTGGGTGAGACTGATGTCTTCGATCTTTTTCGGCGCTTCTTTTTGTGAGAGTTCGACCATCAGCATCAGATCCTGTTCGCGGGTTTGTCGGATCATGAATTCCTTGATCTGTACAGTCGCCAGATCAAAGGCTTTTTCCTGTTTGATCTTTCCCTGGGTGTAGGGTTGATAGGCTTGCGTATTGATTTGCTCGATCACCGGCATCATGGTGAACAAAGTCAGGAACAGCGCCAAGCTGATCAGAACCTGATTGGGCGGGGTTTCCGGCATCCCGATCGCATGCCGAATCATCGACAGAACAATGATGATGCGGGTAAACGCCGTCATGGTGAAGAGAATGGCGGGGGCCAGACTGAGCACGGATAGCAGCATCAGTAGTTTGATCGGCGTTGCCAGTTCCGCTTGCTTGCCAGGGCTCCCGATTGAAATGTCGATGCCTGTCAGGCCGGTATCGGCGGCATGGGCAAACCCCGCACACAGAAACAATAATGGGCACAGCAGCAAGGGCAGGAATAATTTTGTGAGACGCATGATCAAGCATTTTCCTGTGGAGTGGAATCTGCCGCGACAGAAGAAGAAATTTCCGGGAACTCTGCCAGAGGCGTGACGCAATCCCCGCTCTGGGCCAGCAGGATTTCCTTATTGCGATAAGTCACTACGTACACGGTGAGTTTTGCGTTCAGCCGCAGGCGTTCCTTGATCTGGATCGCGGAAGGGTTGAGGAAGGACTTGCCCTTTTGCAGGCGCTTCTTGAAGTATTGCAGGCCCACGACGGTTGCGCCGAGCAGTGCTAGCGTCACGAGCAGAGCAGACAGCGATTGCTCAGGAAAACTCTGCGCTTCCTGTTTATACGGAATGACCGAGGTGGCTTGGGCCGCTTGCGGGGCTGGTGTACTGGAATTCGCAAGAATCACAGTCGGTATCAATACGGCGCAAAAGCAGGCCGCAAGGGCGATGTTACGAAAGCGCATGTTCAGCCTGTATTTCGGTAATCTGAATGCCGAAGTGGTCGTCAACGACGACCAGATCGCCTTTGGCAATCAGTTGGTCATCCAGATAGATATCGATGGGTGCGTTGGCCAGCGCATCGAGTTTGATCGACGAACCTTCCTTGAGCGCGAAGAGTTCTGCCACGCTGATATCGGCCTCACCAATGACTGCACGTACTTTGACCTTGACGTTTCCGATCAATTTGATGTTGCCATTCAACAGGCTTCTGCCGCTGGGTTTCTGGTCGGGGATGCTTTGCAATTCGACGGGCTGCACTTCGGTGCGGCTCTCCTCGTTGACATGGGTAGGCTCGGGATGATTCATGACTGCTCCATTATGGATGGGTGAGTTGTACTGCTTTATGCTGTTCACGCTGCCCCAGATGGGCATCGCATATTTTCATTCCGGTGGCGGCGTTTTCCACAATGAAGGGTTGGTCTGTTTTGAGGTTCAGGCGGATCACATGCCCCGGTGCCAGTTCTGCCAGATCGGCCAGACGCAACTCGACGTGGCCGGCGCTGACCAGAACTTTCAACTGGCCGTGACCGATCACCGATTTTCGTGCGGCCAATGCATTGCGTGATGCCGATGATGGGGTACTTCCTGCAAGACGTTGTGCCAGTGCGTACGACAATAGGATGCTTGCAGACCAGTCGCTGTCGCCCAGGTTGAGGAGAACAGTGCCGCTGCCTTTGTGCATGGGAAGATCGGTGGGTGCAATTGTGTTGTCGGGGAGCAGAGTGACAAGCAGTTCGTTGAGCATGTTGCTTACAAAGTGACGGATCAACGTGTTTGCATCCTCATGGGTTGCCTTGCTGAAGCGGTCGCCGGTGGCATTGCAGTACAGTTGCTGCATAGCGGCCGTTGGGCACAGGATCTGACAGCCGCCCTCCCGGGTATGACGTTGGATGCAGATCCCCGGGTCGCCGGGCAATACCGCTGACGCGTGGGCATTGGCTGCGGAAGAGCATGCAAGCACCGAGGTGCCCGTTGGAAACCAGTGATCACTCCAGGCCGTTAGTGTGTTGTCCACGCCATGCCGAATCGTGGTCAGATCCTTTGCGGTGAAGATCCTGTACAGATGAGGGCCCATTAACGACGCCCTTTCAAGTCGAGCAATTGCTGAATCATTTCATTGGCGGCGCTGATGACTTGCGATGAGGCTTGATAGCCACGCTGGGTGACGATCAACTCGGAGAATTGCTGAGTCAGATCCACGTTGGAACTTTCGATGCTGCCACCGGTAATTTTCCCGAAGACGGAAGTTTTCGCACTACCGATCATCGGTTCCTGGTCGGTATCGTTGACGAACAGATTGCCACCCTCTTGTTCCAGACCGGGAAGAAAGGTGAACCAGGCCAGCGCGATCTTGTTCAATTTTGCGGTCTGCCCATTCGAGTAGGTCAAGACAATCTTTCCCTCATCGTCGTAGGTGACCTTTGTCATCGAGCCTACTGTGTAGCCATCGGCAGACTGTACTTTGACGGTGGAATCAGTGCCGGCGGAGAAATTAGTGACGCCGGAGAATTTTCCAGGCAGGCCGAAATCCAGCATGATTGCCTGGGCGCTGCCGCCGCTGGGGGTATAGGAAAAGCTGAATGTTTCATAGCCCGAGCTCGGTGAGCCATCGCCCTGAAAACGTATTTCGCTGTTGGCGACTGCGTTGCCCGCCTGGTCTTCGATTTGGTAAAGCCAACTGCGTGGTGTGACCCCGCTGTTGTTGGTGAACGTGATCTTCAGGGTGCTGGCCTGACCACCGTTGTCGTAAACCGTGATGCTGGATACGACGTGCAGGTTGTCACTGTCGTTGCTTGATAAATTACCATCCATTTTTATCAGTGCAGTCGCCTTGGGTGGGTTGACCCGTGATTGCAGAATGTTGAAATCTTCTAGTTGACTGCCACCGCCTAACACTGCCACGCGCGCACCGCTGGCGTTTGAAACGAGATAGCCATCCGCATCGAACTGGAACTGACCGGCACGGGTATAGAAGGTTTTGCCATCTTTGCGCAAAATGAACAGGCCGTTGCCATCAATCGCCGCATCCTGATCGTTGCCGGTTTGGCGCAATTCGCCCTGCTTGAACACGACACTGGTGTGGCCTATATCCACGCCGTTGCCAAATGCCGGGCCACCGTTTCCAGATCCTGCGTCGCCCATGTTCTGGCGGTTATAGAACAAGTCTTCAAACAGTACTTGCGAGCGTTTGAACCCGGGTGTGTTGAGGTTGGCGACGTTGTTGCTGATATTGTTTAATCCCTTGGAAAAGGTCGATAGACCTGTCAGGCCGGCATAGACTGATTCGAGCATGATATTCCCCTTGTCTTGTGTCTTGGTTTCTTGGCGTGATTAACGTACGACCGATACCTGTGCCAGCGACACGTCAGTGAGAAACGCGCCAGTGGCAGTCCTTACTGTCAACATCGGCTGTCCATTGCTGAAGGTCAGCGTAGTGACATCACCGGTGGTTGTGCCTGTGCTGGTAGAGACATCGACGGTTTTGTTTAGCAAGCCTACGGCCTGGGTGGTGGACTGAATCGTTAGCAGGGTGTCGATGCGTGTATTCAACTGTTGCGTTTGCTCCAGTGAGGAGAATTGCGCGAGCTGGGCGATGAACTCCTGGTTATCCAGGGGCTTCAATGGATCCTGATACGTCAGCTGGGTCAGTAGAATCTTCAGAAATTCCTCCTGCCCAAGCGAATTGACCGCATTGGTAGTTGCTTCGGTAGATACGCCGCCGATTGATGTGACTGCCATGCTCTTCTCCTTTTCCTTATTTCTGGATACCTAGTAAACCGTTTTACCGTTGATGACCAATGCGGCCAGTTTTTGCCCATCCTGCTCCAGCGCTTTGCCGATGTGCTGTATCAGCGCCGATATTTCTTCACTGTCTGCATGAAGGCGCGCATCGCGGATCCACACTGTTGTGCCTTCAGCGGAGTGCGCAACATGCACGTTCTTCAGCGGCCATTTTTGTTTGTAGTGCGATTCGAACCAAGCGATGGCTATAGTGAGCTCTCCTCCCGCTGAGGATAAACCACGTAATTGAAGCATCTGTTTTTCATTCAACAGACCCGGCTGCAACTCAGTGGTGCGCTGAAGTTGTGTCCCTGGTCTGAAGGGTATTGGAAGGGGTGGCGGGGGTTCCGTTTGCAACGATGCCGCCATTTCGTGAGTCTCGTTGGGCACTGCGCGTGGGGCTTGAGGCAGTCCTGCCTGTGTCGTGGGGCGAGCCGTTGCACTTGCCTGTGTTGCGTTGAACAAAGCTCCTGAAGCTTCGCCCAGCGGCACCGATTTGCTCTGGCGCAACAATTCGGTCTGTTCTTTCTCAAGCGTCTTGCGCCATGCATCGGCCTTGGTCAAGGCGGTGTCATGCGCCAACGACACACTCGGCAGGTTGATTGTGGCAGGGAAAAGATTGCTCGTGTTCATGCTAGATCTGATTTCCTGTGTTGGATGGGCGCGTCAGCCAGAGTTCGTCGCTTTCCTTGTTCTGGAGTGTTTGCTGGTGCGCGTGATGGCTGGTGCTGAGGCGCTGCTCATGGTTCTCCAGCATTTTTACCGATTGTTTTTTCTCCACCAGATGCGCGTGTGCCTGCGCGTGTTGTTGCAACAGTTCGTCGAGCGTTTGCTCCAGTTGTTCCTGTTCTTGCTGAACCGAATCGATATACAGTCCGGCGCGTCTTCTCACATCGGGTTGCACCATCCCGCTGGCTGTTTCGGCGCTGAC
>Ga0209515_10009708_pt1 | contig 10904 bp, 11 predicted proteins | sample Subgroupgradi54m_FD_187454 | JGI IMG/M metagenome (GOLD analysis project Ga0209515, IMG submission 187454) | Subsurface groundwater microbial communities from S. Glens Falls, New York, USA - GMW60B uncontaminated upgradient, 5.4 m (SPAdes)... ...
CGCGGACGGAAATGAAATCGATATCGTTTTCTTTAAAAAGATCAATTAAGCCGTAAAGATCCCGCGGGTTTCGGGTGAGACGATCCAGCCGAAAGAAGATGATCCCGTCGAATTTCTTCTGTTGGATGTTCGTAAGGATGGACTGTATTCCGGGACGGTTTAAATCCTTGCCTGAATAACCGTCGTCCGCGATGATGCCCTTTTTGCCGAAATCGGCCAGTTCATAACCCAAAGCATCGAGCATGTTCTTACAGTGGTGCGCCTGGGCATCAAGGGTCGTGAAATCCCCCTTGGCCTGGTCGTCAGTCGAGCACCGGGTGTAGATTACGAACTTCTTTCGTTCAAGTTTTTTTGGCTCAATCATCGCATTTCGATCCTTTGCACAACCCCCTATAGCACCCCTTAAGACAAGTCAATCTGAATGAAGAGGACTCACTTTTCGCGCCCCAAGTCGTATATACCCCCTTTTTGGGGAAAGTGTTTCCGCCTCGTTCAAAGATTTCTACCCTAAGTGGATATACGTCATTTTTTTGGAAAGTGGCGTCTCCTAGAGTGTGTATTCCGGAAAAATTCAAAAACTGCCGGGACTATTTATTCCCTCCTACTTATGCACTACGGAAAATGCCCTGATATTTCGCAAAAAATATTTAAAAATAACTTGCGAAACTTCGACCACTTTTCCGTAGAGCACAAAGTAGAGGCGGTTCTTACCTGTGTAGTCGGGAAAGACCAAAGAAATTTCGCAGTAGGGTGCGAAATTTCTAGGTCAAAGTCCGTCTACATACAGTAGGAACGCATTTTATAGGAGTGGTTCTGTGGGCGAACGGGCAAGTAAGGGACTAAACAGGCGGTTTCCAAAAGGGATACGGGTCAGCTATCCGGAAAAGCCCGCTACCGGCACCGAACGAGCTGTCCGGCAGGATTTTATGGTGAAGGCGTTCGCTTCCGTCCTTTCGGGGATTTCGGGTAGGTGTCCCTCGGAGGATGAGCTTCTCGGGTTGCAGGGTATCGGGGCATTAAAAGAAAAAAAAGATTAAAAAGTTCCGTCACTTTTCTGGGCGATCTCGTATGTATGTCTTGGAGAGTGGAAACACTTTCAACAAAGATGGGGTATATACCCCCTGGGATCAAAAAGTCCCGACACTTTTTAGAAAAATCCGGAATATACGATTTAGAGGGCAGTGACTTGAGAAGGGGTGAAGAATGAGAGAAAAGAATTTTGAAGCGGGCAATTTGTATCTTGCCACTTACCTTTTATTCCGCGGCTTTCCCATGAGAGGTATCAAGGGCTCGGGACGGCTTAAGAAAATCCTCTTCGACGGCACTCCCGAAGTCCAGCAATCCTGCGACGAATTTTATGCCGACTCGGAAGCACGACAACTTTTCGACTGCTATCGGCGGGCCAAGGATTATCTATTTCAAAACGGAGTTTGAAATGTCTTTTGAGAGAAGAGTAGAGAACGAAAAGTTGATTGCGCATATTCCGTCCGAACTCAGAGCCCACAAATCATGGGTTGGATTTGTCCTAAAACAAAACGGCAAGCGGCTCGACAAAATCCCCATGAACGTCATGACGGGAAAACCGGCCAAGACCAATGATTCCAATACTTGGGTGGACTTTGAGACAGCCCTCAACCTCTCAATCGAGCGCGGCTATTCAGGTATCGGTTTTTGCTTCACCCCGCCCTATGTTGGCATTGATCTCGATCACTGTGTGAAGGACGGTCAGATCGCTCCCTATGCTTTGGGAATTCTAAAAGCTCTGGATAGCTATTCCGAATATTCCCCCAGCGGCACGGGCATTCACATTATCTGCAAAGGTGATATCCAAAAGGCCACAAAAATCACGAATATCGGTCTTGAAATCTACGCTCGCGGCAGGTTTTTCACATTCACCGGCGAAAGACTGACTGATTACCCTTCCGAGATATTTGACCGGAACCACGAAATCCTAAATCTCCAGAATCACTCGAGTAAAACTGCAGGAATGTTGAAGGTTATTTCAAAAAGCAAAGACGCCGACAAATTCCAGAAGCTTTTTTCAGGTAACTGGCAGGGCGACTATCCATCCCAGAGCGAAGCGGATCTTGCGATTTCAAACAAGCTTGCCTTTTGGTGTGGCAAAGATCCGGTATTGATGGACGCGCTGTTCAGACAATCCGGCCTCATGCGTGACAAGTGGGATGAAAAGCATTTCGGGGACGGCAAGACTTATGGCGAAGTGGTGATTGAGAAAGCCGTCGCGTCATGCCAAGAGACTTACCGTGGTGACTCTCAAAGAGTTTCCTTGAGAAAGAAAATCTCCCAAGGCGAAATCTTGACTCGTGACTGCGAAGAAAATATCAAAGACTTCTTACGGGATCAACAAGGTAATCCTTACGTGGTTTTGCCATTCCAAGATCATCACGAAGTTTGCCCCACTCAAAGCACGCGGTTCAGGAACTGGATGGCCAAGCGTTACCGCGAAGTATACGGCTCTCCACCAAACGTTGAAGGTCTTAAACAAGCGATCATTCAAATGGAAGCCCGATGCGAGGATTCAAAAAAAATAGAACTCTTTAACCGCGTTGGCTGGCATGAAGGCGCGATTTATTACGATCTTTCAACCCACGACTGGCGTGGCGTGCGAATCGATAAGTCCGGGTGGGAAATCGTGCCTTTACCTCCTATCTTTAAACGCTACCAGCATCAAGAAACACAAGTTATCCCCTCAAAAGGCGGGGATCCCAAAGGAATTCTTGAATTCTGCAACATCCAAAAAGATGATGAGTGTCTTTTCTTATCGGCTGTTGCTTCGTTTTTCATCCCGAATATCCCGCACATCATCTTGAGTCAAAACGGCGAGCAAGGAAGCGGAAAGTCCAATAATTCCCGGAAGATTAAAGGCCTCGGGGATCCCTCAAAGGTCATGCTTACCTCAACTCCCAAAGATTTAGAGCAAGCGCAGATGACCGCCGAGAAACACTGGATCAGCACATTCGATAATCTCTCAAAGATTTTTGAATGGTTCAGCGACTTTCTTTGCCGGGGTGTCACCGGCGAAGGCGACATGAAACGAAGTCTTTATACGAACGATGACGAGTTTATCCGCGCCTACAGGCGATGCTTCGTCTTGAATGGCATCGGCACCTCTTTGTGGCGCCCGGACCTTTTGGATCGAGCCATCATTTTTGAAATTCCCGTGCTTCAAAAAACACGATCAGAGAAAGAGATCGAAGAAAAGTGGCAAAGAGAACTCCCCGGAATCTTGGGAGGATTCTTCACCGCAATTTCAAAGGCTATGGGCTTGGTCGACAAAGTAACCGGCCATGAAAAATTCAGGATGGCTGACTTTGCCCAGTGGGGAGCGACTTTGGCGGAAGCCATAGGTTACTCAAGGGGTGAGTTTTTCAAAAAATACCAAGAATCCGTCGACCGCAAGTGGCAGGAGACTGCCGAAGACAGTACATGCGCCAAAAAACTCGTGGATCTCATAGACAGAAAAGGCGGCTTCTGGGAATGCTCCGCATCAGAGCTTCTGGAAGAATTAAAACCCGACGATTCAAATAGCAAAGTGCCAAAAAATGCCCGGTGGCTTTCGACTGAACTGATTCGCATCGCCCCAGTCATGCGGAATATCGGCATCGACATTGCGAAGAAAGAAAAGCGCGAAGCCGGTACCGGAAGGCGCATCTTTGTCTTAAGAAAAATGGACTCAAATTTGGGCTGTGAAGCTAGGCGTGAGCAAGGTGTGAGGACGAACCTATTTTGTGAGGCAAGCGATGAAACGGACAACCCAAGACCCTTTTAAAAACGCTCTCCAGACGCTTCGATTTGTGAGGCTACTCACAGACCCTCACACTAACTCACGGGTCAACTCACAGGGTGAACTGCTTTTGGGACATCGCGTTACAGAAATCTGTGAGGCTAGTGAGGCTATTTTTCTAAAATTAAAAGAGGAAAGAAAGGGATAAAAAGATGTGCTCATACCCTCGAGGATGTGGGAGTACAGGAAGTAGGATTTTAGCCTCACATCCTCACAAATCACAAAAAACGGAGGTGATTTATGAACTGAAAATTCAATCAAAATTGGCTGTCAAATGGAACCAAAAAATAAACCAACAGGAGCAAAAACCATGAAGCTTAATTTTTTGAACGTTTTAAATAAGCAGTCCTCACCCGATGAGATCGCTCAAGAGATCATTGCGCTGGAAGTAAAAGAACTCGAAGCCACGAAGGAGCATGATTCTTTGAAAGACGCGGCCAAGGAATTACGCAAGCGTCGTCTTTGCGGAGAAAGTGTGTCGGATGATCAGATCAGGGTTGCTGACCGTAAATTCGAGAGCGCGTCACTCGATGTTGAGGCGATTAAGGAAATGATTGATAACCTTACCAACAAGCTTTACGCGGCTTTCGAGGAGATCAAGGTAAAAGGCCTTCCGGGAAGCCAAGAAAAGCGTGACGCGCTTATGTCCGAACACCGGAAGGTCACCGAAGAGATCGTAAAAGCCCAGGTGCGGCTTATAACATTGGCCGAGACGTATCATGGATCGGCCGCCGAAGCTCTCGCCAGAGACGGACGACTTTTCTGGATAAATCCGGACACTGAGCGTTTCTACTACGCCGAATTGGAGAGGTGTCGGACACAGATTAAGCACCCCACCTATTACGATAGGAAAATCGAGGCTGATAGCTATGCGACTTGGATCAGTGAAATGTGCGTTGATGACGAGGTTGAGAAGCTACTCAATAAGTACCGTGGTGTCATGGCCAAGCCGGTAGCCGTGTAACGGATTAATGCGGAGAAGTCTCGGCATGGGCTCTTCCACTCCCCAAGCTAGGCTTTGCCAAGTAGCGCGCTTGGCAGAAGGGTGCCCTCCGTTCACCCTTTCTCCGCACGCCACCCTTTACGGGTCCTTAGGCGGGGGGTGGCCGAGCGGGTCGGGCGAGGCGTTCGCCTTTCCTCGGCAAAAATTATTTTTTTGGGTTTCCGCTTCCAGAGGGCGGTTTTAGGTGGTTTTCAGAGGGGAAACGCTCCTTCCGGGTCGGCAAAAAGCGGAAATGGGGCGTTTCCACATTTCCTATTGGGTTGGCGGTATATTGGTTCTACCGGAAATGAACTCCCGGTGTGATGTTTCTGCAGATTTGATGCATCAAACCCACCTAGAAGAGGCTGTAAATAAGGCAAAATAACATGAATTCGACAAAATTTAGTCAAATATCAGTTATTTTTCTAATTTGACTTCCAAGATAGTCGAAATGAATCGGAGGTCGTATTTTCCACGGGCCATCTATATGTAAAAAAGTAATCATTGAATAATAGAAGATTCCTATTATAATAGGAAAACACCCTTACATCCTAAATACTAAGGAGAGGTTATTTTTCATGAGTACTAAAAGAGAGAGATTTAAACGTCTAGCGGAGCAGCGGACCAACGCTGTGATGCATAAACTAAAAGTTCTAGGCAACTGTAGCAACCGTAGTGCCTATGAATTTACCGAAGAGGAGATTAATAAAATTTTTTCTACTATCGAAAAAATGGTAAGGGAAACAAAGTCCAAGTTCCACTTTTCGATTCGGAAGCACTTTAAACTGTAAAATGTCTAATGTGATGGAATTAAAAAATGCACCCCTTTCGGTACGAGCGATTAACGCTTTATCAAAAGCTGGCTTTATATCGGTCAACGATTGCCTAAAACTCACCGAAATGCAACTTCTATCAATAAAAAATCTCGGCAAAACAACTGCCTATGAAATTTTGGAGTATCTTAAGCAATATAAGCCGGCAAACGATACTGGCATTTCGGATGAGATGTTGTCGGCTCCCCAAGAGAGTAAAGAGCGCCAAGAGTATTTAGAGTTAATATTGGCTCTTCCAGTCTCTGAAATATTGTTTTCAGTGAGATCAAAAAACTGTTTAAAAAAGTTAAAAGTAAGACATTTAAAAAATTTAGTTTTACTAACCGATAGTCAAATCATGGGTCAAAAGAATGCCGGAAAAAGAAGTCTAAGGGAGATGACTGATTTCTTAAATCAGCTGGATCTTAGTTTAGGGATGAGTTTAAACCCCTCCTTATTAAGAGCCATAGAATATCGCGCAAGGAATTCTCAAAACCCTCAAAGCCTCCTAGAAAATTTGCGCAAGTCCTATCCCGAAAGAGCCGTCGCACTATCAAAAATTCGCACTCAAACCATTAAACCAGAGCGGCTGGAATTTTATAAACGTTGTTTTGAATTATATCAACAGGGCGGCACGCTTGAATCTGTGGCGAAGACCATAAAGTTGACCCGCGAGAGAATTCGACAGATTTTGGTGAAAGGTACGGCATATGGTTTATTCGAATATAAAGGCCTTGAGTATAAATACGTCTCAAAAGCTAAATTACTTTCAGATTTTGGAAAACATCCGAGCTTAAATAAGGTCTCAAAAATTAATAAAATATCAATCGTATATTTAAAAAGATTACTTCTCGCTTATCATATTACGACTAAGCAGATAGAAGGATTTAAGGAAACTCTCCGGAAACAACAAGCTATAGAAGAATTCAACGCTGTGAGAGACCAGCTCGGCCATAACCCAACGACAACAGAGTTACAATCAAATCCTAAATGGAGAGCTCTCGGAGAAAGAATTAGACGAATTTGGGGTAATGTTCAAGAGTTTCGGCAAGTGTTAAACATTCCGTCGCCGCCCCCATTTGCTGAAGCAACCAAACGGTGGATTGAGCATAGATCTCGTCTAGCTTTAATTCGTAGAATGCAAGATCTGGACTCAGTCAGAGATTGTCTTGAGAAATCAGCGTTGTTAAACACATCCGAAATTGCAAGGCAATGTCGTTTAAATCCGATGAGAGCTTTTAAATTAACGCAAATGCTCTTGGCAACGGGAGAAGTATCGCGCGAAGGTGCTGGAAACCAGATCAAGTACAGAATAAGTAAGATTGGAGGACATAAATGAAAGTAATCACAAAAACAAAATTGCAAATAAAAGATCAGGGTGAGTTACTGAATCAAATAGCAGGAACTTATAAAGATTTTTTTAGAGCAGCTATGGAATACATCGACAATGCCGTCGATGCGGCTACTGGATTACAACAAGATGGAAAGAAGTTTTCTGCCAAAATTCATATAGAAGTGGATCCTGACAAGAAGACGGTCTCTTTTACTGATAACTGTGGGGGAATGTCGCCTGAGGAATTGTGCGAATTATTATCAAATGTCGGCCAATCTAGGAAAAAGGCTGTTTCTTGGGCTAATGGACAATTTGGATTTGGCGTTCATGCTTTTAGGGCCTTTGCTAGGGAAGCTATCTTTATAAGCAGGAAAAAGAATAGTAAAGAGGCAATGATAAAGATAGACCGCACAGTTCATGAAAACCAAGATGTCCCTTGCGTAGAAACAGATGGGGAGCAGCTTAAGGAGACAGGAACGCGGGTTATTATTTCTCGATTTGATTCGCACGTTTTTCAAAGGGCCACTTTCGTAAAGACTTTAGCAGCTGAAATTGAGCATCATTTCGATGATGTTTTGAGATCTAAATTAGTGCACATATTTATCTCCGAAAAAAGTAAAAAGTCTTATGAATGCTCCCATTTTGATTTTGCTTCCCTACCAGGGCCTGTTTTGAAGAAAACTTTCTCTGTAGTCTCTGGCGGAGGACGAAGCAACATCGAAGTTGATTTGAAAGTTTTAGATCGTGCTCAGGATAACCGATTTCCTGTTCTAACAAATAAACATCGACGGGTTCAAACTATTTCTGATTTGAAAAGCTATAAAAATTTTTTGCGTACAAAGGGACAGGTGAGCTACATATGGAATAACCCCTTTGTAGTTGGCGGCATTGAAATTAATGATTTTTGCTCCCCTAATTTAACCAGAGATGACTTGAAGGATGTAAAAGAACGTGAGCAATTGTACGAAAAGATATGCGAAGTACAGAATGATTTAAAACATTTGATTGATGAAGCTATGGATAAAAAAACCAGAGAATCGTTTAAAAAAATTGGGAGCATAATGTCTGATTGTTTAGCTCAGATACTTAAAAACTTCAAACTCGAATTTGAGCAATTAGCTCCTTCAGGCGTTACTGGGAGTCTTGCGGAGCACATTGAAGAGGGAAACGGAAAAATTCCATTTGGCGGTGACGATGAGCCGGGTGGTGGTGGCCAAGGGCCAAACGAAAAAGGTTCGGGCGGTAAGCGCACGGAGGAAGGTAAGTCGGGTGTTGGTGAAGACGAAAAAGGTGGTGGGGCTAATGATAAAAGAAAATCTTCTGGCCAGGGAGGGTCGGCGACTGAAAAGATTATTCAATCGCCAGGGCCCAGGATCGAATTTCAAAATCACGCCGGAGAAGACAGAGTCATCGATTTAGGCAACTCCCTTATCGTCAACACGCAACATTTGGATTTCATATTAAGGAATCCAAGCTCGACTGGTAAGATCAAATTTGACGTTCGGTTATTGAATTACGTCTCTCAAGTTGTGTCTCCATATTGCGTTCACAGGCTGTTTGAACGTAAAGGAAAAGTACCATCTGTATCAGAAGTTGGAGCAAACGTAATTAATCTAAGTTTGAATCTTGAAAAGGAATTGATCAAAACTGTTTTAGGAACTGAAATAGATGGAACGGTGCATGCCTAATGAAAGTTAATGTTCAGACAATAATCAAAGCGATATCCGACTACAATAATAAATATCGGGATCCTTCCTCTAAAGCAAGAAGCAAGCTTGAAGCTCTGTGGAATATTGGAGATTGTCTTGTGCGACTTGGCGTAAATAAGCCCCATTTGATGGGGTGGACTGTGCAAAAAGAGACAAAAGGTCTTATTAAGAGGCCAACAATATTTCGAAGTTTCAAAATTCGCCAAATATGGATTTCGAAGGACGATCTTCTGCGCGACATTGGAAATATTAAAAGAATAAATTTTTTTATAGATATGTTGCCGTTAATTGATCCTCAGCAAGAAGTCCGAAAGAAGCTTCGGGAAGATGAGATTCAACAAATCTATAAGAAAGCATGCGCTAGTTCAGTTAGCCAGTTCAAAAACTACATTGCAGAACTAAAAACTAAGTATTCTCACGATAGGCTTGGCAAGCGGCTAGATAAATCTAAACACTTAGTAGAAATAGAATTTGTAGGCAAAAATTTCGGCGCATTACAACGTTATCTGCTAGGTCTTATACAACAAAAAGAAAGTGCTGAGCGTGACAAATTCAGACAAAAAATAAAACGTGAAGAATTTCGAGCATTTTCTAATATGTGTATCTCTCTGACAACGAAAAATAATATCCGTTTATATAAGAAAACAGGGTCGCCTCTTTCGGACGCGGAGAATAAACAGTTTAAGATTTTATACGATTATTTTTACTCCATTCTTAACAAAGCAGACGACACGGAACGAGCAAGAGTTCGTCGCTTGATTTCCCCAGAAGCTTTTGCGCAAATGTCCGACATTATCTCTTCCATTCAAAATGAAGAGAGTTTGGACGACTTTAGAAGTAGACAACAATTATCAATAGGGCTATGACATGCAACCATTTCTAAAATGGGCCGGTGGAAAACGCTGGCTAATTCCCAAGATTAAAAACAGCATTCCTCCTTTCAAAACCTATTTCGAACCATTCTTGGGAAGTGCCACCCTATTTTTTGCATTAGAACCTAAGTCAGCAATTTTATCGGATACCAATCCGGAACTCATAGGCTGTTACAGAGTTATTAAGAACCATTGCGAGTCTATGATTAAAATTTTAAAAAGGCTAAAAATTACAAAATCGAATTATTATACGATTCGAGAAAAATTTAACAGTGGGAATGATCCAATCAAGAAAGCAGCGTACTTTATTTATCTGAACAAAACTTGTTGGAATGGTCTTTATCGCGTAAATAACCTAGGCAAGTTTAATGTGCCAATCGGTACGCATCTTCAGCGTGAGTATAAGGTCTTTGACGTGGATCATTTGAGGGCTGCTAGCCGTCTTTTAAAACGTGCCATAATCAAGCGGTGCGATTTTGAAGAAGCCACAAAGGATGTTAAAAGCAAAGATCTTATATATTTTGATCCCCCTTACATAACAACCCATTTAAAGAACGGTTTTATTAAATATAACTCTGTTTTGTTTCACCAGTCCGATGAATTGCGATTGGCAAAAGTGGCAGAAAAGCTGGCTAAGCGTGGGGTTCAAGTAATTTTAAGTAATGCCGCTCACCCATTAATTAAGCAACAGTATAACGGCTGTTTTTATAAAACAGAGATATTACGGCCTAGTTTGATTGCTGGGGATCCCACGAAAAGGACAAAGTTCCTTGAGCTTCTTGTTACTAGTTTCCCACCACCTATTGAGCCAATTGGTAATTCAAAATCTCCAGACGAAGCTATTTCTAAAGATAGACGGTATAAGCCTTTTTATAATCCAAAATGTAGGTTTTAAGGCTCGGCAGGACATTTCTACCCCAGCGTTAACAGGTTTGACTAATTCTCTACGATGTGATATATTTCTATTAACCTATGGGGTTAATAGAAATATCAAATTTAAACGGTAATAATTTATGTCCAAACTACGGCGAATTGACAGATGGATGTTTTGATAAATCATCGCTTAAAAGAACTCTCCAACCCGAAAGAATGTATTCGTAAATGGGGGCCCAAGATGACAAAGAAAATCTTTATGCGTTTGGATCAGTTTAGGGCGGCGGAGAATTTATCAGTTATGAAGAATTTTGGTCGCTGTCATGAGCTAAAGGCTGACCGGGAAGGGCAATTGGCAATCGATTTGGTTCATCCTGATCGCATGGTCTTTGTCCCAAGAGGCAACAAGGCTGATTATTATCGAGAAAACGAGCTGATGTGGGAAAAAGTAGAAGTAATCGAAATTATAACTATAGGTGATTATCATGACTGAACCGAACGAAAAAACATACCCTTAT
>Ga0209515_10009709_pt1 | contig 10901 bp, 10 predicted proteins | sample Subgroupgradi54m_FD_187454 | JGI IMG/M metagenome (GOLD analysis project Ga0209515, IMG submission 187454) | Subsurface groundwater microbial communities from S. Glens Falls, New York, USA - GMW60B uncontaminated upgradient, 5.4 m (SPAdes)... ...
CCCGCTTGCAGAAGGGTCACTGGTAGTCGGAGAACTCCACGATGCTGACGGGGGCGTCCGCCGGGCCTTTGACCATGGCGGGATCGATGACGACCTCGCTCTGCCCCCGGGCGGGGGAGGCGGGCATGAGCAGGAGGGCGCCGAGGGCGGCCGTGGCGAGCCGGGCGTCGGGGATCAGGCCGCGCGCCCCTCTTCGGACAGCGCGGTGATGATGTAGGTGCCGCTCTTCTCGTCGCGCTCGAGCGTGACGATCTTCTGCTTGGCCGCCTCCTCGAGGAGCTTCGAGAAGGTCGAGTACCCGTAGTAGGACTCGTTGAAGGCGGGGTTCTTGCGGATCATCGTCTGCTTGACCATCGAGCCCCACAGCGTCTCCTTGTTCTCGCGCTGCAGGGCCTGGATGGCGTCGATGAGCTGCGAGAAGGCCTCCGCCTTCTTCTCGGGGAGCCCGCGCAGGATGTGCGTCTTCTTGCTCTCGCGGATCAGGTCCTCGTAGAAGATGAACTCGTCGCAGTTGCCGACGAGCAGCTCCGACGAGGAGGACTTGACGCCCAGCCCGATCACGTAGCGGTCGTTCTCCCGGAGCTTCGAGACGAGCGGGGAGAAGTCCGAGTCGCCCGAGACGAGCGCGAAGGTGTCGATGTGGCTCTTGCCGTAGGCGAGGTCCAGGGCGTCGACGACCATCCGGATGTCGGCGGAGTTCTTGCCGCTGTAGCGGCTCTGGGGGACATCGATCAGCTCGATGGCGTTCTCGTGGAAGGGGCGCTTGTACTCGACGAAGCGGTTCCAGTCCGCGTACGCCCGCCGGACCATGATCTTGCCCTTCTCGACGAGCCGCTCGAGGACGAGCTTGATCTCGAACCCCTTGTACTGCGCCTCCTTGACCCCACGGGCGATGTTCTCGAAGTCGATGAACAGCGCCAGCTTGCGTTCTTCGTTCAACCTGTTCGTACGTTCCTTCCTTCCCGGGGGACAGCCGGCCGCTGTCTACCGCGTCTGTGTAAAACCGATCTATTATAGTGCGATGCGTCGAACACGACCAAGATGATCGGCCCGCGAATCTCCCCGCGCGCCCGGGGAGTCTCAGGGGCAGGAGGGTAGTGACCGTCGTGAAGCCCGTCGACCCCGCACTCGCCGCCCGCGTCCCGCCCGGCCAGACCCTCACGACCAAGTGGCCGGTGCTCACCTACGGCACGACGCCCCGCCTCAACCCCGGCACCTGGACCTTCCGGTGCTTCGGGCTGGTCGAGGAGGAGGTCTCCTGGACCTGGGCGGAGTTCTCGAAGCTCCCGACGACGACGGTGACGTGCGACATCCACTGCGTGACCCGCTGGTCGCGGCTGGACAACCGCTTCGAGGGGGTGCACATCCGGGAGATCATGAAGCGCGTCCGGGTCAAGCCGGAGGCGAAGTACGTCCTGGTGCACGCCGACCCCGATTACACCACCAACCTGCCGCTCGAGGAGCTGCTGGACGAGGACGTGCTCCTGGCGGTGGGGCACGACGGCAAGCCGCTCGAGCCGGACCACGGCGGGCCGCTCCGCCTGGTGGTGCCGAAGCTCTACTTCTGGAAGAGCGCCAAGTGGCTGCGCGCCTTCGAGTTCCTCGAGGTCAACCCGCCCGGCTTCTGGGAGCAGAACGGCTACCACATGCACGCGGACCCCTGGGGCGAGGAGCGCTACTCGGACCAGGAGACCAACGCCATGCAGAAGATGCGGGCCGAGGCCGCGCGCAAGCTCCGCGACCGCTAGTCGGTAGCGATGAAAACGCCCCATCTGCGTCGTTCGCTCCGTCGCTCCTCCCTGCGACGTACGCCAGTACGACTCGGTCGTCGCTCCGTCGCTGCCCGGCCGGCATTATTCACGAACGGCGGTGGCGCGACCGGGCGGGTGGCGCAGGGTACGGTCCCCGCGGGGCCGCGCCCAGTGGGTCCCCCTCGACGGGCGAGTGGGTGACGGAGCCGGACCCGCGGGGGCGGCGCCTTGCGACAGGACCCCCCCGCCACACGCGACGACCGTTCGTGAATAATGCGGGCCTGGTGCATGTCGGGCTTGCCGACCGAGCGTAGCGCCTGGACGGCCCCTTCGCCAAGCTGTTACGATCGCTTCCGTGAGCCACGATCACCGCGAGACGGCGGCCGCGCGCTCGCGCGGCGTGCTCATCGGCACGCTCGTCCTGACGGGCAGCCTGCTGGTGGTGGAGATCGCCGGCGGGCTCTGGACCGGAAGCCTCGCCCTCCTCGCCGACGCCGCCCACATGCTGACCGACGTCGGCGGCCTGGCCCTCGCCCTCTTCGCCATCTGGATCGCCGCGCGCCCGCCCACGCCCGAGAAGACGTACGGATACTACCGGGTCGAGATCCTGGCCGCCCTCGTCAACGCGCTCGTCCTGCTCGTCGTCGCCGGGGCGATCCTGTTCGAGGCCTGGCAGCGGATCCTGACGCCGCACGAGATCCTGGCCGGCCCGATGCTCGTCGTCGCCGTCCTCGGCTTCGCCGCGAACCTGGCCGGCGCGTGGCTGCTCCACCACGGCGCCCGGGCCAGCCTGAACGTGCGCGCGGCCTACCTGGAGGTCCTGAGCGACGCGCTGGCGTCGCTGGGCGTCATCGTGGCCGGCGTCGTCGTCCTGCTGACCGGCTGGCTGGCCGCCGACCCGCTGGTGAGCGCCGCCATCGGCGTCTTCATCGTGCCGCGCACCTGGGGGCTCCTGCGCCAGGCCGTGAACGTGCTGCTCGAGGGCACGCCCGCCCACCTCGAGCTCGGCGAGATCGAGCGGGCCATCGAGGAGACGCCGGGCGTGCGGCGCGTGCACGACTTGCACGTGTGGACGCTCACGTCGGGCCGCGAGGCCATGAGCGCCCACGTGGTGGTCGGCGATCTGGCCGGGGGCGAGCGCCTGCTCGAGCGGCTGCACGCGCTCCTCCACGCGCGCTTCGGAGTCGACCACACCACGATCCAGCTCGAGACGGAGCCGCCGCCCGTGCTCACGATCAAGTCGGGGCTGTGATACGCTTCCGGGTTGCGGGCCGAACGACAATCGAGCCACGAGGGGATACACATGGCAACGTTTGCGCTGGCTGAGAAGGCGATCCTCCTGAACCCCGCCGACGACGTGATGATCGCCAAGGCCAACATCCCGGCGGGGACGATCATCGAGGACGGCGGCACGCGGGTCGAGGTCCGCCAGGACATCCGGGCCGGCCACAAGATCGCCCGCCGCCCGGCGAAGAGCGGCGCGCCGGTGCGTCGCTACGGGCAGATCATCGGCTTCGCCACCCAGGACATCGCGGTGGGCGACCACGTGCACGTCCACAACCTCGCCGTGGGCGAGCTCAAGCAGAGCTACGAGGTCGGAGTAGACGTCAAGCCGGTCGACTACTACCCGCCCGAGAAGATGCGGTACTTCGAGGGCTACCAGCGGGCGGACGGCAAGGTGGGCACCCGGAACTACGTCGCCGTCATCTCCACGGTCAACTGCTCGGCCAGCGTGAGCCAGTTCGTGCGCGAGAAGTTCCGCGACGTCTCCACGTACTACCCGAACGTCGACGGCGTCATCGCCGTGACGCACAAGTCGGGCTGCGGCCAGGTGCTGAACAGCGAGGACCACTGGGCGCTCCAGCGCGTGCTCGCCGGCTACGCCCGGCACCCGAACGTCGCCGCCTACCTGGTGATCGGCCTCGGCTGCGAGGTCAACCAGGCGGCGGTGATGGTCGACAAGCAGCGGATGACCGTGAACGGCACCGCGGACAAGCCGACGGTCATCACGATCCAGGAGTCGGGCGGCGTCCGGAAGACGGTCGACGCGGCGGTCCAGGCGATCGCCCGCGTCCTGCCCCAGGCCAACGAGGCCCGGCGGACAAAGCAGCCGGTGTCCGAGCTGCTCCTCGCCACCAACTGCGGCGGCTCCGACGGCAACTCAGGCATCACCGCCAACCCGGCGCTCGGCTGGGCCGTCGACGAGCTGGTCCGATACGGCGGCACCGGCGTCCTCGCGGAGACGACGGAGATCTACGGGGCCGAGCAGCTCCTGATCCGCCGCGCCGTCAACGAGGGCGTGGCCAAGAAGCTCCTGGACCGGTTCGAGTGGTGGCTCCAGCACCTGGCCGCGCGCGGCGGCGAAATGGACAACAACCCCGCGCCCGGCAACAAGGCCGGCGGGCTCACGACGGTGTACGAGAAGTCGCTCGGCGGCGTGACCAAGGGCGGCACCACGCCGCTGATGGACGTCTTCTGCTACGGCGAGCCGATCACCACCCGGGGCTTCGTCTTCATGGACACGCCCGGGCACGACCCGGTGTCGATCACCGGGCTGGTCGCCGGCGGCGCCAACATCATCTGCTTCACCACCGGCCGCGGCTCTGTCTTCGGCTGCAAGCCCGTGCCCTCGATCAAGCTCGCGACCAACTCGATCATGTACCGACACATGGCCGACGACATGGACATCAACTGCGGCGTCATCCTGGAGGGCACGCCGCTCGAGACGGTCGGGCGGCAGATCTTCGAGGAGGTGATCGCGGTCGCGTCCGGGAAGAAGAGCAAGAGCGAGCTGAGCGGGGTCGGGGAGGAAGAGTTCGCGCCCTGGATGATCGGGCCGGTGCTCTAGAAACTTATGGGCCGCTCCACGTTGGCCGCTCCCGGTGGGGAGGCGCGCCAGGCGGAGCGGCCCGATTCGCGCTCTACCAGTTACGCAGCGCCCGCATACGCACCCGCACCGGCTCGAGCCGGAACAGCAGGAAGACCCACCCGAACGGCACGATGAGGGCCACCGCCGCCCAGAAGAGGTTGTCGGACCGCGTCAGCGACTCTCTCAGGCTCAGGTCCTGCCTCCACAGCGTGCGCATCGTGCTGATCACTCGTCTCACTGTCCGCCTCCTCCGCACCAACGTGTGCACCGCTGGACGGGGAGAATAGCAAAGAGAGTGCCGCACTCGGAAGTAGATGGAAAATAAAGAAAGTCAGCCGGCAAACCCAGTCCCCGGGCCCGGTCTGGCATGCAGATTCGCCCTCAAAATGCCAGGCTGGCCTGCCAGAGCGGGGTGATGCAACGTGTTCGAGCGCCGACTCCGCCGGCGCCCCTCGGTTCTGGGGGAGGTGTCGGAGAGGGCCGTCGAGACCACCTCCGATTGGGCTAGTCTAGGACTGGACGACCGTGACGACGAGACCCGCGGAAGCGAGGATGTTGCCGACGCGGACGCACTCCCCCTCGGGGGCGACCTTGACCACGGCCTTGCCGGTGTTGTGCACCTGCCAGGCGATCTTCCAGCCCCCTTCCTCCGAGCACGCGATCGCCTTCATGAGCTGCTTCACCACCTCGGCGAAGGTGTGGCAGTCGCAGTTGTGGAGGATGGTCAGCCACGGCGGCGCCACCGCCGAGTCGCTCTGATCAGTCTCCCTGGGCTGAGTTTTCAGGCGCTCCGCGTGGGCCATGCGAGCCTATTTTCTACGGGCGAGCTCGAGAGCGGCAAGAAATAACGTGTTCGCGCCGTCCTCGATGTCGTCGATCGGCGTGAACTCCTCCTCGCAGTGGCTCCGCCCGCCGCGGGAGGGGACGAAGATCATGCCCGTCGGGCCGAGGGTGGCCATGTACTGCGCGTCGTGACCCGCCCCCGAGCGGATCCGCCGGTGCCGGGCCCCGCACGCCCGGGCGGCCCGCTCGATCGTGTCGACCACCGCGGCGTCGAACGGCGTGCAGGGGACCCGCCAGTAATGCTCGACCTCGCCGCGCACGCCCTCGCGCGTGCAGGCGTCCTCGACCACCCGCTCGATCATGAGAAGGGCGCGGTCCAGGGTCGCGTCGAGCGGGTCGCGGACGTCGATCGAGAGGGTGACCCGGCCCGGGATCGCGTTCGTGATGTTGGGGGAGACCGCGAGGTGGCCCACCGTGGCGACCATGTCGCCGCCGACGATGTCCCGGGCCATGCGGCGGACGCCGAGGACGATCTCGGCCGCGGCCACCAGGGCGTCGTGGCGCGTGCGCATGGGCGTCGGCCCCGCGTGGTCCTGCGTGCCGTGGATCGTGACCCGCGACCAGGCGATGGCGACGATGCCTTCCACGACGCCCACCGAGCGCCCCTCTTCCTCGAGGAACGGTCCTTGCTCGATGTGGAGCTCGAGGTAGGCGCGCAGGGGCCGGGGCGCGCAGGGCTCCGGGCCGAGGTAGCCGATGCGCTCGAGCTCGTCGAGGAGACGGATCCCGTCCCGGTCGCGGGCGTTGTAGGCGTCCTCGAGCGCGATCTTCCCCGCCATGACCCCGCTGGCGATCATCGCGGGCTGGAAGCGGGCGCCCTCCTCGTTGGTGAAGATCACGAGGGTGACGGGGTGCCGCGTGCGGACGCCGTGGTCGTTCAGCGAGCGGATCGCCTCCAGCGCGCAGAGCACGCCGAGCTGCCCGTCGTACTTGCCCCCGGTCGGGACGGAGTCCACGTGCGAGCCCATCATCACCGGCGGGAGGGGCTCCGCGCCCGCGCGCTCGCCGAAGATGTTGCCCATGCGGTCGACGGTGACTCGGAGCCCCGCCGCCCGCATCCACTCCACCATCAGGTCCCGCGCGCGCCGGTCGTCGTCGCTGAGGGCCAGCCGCGTGAGCCCGCCGTTCTTGGTCTCGCCGATGCGCCCGAGATCCGCGATGCTGCGCTCGAGCCGTTGCCGGTCGATCTTCATGTCCGCTCCCGGTGCGTGCGACCTCGCGCGTATTGTACGGCAGGACCGGCGGGCCGGCGCTACGAGGCGGGGCGCCCAGATTGAAAGGGGCTCCCTCTCGAAGGTGTCACGGCGCGGCGGGACGCTGGGGCTTCGGGACGATTCGCGGGGACCTCGCGGAGCCGGCCGAATCGTTCCACTGGCCGCCTGTCAGCGGCCGACGATCGGCTCGATGAGCCCTTGATTCACGCTCTGCGACGCAGGAATCAGCTTGCCGTGGTTGTTGTAGATCAGCACGCGACGCCCCTCCGCCTGCTGACCGCCCGACGCTCAGGTTCAGCGGCACCGAGCAACGCGAGGTGCCGGCCGCCGCAAGCTGCAGTTAGGCGCTTCCACGGAGCCGAGCGCGGATCTCTCCGGGATCGCGCTTGCCGTGAACGCACGCGAGGACAACCACGAAGTTCTCGAACGGCCGGTACCAGAGTACGTAGGGAAATCGTCGTAGAAGGGCGCGGCGGGTTCCTCGGGTACCGCTCCGGGTACGCCAGCGGGTTGTCCGCGATGCGCGCGATGACGTCGTCCACCGCTTCCCGAAACTCACCACCGAGGCCCTGGCGCTGACTGGCATACCAGTCCTCGATCGCCACCAAGTCGAGCTCTGCCGCTCGACGGAGCAGGACAGATACCGTCAACCAGGCCGATGCTTGAGACGGGCTTTAACTTCCGACCAGGGGCTCTGATCCCCGGGATTCCCCTCGAGATCGGCCAGCCGCGCGTCAAGAAGGGCACGTTCCTCGGGCGTGACCGGGAGGTCCTCTTCCGAGAGCGTATCCCACAGCGCCTCGATCAGCTGCAGGCGATCGCTCGGGCTGAGTCTCAGGCCAGCAAGTCCGGGTTCATGCCACGAGTATACCGCCGCCGATCAGGTCAGGCGCCTCTAACGCCCTGCGGCTGAGCGGCCGGCGCCAACAGACCTCAGACCTCGGTGAGCCGGCTGCGCTGCCGGACCGCTCCGGCCGTGAGCGGCGCCCTTCAAGGGCGTCCGCTCGATCGGCGGGTTAGCCCGTCGTGGAGATCCCATCTGCGAGCTGGTAGCTTTACTGTGACCTACCAGCGGGACGCTTGCGAGGACGGCCTGAACTGCTCCTGGCGACGTCGCGGAGTAGCCGGAGCGCTCGGTTCACCGAGGTGCTGTCTGGAAACGCCTGGGCCACGTCAGGCTCGAGGAGCACTAGGTTGGTTCCTGCCGTGGCCCGCTGGTAGTACTTCCCCCTCACGCCGCCCTTCAAGCGTGCGAGGTCGTACTCGGGACGGAGGTCGTCACCGCGTCGCTTCGCCGATTCCTTCTTCATACTGTCGTCGCTCCCGGCGCGTTGCCCTGCGCGCACTGATGATCCTGATACGGTCGTCCCGCTCGGAGTGCGCGACGAACAGCACCCGCCGTCTCGCAGAACGGCCGATTGTGATCTCACGTTCCTCTTCGTCGGAGTGGTCGGGATCCAGGAACGTGAGCGCCGCCGGGTCAAGAAACACGGATGCAGCCTCCTCGAACGAGACACGGTGCTTGTTGAGGTTCGCCGCTGCCTTCGCCGGGTCCCATTCGTAGACCACGCCGGCAGATTACCACCGACACGCTCTCTGTTCGGCGGTCCATTCAACTCGCCGCCACAGCGGGCTAACGTTCACGGTCAGCGGCCGGGAGGCAAGCAGCGCGAGCCCCCGGGCCGCTGCACTGTGCGGTTCGGCGTCGCTCCTGGGTTCACGCTACCGCCTTCGCCGCCCGTAGTGGCCTGGAAACTTCACGAGAGCCGCGTCATACACCGCTTCGAGGAACGCGTAGATGACACGCGCAATAGTCTTCGCGGTTGCATCGTCGAGCTCGACCCTCTCGTCTCGGCACATGCTCAGTTGCCGCCGCTTCGCGAAGGCCCGGATCACGTCTGCCTTCGCGAACGGGCGGAGGTCGCCGCCAGTGTGCACCAAGCAGTTCCGAGTCTCATAGACCGCAACGATGTCCTGCCAGTCGGATTCTTGAAGATCCACCGGCAATCCGGCCAGCTCGATGGCGTACTTCCGGAAGCGCTCAATCAGCGAGCCCGCAATATCGTTGAATGACAAGGGAAGTTTCAACGTCTCCCGAAGCGCCTGAGAAACGCCGCGTAGTTCCTGCTCTAGCACCGAGGCAGCCGCGATGACGACAGACATGTAGAGGATCGGGGGCAGTGTCTCGGCGAAGAGCGGGACGAACTCGATGTCCAGGTCAACGTGGCCTTCCAGCCATGTCAGCGTCCTCGATCCGGGAGGAGGCGTCGACCCAGTTTCCGAAAAAGAGCAGGTTCGGATCAATGTCTGTCATGGCTGTACGCCGAACGCCCGCAGTCTGCGGCCGAGGGGGGAGGATCGCGAGCCCCCGGTCTGCTGCACCGCGATGCTCGGCGGCACACGACGAACTCGCTTCAGATCGAACGGAACCAATCCTCGACGAGCTTGACGTGCTCGACAAGATTAGTTCGTACGCCGAGCTTGAGCTCCTTCAGCTTCTCAGCGAGAAGCCGACCGTCAATGAGGTCAATCGGCGGGGCGCCATCTCTGGTTGCCGCTCGCCTCGCCTCAAGGGTGAAACCTCCCGTGCTGACTATCACGCCTTTGTCGGCCCGGCCGACCATTGCACCACGAAAGTCCCGGACTGTATCCGGACCGATATTGCCCTTGTAGCGCTTACTCTGGAAGAGCACATTGAAGCTGATTAGGCCGCCGAGTCTGATCGTTCCATAGCCGTCGATACCGCCGTCTCCACTACGCCTGGTGACTTCCACCTCGATAAACCCGGACTCGCGCAGAATCCGGGGTTGTCCCGCCGGCTGTTGAACTTGGCTGAGCGCGGCGGCTCCACATTGGAGCTCGATTCACCGATCGAGCAGCGCGAGCGGCGAAGACCTCGCTCCTGAGCCTTCCTTGGCCCTCGCCGTCACAGCGGATCGGCTCGGAATGGGGCTCGGGCTCAGGCGGCGACCTCCGACGCCTCGGCCTTGCGCAGCGCCGTCACCAGCGTGGCGAGCTCGCGATGGCCTTTGATCCGGCGGAAGCGCGTCGCGGCCTGCCCGAGCGCCAGCCCCACCCAGCGCCGGATCATCGTGCCGTCACGCCAGCGTTTGATGTTGCGGGTGACGTGGCGGACGGTCCCGATCAGGTTCTCGATGCCGTTGGTGGTCGCAAAGAACCGGCGCAGCCGTGGCGGCAGCCCCAGCTGCAGCACCGTGAGGGTTTCCTCCAGGCCCTCGCGCAGGCTCGCCGCGGCGTCTACGTGCCCATTGGCCTCGAGCCAGGTGGCGAGGGCCTTGAGCTGGCGGCGCGCCGCGTCGGCGCTGCCCGCGCGGTAGGCTCGCCGCAGCATTGCCCGGACATAGGCTTGCCGGGCCTTGGGGACGCCGGCCAGCAGGTTACGAGCTTTGTGCAGCTGGCTACGCTGGATCACCGCCGCGGTGCCGAGCACGTCCGGCACCGCCTTGCGCAGCCCCTTCCCGCCATCGATCACGCAGAGCACGCGCTCGGCGATACTCAGCCCGCGTCCGAGGAGATCTTGCAGGAGCTCCGTGCCCACGACGGCATTCTCCGTCGACCCCAGGCGCAGCCCCAGCGGCTTCTTCTCCCCGTCGCGAGTGAGGCCGAGCCCGACGATCACCGTCTGGCCGGCCACCACCATGCCGTCGAGGAACAGCGCGAGCAGCTCGAGCCCGTCCAGCCGCTGCGCCAGCTGCACGGTGAGCGCCCCCGTCATGCGTCCCCGCAGCGTGCGGCTCACGGCACTCTTGCTCGTCCCCCGGCTCAGCGCCCCCCCGGGCCCCGCCTCCAGGCTGCCGGCATACCCGCGGGTCGAGACCCCCAGGAGAATCTGCTCGAGGACCCGCGCCGTCAGCGGATCCCGGTCCTGCCACGCCGCCACCGACGGCAATACCGCTTCCTGCCCCGCCGTGCTTCGCACCCGCGGCCGCGCCACCTGGATGCGTTGCCCGCCCAAGGTCAACTCCGTCGCCGTGCGGCCCCAGTGATGATGCGTGCGCCTCAGGCTAGCCCCCTCATCTCCGCATCCGCCTGCTCCAGCCAGAACCGCATGTCCATCGCGCGGTACATCGTCGTCGCGGTGGTCAGGTGCTCGTGCGCTTGGTCATGCCTGCCCGTGCGCCGATGCAGCTTGCCGAGACCGAGGTGGCAGTGGGCGACGAGGGGACTCATGCCGAGCTCGACGGCGAGGGTCATGGCGTCCCG
>Ga0209515_10009711_pt1 | contig 10900 bp, 11 predicted proteins | sample Subgroupgradi54m_FD_187454 | JGI IMG/M metagenome (GOLD analysis project Ga0209515, IMG submission 187454) | Subsurface groundwater microbial communities from S. Glens Falls, New York, USA - GMW60B uncontaminated upgradient, 5.4 m (SPAdes)... ...
AATGTATTGGACTAAATTAGCCTGGAAAAGCTCAATTTTGGAAAGGGCCCAAATTAACAGGAAAAAGGCACAAACTGAAGAGAGGATAGTTATAAAAAAGAAGCCCAAAAGCCCAAGGATACTGACATGGTTAACCCAGGTTGGGTTTTTAATATAATCCAGGGCTGCGGGAACTAAAAAGGTGATCCAGCCGACAATAAACAAAACCGCGGTTAGGGCCAAAGGGTTATACGTCGAGAGCATTCTTTTGGATAAAATTGCCCCGGCTGTATAAGAAGCTGTGGATAAAATAATTAAACTGTTGCCCAAGAAATTCGCCCCGGCAAAATTACCCAAAACTAGTAAAGGAAAGCCAATGATAACCAAGGCTCCGACTAACCCCATGAAGATACCCAGCAGATTGATTTTGAAGATCTTCTCCCTTAAAAACAACCAGCTGCCAACAACGGAGAAAACCGGTCCGATCAAAGTTAAAGCTGAGGCGTTGATTGCATCAGTCCGGTTCATCCCTTCATAAAAAAAAGCGATATTAAAGGTAATTAGAAGTAGCCCGACCAAAAAAAACTGGACTAAATGTTTAAATTTAACCGTCTTTTCTTTTTTCTCCAGGGTCAGTAAAAAAGGGATGATTAAAAAGCTGGCGATTAAAAAGCGGGAAAAAGCCAAACTCATAACAGGAAATTCAGTCAAGGTAATCTTGGCCACTACAAAGTTGGCTCCCCAGATCATATGGGCCAGAATCAGGGCAATATAGGGCAGGGGAGTTTTAAAAATCTGCGAACGCATGCTAACTTATTGTCTAAGTTTAGCTATTGTTTCGTCAAGGGAGAGAGTTTCCTGGGTGCGGTCTGCTAAATTCTTAATTACTACTTTATCCTCAGCAGCCTCATCTGGGCCAATAATGACAACATATGGAATGCCCTTTTGATCAGCATATTTTAATTGTTTTTCTAATTTTGTTTCTGGATCCAGCCAAAGCTCAGTAGGGATATTTTCTGAGCGGAGTCGATGGTTTACATTTAAACTTTTATCAATAAGTTCTGGTGAAAAAACAGTTACTAAAACTTTAGCAGTGGTTTTAGGCGTATTTAAAACTCCCTCTTCCTCCATCGCTTCAATTGTACGATCTAAACCAATGGCAAAACCTATGGCAGGGAGGTCATTGCCTGAAAGACGGCCAATTAACTCATCATACCTGCCGCCTCCGCACAAAGAAGAACCAAATTGTTCAGATTCTAAGACCACCTCAAATATGAGCCCAGTATAGTAATCTAAACCTCTAACCAAAGCCGGGTCAAATAAAATGGAACTTGGCGGATAACCCATTTTTATGTATAAGTTGCTTATCTCTACTAGGTTTTCGGTTAAATCAAAATCCTGAATTTTAGCAAAAAGCTCTCGGGCTGCGCTTTCTGATAATCCCCGTTGTTGAAGCTCTTTTAAAACTCCGTCTTTATCAGTCTTAGTAAGCTTATCAACTGCCGCTAAATATTTTGGTTCAATGTTTTTAAGGAGGGCGCGGTCATTGATTTTAATGACGATTTTTAAACCCAAACTTTGATATATTTCATAAACTAAGGCTAATATTTCCGCATCAACCAGAGGAGAGGACACACCGACAATATCTGCATCACATTGTAAAAATTGGCGATAGCGGCCTTTTTGGGTATTTTCACCCCGGTAAGCATCTTGGATCTGGTAGCGCTTAAAGGGGATTGGTAAAACCTGCTGACCAGTTGGACCATATTGACCCACAACTCTGGCCAAAGGTACAGTTTGGTCATATCTTAAAGCTACTTGATCTCCGCCTCTGGTTTCAAACTCATAAATTAGTTTTTCTTCCTCACCATACTTTCCTTTCAAAGTCTCTGCATACTCTAAAGTGGGGGTTTCTAATGGATCAAAGCCAAACCTTTCAAAAACTTCAGTTATTTTTCCCAGCACAAACTTACGCTTCAACGCGTCTGGGGGTAAAAAATCCCTAAATCCTTTTGGTGTTGCTAGTTTCATATGTTTATCCTACTGCTTAGTAGGGTATAAAAAAAGACCCCTGCGGGTCTTGAGAATAAAAGATTAACCAACCTTTATGATCGACTCCGCTAAGCTGACATCGATTGTTCCAATTTACAGTGAAACTTCTGGAGAGTATTTTGCTCTCAGCTCCCAGATCGTGACTCTGGTATTAACGCTTGTGCCTAGTATTATACCACACGGAGCAAAAATCACCAAACTTAGCCATAAAAAAGGCTAATTGACATTGAGTTGCTAATAGAATATCTTTCAAATAATATGGCATCCTTAGTTGAATCTCTAGAAGCTGTAAGAACAGTTGTTAACGATGCTTATAAAGATGGGGTGCTGGTTGCAACTCAACATGGGTTTGAGGAAGTTTATCGCCTGCAAAGAACCCCAGATCTAAATCATTATTACCTCATTAATGGTCTTTCCAGCAAACATCTAACTGATAGAGATTTAGGTCAATATACAACTCATATCATTCAATTCTCCCGATTTGATGATTTGGAAAAAGGAGATGTTTTAGAAAATTTAGAGCTAATGGATACGAGTGGCCCAATGATAATAGAAAAGGGTGTGCTTCTAAGAAACCAAAAAGATTTAGTGGGAGTGATGTTTGGGACAGTTACTGCAATTGGTCCTACTGATCGAGGATTTTATCCTGCTTATTATATGCGTTTAGGAATTAATTTTCGCAATAGAAATGATGATTGGAAGGAAGATCGGGTAGTATCTCTCGCAGAAGCAGTGAGAAATATAAGGCCGGTGAGAGAAGGTCTGGTTGTCAAGCCATTTGCCGCCGAAATTGCTGGATTATTTGGTGATAGAATTGAGGTTACCGCTCCAGGTGCGGGTTTGGTTCCCGGAATGACAACTACTTTCTTGGATCATGGTTGGTTGCTAAAAAGTGGTAGGGCAGCGTTAAAAGCAGTAATTGATGATGTTTTTGTGATGAGAGAAAGATTTTATCATTTGCAAAGTTTTGGGACTCAAGAGTCCGTAGACCAAAACCTTTAATAGTTGCTCCCAGCTCTTTATTTTCAACTTGACCCCTCCCAAATTTAACCATTTGATATAATAATTCCCATGATTACTCAGGCTATTATTCTGGCTGGTGGGAAAGGGGAGAGGCTAAGACCCCTGACTGAGGACCGGCATAAGGGGATGATTGAGATTGCCGGCAAACCGATGCACTTGTGGCAGATAGAGTGGTTAAAATCCCATGGAATAACAGATTTTATTTTAGCTGTGGGTTATAAACATGAAGTGACAGAAAAGTTTTTTGGTGATGGAAGTAAATTTGGAGTCAAAATTAAATATTCCGTCGAAGACAAACTCTTGGGTAGTGCAGGCGCAATCAAGAAAGCCTTAAATGAAAATTCGGACCAAATTACCAAACCCTTTATTGTGACTAATGCTGATATTATTACCCAGTTTGATTTAGCCAAAATGTTAAAACTGCACAAGCAAAATGGAGTATTAATCACGATGTTTTTAACTCCCCTAATCTCTCCTTGGGGTATAGTGGATACTAATAAAAAAGAACATGTAATTGGGTTTAGAGAAAAACCCCGCTTAGATTATTGGATTAACGGCGGAATCTACGTTTTCAGTCCGCAGACCAGGGATCTTTTGCCCGAAGAAGGTAGTTTAGAATATGATGTTTTTCCCAAAATTCCTCAAGACCAATTTTATGCCTTTAAAGATGAGGGATTTTGGAAAGCAGTTGACGTAATGAAAGATAAAAATGAGGCAGAAATTTTTTTAGCCTCAGACCAGAATTTATTATTCTAAATCTCCAAAATTAAGTAAAAAATTATTTTCCGGGTCACCCTACTTAATTTTGGAACTGGCAGAGGGGGTAGCTGAAGCAGTGGAGATTTTTTCAATTTTTAAATCTCCTTTGGGGTTTAAAAGATAAATAAATTGGGCAGAGGCGGAGTTATTGTCCAATTTGCTGCCAACTGAAATAATGAAGTTGGCGGTTTTTAGATTTTGAAGTGTAATCTCTTGATTGCCAAACTTCATTTGGGTACCTCCATCAGTACTGATTGTAATTTTTTGGCTATCGTTTTTTAACAAAGATAAGTTACCTACTAAAATAGATTGGATCTGGCCCCAAACGACATATTTTTCTGAAACTACAGGTAACTTAGAGCGGATGATTTTTTTAGCCTTTAAAACCTGGTTGTCATCAACATCGCCCAGGCTTATTAAAAAGTCATCTTTTTTTAAGTCTTTAAAATAAATGTTTTTTTTACTGGAGTCTTGAAAAATTGTATATTCATCCGTATTAACCGTTCTTGGTCCTTTGGCAGCTTGTAAAATAATTTGCTTGCTGTTTATTTGGGTTATAGTACCAATAAAAGCTTTGTTTTGAATCGTTTTAGAGACAGTAGACTTTAAAACGGCGGCCTTAGAAGCCGCATCTTTTTTAATAATCTCCACTTTTTGCTGGAATTCAGTTAAAGAGTTGGGGGAAAAAGAGGGGGAAGCGGCTTGAGCGTTAGTAAACAGTAAACCGTAAACAGTAGACAGTAAAAAAACTATTGAAACTACTGTATACTGTCTTCTGGATACTCTATACTTCCTCATATTTTTTCCTCTGAATAATATATCGTCCTGGTCTCAACTTTATTATTGCCCTGGGGATCAAAACCATAAATACTGACCGTGTTAATACCCGGTTTTAAATCAATTACTTTGGAAAATCCCCCCTGGTCAGAGGCATCAACCCCCCAGTTATTGTCCCCATTGGAGATCACCACCGATGATTTAGGTGAGGTTTTACCTGAAATATTGATGGTTTTATCGAAACTCAAAAGCTCATCATCCGGGTTGCTAATCTCCAAATGCATTGATTTGGGTTCCTGGGAAACAGGAATGTAATTTTCAAATTTATTTGCAGGTTTGATCAATGATTCAAGATGGGGTTTTAATAAAAATATCATCCCAAGTAATATTGAGGCAAAGATGGCAAATAAAATATAGCCGTATTTTTTGTGGGTTGATTTATCCTGAAAACCCGCAAAAAAGTTTTGTTTGGCTGGTGTAGGGTCAACCGGTTTTTCCGCCTCTGCTGAGTGGTGGATAGAAGAAGGCGGAGTCGCCGCTTGTGGCGGAACCACTTCAGAGGTGCTGGTTGGGGTAATTGGAGGAGTCTGATCAGGTTGGGTTAGAGGTCTCTCTTTTTTGGAGGCTGCAATTTTTTCTGCCATATCCATTATTATACATTTTGAATCTCTTGTTGCACCAGGGCGGGTATGCTAATATCTAGCAACTAGCAACTAGCAACTAGCAACTAGCAACTAGCAACTAGCAACTAGCAACTAGCAACTAGCAACTCGAATGGATATCTATTGGTACGGACAAGCCTGTTTTAAAATAAAAGGCAAAAATGCAACGGTGGTAATTGACCCTTTTGACCCGGAATTTGTCGGGCTTAAACTGCCCAAGGATCTCTCAGGCGATATTGTGCTAAAAACCCATGATCACAAAGACCATAACTTCTTGTCCGCAGTGGGTGGAGATCCAGTCCAGATTACTGGTCCGGGGGAGTATGAAATCAAAGGGGTGGCGGTTGTCGGGGTGGGGGTTTTTCATGATAAGCAAAATGGAGCCGAAAAGGGTAAAAACACCGTTTATAATATCCAAATTGACGGGGTCAGTATTGTTCATGTTGGGGATTTGGGCCACCAATTTACCCAAGCCCAATTAGAAGAGATCGGAGACACGGATATTTTATTGATCCCGGTGGGGGGAACTTATACCATTGATGCCAAAGACGCAGCGGAAATTGTCGCCCAGCTTGAGCCCAGAATAATCATACCGATGCATTATGGGATTGAAGGCTTAAAATTTCCGTTGGACGGAGTAGATAAATTCTTAAAAGAGATGGGTACTGAGGCTATAACTCCGCAGCCAAAACTGTCCATTACTAAGGATAAACTTCCAGAGGAATCTCAGGTGATTATACTTTCCAAAAGCTAACTGAAGTATTTAGTATACAGTTATATAGCATAAAGTGTATCTTTTTCCTATATACTTTATACAATATACTCCATACTGATATATGGCTAACACAACATCTCGTGGATCTAAATCTGACGCCTTCTCTTATGTTTCTTCAGCCATCAATAAACTCCCGCCGCAAAATATCGAGGCGGAACAGTCCTTACTGGGTGCGCTTTTAATTGATAAAGATGCGATTGTGGAGATTGCCGAAGAGCTGCAAACAGACCATTTTTATAAATTAGACCAGCACGGGGCAATTTATAGTGCAATTTTAGATTTATTTAATAAAAGGGAACCGATTGATTTAATTACAGTAACGGAAAAATTAAAGCAAAAGGGGTTGCTGGACCGGGTTGGCGGCTCAGCTTATCTGGCCGAACTGGTTAATATGGTTCCAACAGCTGCCCACATTGGTTCATATTGCCGGATCATCAAAGACCATGCCCTAAGACGGGGGCTTATTTCCCAATCGACCAAATTTATTGATTCGGCTTATGATCAAACAATTGAAGTCTCAGAAATTATTGAAAGTAGTGAACAATCAATATTTGCTCTCTCCCAAGCTCATATTAAGCGCGATTTCATCCAGCTCAAAGACGCGCTGGCAGAAAGTTTTGACAGGCTGGATGAGATCTCCAAATCCTCTGGTAAATTAAGAGGGATAGCCACCGGTTTTCGTGATTTAGACAATAAACTGGCCGGGTTTCAGGATTCCAATCTGATTATTTTTGCGGCTAGACCAGGAGTTGGAAAATGTCTAGCTTTCGATTCAAAAATTGTCCATCCAATAACCGGCGAACTAAAGACTATTCAGGAATATTATCATCAGCAAATCAAAGAAATATTCTCCTTAAACTCCAATTTAAAGATAAAAAAAACTCAAATATCACAATTTGTTGATGATGGCAAAAAATCAGTTTTTCAAGTTAAAACATCACTAGGTAAGGAAATAGAAGTTACGGCCTCTCATCCATTTTTAACAGTTAGAGGATGGAAAAAGCTTAGTGAACTACAAGAAGGTGATAGAATTGCTACACCCAGGGAAATACCGGTCTTTGGAAATGCCGAGCTAGAAGATTATAAAATAAAATTATTGGCTTATTTTATTTCTGATGGCGGATTAACCAATAGTTCCCCTCGTTTTACTAATCAGAATCCAGTTATTGTAGCTGATTTTACAGAAAGTATTAATAAATTCGCTGATATAACAGTTAAACGTTATGATTCCAGTGGTACCAGAACCCCTAGTTATGAAGTTGTAAAAAAGATTTCTAATCAAGCGAATATTAGAGCTTATTTTTCCAATGCTCTTGGTGGATTAGTGATTAAGAAAGGGATAAGCCAGCGATATTTATCTCTTCAACTGGCAGTTAGTCCGGCTAGTATGAGTTTATGGATGTCAGGATATACAATTCCCAATGAAGACAAACTACTCTTATTAAGAAATTATTTCAATGTCCCAAGAGATTTCTTTGTACCAGCAGACTTTTGGGGTTTTAGTAAAAACAAAGTAACAAAATGGTTAGAGGAATACTCATTGATGGGTAAAAGTGCTTTGGAAAAAAATATTCCAAATATTATTTATTCACTACCAAAAAACAAAATGGCTTTATTTTTAAATAGACTTTTTAGCTGTGATGGTTGTGTCAGTATATCTCATAATAGTTCTCGTTCAACATATGATTGTCGAATATCTTATAGTTCATCTTCGAAGGAATTAATAATTGGTGTCCAACATCTACTTCTGCGCTTTGGAATAATCAGTTCTGTCAGACTTAAAAAAGTAAAACTTCAGAAAAAACTGTTTTTCAGCTATGAATTGGAGATATTAGGTAGTGAAGATATTGTCAAATTTATCAAACAAATAGGCATATATAGTAAAGAAGAAAAGTGTAATCGTGCTTTGCAGTTGGCAGAAAAAAGAAGTTATGAGAATAATTTTACTAAAGATACAATTCCAATTGAGGTTTGGGAGCAGATAGTTAAAATTAAGGGAAACCTGTCCTGGAGAAAAATTTATCAAAAAATGGGTCTGCCGCTTTCTCACAATATTCATGCTGGAAAAAGACATCCTAAACGCTCAACTCTATTGAAGTTAGCTAATGTGTTAAATTCTCCTCAGCTTCTAAATTTAGCAAGGAGCGATATTTTTTGGGACAGGATTGTTTCCATTACTTCTACGGGTATCAAGCAAGTATATGATCTAACTATTCCTAAAAATCATAATTTTGTGGCGAATGATTTTTTCGTTCATAATACCTCTTTTGCTTTAAATATCGCCCAACATGTAGCAGTTAACCTTAATCTGCCGGTGGGAATTTTTTCGCTGGAGATGTCCCAGGAAGAGTTAGTGGATAGGTTATTGGTGGCCCAGGCTGATATTGATGCCTGGAAGTTAAAAACCGGACGGCTGGATGAAAAGGATTTTGACCGTTTGTCTCACGCCATGGGACAATTGGCAGAGGCGCCGCTATTTATTGATGATACTCCGGGGGCGACTTTGTCTGAAATCCGCACTAAGGCCCGCAGGCTACAAGCGGAACACGGATTAAAGTTGATTGTGGTTGATTATCTCCAACTGGTTCAAACCAGAAGTTATGCTGACAATCGGGTCCAACAGGTCTCTGAAATCTCCCAGGGTTTAAAGAATCTAGCAAGGGAGTTAAAAGTGCCGGTTTTGGCTCTGTCCCAGCTTAACCGTTCAGTCGAAAACCGCGGTGGGACTAAAAAACCCCAGCTGGCAGACTTACGCGAGAGTGGTGCGATAGAGCAAGATGCTGATGTGGTGATGTTTATCTACCGCGAAGATGAGGAAAAAAGAGAACAGATTAAATTGGATATCCAAAAGCACAGGAATGGCCCAACCGGGGAGATTGACTTAATCTTTAGAGGGGATCGGGTTAAGTTTTATGGGATGGAAAAAATGCGATCTAAAGCTGGACCCAAAGCCGTCACAGCTTAAACTTTAAGATTTTAAGTTATAAGTTGCAAAATGGTGATCGAAAACCGTTTCCAACCATTCAAATTCTCTTTGGGTAATTTCTTTGCCAGGTGAGTCACAATTAGAAGTTGGAAGTATTAGGTCAACATACTGAATTCTGGTTACGCCATCTATGTGATCATCTTCCTTAGAATCTATTCCATAATAATGTCTGATCCACTTGCCTCTGGCGCCAAAGGTTAGTAAATATTCATCGGGTGTCAAATGATAAATCGCCAAAGTACTCCTCAATAGATTTAATGGATCACCTGCTTTTTGACCCACCCATAACTTCATTGTTAAATTAACGTCTACCTGGTTGGCTTTAGCAAGGTATAATTGTTGCGAACTCGTTTGATCACAAACTTCACCAAATCTAATTTTGTCTTCACTACTCGAAATAAAGTTGAAAGCTAAACGAGCCATATTTGGGAACTGGTGATGGCCTATTAGTTGTCTAGATGCTATTTTGTGAGTTATTTCTTGATCAGGGGTAGGTTCATCGTTACTAAATGTTTCTATATTCATAATTTTGGGCAGGGGAATTGTGTCAAAGTCTGGTTAAATAGTCAAGTTTATGATAAAGTAAAAATCATGTCTTTTTCTCCAGAATCAGTTGAAAGGTTTGCAAATGACACACAAGTAAGGCAGGGTTTAGAACATCATTCACTAGATGACTTAATATTATATCGGGCTCATGTTCAAGGTTTAGCGCGAAGTTTAGGATCTGGGCAAGTTAAAGAAATTCTGGAAAGAAACAGAAAAATAGCAGGTGTATTTCTTGACGCTCGAGCTTTAACATTAGGATTCGATGTAAAAAAATATGAAGCCTATCTGCGAGCAACTCTTCTCTAGATTGTTGAGCTCATATGTGCCCCTCATACACTTTCATTCGAACACCTGTTAGCTTGGTTTGATGAGCTAAGGCGTGCCTGCGAGAAGGATTTTCCGAGTTAACTATGGGATTAATCGCTTACTAATTTCAATCCTAACTTTGGGTACCATTTATCAAAAGAGAATATTGAATTAGATCCTAGTTTTTGTGCAGTTGCAACAACTACAGCGTCAAACAATGTATTCTTTTTGGAAATTGCTTTTTCCTCAAATAATTTGCTTGCGGATTGCTGAATCTGTTCATCAACATATTCAATATCAAAAGCTCCTTGTAAATACTGCCTATTGATAAGATGTGCTTTATCGGGAAGATTCAATGCTCTTTTAAGAGTTGTAATTGCTTCGAGAATAGCCGTATTTGGATAAATAATTTGATACCCTTTTAATAATAACTCTTCAGCGAATTTTTGAGCTTTTGCGTGGTTTGTATCATCCGCATAAGCCAAAGCTATAAGTGAATCTGCATCTCCCACTACAATATTATTCATCTTTTTCTCCACCCCAGGCGTAATAATTGTGATTTACAGAAAGATCCTTAGGATCATTTGGATCAAAAGGTAGTTGCTCAGCCATTTTTGCAAGATTGAGTAAAGATTTAGCGGAATCAGATCTAATATCTTGGGTTTTCTTGAGTCCTACTTCTAATGCTTCTCTAGCGAGCTCAGCCTTGGATTTACCGGTAATCCTGGCTTTTATATCAAGTTTATTTTTTAGTTCTTCAGAAAGATATAGATGTAATCGATACATAATAATTAATTTAGCACATAACACATGTGCTGTCAAGAATTCGATTTTTTGGGCAATAAAAAATAAATGGGACTCGAACACTTTTTGAATCTAAAATTCTACTGGAATAAGTTTTTGTTATTTTGCTAATTTTAGTCGAACACCCTTATTGAGGGTATTTTTCTATTAATTTAACATTTAGTGCCCTAAGTGAATTTTATTTCGAACACTTTTTAGATTGGATAACTAGCCTTATGCAAGCTCATCAGA
>Ga0209515_10009713_pt1 | contig 10897 bp, 10 predicted proteins | sample Subgroupgradi54m_FD_187454 | JGI IMG/M metagenome (GOLD analysis project Ga0209515, IMG submission 187454) | Subsurface groundwater microbial communities from S. Glens Falls, New York, USA - GMW60B uncontaminated upgradient, 5.4 m (SPAdes)... ...
TCTGCAACGGTTTGGAAGTAGGAGGGGGAAGTATCCGCTCTAATAAGCCAGAGATTTTGAAAGCTGTTTTCAAAGTGATGAGCTATAAAGACGAAGTGATAGAGCGAGAATTCGGTCATATGCTTGAAGCATTTAAGTACGGTGCTCCACCTCACGGAGGCATTGCTCACGGCGTGGAACGGAATATGATGGTTTTGTCGGGCGAAAGTTATCTCCGTGAAGTTCAAGCTTTTCCCCAAACCGGTTCCGGTAGAACATCTGTCATGGATGCCCCCGCCCAAGTCGATAAAAAACAACTGGATGAATTGGGAATAGAGATTAAGAAGAAGCGATGAAAGGCATAGATTTTCCTATTTTCAAAACAAAAATCGAAGGAGTAAGTCAAAAGTTTAATCTCAACGATCCAAGTAGCCGCAAGCAATATTTTATTGCGAAAGCCGCCCCTGAGATCGAAAAGCTCAAAAAATATCTAGAGAAAAATACCTTTGTTGCCTATCTTATCGGCAAAAAAAATTCCGGCAAAGGAACCTATTCAAAGTTGTTTGGGGAAATAATGGGAGAAGATCACATTAGTCATCTCTCTGTCGGAGATCTCGTGAGAGACATTCATAAAAGTATTTCTATCGTTGAAGAAAAGAATAGACTGATTGCATTCCTCGAAAATAACTACCGAGGATTTATGAAACTGGAAGACGCTTTAGGCGCCTTTTTAAATAAGGACCAATCGCGGCTAATTCCCTCAGAATTTATTATGGCTTTGATTAAATATGAAATTAGTAAGCAACCTAAAAAAGCAATATTTATTGATGGATTTCCCCGAGCCCTAGATCAAATTAGCTACTCCTTGTTTCTGAAAGAACTTATCGGCTATAGAGATGATCCGGATTTTTTTGTTTTTATTGATTTACCCGAGTCAGTAATCGAGGCTCGCATCAAAAGCCGCCGAATCTGCCCCAAGTGTCAAACCTCTAGAAATCTGACCTTGCTGCCCACTAAATATATTGGCTACGGAGAATCTTCAAATGAGTTTTACCTGATGTGCGATAATCCTTCTTGTGAAAGAGTAAAAATGATACCGAAAGAAGGTGATGAGCTGGGGCTTGGGCCAATTCGGGAAAGGTTAGAAGCTGACGATCGGGTTTTTAGACAACTCTTAAATTTGGAAGGTGTCCAAAAAATATATTTGAGGAATTCCTTGCCTGCCTCTTGTGCTCTCGAATACGTGGATGATTACGAGTTAACTCCAACTTATAAATATAAATATCATCCCAATACTAAAGAGATCGAAATCTTAGAGGGACCGTGGGTAGTTAAAGACGATAACAGAGTAGCAACACATAGTCTTCTATCTGCGCCAGTAGCATTAAGCCTAATTAAGCAAGTCGCCAAAGTTTTAGGCCTTTAGCTTATCCACAGCAATTATTTGACATTCTTTTCTTACTGTTTTATCCTGAAGAACAAGTATGAATAGAGTCGGCTCCAGGCACTACTTTATCCTTAAGATTTGGGACCTCCAGGGGAAGGCTGGCTTGACTCGTACATAGGAAAGAAGTATTAAAACCTAGAAAAGCAAAAACCAGCCTCCCCTAACGGAGGCTGGTTTAATTTCGGGGATTGATGCAAATTTTTAAGGAATTTGCACCAGTTCCGGAAAATTGGACTGGAACAGATCTTTTACGTCTACAGATGGAAAGGAGAAACAGCTCATGCTTCGACTACCGAAGTTGAAGGGAGTGTTCGAAACCCCGAGCCTCATTTTCACGCTCGCGGGAAAGAACTCAAGGAGTATGGAAGTGTTGAAGGCGCTGGAGATGCTCGAAGACCCCAGGCAGCAGCGGATCGCTTTCGCTTCGCCCGAGGAGATCAAGGACTTCTTCGTCACGTCAGGAATCTCTCCGGCTTCCGCAGTGGTTCTGGTTGATTCAGACAGCGTCAATGGGCATTTTCACCCGACCTGTGGCAATCGGCGATGTGAACCGCCGTCGCCCGCGTGGGCGCACGGTGCTCAATGGGCTGTCATGATCGGTAGCCGTTGCGATCCGCATCGCTGTGCGCGACAGGTGAGCGCTGACTTCTGCCGCAATTTCGACCGTCAGCTCCACAAGAAAGAATTCCCATGGGGGAAGGCGAGAGCTGTCGAAGAGGTGCCGGTTCCCGTAGTGATGCCGAGCACCATCTACGACACGATCTCTCGTCTGAACAAGGGACCAGACCTCGCCGCTGCAATTGCCGATAAGGCCTTCGCGACAGAGCTTCCGGTTGGTTCAAGGATCAGCTGGTATCGAGTCGTGCCCGAGCCGATCGGATGCGACACGGAGCTTCTCGTGAAGATTCTTGATGCGCTGCGCGCATTCGAGCGTGTCAGTGGTCAGCTTCTACGTAAAGACGAGAGCTTGAGGGAGCTCCTCTTGCTGGGAGTTGATCTGCCAGAGGACTCAATGGTTTCGAATATCTACCTCTCGCCCGGTGTACCGAACTTCAGCGTTAGCCGCCCAGACCTCCACTACACGGGAAACGGGCTGCCCTTCGCCTCGGAGATCGACGAGATGCCCGGCGGCATGCCGGAACTCGTTCACATCGACTGGACCTACGGGATCAACGAAGCAAGATGGAGGCAGGCATTCGACTGGCTGTGCCAGGGGGGGCCGCTTCTCTTCCTCGTTTCCCACGAGTGGAGCAAGTGCTACATTCCGGAGACGGAATGGCTCGTGGGACACATGAAGCGACTGGGCTATCCGGTTCACATCCTCACAACCGATCACCTCAAGGAAATCGAGTTTCGGCAAGACGGACTCTACTTTCAGGGAGAACGAATCGGCACCATTTGGCGCCAATTCCCAATCTTTGAAACGCGTGGTCGCCTGGTGGATGTTGTCATAGCCGCTCACGCAGGGTTAGTTCGCCTCATTCCGGAGTTCGCTCATTTCGGCAACAAGTCGTGGTTCTCGATCTTCAGAAGCCACGAGGTGTTCTACCGGGCGAATCTCAATCCCGACAGCTTCGAGATTCTCGATGCTGTCCTTCCTCACTCCTACATCGTAGAGGGCGACGGTGCAGCAATGTATCCGTTTGCCATAAACGGTCATGAGGTGGGAGGCCTCGATAGGTTGATGCACGGTCTCCCGCAGGAAGCGCGGAACCACATGGTCCTCAAGATCTGTGGAGCCAATAACCTCTCGTCACGGTCTTACGGAGTCCTCATGGGAAAGGGAATCAAGGGGGATGAGTGGTCGGGCTGGATTAGTGATCGGCTGCGAGTGAATCAGCCTTTCATCGTCCAGCGTCGCCTCGACCCAGGAACTGCCCGGCTACAGGTCATGAACCTGAAGACCGGGCTCGCCGAGCTTTTCTCGTGCCGCATTCTCGCTCGGCCGTGGAGTGTGAACGGTGAGCTCGTCTCGGTCCACGGCACAGCCGTGCCTTCTCACCTCTTCAAGGTGCATGGCATGGTCGACATGGCCGTGGTGCCATTCGCCATCTAGGTAGACGCGTAATGTCGGCTGGGCGTCCTCTTTTCGGAGAGGACGCCCAGCAACGAACTTTTGTATAATTTAGATCACTTAATATGGACCCAAAGATTAATAAAAAAAGATTTTTTGAATACGGATTTAAAGTCGGATTTTTAAAATCGGGGCCGTTTCATTCCATTGCGGACGTTGAAGGGGTAACAGTCGGACACATAACAAAAATAGAGGGCAGGGAAACACGGACAGGAGTGACTGTCATTGATCCAGGCACCCCCAATTTATTTAAAAATAAAATCCCAGCTGCATTTTACGCGGGAAACGGAACTGGCAAAGTTGTAGGAGCTCTTCAGATAGAAGAACTGGGAATCCTTGAAACTCCTATTGTGCTCACCACGACCCTTTCAGTCGGAACCGTCATGCAGGGAATGGTAAATCTTATAATTTCAAAAGAGGAGTTAGAAAAAGAGCAGAGCATAAATACTTTCGTAGGGGAATGCAATGACGCCATACTAAACAACATTCACAAAAACTCAATTTCAGAAAATGATGTCAGGATCGCTTATGAAAAGCGTAAAAAAGAATTTGAAATAGGAAATGTCGGTGCTGGTACAGGTACCCGAGCATTTTCATGGAAAGGAGGAATAGGCACTTCATCTCGCTTGATTACTCTAAATGGTAAGGAGTACACCGTGGGAGCGCTCGTGCAGACAAATTATGGCGGAGCACTAGAGATTCTCGGTGTTCCTATCGGAAAACTTCTTTCAAAAACCGATTATGGAGAAATTTTCCCCGACACTGATGGTTCCTGTATGATGATTCTTGCTACAGATGCACCAATGACTTCTCGTCAATTAAGGCGACTTGCAAAACGGGCATTTATGGGACTCGCTAAAACGGGGACTGTCATGCGCACAGCGAGCGGTGACTTTGCCTTAGCATTTACTACTTCGCGCGCAGGATTGGAAGGATCAGGTGTTGTAGGTGAGTGCCTTGCTGACGCCGCTCTTAATGGCCCCTTCCTTGCTGCCGCCGAGGCCGTAGAAGAAGCCGTATATGACGCCATATTCGCCGCAGAGACTATGGAGGGGAGAGACGGAAACACTCTAGAGGCAATCCCGAAAGAGCGAGTTGTGCAATTACTTACCGAATACCGGAAAAAATAACTTCCGTTTTTTATTCACATTTCTTCCACAGTTTATTCTTTTCACAACGTTCCCATCTACCAATTATGGTATAATAATCATAGTCCTCCCCTTATGCTCCGGATCAAGTATCGGTTAAAGGGAGGCCACGTAGCCCGTCTCCGTGGAGACGCGCTCAGGCCACCCACCTGGTGTAAAGCCGGGGAACCTTAACGGGGGGACTAATAAAAGAGACCTTTACAGGCCTCTTTTATTTTTTTTCGATTCCCTTCTTCCTGTCGGGCTGCCGGGAATTGAACCCGGTCTACATGCACCCCATGCATGCGTACTACCGGTATACTACAGCCCGTTTTACCCGCCATAGCTTTAGCGACGGCGGGCCTTCGCTGCCCGCTCAAGCTCCAGCTGCTACCCTACTCGCTCTTTTAATACAGCTCGTGCAAGCCAGAACTTTCTTCCCTTCTGGGGTAGTCGTTTTCTGAAGATTAGGATATTTACGTTTTTTACCGGTTGGATTGTAATGGCCACGAAGCTTAATCCTGTGCCCCACGATCATTGTTCCTTTGCCGCAAATTTCACACTGTTTCATGGTATAATTACGCTCTCATATGGATAGCATATTGAATCAAATAATTCAATTACTGATTTTCCTCCTGATCCTTTTACCATCCGTAATTGTCCACGAAGTTTCTCACGGTTGGGCTGCTCTTAAACTAGGTGACCCTACAGCCAAACTTGCTGGGAGGCTAACTCTAAATCCTATTCGACATCTGGATTTTGTTGGGTCATTTATCGTGCCTCTTTTACTCATATTATCACCTGCACATTTTGCATTAGGCTGGGCAAAGCCAGTGCCCTACAACCCGATGCAGTTAACCAAGGATTATAAATACGGACCTCTAAAGGTAGCCCTAGCAGGCCCCGCTTCTAATTTTCTAATTGCCTCTGTCACTGCTTTGATCACGAGAATTGGTATCCCATTTTTTAGTCCTGGCATTATTAATCTTCTTGGAGCAATTGTCTTCATTAATGTTTTATTACTGGTCTTTAATTTAATTCCCATTCCGCCTCTTGATGGCTCTAAGATTGTTAGTGCCTTCCTCTCTCCTCGCCAAGCAATAGTTTTTGAACAAATTGGCCTCATGGGCATTTTTGTCCTTCTCGCCCTACTTCTCCTTTTCCCTCCTTTTTTCGGCTTTATCTCGGGTATCACCAATGCTATAACCAGTCTCCTAATCGGTTTTTAGTTTAAATTGACACAACCTCCTTTTCTCTGCTATATTTCTTTCGGCAAAAAAGTTGCCGATTTTTATTGAGATGCCGACTATCGGTCAGCTAGTCAAAAAAGGAAGGAAGAAAGCGGGTAAAAAGGCAAAGTCACCGGCCCTTAATTTATATTTCAACACTATCAAAAACAGACCGGTTAGCTCCCCTTCACCCTTCAAACGAGGGGTCTGCCTTAAGGTTTTTACAGTCACTCCTAAAAAGCCAAACTCCGCTCTTCGCAAGGTGGCGAGAGTCCGCCTCACTAACGGCCAGGAGGTAACGGCATACATTCCTGGCGAAGGCCACAATCTCCAAGAGCACTCTGTGATTGTGATCCGCGGAGGTCGAGTAAAAGATCTGCCAGGTGTTCGCTACCATATTGTAAGAGGCGTTTTGGATACCAGTGGCGTGGAAGGAAGACGACAGAAAAGGTCAAAGTACGGGACAAAGAAACCGAAATAAGGGTTTGATTGACTCGACCCAGTCGAGGCATTTCAAACCTTACCGAGCACATAAATTTAAAAAGACATCATGAATGAAACAAAAAAAATAATAGAATCAAAAGTCATCAGCCCTTTCTGCAAGACGGGTAAATTTATGTGCTCGGTGCTCGATTCTATAGTTGCTCAAACGTCGCTTAATAGATTAAGCTTGTTCTCGCAAATATAATTGGCATGCGTAGAAAAAGAGCTTACAAAAAACAAGAGCGTAAGCCGGACCCAATTCACTCAAGTGTTGTTGTCGGTCGTTTCATTAACTATTTAATGAAAGACGGCAAAAAATCAGTAGCTGAAAAAGTAATGTACGACGCCTTAAATGTTGTGGGTAAACAATCTAAAGAAGAACCGCTCCAGGTTTTTGAGAAGGCCATTGAGAATGTTACTCCAATGATGGAAGTATCTTCACGGAGGATCGGAGGGGCTAATTATCAAATTCCAATTGAAGTAAGACCCGAGAGAAAATTTTTCCTCGCCAGCCGCTGGATCATTGCCGCCGCCAAATCACGAAAAGGCAAGCCAATGGCTAAGAAAATTGCCGAAGAGATACTCTTAGCCGCTAAAAACGAAGGAGAGGCAGTCAAGAAAAAACAGAATGTCCACCGAATGGCCGAAGCCAACCGCGCTTTTGCCCACTTCGCCCGGAGATAAGGGCTTGATCCAAAAAGCTACTTGTTCCAACTAAGTAGATTTTTGGTTGTCAAACCTTACCGAGCATTTAAATTTAAAAAGGCGTCATGAATAGAGAAAACCAAATAATAGAATTAAGCAATATTGAACCCTTTACTGAGATGGGTAAATTTAAGTGCTCGGTGCTTAATCCTACAAATAAATTTTCCGCGTCGGGAAACTCGAAAATTTATATATAATTGGCATGCCTCGTAAGTACCCCATAGAAAAAGTTCGCGATATTGGCATTATCGCCCATATCGATGCCGGTAAAACAACCGTTACCGAACGGGTGCTTTTCTATACCGGGCTTTCTTATAAAATCGGGGAGGTTCACGAGGGAGCCGCGGTCATGGACTGGATGGAACAAGAAAGGGAGAGGGGAATCACTATCACTTCGGCCGCCACCACTACTTTCTGGATTCCAACTTACCTCGGAAGTGATAAACAATTTGAGCATCAGATAAATATTATAGATACCCCCGGGCACATTGACTTCACCGTTGAGGTAAAACGGTCGCTGCGGGTGTTGGACGGCGCGGTGGTGGTTTTTGACGGTGTGGCTGGCGTTGAGCCTCAATCTGAGACTAACTGGCACTACGCTGACGAATATAAAGTTCCTAGAATTTGCTTTATCAATAAGCTTGACCGAACAGGGGCGAGTTTCGAGTACTCTCTCCAGTCAATCAAAGAGCGACTCACCCCCAAAGCGCTGCCGGTTCAACTGCCAATCGGTTTAGAAGCTGATTTTCAAGGTATTATTGATCTTCTACAGCTTAAGGCCTTCAAGTTTGAGGGTGAACACGGGGAGCAAATAGTTGAGATTCCTATCCCCGACAATTTAAAAGAAGAGATAGAAAAACGCCGCCACGAAATGATCGAAAAAATCGCCGAAACGGATGAAAATCTCACTCACAAATATTTAGCTGGAGAAGAAATCGCGCTCGATGAATTAAGAGCCGCCCTGAGGAGGGCCACTCTAAAAGTTCAAATCGTCCCGGTTCTCTGCGGTTCGGCTCTAAAGAATAAAGGCGTTCAGTTCATGCTAGACGCAGTAGTCGACTATTTCCCAGCGCCGACCGATTTGCCGCCGGCCAAAGGAATTGATAAAAAAACACATGAAGAAGTCACCCGTGAGCCGAAAGATGACGCCCCTTTGACCGCCTTGGCTTTCAAGATTGCCGCTGATCCCTATGTCGGCAGTTTAACTTATTTCAGGATTTATTCGGGGACACTCAAACGCGGTAGCTATATTTTAAATGCCACTAAAGGCACCAAAGAAAGAATCGGCCGGATATTAAGAATGCACGCCAACCAGCGTGAAGAAGTTGAAGAAATGTATGCCGGGGAAATTGGCGCTCTGGTCGGTCTCAAAGACACCACCACCGGAGACACTTTAACTGATCCGGAGACCCCGGTTCTTCTGGAAAAAATTGAATTCCCCGAGCCCGTTATTGATTTGAAAATCAGTCCTAAGACTAAAGCCGACCAAGAGAAAATGGGTGTTGCCCTCCGCCGCTTAGCCGAGGAAGACCCGACTTTTCGAGTGAGTGGTGACCCCGAAACAGGTGAGACAATTATCTCGGGAATGGGAGAGTTGCACCTTGAGGTCTTGGTGGAGCGGATGAAGCGGGAATTCAGCGTTGAGGCTTTAGTGGGGCAACCAAGAGTATCTTATCGCGAGACAATTACCGCTGCGGCTCAGGCGGAGGGGAAATATATCAGGCAATCCGGCGGCCGGGGACAGTACGGGCATGTTTGGCTTAAAGTCAAACCCCTGGATCAGGGTGAGGGCTTTGTCTTTATTAACTCCATTAGAGGAGGAACTATCCCCCAAGAATTCATTCCTGCAACGGAGAAAGGTGTAAAAGAGGCCCTGGAAAAGGGCATTATTGCCGGCTATAGGGTGGTTGATGTTGAAGTTGAGCTTTACGACGGTTCATATCATGAAGTTGATTCATCAGAAGCAGCATTCAAGATTGCCGCTTCTATGGCCTTTCAGGAAGCAGCCAAGCTTGCAAAGCCAATTGTTTTAGAACCAATCATGAAAGTTCAGGTAATTACACCAGCTGATTTCTTTGGAGACGTCGCGGGAGATATTTCTTCAAAGCGAGGACAAATTGAATCAATGGAAGATAGGGCAACGATTAAAGTAATTGAGGCGAAAGTGCCGCTCTCTGAAATGTTCGGGTACGCAACCGGACTGCGATCAATGACCCAGGGGCGCGGTTCTTTCACAATGGAATTCCTCCATTATGAAGCTGTCCCCAAAAGCATCGAGCAATTAATTGCCGATGGGAAGAAGTAATTTTCAATTGATAATTTTCTTCACAGTATTGACAATTTGACATCCTAACAACTAAAATGGGGGAGCTTAAAAAGCGTAGCCCCGCACCGAACTTGTTCTGGTGCGTGGGTCGCAAGAAAAAAGAATAAGTCGAGAAAATAAAGAAAATCAAAACTATGGCAGAGAAAGAAAAATTTAATAGGGAAAAGCCACACGTTAATGTTGGAACTATCGGTCACGTTGACCATGGTAAAACCACCTTAACCGCGGCCATTACCACTGTCCTTCACCTAAAAGGACTCACCAAGAAAGCAGAAACGGTCGCTCAGATTGACAACGCTCCAGAAGAGAAAGCACGGGGTATTACGATTGCTCTCCACCACTCGGAATACGAATCGGAGAACCGTCACTATGCCCACATCGACGCTCCCGGACACGCTGACTATATCAAGAATATGATTACGGGAGCCGCTCAGATGGATGGAGCAATTCTCGTAGTTTCCGCCGCTGACGGCCCAATGCCCCAGACAAGAGAGCACATTCTTTTGGCTCGCCAGGTGGGGGTGCCGGCCATTGTCGTTTTCTTAAACAAAGTCGACATGGTTGACGACAAAGATCTCATTGATTTAGTTGAGGCCGAAGTTAGAGAGCTTCTTAAAAAATACGAATTTCCTGGAGATGAGATTCCAATAGTAAGGGGGTCAGCCCTTAAGGCCTTGAATGCTACCTCCGCCGATGACGCTGATGCAAAGCCGATTCTTGAGCTCGTCAAATACTTGGATGAGTACATTCCGGAGCCGGTGAGAGAGATAGAGAAACCATTCCTCATGCCGGTTGAAGATGTTTTCTCAATCGAGGGCCGCGGAACGGTTGCGACCGGTAGAATAGAACGAGGGAAGGTTAAGGTAAATGAAGAGATTGAACTTGTTGGTATCAAACCAACCTTCAAAACCGTAGTTACCGGAATCGAGATGTTTAATAAAATGCTCGATGAAGGTATAGCGGGGGATAATGTCGGCATTCTTCTTCGAGGAATTAAGAAGGAAGATATTGAGCGGGGCCAAGTTTTAGCTGCTCCCGGGTCTGTCACTCCTCACACTGAATTTGAAGCGGAGGTTTATCTTCTAAGCAAAGAGGAGGGCGGACGTCACACTCCAGTTTTTGCCGGTTACAAACCCCAGTTCTACATTCGAACGACTGACGTTACCGGAGAAATGACTTTGCCAGAGGGGACCGAGATGGCTATGCCGGGCGACACCATTAACTTGAAGATTAAACTTATTGCTCCGATTGCCTTGGAAGAGAAGCAGCGCTTCGCTATCCGAGAGGGTGGCAAAACTGTTGGAGCAGGTGTTGTGACCAAGATATTGGCTTGATCTCCGACGTAACGTCGGAGCTATCAAACAATACCGAGCACTCAAATTAAAATCAGTATGACAGACAATAAAATTACAGAATATAAATTTGAGTGCTCGGTGCTCGATACTGTAACTAAATTTTATTCGTCACAGGTCGACTCTAAAATTTAGACATCATCGGTATGGCGAAAGAGGCTGAATCAGCGAAATT
>Ga0209515_10009714_pt1 | contig 10896 bp, 11 predicted proteins | sample Subgroupgradi54m_FD_187454 | JGI IMG/M metagenome (GOLD analysis project Ga0209515, IMG submission 187454) | Subsurface groundwater microbial communities from S. Glens Falls, New York, USA - GMW60B uncontaminated upgradient, 5.4 m (SPAdes)... ...
AGGATCCACTCCCAGAGCTATGGCCGGCAAACCATCGGTAACTAAGTTGATCCATAGCAAGTGGATTGGCAAGAGTGGAATCGGCCAGCCAAAAACTATGGCTAAAAAGATTACCGCTACCTCCATCATGTTGGAAGAAATTAAATAATTAACAAATTTCCGGATATTATCATAAATGGCCCGGCCTTCTTTAACGGCAGCTACAATGGTATTAAACTGATCATCCAGCAAAATCATATCGGATGAGTCTTTGGCTACATCCGTGCCGGTCAGCCCCATGGCAATACCAATATCCGAGGCTTTCAGGGCCGGGGCATCATTGACTCCGTCTCCGGTCATGGCTACCTGGTGTCCATGAGCCTTTAGGGCCTTTATAATTTTTAACTTGTGTTCCGGATTAACCCGGGCATAAATGCTGATTTCCTCAACCTGTGCGGCAAATTCCTCCTCGGATAATTTATCAAGGTCCATTCCGGTAATGGCCCGTCCGGTAATGCCGATTTCTTTGGCAATGGCCTGGGCGGTCAAAAGATGATCCCCGGTGATCATCACCACTCTGATCCCGGCCTGGGCCTGACAGATTTTAATTGACTCGGCCACTTCTTTCCTGGGCGGATCCATCATGCCCTGTAATCCCAGGAAAATTAAATCGGATTCGGCGTCTTTTTCTGTGGCTGAAGGCACTTTTTTGTAAGCAAAAGCCAAAACCCGGAGGGCTTCGGATGCCATTTGCTCATTGGCTTTTAAAATAGTTTGCTTTTTTTCATCAGTTAATTTTGAAACCTTACCGTTTTCTTCTATTTGGGTACACAGATTTAAAATAATCTCAGCCGCTCCTTTGCTGGTGACATAAACTTGATCTCCTTCTTTTTGCGATGTGGTCATCATCTTCCTGGCAGAAGAAAAGGGTACTTCCAGTACTCGAGGATATTTTGTGATCAGATCGGTTTGATTAATACCACTATCAATGGCTATTTTAATTAAAGCAGCCTCGGTTGGGTCACCAACAATTTTCTCGCCACTGGATCTGGCATTGCTGGAGAGAATCCCCATTTCCAGCAATCTTGCATAGGGTCGGACCCTGTCTAGGGTCCGACCCTGATCAATCTCAATGATTTTACTATCAACATAAATTTTCCTGACACTCATGACTCCTTCTGTTAGAGTGCCGGTTTTGTCGCTGCAGATGACATCTGTTGAACCCAAAGTTTCCGCTGCCGGTAAGTTTCTAATTAGAGCATTTTGTTTTAATAACCTTCTGGTTCCTAAAGCCAAAGAAATAGTTACCACAGCCGGTAAGCCTTCCGGAATAGCTGCAACTGCTAAAGCTACAGCTGAAATTAGAGCCTGAATTAATTGCTGGCCTCCAAAAAACATCTCTTGCAAGGCTACAATGGCCGATATGGCCAGAATTATTTTGCCAATTACCCCACCCAATTTATTTAGCTTAACCTGCATGGGAGTTTCCGGCTCTTCCTCCTCAGCCACCATTTTGGCAATCCGGCCAATCTCGGTATTCATGCCGGTTCCAACAACTAAACCTGTACCTTTGCCGGATGAAACCACAGTTCCGGAAAAAAGCATATTTTTTTGATCGGCAATGGGCAGCTCTCCGGAAAGAGGATCAGGCTTTTTATTAACAGGGGTAGATTCTCCGGTTAAAGCCGCCTCAATAGTCTGTAAATTAATGGCTGAAATGAGCCTAATATCGGCTGTCACCCTTTGGCCTTCCTCAATTTGAACCAAATCTCCCGGTACCAAATCGGTTGAGGGAATTTTAAGGAGTTGACCATCCCTGATGACCAAAACATCGGAGGTGATCATTTTCTTCAAGTGTTCAATCGCTTTTTCGATCCGATATTCCTGAATAAAGCCGACTATGGCATTAATAATAACGATGGCAATGATCATTGCCGCATCGACTTTTTCACCAAACAGGAAGGAAATAATTGAGGCAACAATTAAAATAATTACCAAAAAGTCGGTGAACTCTTCAAATAAAAGTTTAAGAGGATTTTTGCCCTTGGCTGCTTTCAGGGCATTTGGTCCGTATTTTTTCAGGCGGGTTTCGGCCTCGGTTGCAGAAAGACCCTTTTGGAGGTCACTTTGAAGTTCTAAAGCACTAACCTCGGCAGTTTTCCCAAAATATTTTTCCACTACTTACATTGTAAGCATAAAACGAAAATAATTAAAAGAGGGATGACGTAACTAAATCTATCTTTTATTAGGGGAGCGTTTTTGGAGCGTGCCGTGAATTATAACGGCAATAGCCAGTGCCATAATGGCCATAGCCAAAATACCTGTATTGTAAAGCTGAGTCAGAATTTCATTTAGGTTCATTTTAATTCACCTTTTTCAGCTTCAATATTATCAAAGCCAGGTATATAAATACAAGTCCCCAAAAAAGTCCAACAACCATTCTTACAACAGAAAGAACCATACTGGAATTAATCTCAGAGATTGGTAAAAACACCAAAACCAAAGCAGCTTTGGAGAGATCAAAACTTAATTTAGCCAGGCCGTCAAGCTGATCGTTATTAAGGTCAGTAAAATACTGATTCATGGGTGCATATTAGAGGTAAATTCCGCAGGTGTCAATGCAATTCCTGCCTGCCGGTAGGCAGGCCACCCCCCGGGTGGACATTATAGATTGAATAAATTGTTTAAGCATTTGGTAAGCTTATGGAGAATATGTCTCTGGGGTAACTGAATATGTACTGCCATCTCCTAAAGTTGTGGATAAAGTGTAAGTATTACCTGAGACTTGATAATTATATTGGGAATTTGGGTAGGGTGATTGTGGGATGATATATAAAGCACCATCCTTGTTTAACTGATCTAAAGATTTCGGATAATTACCTTTATCCTTTTTATACTGTGCTAATACTTGTTGTAGTAGTCTAAAATCAGTTTTAACCTTAGCATCTTTGGTCTGGGTTTGAATATCCTGATATTTAGATACATTAGGTAGGGATTTTGTAATTCCGGGAGCTTGATAGTTAGAAGTACTATTATGTGGCAAAACTACCAAGACTAATATGGCGACTATGATGCTTACAATAGCAATTATAAAGGGTAAAAGACCTAAAAATATTAAGAATTTTATTATCCTATTATTACTTTTTGCCATTAACTTAATTAAAGTATATATTGGATTTTGTGTCAATGAACAAATGGCTCTTATTTACTTGTATTTTTAAATGATGCTATAGTTGAAGACTCCTGAAAACTTTCATCGTTGTTGACTGGATGGTCAATGAAAGTTTATAGTGAATATATGGATGCAATTTCGGTTGAGCATTCTTTAAAATTATTTTAACCGCGCAAACTCATCAACGCTAATATCGGCGTCTCTCAGGAGCGATCTTAATAATCCTCTATCCAGTTCTTTATGATTGGGAACAGAGAGTTTGGTATATGGGGAAGTTTTGAGCCTAATAATCATATGACTGCCTTCTTGATGGACAAATTCGTAGCCTTTTTTCTTGAGTCTCTTGATAAATTCTTTACCAGATATTACCGGAAGCTTCATATGGCGGGGATGGCCAGGGTTGTTTCTATGGTTTGAGTATCATCGAGCCCGATTTTATCACCAAATTTTTTGGCTACTTTTAAGTAACCTCTAACTGCTTCCTCAATATTTTTTCTGGCCTCGTCTATAGTTTTACCTTCTGTGTGACAGCCAGGCAAACTGGGAACTGAAGCTATGAACTGATTATCTTCGCCTTTCTTAATAAAAACTTTGTACGTCACCATAGCCAAATCATACCATATTTACTTACTAATTTAAATGATGATATAGTGGAATTACATGGATGCAATTTCGGCTGAGCATTCTTTAAAAGTTGTAGCCTTAGGTGGGGGACTCCTAATCCTCTGGGCCATAATTTGTTTAAAAATTAAAAACTGGACTCCGGGACTTTTAACAACTTTTTATATCTTAATTGCCCTGACCACAGTTTTATCAACAGCCTATTTAGCCTTTTCCACTATTAATTTAAATGTGACTTCCTCAAGCGGCGGCCCTGTCCACTGGCATGCTGATTTTGAAATTTGGAATTGCGGCACTGAGGTTAATTTAAAAGATCCAACCGGCGCCTGGTCCAATAAAATTGGCACAGCCACGCTCCATGAACACAACGATAAGCGAATTCACCTGGAAGGCGTAGTGGTGGAGAGAACGGATGCCAGTTTAGGCAGATTTTTCCAAGTAGTGGGAGGAGAAATAAATAGCCAATTTGCCATTGTTCCCACCAATGAGGGTCCGCTAAAGCTGATCAACGGCCAAAGCTGTAATGGAAAGCCGGCAGCCCTGCAGGTATTTGCTTACAGAGTGACCGGAAAAAATTACAGGCAGGAAAAAGTGGCCAATCCGGAGAGTTTTATTATTGCACCGCAGTCACAAGTTCCGTCCGGGGATTGTATTATTGTGGAATTTGATAATCCAAAAAGTAAGACGGATAAGCTATGTAGAAGTTACCAGGTGGCCAAACAAATAGGCAAGTTAGGAGCAGAGGTACCATGATTTCAATAGATTTACCAACACTATCTGTAATATTGGTGTCAGCTGCAGTTGACTCCATAAATCCCTGTGCCATTGGGGTATTAATTTTGATGATCTCGGTAGTTTTGGGAGGCAAAGGCTCAGTGGGTAGGCTTTTATATCTGGGATTTTTATATATTGGAGCAATTTATGTGACTTACCTTACAGCCGGATTGGGACTAATTTATTTCCTGGCCAATATTCCGCTAAAAGTTACTGAATATTTGGCTCTGGTTGTGGGAAGCTTTGTCATCCTGGCCGGACTGCTGGAAGTCAAAGACTTTTTCTGGTACGGCAAAGGATTTTCTCTGCAAATTCCCTCAGCCATGGCCAAAAAAATAGATTCCATGAGCAAAAACTTAACTGTGCCGGGAGTGATTTTACTCGGAGCATTTATAGCCGGGGTGGAACTACCTTGCACCGGAGCGCCTTATTTGGCAATCATAACCTTGTTGTCATTAAACTTTAATTTTCAGGCCTTTATATTGCTGCTAATTTATAATGTTATTTTTGTATCTCCCCTGGTGGTAATTTTGCTATTGGTGGCACTGGGAACAAAAGTTTCCAGCATTAAGAAGTGGAAACAGGCCAATAAAGCCTATATGAGGTTTGCCATTGGCTATTTGTTGATAGCTCTTGGGTGGCTATTGATACTGATTGCAAATGGTACTATAAATTTCGGATAAAGAGATTAAGTACCAAGAAACAAGATACAAGTAACAAGGAAATAACCAAGACATAAGAAACAAGGTACAAATATTTGAAATTTGGGGATTGGTTATTGTTTGGAATACTTGGTATATTTGTATCTTGGAAAACTTAAAACTATGACTCATATTGTTAAAAGAAGAGGACATAAACAACCGTTTGATGAGCGTAAAATTTATGCTAGCGTTTATGCTGCATGTTTGGCTGCTCATACCAATGTGGAAGAAGCTGAAAGCGCTGCCAATTTAGTAACCAGAGAAGTCAAAAAAGAAATTGAAAAAGAGGAGGAAATAGATTCTAGTCAGATTTTTAAATTGGCCGGGAGCGAGCTGGAAAATTTAAACAAAGAAGCTGCATATATGTACAAAACCCACCGGGATATTTCCTAAACAGTTTAGACTGCTGCAAAAATCCCTATTGCATTTTAATCTTGTACTGGAAAAATTCATCGGAATACTGATAGAATCTGGATATGAGTGAACTGCAAGAACTTAGGGTGGGTATTTGTATGTGTACAGAAGCATATCATGGGCAGCTGGATGGAAGGAGAGTGGAAATTCCCAAGCTGGGCAATGAAGTTTTAACAACACCCCTTTCCTTTACATTGCTTGAGGTATCTATAGCTGAGAAAATTGAAAGAGATTCTATCCGTGAAAATAGATGTCATCTATTCCTGGATGTTAATAACCTTACGCCTGATAAGCCGCCTGCTAAGCGGTACCTTACAAGTCTTAATATGGTTAGATTAATTCCAGGTGGAAGACCCGGTTGGCGCGAGCAACTTCTTATTCTACGTGGTAATCAACATTTTTATGGTATAGAGGAATTTTGGGTTCTAGAAACTATGCCGTCTACTGAAGAGATTATTGGTGCCATCCCCAGAGTGGTGGGGATATTAAACAGACAGAGGTTTAATTTGTGGTGGGAACGGATGACTCCAAGGGGTTGGGTTTTACCACATCAAGAAGTAGTAACAGAGTCTATGCGATGTGGTTCTCCCGGACTTTAATGTATATAAACCCTGGTGCCGGGGTTGTCGGCGCTGGCCCTGATTGAACCTTGGCCTTCCGGCACTACCGGCCCGGCCCAATTAAAGATTTGGGCGGCATTGGCCAGGGGTTCATTAACACAGCCATGAGACATCGGATGACCAAAGTTATTATGCCAATAAGCTCCGTGCAAAGCATATCCCTGATAAAAAAACATATTGTTGGGAACGTTCGGCAGATTATAATAAGTCCCCCAGTCTTTATTGCCCCCTACCATGCTCTGGTATTTAGTTTTATACCAAATATTAAACGTGCCCTTGGGAGTAGGAGCCCATTTGCCGGAAGAAATGGGAAATTCCATTATTTGCCTATTTCCTTCCCATGCCCGCAGTTTTTGTTCATCTAAAGAAACCTCAATCCATTTTTCTTCTCCGGCTGAATTTGTGGTACCAAGGACACTGGTTTCACTTTGAGAATAACTTTGAGCCAAAGAAGTTTTTGGATAATCAACAATGTTTCCGTTAAAGATGGCCAAATTGGCCCCTTCATCAAATTGGCCATTGGATGCAGTGACAGCTTTTTCACTGCAGCAGGAAGTGGTGGTATCTCCGGAAATACCAAGTTTGTACACCAGTTCACGTTTAAGAGGTGTAATTTGGAAAAACCCAAAGGCAACCAGAGCTAATATAACTAAAATAGGCAGTAATCTATGCAGCATCAAAACCCGCTCTATATTCATAATCAGGCATATGTTAGGTTTAAGTCAATAGGGGAAAGTGAAAAGTTATGATAACATAAATGGTTGATGAGAAAATTACTACCTCCTGTTGTGATTGTGATCCTGGCTTCTTTTTTTGTCTTTGGGTTGCCGCGCCTTTCCAGAATAGATGATGGTTTAGTTTCCCCGATTTTGGGGAGTGGTAAATCTCTGGGGCTTAATCAGTGGTTACCTCAGAGTGTCTTAGGCGTTGCAACTTTGGGAGTTTCAACCCAAACAACTCCTGAAGTTACTGCTAAAGCGGCTTTCTTTGTGGAAACGAATTCAGGCAGAGTATTTTATTCAAAAGATGAACATCAAAAGTTACCTATTGCTTCCCTGGTAAAGGTGATGACAGTTTTAATTGCCATGGAACACCGGGGGTTGGATGAAAAAATGGTTGTCTCTCAACATGCCGCAGACATGGAACCGGATAAAATGCTACTAATTGCCGGAGAAAAGTTAACCTTAAAGGAGCTTTTGTACGGAATATTTTTAGTTTCTGCCAATGATGCGGCTGAGGTTTTGGCAGAGGATTCTACCGGCTCTAGAGCCGATTTCATAAAATTAATGAATGATAAAGCTCTTCAGCTGGGAATGAAGGATACTTATTATGCCAATCCGACCGGCTTGGATGAAGATTCCGGAAATTCCTACTCCAGCGCTTATGATCTGGCAGTTTTAGCCAGGTTTCTAATTAAACATTACCCAAGTTTGGTGGATATTTCATCAACTGAGCATATAGTTTTACCGGCTACTCCGGATCATCAGGATTATGATATGTATTCGGGGATAAATTTGCTGACTACCTATCCCGGAGTAGTGGGGTTTAAAACCGGTTATACCCCTGAAGCTGGACTTACTCTCATAACCCTGGCCAGAAAAAACGGCCACGAGGTCTTGGGAGTACTCCTGGGCAGTGAAAACCGCCGCAGCGAGGCCAAAGAACTGCTGGATTACAGCTTTAAACAATTGGGAATTTAATTCTTTAAGGTTGTAGCTGAACACCTCTAGTAATCATTTCTTGAATAAATAGATCTCTATCGGTAAATACAGGAGAGACTCCTATGCTACTTTTTCTGGCTGCTAGGAATACAGGATTATCGTGCTCGTAGTAACTAATAATTTCTTTAACAACTTTAGATAATTTTCTATGACCTCCTTTGAAAATCGCAGTCAAAGCATAAGGAGTGATGATAATATCATTATCTTGAATTTCTTCTAGATTTGGGTTTTTCCTTGCTGCTCCGATTCCGATCATCTCTTCGATGAACTTTGCTCTATCTGTAATGACTTTAACTATAGCCCCAGACGATCTTCTCTCTTCAATTAATTTGGGACTAGACGAAGCTAACTTTTCTAGAACTCGGTTCGCTAATGGTCTTAATTTTGTTGATCCTCCCCTAAATTCATCACCTAAAGAAACAGTAGTGATAGCAAAGTCAGTCTCTTTGATTTCCGGAAAGTCAGCAGCTCTCCTTTCTTTTATTTTTGCCCCTAGTTTTACCATAGTATTAATAAATAAACTTCTATCTGCAACTGCAATAATTACTCCTACAGGGATTCTACGACGGACTACTAACTCCGGATGGCTAAGTCTAATTTCTTCGGCAGCTCTTTCCGCTAAAATTCTTACTCTTTCTTGTTTTCCTGAAAACTGGTTCATTAATGGAACCTGACTAATAGGAAAATCTGTGTCTTGAACTTCCTCTAAAGTCTCATCTTTGAGCTCAAACCCCTTATTCAACATTAGTCCGATAATCTTATCTCTATCTGTTACAACCTGAATTATATTGTTTGAGTTAGTTCTGCGGATTATTAGCTCAGGGTTTTCTAATCGAATACTCTCTACAATTTCCTCTACAGCTTGTTTAACTCTTTCGTATTTTCCTCTAAAAGTAGCTTCTAAACTACTTTGAGTGATGGGAAAGTCTGTGTCTAGAACTTCAATTAAACCTTCTTTCTGTAAATCAGTCATTGGTTTGACATCAGATTGTCGACTTAGATTGTCCATAACAGGTAAATTTTTAAGATATTCTATATCTGCCTCAGGTCCAAGATAAAGTAAACCATTCTCTAGTTGTCTAACTGATCCTTTCATCCACATACCCATGTTGTATGACCAGCTATATTGGCTTGTTTGGTAAAGGAAATCACCAATTACTCCGAATCGCTTACCGTTGGCTCTGCGAGCTAATCTCCCAGTGTATTGAGTGTATCTAAGAGAAGAATCAGTTGGGGATGCCCAAAATATAGCTTCAATAGCTGGTACATCAAAACCTTCACCAGCTATGTACGGAGAGATTAAAAGCTGAATACTTCTTTCGTCATCTTGATGTAACTTTATTCTATTGGTGCTATCTAATGTGGGTAGTCGTTCAGAATGAATCCTTCTTGCTGCTGATTGATTTACTGCAATACCAACTCTTATTCCGAGCGATAGTAGTTCTTCTGCTATCTCTTCTGCCTCCCAGACGTAATTAACAACAACTGCTGTTTTATACCTTCTTCCCTCGGGATCAACTATGACTGAGGCGATCTTTTTGGCAATAAAGGATCTCAAATCCGGACTTCTCTTTAGAATTTTTTCTAGTTCCTTAAAATCTATAAGCCCAGTACGAGTCATAGGTACTTCATCAACTAAACCAGTAGTATCAAACTGCATTCCTACTAAAGGTGGTAAAAATCTCTTTTCTTGTGCTTCTGGAAGAGTTAATGATCTAATAACGGTAAAACCATAATCTTCTGGTGATCTCATCCTTCCAGAATGCCTAAATGGAGTTGCAGTAAATCCAATTCTCTTAAAACCTCGAATTACGTCTTGCCTTAGGGTTGTACCAACATTGTGAACTTCATCAATCAGTGTTAAATCATATTCCTCAGGTCTAACTAATTCTCTTGAAACGGCTGAGCGGACAGTTTGTATGGTGGCTATTTTAACATTGGCATCAGGATCTTTTATTGGGCCAGTTCTATATAGAAATGACCTTTCTCTCAAAATTTCTTCTTCATCAATATCTATTGCTTCGGTTTCAACTGTTGCTTCTTCGATATCCCCAGATTCTTGATATCCGCCTAAAGCTTTATGAGTTTGATCAACTAAAATATTTTTGGCGCCTGCCACTATTAAAACCTGAGAATTTGGGCTAGCTTCAAATCGTCGTTCTAAAATTAAATGAGCTACTCTTCCTTTTCCAACCCCGGTTGCCATTGCGACAAGGGGGTATTTGTCCTCCGGTCCCATGTTATCTAGGTATTCTAAGCTGGCATCTGCTGCATCTTCTTGGATCTGATCAAGTTCCTGTTGCTGCGCAGGCGTGAGAATACCATCCACATCAGGTATACCAGTTTGACCATATACAATTCTTTCAGGTTCAGCCTCACGCATAACAGAGGTATATTATACCAAATTTTGTTGATTAAGATAAACCTATAAGTTATTACATTGTCCTCTTGTCAAAGGATAATATAAGTGGTATAAAAACTTCTGTGACGGAGAGGAATTTAGTAATTGGGGTTTTGGTGGTTTTGGTCCTTGGGACAGGGATTTTTGGGCTGGTGTCCAAATATAAGCCGGCCTCGGAGATAATTAGTCCCACTCCCGGAGTTGACATTTTCTCTCAGCCGACGCCTGCCACAGCAGCCGGACAATCCGTCCAACCTAAAAAAGTTATGAAACAATACGCGAAATTTAATGGAGTTTTACCGGACAGTGAAATTACTGGTAAAAAAGCCGTTATTGAAACCAGTAAGGGCAAAATTGAATTTGAAATTTATCCGGAGGCCAGTAAGGCGGTCTCAAATTTTGTTTTCCTGGCCAAAGATGGATTCTTTGATGGCCTGACATTTCACAGAGTTGTTCCAGGATTTGTAATTCAAGGAGGGGATCCGGCTGGAAA
>Ga0209515_10009715_pt1 | contig 10894 bp, 9 predicted proteins | sample Subgroupgradi54m_FD_187454 | JGI IMG/M metagenome (GOLD analysis project Ga0209515, IMG submission 187454) | Subsurface groundwater microbial communities from S. Glens Falls, New York, USA - GMW60B uncontaminated upgradient, 5.4 m (SPAdes)... ...
CTTCGGCCTGGATCGGCAGCTCGCCAACGCCCTGTGGCTGTGGACGACGCTTCTCATCATCCCCTGGCTTCTCGTGCTCATCCCCTTGCTTCCGAAGCTTTGACTTTGCTCGATCGATTTGGTATCGTATCCGCGTCGATGATCCCACCCCGCATCCGTCTCCTTCCCTTGGTGTGCCTGATGAGCGTGGCGCTCGCCCCGCCGGCGCTCGCGGCCTGGGTCTGGTCACCCCAGACCGGATGGATCGGCCCGAGCGGGGTGGTCAAGGACAGTCCGGAAGAGCAGCTCGCCTTCGCGACGGCGCTCTTCGAGCGCAAGGACTACAAGCGAGCCACGGGCGAGTTCAAGAAGCTCCTTCGGGCCTACAAGGAGTCCAAAGAGGCCGCGGAGGCGCAGTACTACCTGGGCCGCTGCGAGGAAGAGCGAGGGGACTACTACAAGGCGTTCCTCGAGTACCGCAAGACCATCCAGACGTATCCGTCCACGGCGCGCTTTGACGAGATCCTCAAGCGAGAGCTGCAACTGGGCAACTATTTTCTTGGGGGAAAGAAGCGGAAACTCTTCGGGACCGCGGCCATCCTCCCGGCACGCGACAAAGCGGCGGAGATCTTTCAAGCGATCGCGGACGACGGGCCCTTCAGCGAATACGGGCCGCAGGCGCAGTACCGGCTCGGACTCGTCCACCTCGCCCTCCAGGATTACGAGCAGGCGGTGAGCGCCTTTGAGCAGGTCATCACGCGCTACCCCGCCTCCCCGCTCGTGGCTGATGCCCGGTTTCAGATCGCTCAGGCGAGCCTGAAAGGGGTCTTCCGGTCTGGGTATGATCAGTCACCGACCGACCAGGCCCTCCGCGAGCTGGAGACGTTCGTGCGGGAGTACACGGACAGCGAGCTCACCGAGGAGGCGAAGGGTCGTCTGCACGAACTCAAGGAGCGTCGCGCCCAGCATGAGTACGAGGTCGGCACGTTCTATGAGCAGCGACGCCGCGTCTCCTCTGCGCTCATCCACTACGAGACGGTGGTCAATCAGTTTGCCCAGACCTCCTGGGCGTCAAAAGCCGCCGAGCGGATCCAGATCCTCTCCGCCCGCGCCCGATGAGTTCGATCAGGGCTCGGCAGCTCGACCGTTCCGTTTTTCTCTTACTGCTTACTGCTTACTGCTTACTGCTCGCTGGGTGCGGCTACACCACCCGCCCGGGGTTGGCGTCCTCCCTCAAGACGATCTACGTCAAGCCGTTGACGAACAACATTGACATCACGCAGCTTTCCCCAGGCCGCAATGAGCTTCCCTTCTACCGCCCTGGGATGGAGGTGGACATCACGAACGCGGTGCTCCGCCGGTTTCAGTTCACCGGGCTGTTGCGGCCTGCGAGCGCCGAGCGAGCCGATAGCCGGCTGGAAGGGGAGCTCGTGGAGTTTCGCCGGGATGCGCTGCGGTACGACGCCTCCCAGCAAGTCGAGGAGTGGCGGCTGAGCATCGTCGTGAACCTGCGCTTCGTCGATCGGGCCACTAACACGACGATATGGGAAGAGGACCGCTTCGCCGGCGACACGACCTTTTTCACGCTCGGACCGCAGACCGAATCGGAGGCCACGGCGCTGAGTCGTGCGATCACCGACCTGGCCAAGCGCATCGTTGAGCGAACGGTTGAAGCCTGGTGACCCGCGGCGGCCTGTACCTGTTCCTGGGGCCTGATCGTCCCCGCAAGCTCCAACGCGTCCAAGCGCTCGAGCGCTCGCTGGGGATCCAGCCATTCGATCGGCACCAGCTCGACGCGTCGGCGGTCACCCCCCCCGCCCTGCTGGCGCTGTGCCGCCAGCAGCCGGCGATGAGTCCGCTGCGGTTCATCGTCGTCGATCAGGCCCACCGGCTCGAGCGCGAGAGCGTCCAGGCGCTCCTCCAGCACGCCGAGGCGATGACTACGGTGGCGTGTGTCATCCTCCTCGTCGAGACCGAGCTGGGTGTTCGCCACCCGCTCACTCAGGCGACGGCCCGCCCCGCCGATGGCGGGGCCGTGATGACGGTCGAGTCATTTCCACGGCGGGACACGCCCGCCACCAAGCCCTTTGCGTTGACGGATGCCTTGGGCAACCGGGATGTGACGGGCGCCTTGATCGCTGCGCACGATCAGCTCCTCGTGGGCAAGGACCCGCTGGAGCTCTTAGGCCTCATCGCCTGGCAGCTCAATCGGTGGGTGACGGTGAGGCGATTGCTAAGTCTGAGCTACACGGCCGAGCGGATCAGCGCGGTGATGGGCGTGCGTCCCTGGCAGGTTGAGCGCGTGCAGTCGGAGGTGGCGGGTCGGTCGCTCACCGACCTCCACGGTTTGCTGGCAAAGTGTTGGCAGCTCGACGTCGAGGCGAAGAGCGGGCGGACGATCCCTCAACTGGCGATCGAACAGCTCGTGGTGGACGTGGCTAAAAAGTGACTGTCACTTTTGGCGGCGGTGGTTGAGCCGGCCCACGAGGCGGGACTTGTAGCGTGAGGCGGTGTTGCGGTGGATGACCCCCGCTGACGCGGCGTGGTCGTACCGGCGCGCCAGATCCTGCATGTACGTCGCGGCCTCATCAAGTTTCTGGGCGCTCAACAACTCGTGGAGCCGCTTGGTCATCGTCTTCAGCTCAGAGCGGATCGCGTGATTCCGCGCTTGGCGGACGCGATCCTTCCGGATCTGCTTCAACGCAGCGTGCTTATTCGGCATCGAATCTCCTGACGTCAAGACCCACCATTGTACTACTCGAGCCTGACTCTGGCAACTGAAACTACGATATCAGATATGAAAGCACGTTTTCATATCTGATATCGACTGTCATGAGTCCGTCACCTTCCAGCAATCGGATTGCCCGCTCCACCGGCACCCTCGCGGCGACGACGGGCCTGAGCCGTCTCCTCGGCTTCGTGCGGGATATCCTCCTCGCTCGGTTGTTCGGCACGACGGCTCAGGCGCAGGCCTTCGTCGTGGCGTTCCGGCTGCCGAATCTCATGCGGGATTTGGTGGCTGAGGGCGCGGTGACCAGCGCCTTCGTCCCGGTGTTGAGCTGGTACCGGGCGAAACGCGACCCCGAAGAGTTCTGGCGCCTCAGCCACGCGTTGGGGACCCGGCTGCTGGTGTTCCTCTGCCTCGTGGGGCTCGCGGGGACACTCGCCGCGCCCCAGATCGTGCGCCTCATCGCCCCTGGATTCGTGGGGGATGTGGAGAAGTTCTCTCTCACGGTGAGACTGACGCGCATCCTGTTTCCGTTCATCACGCTGGTGGGGCTCTGGGCGTACTTCATGGGGCTGTTGAACAGCCTCGGACATTTCGCGATGCCGGCGCTCGGCCCGGCGGTGCTCAACCTCGCGATGATTGCGGCGTGTCTGTGGTTCGTGCGCTGGACGAGGCCGGGCATCGTGGCCGTCGCGATCGCGGTGATGCTCGGCGGGGTCATCCAGCTTGCGCTGCAACTCCCGGCCGCCTGGCGACGCGGGTTCCGGTGGCACTGGCGCTGGCGGCATCCCGGATCGCGCGAGATCCTGCGCCTGCTCGGCCCGCGCGTGGTCGGCTCCGCGGTGTACCAGTCGAGCGTGCTCGTCGACACGATGCTGGCTTCGTTGGCCACGATTGTCGGCGAGGGCGCAGTGGCCGCGCTCTACTTCGCGAATCGATTGATCCAGTTTCCCTTAGCGCTCTTTGGCACCGCGTCGGCGCAGGCGAGTTTGCCGTCGCTCGCCGAGCAGTCGGCGCATGGCGACCTGGCGGCGTTTCGCTCCACCCTCCTGTCGGTTCTTCGCATGGTCGGGTTCGTCATCCTGCCTTCCGCCATCGGGCTCATGGTCCTGGCCGGGCCGATCGTCCAGGGGCTGTTTGAGCGGGGGGCGTTCGATCACCGCGCCACCGTGATGACGTCCCAGGCAGTCGTCTGTTACGCGCTGGGGTTGTTGGCGTATGCGGTCAGCAAAGTCACCACCGGCGCCTTCTACGCCTTGAAGGACACCGCCACCCCGGTGCGGCTCGCGGCGGAAGCGGTTGCGGTGAACGTCGTGTTGAGCCTCGCCTTGATGTGGCCGCTGAAGATCAGCGGGCTCGCGCTGGCGGCGTCCGCCTCGAACAGCCTCAACGCGTACCGGCTCCTGCGTCGCATGGAACACCGATTAGGGACGCCGCTCCTGTTGCCATTGCGCGCGTCGCTCCTGCGCATCGTGGCCGCCGCCGGAGTGATGGGGGCGGGCTGCTGGATGTTCTGGCGCGCGGCGGGGTCGCAGTGGCCGATGTGGTCGGGGCTCTCGGCGGCCGTCTGTGTGGGACTGGCGTGCTACGTGCTGGCGTGTCGTGTGGTCCGCGTGCAGGAGCTTTCCGTCGCGTCTCGATGGCTCAGACAGCTTCCCTTCGTGAGCGAGTAGCCGCGCTGCCCGATCAGCCGGGCGTCTACCTTTTCACAGACGCGCAGGGTCGGCTGCTCTATGTCGGCAAGGCCGCCTCGCTGCGCAAGCGTGTGGCCTCCTATGTGCGGCCCCGGGTTCGGCTCGCTCCTCGTGTGGCCACGATGATGTCGCACGTCGCGACAGTCGACGTGCAGCTCACTGCATCCGAGGCCGAGGCGTTACTCCTGGAAGCCCAGCTCATCAAAGAGCGCCGGCCCCACTACAACGTCGCCTTCCGCGATGATAAAGCCTATCCACTCCTCAAAGTCACGAACGAACCGTACCCCCGTCTGCAGGTGGTGAGGCGGCGACAGACGGATGGGGCGCTCTACTTTGGGCCGTACCCCGATGCCGGGCTCATGCATGAGGCGCTGCGTTTCCTCCGCCGGGTCTTCCCGATGCGGACGTGCCGGACCTTTCCCGCAACACCGTGTCTCGAGTACCATCTCGGACAGTGTCTTGCCCCGTGCGCAGGGTACATCACCGCCACGGGCTACCAGCGGATTGTGGACGACCTCGCGGCGTTCCTCAGAGGCCAGCGCGATCGGCTGCTGCAAGACCTCTCGCGGCGCATGCAGCAGGCCGCCCGCGCGCAGCGCTTTGAGGAAGCGGCGAGGCTCCGCGACCAGATCCAGGCGTTGACGTCGGTCATCGTCGCCAAGGAGAAATCGCTCACGGCCGGGCCGCTCGAGCAGCTCCAAGCGGCGCTCAAGCTTCCCCAGCTTCCTCGGCGGATCGAGGCGTTTGATCTCTCCCATCTCTTCGGCCAATTCGCGGTGGGGTCGATGGTGGTCTTCAGCGACGGCAAACCGCTCAAAGCCCACTATCGCCGCTTCAGGATCGAGACGGTCGGGAACATCTCCGCCACAGAGCGTGGCGCCCACCATGAGGCTTTGGCGGGTCCGCCGTTGTCCGCCAACGCTCTTTGGCGGAGACCCGCCACGCCTGGTGGCGGGGATGACTACGAGATGATGCGGGAGGTCATCCGGCGGCGCTACAGCGGCACCCTCGTCGCCGAGCTGCCGCTGCCCGATCTCATCCTCGTGGACGGCGGCAAGGGGCAACTGAGCGCGGCCGGCGAGGCGCTTGCCGCGCTGTCGCTGCGGATTCCGCACATGGGCCTGGCGAAGCGGTTCGAGCACATTTTTCTCCCGGACCATGAGGCGCCGATCGTGCTGTTGCCCACCTCGCCGGTCCTCCACCTGGTGCAGCACATTCGGGATGAGGCGCACCGCGTTGCCGTGACCTACCACCGCGGGATGCGGGGACGGGCCATCATCGCCTCGGTGCTGGATGGTCTTCCCGGTGTTGGGCCTCGGCGGAAGCGGCGGCTCCTGCGGCATTTCGGCTCGGTGGCATCGCTCACCCGCGCCAGCGTCGAGGACATCGCGCGAGTGGGTCGTCTGTCGAGGTCGCTCGCCTCGACGATCGTCCAGCGGCTGGCCCATCGCGCACCGCGCGTCCGATGACTCGGCACATTCGACTTCGCTCAGTGACTCGGCTGCCACTCCCGCGAGGCGTCCCTCCCAATGCCTGGGCTCGGTTGACCGCGTTCCAGCAGCAGGTCTACCGGGCCATCTCCGCCATCCCGCCGGGCCAGACGCGGTCGTACGGCTGGGTCGCCAGGCGGATTGGACGACCGCGAAGCGCCCGCGCCATCGGGAACGCCTTGCACAACAACCCCTTCGCGCCGATCGTGCCGTGCCACCGCGTCGTCCGATCCGACGGGACGTTAGGCGGCTATGCCCTGGGGCTGGCCCGGAAGCGGCGGCTCCTGCGCCAGGAGGGGTGCCGGGAGAGTTAACGGATCATAAGAACGCAGAGAAAGCGTATCGTGTTTGTTAATCCCATCGCCGCTCAGGTATACTTCAACTGCCACTCTTGACTACGCATCATGCCAACGATGACATCGACATCGCCCTCAACCAAGTCTGGGAGAGCGCCCTTTAAGCTTGTCCCGCTCCACGCCGAAGGGCTGGAGCGTAAGCTCACCCTCTCGTTCGGGTTCATGTCGTTCATCCCCATCCTCATCGTCGTGTGGGCGATGGTGTGCAACATCGATCTGGGCATCGCGATCTACCCCATCGTCGCCTCGGCCTTCATCGGGTACTTCTTGGTGGCGCGGCGCATGGTCAAGTCGATGCTCCTCGTCGCGGAGAAGGCCAAAGAGATCGCCAGCGGACGGGTGACCGGACGCATTGAGGTAGGGGAATCGAATGAGATCGGGGAGCTCGCCCGCTCCTTTAACCGCATCACGCAGGAGCTCGAGAAAAAGGTCGACCAGCTCGAGTCCTCCCGCCAGCTCGTCAAGCGGCTCCTCACCCGCATCGGCACCGCGATCATCTCGTACGAGGGGATCGACCATGTGCTCACCCTCACTATTGAGAACACCGTGGCCGCGTTGGAAGCGCAGATGGGCAGCCTCCTCTTGATGGATGGGGAGAAACAAGAGCTGTACGTGAAGACGATGTGGGGTCACGATGGCCATCAGGTGGGGCAGGAGGGGCAGCGGATTAAGTTGGGCGAGGGGATCGCAGGATGGGTGGCGAAGGAGGGCCGACCGATGCGCAGCGCCGGGACCCCCGCCGCCTTGGGAATCGCCAACGGCCAGGAGAAGAAGGAAGGGGCGGTGCTGTGCGTGCCCTTGAAGCTGCGCGACCGCGCCATTGGCGTGATGGCGGTGCTGCGCGAGGATGCCGCCCGGACCTTCACCGACGATGACGAGTCGCTCATGGCGAGCATCGGCTCCCAGATGGCGGTGGCCATTGAAAACTACCGATTGAACCTCGATGTGGAGCGGACGTACCTGGAGACGATCATGGCGCTCGCCCTGGCGGTCGAGGCGAAAGATCTCTATAGCGCTGGCCACTCGAAGCGGGTGGGCTACTACGCCTCGAAGATCGGAGAACAGCTCGGTGTGGATAAGGAAATGCAGGGGATCTTGAACGACGCCGGCGTCCTCCACGACATCGGCAAGATTGGCATCAAGGATGAGATCCTCTTGAAGCCGATGCCCCTGACTGGAGATGAGGCCAAAATCATGGAGCAGCACTCGATCATCGGCGAGGCGATTGTCAGACCGATTCGTTCGCTGCAGAAGGTCGTCTCGCTCGTGCGCCACCACCATGAGCGCTTTGACGGCAGCGGCTATCCCGATGGGCTCAAAGGCGAGGCGATTCCCCTGGGAGCAAGAATTCTCGCGGTGGCGGATGCCTATGACGCCATGGTCACCGATCGACCCTACCGCAAGCGGCTCTCTGTCGAGCAGGCCAGGGCCGAGCTGCACAAGCAGGCCGGGGTCCAACACGATTCGGTCGTGGTGGAGGCCTTCCTCCGTTTCATCGATGAGAAGCAGGAGCGGCAGGCCGCAGCCCTCGCGAGAAACCAACAGTCAGTGTAAGTGAAAAGTCACTTTTACCTTCAACGGGTTCCATGTTAGACTAGTTCCCACCGATGGCTCCCGCAGACATTTCCGATCAGCTCATCGACCTTCGCCATCGTCTGGCGGCGCTTCAGAGCCGCTGGACCCAACTGCGGAGGTATCTTTGACCTGGAGACCCTGGCCCGTCGCATCGCCGAGATCGAGCGCGCGATGGCGCAGGGGAATTTCTGGTCGGATCAGGCCAAGGCCGGCCAGACCGTCCAGACGCTGAAAGCGCTCACAGCCCGCCGCAACCCCATCGACCAATTCGAGCAGGGGTTGCGCGACCTCGCCGAGCTCGTCGGCCTCATCGACCCTCACGATCAACCCTCTCTGGACCAGCTCGCCCGCGACGTGGCCGTCCTCGAAGCCCAGTTCAGCCGGCTCGAGATTCAACGACTGCTGGGCGGCGAGTTGGACGGAAAGAACGCGATCCTCAGCGTCCACTCCGGCGCAGGCGGCACCGAGTCGTGCGATTGGGCGCAGATGCTCCTGCGGATGTACCGGCGCTGGACCGATGAGCATGGCTTCGCCACCGACGTGATCGATCTCCTCCCGGGCGAGGAGGCGGGGCTCAAGAGTGCGACGATCATCGTGAAAGGGCCGTACGCTTACGGGTACCTCCAGGGCGAGGAGGGAGTCCATCGGCTCGTGCGCATCTCACCCTTCGATGCCAACAAGCGGCGCCACACCTCGTTCGCCTCCATCGACGTCGTGCCGGAATGTGAGGATGACGTCCCCATCGCAATCAAAGAATCGGACCTGCGCATCGATGTCTACCGCTCCAGCGGCAAGGGGGGCCAATCGGTGAACACGACCGACTCCGCGGTGCGCATCACCCACCTGCCGACCGGGATCGTCGTGCAGTGCCAGGATGAGCGCTCCCAACTGCAGAACAAGAGCAAGGCGATGCACGTCCTCAAGGCGCGGCTCGCCGACGCCGAGCGGCGCAAGAAGGAAGAGGCCGCGACGAAGGACTACCAGGCGAAGCGGAAGATCGAGTGGGGTTCGCAGATCCGCTCGTACGTCCTCCACCCGTACGCCATGGTGAAGGATCTGCGGACCGACCACGAAACCGGCAACGCCCAGGCGGTCCTCGACGGCACACTCGATCCCTTCATGGAAGCGTATCTCAAGTGGAAAGCACAGGATAGCACTAAGCATTAAGCACCCAGCACGAAGCAGGAGAGCAAGAATTTCCCACCTAGTGCTTAGTGCTGATTGCTGAGCGCTTGCTAGCGACAATGGTCAATTGGCTGCTGCAGAAAGTCATTGGGACGTACCACGAGCGGGAGCGCAAGCGGCTCTGGCCCATGGTCGAATCGATCAATCGGCTTGAGCCTGAGATACAGCAGCTCAGCGATGATCAATTGCGGGCGAAGACCGATGAGCTGCGGACTCGATTACGCCAATCGCTGGCCGCGCACAAATTTCTCAGTCCCTCAGACCCGGCGTGGTATGAGTTGAACCACGACGAACGAATCGCGCTGAAAAAAGAGCAGCGAACGATTCAGCAGCGCGCGTTCGCCGCCGTCTTGCCCGAGGCGTTCGCCGTCGTCCGCGAAGCGGCCCGGCGCACGGTCGCCATGCGCCCCTTCGACGTGCAGCTCCTCGGGGGGATCATGCTCCATGAGGGCAAGATCGCCGAGATGGCCACCGGGGAAGGGAAGACACTCGTCGCGACACTCCCCGCCTACCTCAACGCGCTCACCGGACGCGGCGTCCACATCGTAACCGTCAACGACTACCTCGCGCGCCGCGATGCGCGGTGGATGGGGCCGATCTACCATGCGCTGGGCCTCTCGGTCGGCGCCATCCAGGGCGTGGACCCGGCCGAGCGTCGGCAGGGAGAGGAGTCGCTCTCCTTTCTCTACGACCCGACCTGGACCGAGGCGACCGAACGGTTCCTCCACTTGCGGCCGGTCCAGCGGCGGGAGGCGTACGCTGCCGACATCACCTATGGCCAGAACAACGAGTTCGGCTTCGACTACCTGCGCGACAACATGCGCTTCCGCTTGGAGGATATGGTCCAGCGGGAGTTCCACTACGCCATCGTCGATGAAGTGGACAGCATCCTCATCGACGAGGCTCGCACCCCGCTCATCATCTCCGGGCCGGCGGAGGAGTCGACCGAGCTCTACTACCGCCTGGACAAGCTCGTGCGCCAGCTCACGAAGGGCGAGGCGTTCGACGTCGATGAGAAGGATCATGCGGTGAGCCTCACCGAAGATGGGATCAAACGCGCCGAGGAGCTGCTCGGTGTGGCGAACCTCTACGACGAGACGAACATGCGCCTCGTCCACCACATCACCCAAGCGCTCCGCGCGCACGAGCTCTACAAGGTCGACGTCGACTACATGGTCAAGGACGGCGAGATCATCATCGTCGACGAGTTCACCGGCCGACTCATGCCTGGACGGCGTTGGAGCGACGGCCTCCACCAGGCCATCGAGGCGAAGGAGGGCGTGAAGATCCGCCAGGAGAACCAGACGCTCGCCTCGGTGACGTTTCAGAACTACTTCCGGATGTACGAGAAACTCGCCGGCATGACCGGGACCGCCTCCACCGAGGCCCAGGAGTTCACCGCGATCTACGGCCTCGACGTCGTCTCGATTCCGACGAACCGCCCGCTCATCCGCACGAACTACCCGGACGTGGTCTTCAAGACCGAAGAGGAGAAGTTCCTCGCCGTCGTGCAGGAGATCGTCTCGCTCCACCGAACCAGCCAGCCGGTCCTCATCGGCACGATCTCCATCGAGAAGTCCGAGCGGCTCTCGCGCCTGCTCAAGGAGCCCGGACCGATGGTCACATGGCTGGGTGCCGTCTCGCAGCGAGCGCTCGATGAGCTCAAGAAGGAGTCGCTGCCCGAAGCGCTTCGCGCGCGGCTTCTGCAGGCATGGTCGCGTCCCGCAACGATCACCGAGTCACAGGCGGAAGAGTTCCTCACCCTGCTCAAGCAGGATGCCCCGAAGTCCATCCTGGCGTACAGGGCGGAAGAGATCCAGCGGCTCGTGCAGGCGATCGCGACGATCCGTGCGGGGCTGCCGCACCACGTCCTCAACGCCAAGTACC
>Ga0209515_10009717_pt1 | contig 10893 bp, 11 predicted proteins | sample Subgroupgradi54m_FD_187454 | JGI IMG/M metagenome (GOLD analysis project Ga0209515, IMG submission 187454) | Subsurface groundwater microbial communities from S. Glens Falls, New York, USA - GMW60B uncontaminated upgradient, 5.4 m (SPAdes)... ...
TCCGGCCAGCGTCTTCATGGGGGATGTGGGGTCTTTACCCCTGGGCGGCTGCCTGGGGATGATCGCCATCCTCATTAAAAAGGAAGTATGGCTTGTGGTCCTGGGCGGCGTGTTCGTGGTGGAAGCGGTCTCGGTCATCCTGCAGGTGGCCTCGTTCAAATTGACAGGCAAACGCTTGTTCAAGATGTCCCCCTTCCATCATCATTTGCAATTGTCCGGATGGAATGAGAATAAGATCATCGTGCGCTTCTGGATCTGCGCCATCATTTTGGCCGTACTGACATTGACCACGCTGAAGATCAGATGACCCCGTCCGCTTTTAACGTCAAAGGCAAAAGAGTGACGGTCATCGGCGCCGCCCGCAGCGGCATCGCCCTGGCCAATGCCGTCGTGCGTTTGGGAGGGACGGCCAGGATCTCGGAGCTCAAACTCCGCGTCTCGGTCGAAAAAGAATTGTCCGGTCTGGCCAGTCCGCAACAGGTTCAGATCGAATGCGGCGGGCACACCAAGGCCTTTATCGAAAACAGCGATTATGTCATTTTAAGTCCCGGGGTACGCCGGGACACCCAACCCGTCGGCTGGGCGCGGGCAGCGGCTATTGAGGTGATGGGGGAAATTGAGTTCGCGTTCCGTTTATGCCCATGCCCCATCATCGCGGTGACCGGCACCAACGGCAAGACCACGACATCCACCTTGATCGCTGCCATCATCAAAGCGGCAGGCCGCGGCGTATGTTTGTGCGGCAATATCGGCAGTCCTTTTTCCAAACACGTCCTGGATCTCAAACCATCGGATACCGTGGTCGTGGAGATCAGTTCTTTTCAATTGGAATCCACCCTGCGTTTCAAACCGCGCGTCGGGGTATGGCTGAATTTCAGCCGGAACCATCTGGACCGGCACAAGGATCCGCAGGAATATTTTGACGCCAAGGCAAAACTTTTCGCCAATCAGGATGGGAATGATGTGGCAGTCCTGGGTGATCAACCCGAACTCAGGGAGATGGCCGGGCATTTAAAAAGCCATGTTGTGTTTTTTAACGACCCCGCCGCGCCCAAGGATATCGAGAACCCCAATCATCTGGCGGCATTGGCTGCGGCGCGGGCTTTGGGTATTGCCGACGAGGTTTCCCGGAAAGTTTTCGCGGAATTCAAAGGGGTTGAGCATCGCCAGGAATGGGTGCGCACTTTGGACGGGGTGGATTACATCAATGATTCCAAATCCACCACCCCGGAAGCGGGCCGCTGGGCGCTGACGCATTTGAAAAAGCCCATGGTCATGATCTGCGGGGGCAGCGATAAACACCTGGATTTTTTTTTGTTAAAGGGCCTCGTCAAGGCCAGGGTCAAAAAAATGGTCGTCATCGGGCAGACCAGAGAAATATTGCGCGCAGCATTTTCCGATGTCGTTCCCGTCGAAGTTTGCGGTTCTTTACCCGAAGCCATCGAAACAGCCCGGCGCGCGGCCAGGCCCGGAGAATGCATCGTGCTTTCACCCATGTGCGCCAGTTTCGACATGTTCAACGATTACGAGCATCGCGGGCGCGTGTTTAAGGAAATCGTTCATCAATTGTGATCATTCATGCGTGAAACAAGGACGTCGCTGACGGTGGTTGTGCTGGCGCTTGTCTGCATCGGCATTGTCATGATCTACAGCGCCAGCTGCGTGAACGCCATGCAGACCAATCATGACAGTTTGTATTATTTGAAACGCCACCTGTTGTTTTTGTTCATAGGTTTGAGCCTGTGCCTGGCCGCGATGGCTGTGGATTACCGGCTCATCCAGCCGTATGCCGGCCGCATTTTGCTTTTTAGCATCGTCCTTTTGGTGCTTGTTCTTATTCCGCACATCGGCAAGGAAAGTTATGGCGCCCGGCGCTGGTTTAAGATCGGCATGTTTAATTTTCAGCCCTCGGAATTGGCCAAACTGGCCGTCATCGTCTACACCGCTGATTTTTTAAGCCGCAAACAGCCGATCATCAAAAGTTTCTGGAAAGGGTTCGTGCCGCCCATTTTGGTCATGGGTCTTGTTTGCGCCTTGACCGTCAAACAGCCGGACCTGGGGACCACGGTCGAGATCGCGGTGGTCATGCTGGGCATGCTTTTGATCGCCGGCGCAAGATTGTGGCATTTGGGGCTGATCGCTTTTTCAGCGGTCCCGGCACTCGTGTATCTGATCGTCAAGGCGCCTTACCGCATGGCGCGCATCAGCGCGTTTTTGGACCCTTGGCAGGACAGCCAGGGCATCGGGTTTCAACTGACGCAGTCCCAGATCGCGCTGGGTTCCGGCGGTATTTTCGGCGTGGGTCTGGGCCACAGCCAGCAGAAATTATTTTATTTGCCGGCGGCGCATACGGATTTCATCCTTTCCATTATCGGAGAGGAATTGGGATTGATGGGGACGCTGGCGGTCATCATCCTTTTCGCGGTTTTCATCTGGCTGGGCACCCGCATCATCCGTCAGGCCGATGATCCTTTCGGGTTTTTTATGGGCACCGGCATCGTCATGATGCTGGGCCTGCAGGCGGTGGTCAACGCGGGGGTGAGCATGGGCGCGTTTCCGACCAAAGGTTTGCCGCTGCCCTTTATCAGTTACGGCGGGTCGGCGCTGATCTTTCATCTGGCGGCCATAGGCATTTTATTGAACATTTCCAAGGTCCAGGAGTACCGATCGTGAGAATATTACTGACGACCGGCGGCAGTGGCGGGCATCTGTTCCCCGCCCTGCATACGGCATTGGTTTTGAAAGCGCGCGGGCATGAGGTGGTTTTTGCCGGTGCTTTGGGCGCGCTCGAGGCAAAAATTAAAGACGAGGGCTTCGTTTGTCATCGCATTGACGCCGCAGGTTTGAATGCGCGTACGCCCTGGGGTTTGGCCGCGTGGATAGCAGCGACGGCCAAAGCGTTCGGCCGTGCCCGGCGGATCGTCAGGGACATACGCCCGGACAAAGTATTGGGCTTTGGCGGTTACGGGTCTTTTCCCGTCGTGGCCGCGGCATGGGCCGAGCAAATCCCGTTGATGATCCACGAACAGAACGTTGTGCCGGGAAAAGCCAATCGCGTGATGGCGTTGATGGCCAAACGCATCGCCGTCACTTTTGCGGTCAGCGAACGATATTTCAGCGCTTCTAAAACGGTCCGTACCGGATGCCCCTGCCATCAGAGCGCCCCATCCGTTGCCAAAGAAGCGTTACGCCTCAAATTCGGTCTTGACCCTGCCGGCCCCGTCATTTTAATTTTGGGAGGGAGCCAGGGGAGTCGGCGTCTGAATGCTCTGGTTTTTGAAATGTTGGCATTGATAGGGACAAAGGTTCAGGCCATTCATATGACCGGCAGGCATGACCATTCTGTTTACGCCGCAAAATACCGCAAGGCCAGTCTTCGCGTTAAGTGCTACGTTTTTTTGAGTCCCATTGAGGAGGCCTATGCCGCTGCCGACATGGCCATCGCCCGCGCCGGCGCTGCCACGGTGTGTGAATTGGCGGCGTTCGCGCTCCCGTCGGTCATGGTGCCTTATCCTTTTGCCGGCGGCCATCAAAAATATAATGCGGCCGTATTATCGGACGTTGGCGCGGCTGTTTTACTGGAAGAAAAAGATTGCACCTCGGAATCGTTGAAACAGGCCGTTGAGAAGATGCTGGCGCAGCCCGTTATTCCCGGGACCATGCGCGCCAGGACCCAAAATATTTTTGTGCCCGACGCCCCGCAGCGTTTGGCCCAGGCCCTGGAGGACTTATGAGCGTCGTTGGCCGCGTGGGGATGGCTCTTTGGTACCTATTTTTGACGGCGGATATTTTGGCCGCGCCGTCTTCGCAGAAATGGGAAGAGCAAAAGGGGCAGGATTTCATCATCTATTACAGGGACGTGCCGCAGGATTTCGTGGACACCGTGATGGCATCCGCCGAGGAGGACTTCAGGAGCGTCACTGCCAATTTAGGGATCAGCCGTTATCAGGGCTGGTCATGGGACAAACGCGCGGTCATTTACGTTTACCGCGACGAAGAGGATTATGTCCAAAACGCAGGACAGGCCGGCTGGTCGCATGGAGCAGCTCTGGTACAGTCCAAAGTGATCAAGACCTATCCGTCGGCGCATGGGTTTTTCGATTCCATGCTCCCCCACGAACTGGGGCATATCATCTTTCGCGAATTCGTCGGCATGTACGCGGACGTCCCCTTGTGGTTTGAGGAGGGGGTGGCCATGTACCAGGAAAAGGCCAAACGTTTCGGCTCTGACCGCGCTGTGCGCCAGGCCGTTGAAAAAGGTCAATTTATTCCTTTAACTGCATTGACGGATATGCGATTATATAATGATACGGATGAAAATACCGTCCAGCTGTTCTATGCCGAGGCGGCCAGCGTGGTGTATTTTTTGATTACTGAATTGGGCGAGCAGCATTTTCATCAATTTTGCCGGGAACTCAAGGAAAATACGCGTTTTGAAGATGCCCTGCAAAAGACGTATTTGCGCATTAAGAGCGTAGAAGACCTCAACAAGATGTGGTTGGCCCATATCCGGGGTGATTAGGCAGATGCACCAACATTATCATTTGATCGGCATCGGCGGCATCGGCATGGGGGCTTTGGCTTCTTTGCTTTTGGCCAAGGGACATAAGGTCAGCGGTTCGGACTTAAAAGCAAGCGACCTGACCGAGCGGTTAAAAAAGAACGGGGCCGAGATCACCATCGGTCATCATGCCGGCAATGTCCGGGGACCCGATTTCGTCGTCTACTCCTCGGCGGTGCCCATCGCCAATCCTGAACGCATTGAATCCGTCAGCCGCAAGATTCCCCTCCTGCGCCGCGCCGAGGTCCTGGCCCAACTGGTCAATGAACAGATTGGCATCACGGTGGCCGGCGCCCACGGCAAGACCACGACCACGTCCATGATCGCCTGCCTGCTGACGGAGGCAGGCTTAAACCCCACGATTGCCGTCGGCGGTATCATCAACAGCAGCGGTCATCACGCGCATCTGGGAGAGGGTAAGTATTTCGTGGCCGAGGTGGATGAGAGTGACGGGACATTTTTGTATTTTAAGTCCCATTTTTCCATCATCACCAATGTCGATTTTGAGCATGTGGACCATTACAAGGATTGGGACGGCATATTGAGCGCTTACGCCAAATTCATGCAATGCACGCGTCCCGGGGGAACAGTGATCATCTGCGGGCAGGACGAACGCCTGCGCCGTCTGGCCAAAGTCCATGCGCTGCGGACACTGGTGTATGGTTTTGATTCCTCTTTCGACATCGTGGGGGCCGATGTCGTTACCGACGGGTTTAATTCCCGTTTTTCCTGCCGGACGCCTCAAGGGAAATTGGGGGACTTTGAACTTGCCGTTGGCGGCGAACACAATGTCCTCAATGCTTTGGCCTGCATTACCGTCGGGCTTGCATTGAACATCGACACTGCGGTCATCCGGCGGGCTTTGGGAACATTTTCCGGCGTCAGACGCCGCTTTCAGTTGAAAGGTGAAGCGGATGACATCATGGTGGTGGATGATTATGGCCATCATCCGACGGAGATCACCGCCACCTTGAAGGCGGCGCGCCTTTTTGCCGGCCGGCGTTTGCTGACGGTGTTCCAGCCGCACCGTTATTCGCGCACCAAATTCCTTTTAGATGAGTTCGCGCACAGTTTGGGCCTCACCGATGAATTGATCCTCACCGATATTTATGCCGCCGGTGAGAAACCCAATGAAGGTGTGGCCACTGCGCAATTGTTCCAACGCGTCCGTGCCGTTCTGGGGAACAGGGCCGTGTATGTTCAGAAAGGATCGGTCGTTGAGACCCTTGTCCGCGTTGCGCGGCCCGGGGACCTGGTACTTTTTCTGGGTGCCGGGGACATTACGGATCTGTGCGATCCGTTTTTGGCGGCGCTCAGAGAGCGTGCTTTCGACCAGAGGGTCGGGATCAGCCATAGGGAGCCGTTAGGATGAGCGGACGTTTCGGGACCATCGGTGTTTTGATGGGCGGCTATTCGTCCGAAAGGGAAATTTCTTTAAGGTCGGGACGGGCGGTCGCCTCTGCATTGGCCGGGGCCGGCCATCAGGTCGTGCCGGTTGACATCAACGTTTCCGACCAGCGCCTCATCATGACGCTGTTGCGGGACGCTGCTTTTGACATCGCCTTTATTGCTTTGCACGGCCGTCTGGGGGAGGATGGAGTGATCCAGTCCATTTTGGAAGAAATGGACATTCCTTATACAGGCTGCGGCCCCAGTGCCAGCCGTCTGGCGTTTGATAAGACCGTGACCCAGGCCCTGTTTCAGCAGGCGGGTATTCCAGTACCGCCGTATGTCTGCATCACGGGCAAGGATCAGGTCACCTTTAAGGACGTTTTCGCCGCGCTCAAGAATTTACCGTTCGTGGTCAAAGCCGCGTGCGAAGGTTCCAGCATCGGGGTTTATATCGTGCACCATCCTTCCCAGTGGGAATCGGCCTTCAAGGACGCTTTGTCGTTCGGTGGGCGCGTGATCGTCGAGCGGTTCATCAAGGGGAGGGAATTCACGGCGGGTATTTTTGACCGCGAGGTCCTGCCTTTGGTTGAGATCCGTCCGCCCTCCGCTTTTTTTGATTTTATCTCCAAATACCAGAAAGGGTTGACCCAATACACCGTTCCCGCGGACATTGATGAGATTCTGACACAACGTATGCGCCAGATCGCCTTGGCCGCCCATGATACGCTCGGGTGTGAGGCTTTCTCACGGGTGGATCTGCGCGTGGATGAAAAGGGTGACCCTTACGTTCTGGAGATCAACACCATTCCCGGCTTCACCGAAACAAGTTTGTTCCCCAAGGCCGCTTTCAAGGCCGGGTATTCGTTTGCCGGGGTATGCGAAAAACTTTTGGACCTGGCGTATGGCAAAAAAGTCAAACATTAACATCCCGGCGATCGCGGTCATCCGGACCATTGTTTTTTTGTTCATCGCTTTGGTGGTTTTCTCTGCATATGCCAGGAGCGTGGATTTTTTGACGACCTCACCGCTGTTTACCGTCAAGGACGTGCTCGTTGATACGTCGATCCGGTTCATTGATACCCGGGACCTGCGTGAGTTAAAGGGGCGCAACATTTTTAAGGTGGACGTCCGCAAAGTGCATGCCCGGTTGAGCGCCCAATACCCGCAGATCGCCCAATTGAGGGTCATCCGTCAGCTCCCTGATAAGATCAAGGTCCTGGCCAAGAAGCGCGATGTTTTGGTGCAGGTGCGCTGGAGAAATAAATTTTTATTGGTGGATACCGAAGGGGTTGCGCTTTATAACGCGGATGCACAGCAGCCGTCTTTGCCTGTCGTCAACGGCATCGTTTTGGGCCGTAAGGTGGTCCTGGGCGCCCCCGTCGTTTCCAGGTCCCTGCGGGCGGTGGTGGATATCCTTGATCAGTTCAAAGGCCACCCGCGCACGGCCTTGCTTAAGGTCACGGCCGTTGATGCCGCCAACCCGTCGAAGATCGAGTTCATTCTCGACGGCGGACTGCGCGTGATCCTGGACCAGGACCATTTTCCATTGAAAGTGCAGAAGTTCGACGTCCTTTTGGCCCAAAGGAACGTCGAATGGGCCCGGGCCCGGTATGTTGATCTGCGGTTTGCCGAGCCCATCATCGCCGGGGCCGATGAGGGAAAGGACAAATAACAGCGTATGTTCAAGAGAGCCGCGCGATTGAAATATTTTTGCGGTCTGGACCTGGGGGCCAGTGAGTTCAAGGTGGCCCTGGTCAAGGCGCAGGACGCCGAGAACCTGGAGCTGCTAGGAGTTTTCCAGACCGGCGCGATGGGGTTGAAGGACGGGTCTGTCAGCGATCTGGCGGATCTGTCCCAATGCATCACGTCCGCCGTTAAAAGTGTCGCCCGGAAATTTTCCGTTGAGGTCCGCACCCTGCGCGTGGGGATAGGCGCCGACGCGTTGAGCGTGCACCGTTGTGCGGCGGTCATCCCCTTGATCGACGCTGGCACCAAGGTCATCAGCCGTTCGGACATCCGCAAGGTCAACCACCAGGCCCGATTGCTGGGGGTCTCTATGGACGAGGAAACGGTCCACGATTTTCCCCAGATGTACAGGGTGGATGACGTTAACGCGGCGTTGGACCCTGCGGGACTTTTCGGCCGCAAACTTGAGTCCAATATTTTGGTCCTGGCCGCCAAGGCCAATCGTTTGCGCAATGTGGTGCAGGCCGTGCATCAGGCCGGTTTCGAGGTGGACCGCCTTTCCTGTTCCTCTTATGCCGCCGCTGAAGTGGTGCTGGATAAAGATCTTAAGGCCAGGGGATGCGTTCTGGTCGATATCGGCGCTCAGGTGACCAATGTCCTGTTGTTCAAGGACGGTGTCCTGCGTGATATTCAGTTGGTCCCATGGGGAGGGCAGTATGTCACTCAAACCCTCGCGGACCGTTTGAGCCTGACGATTGAAAAGGCCGAGGAGATCAAGCGCCTGCATGCCGTGGCCGCGCCAGGTCCGTCAGCCCCAACAGGTGATATTTTGGTCATGCGCGCCAAAGAGTATGTTCCTGTCAGCCGCCGATCGGTGTGTGATGTCGTCAACTGGGAGATCGAGAATTTCCTGACGCATTTGGAAACGGTGATCAAGGGATCTCTACTTTATCATGACCTTAATGGCGGTATTGCCATGGTCGGGGGAGGGGCCTTATTGCCCGGGCTCATGGAACGCGTTGAGCAACGGGTCAATCTGCCGGTGGGCATGGGCGTCGGGGCCAGGGGCTTGAATAATGTGTCGGTTTTTGCCGGCGCCATCGGTTTGGCCAAGATGAATTATCTGCAAAATACCGAAGAGTCCATCCATTGGGGCAGGGCCGGGGACATCAAGAACAAGGTTTGGACGAAGCTCAAGGACATGTGCCAGGAATATTTTTAGGATTTCCGCTGGTCGTTGCGCCGGCTCAAATTGAAATCAATGTTCTTGAGCAAATTCCGGATCCGCAGCAAACCGCCGAAGATGTATAAAAGCCAGAAAGAGTTGAACAATAACAGGATCGCGATCAAAAGCGTGTTGACCGATTGGACCAGCAGCAGGCGTTCGATGAGGTCGTTCTTGTGGATGTCGATCGCGACGTCGATCACTTTGAGCGCGTTGACGAACACGCCGATGAATATGACCACCAGGATGATCTCGAAAAAAAGGATGTAAAAGTGGCGTATCATCCATTGGGCGGCGCGGTTGTCCCATTGACGGACTTTGTTCATCATGTCATTGAACGGCATGGCAGGCCCCTTTCTTCATGTGTTTTATTTTATTCTTCCCCGGGTCCATGGCAAAGGGATTTTTGGAATAAAATATCTTGATTAAAAAATACCCTTCTTATACCATCAGATACTATGCCCGCCGAAACTCTTATTCATAATACACCTCTGGCAGGCGAGCACGCCGTCCTTGGCGCCAAAATGGTGGTTTTCGGCGGCTGGAACATGCCTTTGCAATACGCGGGCATTTTGGCCGAGTGGGAAGATAACCGCAAGAGATGCTCGATCTTCGACTGCTCCCATATGGGGGAGTTCATCATCTGCGGGGATGCCGTTGCCTGCGGTCTGGACCGGATCGTCACTCAGACCATCACGGACATGCCGCCTTTGACCTGCCGTTACGGTGCTATGCTCAACGCCCAGGGCGGCGTCATCGACGATTGCATCGTATACCGTCTGACCGGCGAGGCATGGATGATGGTGGTCAACGCGGCCAACATTGCCAAGGATGCCGCGCATGTCAAAGCGCATTTATCCGGGAACGCCCCATTTCGGGACGCGTCATTCGAGACCGCAAAGATCGACGTGCAGGGGCCCTTGTCGCGGGATGTTTTAAAGTCCCTGGCGCCGGGTATCGAACGCCTGTCCTATTACGGGTTCGCCGTTTGCGACGTGGCCGGTGTGCGCTGCATTGTCAGCCGCACCGGATATACCGGCGAATTGGGTTATGAGATCTATTGTCCCTGGGGCAGGGCCGTTGAAATATGGTGCCGCATCTTAAAGGACCCCGTCGTGAAACCGACCGGTTTGGGCGTGCGCGATGTTTTGCGCATTGAGATGTGTTATTCGCTTTACGGCCACGAATTGGAAGAGAATATTTCTCCTTTGGAAGCGGGATTGGATAAATTCATCGACGCAAATAAGGATTTTATCGGTAAAGAGGCCCTTCTTCGTCGAAAAGAGACGCGCAACGGTCGTACGGTCGGCTATTTTGTTTCCGGTTCGCGCAAATCGCCGCGCGCCGGCAACACGCTGTACAACGAGCAGGGCAGGGCCATGGGTACAGTGACGAGCGGGACATTTTCCCCGGGCCTTAATGCCGGGGTCGGCATCGGCTTTTTCGAAAAAGGGGAAAATGTCCTTGAAAAGAAAATTTTTTTCGGGGATGATAAAACTAAAACTGAAAGCATCATCACACGCAGGCCGTTCTATAAGAACGGCTCGTTGAAACAATAAAATGGGAGTGCAACTATGAGTGCCGCTGTTGAGATCATTGATCATTATCTGTACACCAAGGACCATGAGTGGATCAATATCGAGGACAATACCGGCACCGTTGGCATCACGGACTATGCCCAGAGCGCCTTGGGCGACGTCACCTATATCGAACTTCCCCAGGAAGGGACGGAGGTCGAACAGTTTGAGCAGTTCGTTTCCGTTGAGTCGGTCAAGGCGGCCAGTGATATTTTTTCCCCCATGTCCGGCCGGGTGGTGGACGTCAACCGCGCATTGGAAGACGCTCCGGGCCTGATCAACAAGGACTGTTATGAAAAGGGCTGGATCGCCACCATCGAGATCACCAGCCCCGACGAAACCTCCTCTTTGATGACAGCGGAAGAATACCGCAAATACCTCGAAACCCTGGAACAATAATACCGTGAACCCTTATATCACCAATACCGGCTCGGAAGTCCGGCAAATGCTGG
>Ga0209515_10009718_pt1 | contig 10893 bp, 7 predicted proteins | sample Subgroupgradi54m_FD_187454 | JGI IMG/M metagenome (GOLD analysis project Ga0209515, IMG submission 187454) | Subsurface groundwater microbial communities from S. Glens Falls, New York, USA - GMW60B uncontaminated upgradient, 5.4 m (SPAdes)... ...
ATGTCAGTCTTGGTTTATCGATCGGAGTATTTTGGTTTGCTGGTTGATGGTTGCCCAGGCAAATTCGAAATAGGCAGCTATTTTATTCATAATGGGTGATGATTTCTAATGGAACTATCAAGTTCCCATGAATAAATCAGGTCGGTTCCTGCTTGACCTGCTTGTATACACTTGGCTACACTCAGCCTTAATCAAGTATCCATGTGTATACAACAGATCTTGGTGTCTGACGGATCAAGATGTATAGCAGTTTGCAGATAAAAGAATAATATTATTGCAGGGAGAGGCAACATCATGGGCGACACAATCGAAGGCTCCATACAACAGCAACAATCCCACTATAAAATCATCATACTCGGCGCCGGTTTTTCTGGGCTGGGCATGGCAATCCAACTCAAGCAAGCCGGCGAACAAGACTTTGTCATTTTAGAACGAGAAGCTGGCGTCGGCGGGACTTGGCACGTTAATCGATACCCCGGCTGTGCCTGCGATGTGCAATCTCATTTGTATTCCTTTTCGTTTGAACCCAATCCGAATTGGAGCCGCATGTTTGCCCCGCAGCAAGAGATAGAAAGTTACTTACAACACTGTGCGGAAAAATACGGATTATATTCCCATATTCAATGTAACACTGAGATCGTCTCAATGCGGTGGCAAGAGACAGACAATTGCTGGTTGATTAAAGACGGCGGTGCGAAAGAATACAGGGCTAAAATAGTTATCTCGGGGCTTGGCGGCTTATCAACGCCTGCTTATCCAGATATCAAAGGTATTGAGAAATTTCAGGGCAAAACATTTCATTCGCAACACTGGGATCACCAATATGATCTGCGCAACAAACGCATCGCCGTTATAGGTACGGGCGCGTCGGCAATTCAGTTTGTACCGCAAATTCAGCCACAGGCCAGTAAGCTCGATCTGTATCAGCGCACGCCAGTGTGGATCGTATCAAAACCTGATCGGGCAATTGCATCCCTAGAGAAAAAACTCTTCCGCAATTTTCCACCGTTACAAAAAGTGTTTCGAGGGCTGCTCTATAGTATTTTGGAATCGCGTGTGTTTGGCTTTGCATTTCATCCTAAACTCATGAATGTTGTGAAAGCATTGGCATTGCGGCATTTAAAAAATCAGGTAAAAGATAAGATGCTGCGTCGCAGGCTTACGCCTAGCTATACGATTGGTTGTAAGCGGATTTTGCTGTCCGATGATTTTTATCCTGCGGTCAGCCAATCTAACGTTGAATTGGTGACGGATGGAATTAAAGAAGTAACGGCAAACGGCATCATCACCAGCGATGGAACTGAACGAAAAGCTGACGTTATTATTTACGGCACAGGGTTTCGTGCCAATGATCCAATTCCGCCGGGAATGGTTTTCGGCCGCAACGGCAGAGATATCGCTGAGCTATGGAAAGACGGACCAGAAGCTTACAAGGGCACGACAGTCATGGGCTTCCCGAATTTTTTTATGCTCATGGGGCCAAATACCGGCTTGGGCCACAATTCAATGATTTATATGATCGAATCACAGATTCATTATGTGTTGGAAGCGATCCGTTGTATGGGGCAAAAACAGCTGGCAACGGTCGAGATAAAAGCCGAGGTGCAGCAAGAATATAATCAACTACTACAAAAAAAATTAACCTCTGCGGTTTGGACAGCCGGTGGATGCCAGAGCTGGTATCTGCATGCGAACGGCAAAAACGTCACACTCTGGCCTGGTTTCACTTGGCAGTTTCGCCGCCAAACCAAACACTTTGATGATCAGGTTTATCACGTGAATCCTGAGCCGCTCTTAGAAGTTCTCACCAGGCAGATGCAACAGCCCACCAGCGTATCAACTACTTTTGCCAAGGAAACTACCGAATGAAAAATTTAGCCGGAAAAGTTGCAGCGGTTACGGGTGCTTCATCGGGTATGGGTCGAGCGCTTGCCGTTGAATTAGCAAAACAGGGATGCCATCTTGCGCTCAGTGATGTAAATCAAGTGGGACTCACAGAAACTTGTCAATTAGTGGAGCGGAGCGGAGTGAAGGTGACATCCCAGATTGTGGATGTCGCACGGCGTGAACAGATGCAGGATTGGGCGGAGCAAACACTGAGTCAGCATGGCAAGATAAATTTGATTTTTAATAATGCTGGCGTTGCACAGGCGGGGACTGTTAGCAGTAACACATTTGAAGATTATGAATGGGTGCTCGGTATCAATATGTGGGGCGTTATCAATGGCACCAAAGTGTTTTTACCCCATCTTAAAGCCGCTGGTGAAGGGCATATCATCAATACATCAAGTATCTTTGGGCTTTGTTCACAACCTGCGATGAGTAGCTACAATACGAGTAAATTTGCGGTGCGGGGTTTTACCGAATCTCTGCGTCAAGAGCTGGATATTGAAAAATGTGGTGTGTCGGCAACTTCTGTTCACCCAGGCGGTATTGATACCAATATCTGCAACAGTGCGCGTGTTTCTGACAGTATTACTGCACTTACGAGTCGTGGTAAAGCAACGGATGATATGATGAAAAATTTTGGCAAATTATTAAAGACCAGTCCTGAAAAAGCTGCGCAAGCGATTATCTCGGGAGTAAAAGGCAACAAGCGTCGTGTGCTCATCGGCGTTGATGCACACCTTGTCGATATTATGCAGCGTTTGTTTCCTAGTTTTTACCAGGCAATTGTGGTGAGAGTATTCCAGACTATTTAAGACATTACTTTGATAAACGCTCTAACAGAAGCATTTCGAAAAGCTGGCTGGCTTGATGTACTCATTGGGACTATCTCATTTGGTTTCGACAGGCAGTTAAACCTATTGAAGCCATCACCCAATCTGAAATTACCTTCCGAGTTTGCTCGGCCCTGTTGCAAGAATGCTCAACATTAATTAGCGCATCTCTCTCAGAATAGAACGCCCTGTTTTCATTTCATTACGGGTAATATTCCCCTACCAGGCTTGATTAAAAGTTAACTAAATTCAAATTTAAACGATCGTTATGCGGTCGATAAAGGATTAATTTTCTTTTAAAAAGTATGCTAAACATACAATATGAAAAAATATTTGCAAAAAATAAAATGCCAACTCATACTCCGCCACATGAATAAATTACCCAACGTTTTATACAAATCTCTTTTTCTTCTGCTGCGCCCTCTAGTGAAGATACTGCTGCAGCACGGCTTATCGGCCGCCGAATTTACTGAGATAACTCATCAAGTCTTCGTCGATGTCGCAGAAAACGATTTTTCCATCGAAGGTAAAAAACAATCCACTGCCCGCATCGCCGTGCTCACCGGATTGCATCGCACCGAAGTGGCACGCTTAAGAAAATTGCATGAGAGCGTCGCCGACGATGAAGCTTGGCAGTTTCACAACCGAGCTGCGCGCGTGGTGAGTGGCTGGGTGCGAGACGAAAATTTTCAACATCAGGGTGAATCCAAAGTATTACCACTCGAAGGCGATACCGGCAGCTTTTCCGCATTGGTGAAATTGTATAGCGGAGGGATGCCGGCGCGAGCTGTTTTAGACGAACTCTTGCGAGTGGGAACCGTTAAATTAGATGAGCGTGGTCAAGTTATGTTATTGCAAACCGTTTACATTCCACATCAAAGCGATGCGGAAAAATTGCGTTACCTGGGGGAAACTGTGTCTGATTTGATTAGTACCATTGAATATAACTTACGAGATTCCAATGCAGCCAGCCGCTTACAACTCTCCGTGGCATACAACAATTTGCCAAAATCGGTGGTGGCAGAATTTAAAGCGTGGAGTGATCAGGAAAACCTGGCATTGCTCAAGAAATTTGATAAATGGCTTGCGCAACAAGAGATTCCTGAAGATGACTCGATTGGCGGCACCGGGCGCTATCGTTCTGGAGTTGGTATCTATTATTTTGAAGAGGAGCAACAGTAGTCCATGGATATGTTTATAAGAATAATAATGATTGCAATATTGATGCTGCTGTGGGGTTGTGAAAACGGTAACGGCGGTATTGGGGGAACAGGTGATGGCAGTGGCAAAGGGCAGGCACTGTTAGGGCCAGTGGTTGATGCGCAAGTTGAACTATATGCCTACGATGATCTCGACACGCCTTTGTGCAGTACCTCAACCAGTCGCAGTGACAATATCGATGTAGCAGGGCTCTTCTCAATTCCAAGTGATTGTTTTGAAAAAGATGGGTTGTATGTGGTCGCAGTGAAAGGTGGTGAGGATATCGATTCTAATGATGATCGAATTGTCGATGACCCTCTGTCAGTTGAAGGTACCTTTCGCGCCTTAATTAGCGGTGAGCAGTTGTTGGAGCAAGAATGGCATGTGACAGCAGTATCTGAAGCATTATTTCAGTCGTTGCAGTATCAGTTAAGTCAAAATAAGTCCTCTGCAGAACTGCTAGAAATAGCTGATGAATTGGCTAAGTATTTTATTACGCAAGATCTGAATAATGACGGTCAGTTGGATAATCGAGATATCTTGGCGTGGAATCCTCAGTCTGTTGACTCAGCGCAGGTGAGATCTTCCCAGAGTCTTACAATGGTGGTCGATGATATTCACAGCGGCAAGAACACTACCAACGAAAGTATCGAACTCAATGAGGTTGTGATTGGCCACCTAGATACCTTAGCTCAAGCAGAAAACGTATTCATTAAGGATAATATCGCCTATGTCACGACCGGCAGTGCGTTGTTAACCATTGATATTACTGATCCGCGTTCTCCAGTGTTACTAGGGGCGCTCTCCACTGGATGGATTGAAGACGTAGAGTTTAATGAAAAGTTTGCATTCATTGCCCTGGGTAGTGCGGGATTACAGGTTGTCGATTTAAGTGATCTTTCAACGCTTAAAGTTGTTGGGAGTCTGGATCAAACCGTTTATCAACTCGAAATAGTGGGGGAAAATTTACTTTTTGCTAACGATACTGATGATGGCTATGAACTGGGCATAATTGCTGTTAATGATGGTAAAGATCCGGAGTTGCTTTCTGTTTCACAGTTTAATAGTTGGGGACATTTATCGCTGTTTGAAGCGCGGAATAATACTGCAGTAGTTATAAATGATGATGGCATCATGCCACAGTTAGGCATTATTGACATCAGTGATCTTGCCTCACCTCTTGTCGTTTTGCAGGACGATTTTGGTAGTTCGAGCTTTGCGCACGATTTAGTTTTTAGAAATAATTATCTTTATCTAGCAGTAAGCGGCATCTTTCCCGAAGATGGAGGAGTTGTCTTGTACGACGTGAGTAATCCTGCTGACCCAATAAAAATTACTACCTACGAACATGTTCAACCATGGGCGTTCAGTATTGCTGGTGATGTGGCATTTGCCTGGCAAGATGACAAGCTTACGTTCTTAACAGCTGATGGGTTGGTTGAAGTGGGCGAAATTTCTTTACCTAATTTATTTCAAGATGATATTGATATTTGGGCTATCTATGATGTTGTTATGAATATTACTCCTCCGCCGATTACCGCACATCACCCACACGCGATTGAGGGCGACAAACTCTTTGTGGCATCAGCTAAAAATGGGCTAGTGATCATCGATCTTCCTGCTATTGCAAATTTCAATACTATCGGCTTTAACGAGGTGATGCCGTTGGTAGGTGCAACCGTAGAAGTGAGACGACTTTCCAACTTAACCCCGGAAGTTCAACAACTACAGTCGCAGGCAGACGCAGTCAACTGCACCTCCGTGACTTTGGATAATGCAGATTTTTCTCATGCAGGTTATCTCGAACTCGATCCCAGCTGCATACGAGAAACGGGCTATTATCTGATTACTCTGCAGGGCGGTAACAATTGGGACGCCAATAATGATGGTCTGCGGGATGAACAGCCTACGCCGTTCAATGGGGCTCTCCATGCAGTATTTGAACGCAACGCTCTGCTTGTTCCGGGCTGGACGATGACAGCGTTGCAGGAGTGGGTCTATCAACAAACGGCAAATCTCATCGATAAACAGCTGAGTTATGAAGAGTGGAAAAATGCGCTCAATGGCGAGGCGTGGTTATTACTCAAGAGCACTGAATTGGAATACTACCCTGACTATGATTATCTTGTTTCCTGGCGTAAATCCATGGCGAAGGATCTACTGACATTTGACAGCAATTATCTGGGCCAAATGGTGGAGGAAATTATAGCGGCAGGCGATATTCAATCGGTAATTCGCAACGCTATGGGGCCGATGAAAGGCTATTTGCCATTGTCGGATGGCTATGAGAATTACGTTCTCGAGCAACATGGTACGCTAGGAGCTATCTACAACCAGCGACGGCTGGAATGGGCTTCCAGTATTATGTTGGTTGACTTTGCTGATGGTACTACGCCAAAAATTACTGCCACCATTTATCCGACAATGCTGATTATGAGAGAGTATGAATTGATGGAGTATTTTCCCGACGTTCTGGATTGGCAAGTCAGTTATCCTTTTGATTACTCAAAGGCCTATCAAATTAAAGACGTCAAAATTGTCGGCAATCAATTGTTTGTGGCGGTAGATAGAAAAGGAATCTTAGTATTTGACATTAGCGATCCCTACAATCCTGTCTATCAAGAGCTGATAATCACTGAAGTAATTGGCATGACACAGCGCGATGGAAAGTTATTTTACGCTAGTCTGCAAGACGATAATGCCTCCGTGGACGACGGGAACTGTGCCATCGCGTTAGAATCCAGTTCAGCCAATACGCAGTGTAATTCCGCATCGCACGACTACCATCTGCAGTTAACCGTGCGTGGTGAGAGTGAAACCATTGCAGAATTAGCTTTAGAAAAAATAGAGGAATCACCGCAATGGAACTCAATCGATTTAAACGTTTTTGACAATAACCTATTTATCAAAATTGATGATATTGATCACGACAAATTGAGAGCGTTCACGTTTGATGAGAACATCTTGGTCGAGGGGCCAAGCTGGGTAGGACCACTGGGCTCTAACATCAATGCGATAGTTCAGCAGGTTGATAAACTTTACGTTGATATCGTTCCATCTCATGACGCCGATGGGCAAGTCACAGGTGATAGAACGTTGGTGTCGTTGGACTCGACTACGCTGCAGGAAAAGGCTTCCACTTCGATTGTGAACAACAATAATTTGAAAAACAATGAACTACTGTCAATTATCGATATGGCAGCTATGGGCGATAATTTAGTATTAGTGGATGAAAAAAGTGTTGTTCATATTTATGATCCAATTCAACAGCAGATTAAATCTTCCATTGATCTGCCAAATAAACTGACTGCTAAAAATATCACTGTCATCGGCAATTTGGTTTACGTCATAACACAGGCTGGTCTTATAGTTTTGGACGCAGAAGCTTTGCAGTAAGTATGCTGTCCTGATTGGCTTGTGTGGCCGCCAGGGGTTTTTGGACTATAACTTTTTGTATATAGACACGGGCGCTTATCGTGCTCTAAATTGGACATGTTACTAACTTAGTAAATCATATACAGGAATAATAATAATGAAAAGTAACCATAAAATTTTTGCTCTCATTTCGATTTGCTCATTTTCAACCGCCTGCACTCCGCCTGTAGATATGTCAAAGTTTAATGGTCAGTACCAACTAACAGAGTGTGATTACGCTAACTTATCAATCACTGGCTATATAGGTTGGAAAATCGATGAAGTTGCTACACCACTGAACATCGGTACCTTTGAATTTCCGGTCTACTGCCATGAACAGCCCTTCTTAAATGGCAGCAATGAATGGGAATGGAATACGCCAGTGGAACAAAAGGTGGTTGATGCTTGGAACGCTTATCTCAACCGATTAGCTACGGGTCAGGCTGAAGCGGCGAACTGGTGCCATCTCCTCGTTCTCACTGATGATACAGCAGAAGACACTTATTGTGCTGAAGTAGGGTTGAATTGGCGCACTACGCTTGAAAACTTTAATGAGAGTCTCGCTGGTTTAGTTTTGGATCAGGCGACGGTGGCTATGGCTGGTAGTACACCTGATCTTCTCGGCAATTACCCAACCTACAGTTTGGTACGACAGCGCAATGGCACATCACATGTTAGTAATTTTCAGATTGATCAATACGGAAAAATTCATGGCGGGGTTGCGGATGCTGCAGTTGAATTGGATTCTAATGCCCTTTGTGCTGCTACTTTGGGTGGCACCCTCGGTGGTCAGCTGAACCCGTCAATTAATTTAAATTACACCACTGTAAGTTATTTTGGTGCTGCGAATTGTAGCTATAGTAATTTTGGCAGCGATTATTTGACGATGGGAATTACACTTCTATACAACGTGCAATCGAGTCATGATAAAAGTAAGCCTTAAACCTAGATTCCGCAGTCGCCCCCTACTGCGAATGTCTAATGCGCTGAATCTGCGGAAATTATTCTGCTTTTTTAGATTCACCGTGAGAGTGACCACGCCATCATCTAAAAAAGCAGAATAATTTCCGCATCTTCAGCACATTAGCCATTCTCGCTACGGGTTCAACTGCGCAATCTAGGTTAAACCTATATCCCGCAGTTGAGCGAGTAGGCATGGCTCTCCAGATTGGGGGAGCAACAAAAGTTAGATTAGGAGTCTGTCGGATTTAAGGATCGACAGGTTCCTTAGATGCCTAAAAAAATATTGTAGAAATAGGTTGCTCAGAGTTATGGTTAAGAGGTAAAAAACATGCAGAAATTGCTGCCAAATTGGTTAAAGGTTTTCGAATCTAAATTAATAGAAGTTTTAGAAAAAGCGCGATGCAATTTTTCTGTCAACTACCCTGATGTAAAATTTACCATCTTTAGCGATCAGTGGGGACAAGAAATTGGTGTTGATGGGTACATTATATCTCTCAATTGTCTTTGGTCAGAGCATCTCAACAAAGAAATAGATCTGGTCGATTTCGCAGTCTATTTTATAGATATTCGAACTCAGCCGAAATTTGTTTCTGACATTTGTTGGGTACATCCCAGTGGTTATATTGAAGATGAATTCAATGGAAGTGATGTGTTTTTTAATGCAGTGACGGAGGCGGATTTTTTTGCCAAGTTGGTAAAACTTATTGCTTCACTGGAAGCGGCGGTTAAAAGAGGTGAACCGGTTAGAAGCGATCAAGTGGAATATAGCGAGTAATCGAGTCATCTTTTAGAACTTTACTTTTAAAGTAATGGGTCTGTATTTCAACTCTTAACGTCTGACTGCGACAATGGTTGGTTTTATTATTTTGAAGAGGAGTGGACCTAACACATGGACGCGATTACAAGAATAATATTTATTGTATTATTTGTATCGATGGGCGCTTGTAGTCACGACAGCAACAATAGTGGAATTGGAGGTACTGGCGATAGTAGCGGTCAAGGACAAGCCGTGTTGGGGCCTGCCGTCAATACACCAATCGAAAATTTCAACACTGACAAATTTGAGGAGACCAGTGTTCCAGAGGAAGATAATCTACAGATTATTCGCAACGCGATCGAGCCGATAAAAAGCAAAATACTGTTTTTAAACACCTTTAATCATGTACTTGAAGTTCAAGGTGCACTGGGAGTTATCTATACTCGAACCACGTTACAAGTGGGCAAGAATTTACTGACATTGGCCGATTTAACAGATAGTACTTCGCCAAAAATCACTGCCACGATTGATCTCATGAAGCTCATATCAAACACCAGCGAATTGTCGCAACATTTTATCGGCACTTACCAACCAGATCTGGAAATTGGCGATGTCAAAATTCTTTCTACGCAGCTTTTTATTTCAGTCAAAGCAAAAGGGATTTTAGTGTTTGATATTAGCGACCCACAGCATCCGGTGTATCAGGAGCTGATACCCACGTATGTAACCGCGATGGCAGAACGCGATGACAGATTATTTTATACAAGTCTTGAGATTAATCCGGTCACTTTAGTGAGCTATGAGGAATGTCAGCAATATTTATCAGGTACACTGCCTCCAGATCGTGCAGCCATTATTGATAGCAATAACTTTGTAAAGCGATGTAAGTTCAGAGAGCCCGACTACGACCTTACCTTAACCATGCGCGATAAAGCGGGAATAAGCACCCAATTAATCGTCAAAAAAATTGGAGAACCGCCACTTGGGAGATTGAATTCAATTGATCTCGACGTTTTTGAGGGTAGCGTGTTGATTAACATTGGTCGCGATCCTTTTGGTGGAGATCAGCGGGATGAGCTAATAGCAGTGATTGCGGGTGATAATACGCTGATTCAGGGTTCGAGCTGGTTAACCCCGATGTTTTCTAAGATAGGACTTATACAACAATTGGATGGCATCGTTTATGTTGATATTGAGCCTAATTACAGCATGCGCAATGTAAGTGTCTTAGGCGATGCCGCTTTAGTATTGCTGGATTCGAGTACACTACAGGAGATCGAAAAAATTGATCCTTTAACGTTGACATCATTAGATATTAAGAATTACCAGATTATAAAAATAGACAGTCTTCCTGCAGAATACAGTGAGCGAATGCAATTTTTATCGAACTATGATCAGCAGAATATATTGTTTCAAATCGGCAATAAATACATAGAAAGTACATACACTGACAGCAAAGTTATTTCACCCGTGGACATGGAGTTATTCGGTGGCGATTTAGTGTTAATCGATGAGCAAGGGATAATCATAGTTTATGATCCAGTTGCAAGGCGGCAAAAATCATCGATTAAATTGCCTGATTTATTGAGTGCGGAGATTCTCTCAATTATCAACAATAATCTTTATATAGTTACATCCCAAGGCGTCGTTATTATGGATACAGAGGTATTACAATAGAAAAATCATTCAACCTTGAAAACGCAGTCCCTTCAAAGGGCCTGCGTTTTCAAGGATTGAAACCACATCCAATTGGCAGAACATTGTTTTTCAATCGTCGTGCGCGTCCCCCAACAAACTCAAAATGTGCAATAAATATTCATTGGAAGCTCTGAATTTTCC
>Ga0209515_10009719_pt1 | contig 10892 bp, 8 predicted proteins | sample Subgroupgradi54m_FD_187454 | JGI IMG/M metagenome (GOLD analysis project Ga0209515, IMG submission 187454) | Subsurface groundwater microbial communities from S. Glens Falls, New York, USA - GMW60B uncontaminated upgradient, 5.4 m (SPAdes)... ...
GGGCATGGGCTCCCGGTGGTGGGCGAGGATGTAGCTCACCGCGCGCTGGATGATTTCCTGGGTCTGGGGCGTGCTGGAGATGGAGAAGGGTTGGTCGGAGAGCAGCTGGCGGTCCTTGTTGGAGCATTCCACCAGGGTGCCGAGGATCTCGAGAAAGATGCCCAGGCGAGTAAGTCCGTCCGTGTGGACGATTTTCTCCATCGCTTCCCGCACGCGCAGGGCGGTTGATCCGATCAGGTGCACGCCGCGGCGGGCCGCGTCGGCGAGGCTGCGGAGTCGGTTCACCTCCGGAAAATTCCAGATGCCATGCTCCGGGGGGAAATCCCACTGCAGGACCAGGCCCGAGGAGTTGGCGCGCATGTGCCAGTAGTGGGGCACGTTGGGACCGATGAGCACGAGGTCACCGGGCTCGAAAAGGTCGATGTCGTCGCCGACGAGGCGCGTGCCCCGGCCGGTCTGGATCAGGGTGAGTTCGAGCGCAGGATGGTAGTGCCAGTGATCGCCCTGGCCATGCAGCTGGGTGAAGCGGCCCCGACCGAAAATCACCTCGACTGAGGCGACGGAGCGATTCCAGCGGAGGACCCGGAAGGTCTCGTCCGCTTGGAGGCGAATGAGTTCGCGATGAGCTTGCATGGAGAGAGTGGATACAAGTTTTCCCCGCCGGGCGCGAGTCACTTATCCGGCAAATCCCGCGCAAAATGCGCAAGAAATGGGATGCCGCAGGGAGGCGCCAGGCGACAGGCTGGAGAGCCGGGATGATTCGTGCTGATTCGTGGGCAACAAGTCAGGAGGCTTTCCCGCGAATCCCACGAATGAACTCAGGTTGTTGCATCCTGCCGGGATCGGTTCCCTCTCTGTATTCCGTGAATCCGTGGTTAAACTCCGATCCTTCGACCACGGATTGCACAGAATGCACGGAATCAATCCAGCGGAGGAGTGAAGCGCTATCCCGGATATTTCACCGAGAGAACAAACTCGCGCGGCCGGGGAACCGCTCGCTGGCGCTCACGGCTACAGGCGTGGACGGAGGGGCTGGTGCGCTTACCAAGCCGGCGGAGGCGGGCCGTCCGAATGCTTGCTCCACGTCCATCACCGCCCCTCACCCTTGGTTCCGGCTCCGCCGGGTTGGCGGGTGGGGTGAAGACGAACAGGGGAAGATGAAGGGGGGAAATCGGCGGACGCAACCCGTGAGATAATAGTGTCGTTCTTTGAGTTGCCACGCGGAGACCGTCCCGGGTGGCGGTGGTAGAGTGTGGCCATCGAGCCGATTTCTACGGCTCGGCTTGAGCCCTCCTTTCCCCTAACGACCATGAGTTCTCCCACCCGCTATCGATTCTCCTTTGGCCCTTGGAACATCAGCGAAGGCGCCGACCCCTTTGGGCCGCCGGTTCGCGACGCCTTCCCCCACGAGGAGAAGTTTGCGCTCTACAAGCCGATGGGCTTCGACGGCGTCCAGTTCCACGACGACGACGTGGTGCCCGGCCTGGAAACACTGTCGCCCGACCAGATCATGAAGCGCGCGGGCGAGGTGGCGACGATGTTGCGCAACCAGGGACTCGAAGCGGAATTCGTGGCGCCGCGACTGTGGTTCGAGCCCTCAACCATTGATGGTGGATATACCGCGAATGCGGCGGCCGACCGCGAGTCGGCGTGGGATCGCACCAAACGTTCGGTCGACATCGCCCGCGCCGTCGGCGCCAAGGCGGTGGTGCTGTGGCTGGCGCGGGAAGGCACCTACATTCGCGAGGCCAAGAACGCCCGCCTGGCCTACACCCGCATCCTGGAGCTGATCGACAAGGTGTTGGACTATGATCCCGAAATTGAAGTGTGGATCGAGCCGAAGCCCAACGAGCCGGTCGACATCGCCTACGTGCCCACCACGGGCCACGCCATCGCGCTCGCTTACGCCTCCCGCGATCCCAAGCGCGTGAAGGTGGTGATCGAGAGCGCCCACGCCCTCCTGGCCGGCCTCGATCCGAGCGATGAAATGGCCTTCGCCCTCGCCCACGGCAAGTTGGGCAGCATCCACCTCAACGACCAGAACGGCCTTAAGTTTGACCAGGACAAGAATTTCGGCTCCGTCAACCTGCGCGCCGCCTTCAACCAGGTGCTGGTGCTCGAGGAGGGTGGATACGGGCGCGCCGGCGAGTTCGTCGGGCTCGATGTGAAGGCCATGCGCACCCAGCGGGGGCTGCCGGTGCTCGACCACCTCAAGAACTCCCGGGAGGTCTTCGAGTTGATGCTCGAAAAGGTGCGCTCCTACGACCTTGCCCAGGTCGAGGCCTTCCGCAATAAACGCGACTACGAGGGTCTGGAGCGCTTCACCCTGCGCCATCTCTTGGGCTGCGGCTGACGCAGCCCGTGTTCGCGCCAGCAGCCTGTCGGACTTGCCATGAAAATCTTACTGTCGAACGGAAATTTTTGGGCGGTCGCGTCTACCTTCTCTGACAGGCTGCTAAAGCAGCGCTGTGCGCTGCAAAAACCCGGCCGATTCCTCGTTTTTTCGCCGCAGCGCGGCGAATTAAGGAGTTTGTCGGAGAGGCTTGCTCGCTTGGCGGAACGATTCTCGGGCTTCTTTTCAGCTTTCGGTCCCAAGCCCGACAAACTCCTAGGCAGGCAAACTCCGCGGCATAGGACCCCTTACGAATGAACGACCCAAAAAACACTTATGATGCGATCGTCGTCGGCTCCGGAATCAGCGGAGGCTGGGCCGCGAAGGAGCTGACGGAAAAAGGACTCAAGGTGCTTCTGCTCGAGCGCGGCCGCAATGTGGAGCACATCAAGGATTACAAAAACGCGCTGAAGCAGCCCTGGGAGTTGCCGTACCGCGGCAAGACCCCACCGGCGCTCAAGCAAAAATATGCCGTCCTCGATCGCGTCAATTTCCTTACTGAGGGCAATGCGGAATTCTGGGCCGACGAGCAGGACTGCCCCTACAAGGAGGAGAAGCCCTTCGATTGGTGCCGCGGCTACCAGGTCGGTGGACGCTCGCTCATCTGGGGCCGGCAGAGCTACCGCTGGAGCGATTTCGATTTCGAGGCCAACGCCAAGGAGGCCATCGCGGTTGACTGGCCGATCCGCTACCAGGACCTCGCGCCGTGGTATGACCATGTGGAAAGCTACGCGGGCATCAGCGGCTCCAAGGAGGGCCTCCCGCAGCTGCCCGACGGCCGGTTCCTCCCGCCGATGGAGCTCAATTGTGTCGAGAAGGACGTCGCCGCGCGCATCAAGTCACACTTCGCCGACCGGCGGCGCCTGATCATCGGCCGCGTGGCCAACCTCACCCAGCCGCACAACGACCGGGTCAATTGCCAGTTCCGCGACAAGTGCTGGCTGGGCTGCCCGTTCGGCGCCTATTTCAGCACGCAGTCATCGACTCTGCCGGCGGCGGTCCGGACCGGCAACCTCACCTTGCGGCCTTTCTCAATTGTCACTCAGGTGCTCTACGACAAAGACACCCGGAAAGCCACCGGCGTGGAGGTGCTCGATGCCGAGACGAACCAGACCCACGAGTTCAAGGCGAGGATCGTCTTCCTCTGCGCCTCCTCCTTCAACTCCACCTGGGTGCTGATGCGCTCGGCGACGGATATCTGGCCCGGCGGACTCGGTTCCAGCAGCGGCGAACTCGGGCACAACGTCATGGACCACCACTACCGCTCCGGCGCCCACGGTGGGGTCGAGGGCTTTGCCGACAAGGTCGTTTACGGCCGCCGTCCGAACGGCTTCTACATTCCGCGTTACCGGAATCTCTTCGGCGACCAGCGCGGCTACCTCCGCGGCTTCGGCTACCAGGGCGCGGCCAGCCGCCTAGGCTGGGAGCGCGACGTCGCCGAGCTCGGCGTCGGGGCCGCCCTGAAGGAGGCCCTGACCGAGCCCGGCCCGTGGTCGATCGGCATGACCGGCTTTGGCGAGATTCTGCCCAATCACGACAACCGGATCTCCCTTGATCGGACCCTCAAGGACAAATGGGGCCTGCCTGTGCTCTCCATGCACTGCGAAATGGGAAGCAACGAAATGAAGATGCGTCAGGACATGATGGACGACGCCGCTGAGATGCTGGAGGCCGCCGGGATAAAGCATGTCCGGAAGATGGACAGCGGCTATGTTTTTGGCCGCGGCATCCACGAAATGGGCACGGCCCGCATGGGGCGCGATCCCGGCACCTCCGTCCTCAACGGCCACAACCAGGTCTGGGACGCGCGGAACGTCTTCGTCACGGACGGTTCCTGCATGACCTCCTCGGCCTGCGTGAACCCCTCGCTCACTTACATGGCGCTCACGGCCCGCGCGGCCGACCACGCCGTCAGCGAGCTGAAAAAAGGAAATCTATGAGCCCCTCGCTCCTGAATCGTCGCGAAGCCCTCTCCCGCATCGCGCTGCTCGTCGTCGGCGCGGTCTTCGGCGGCGAGGCGTTTCTGCGGGGCAGCCCGCTCGAGGGCAAGCAGAGCGCCCCCGGCTTCTCCCCCGGGGAACTCGCCCTGCTGGACGAGATCGGCGACACGATCATACCGGCCACCGACACGCCCGGTGCCAAGGCCGTCGGGATCGCCGCCTTCATGGCGATGATGGTGCAGGATTGCTACGACGACCGCCACCACGCCGTCTTCAAGGCCGGTCTCGGCCAGATTGAGGCCGCCAGCCAGGCGCGATTCGGGAGATCCTTCACCGCCAGCACCCCCGCCCAGCGGACCGAATTGCTCAACGTGCTCGACCGAGAGCAGCGGCGGCACCACGCTACCAAAGCCGCTGGAGCCCCGGCGCACTATTTCCGCATGCTGAAACAACTGACCCTGCTCGGCTATTTCACTTCCGAGATCGGCGCCACCCAGGCCGTGCGCTACCTGGAAGTGCCCGGCTCTTACGACGGCAGTGCGCCCTACAAGAAGGGCGACCGCGCCTGGTTCACCGCCCCGAGCCGCTCACTCTGAGCCGCCACGACTGCGTCCGGCCCGCCTGTTTCCAACCATGAAAACCACCCCGCCCTCCCTCGCCGGCCAGCTCAGGCTGGTTGTCGCGCTCGCCGTGCTCAGTTTAACCTGCGCCGCGGGCCAAGCCGCCTCCGCCCCGAGTGATTTCAAGCAGTGTCTCGGCCTCCAACTGTGGAGCCTGCGCGCCCAGGCCAAGCTTAACCCGCTGGCCGCCCTCGACCTCGTCCGCAACTACGATCTGGGCGACGTCGAGATCGTGGGCACCGGGGGCCTCAAGCCGGCGGCCTACGCCGACGCCTTGCGCCAGCGCGGGCTCAGGGGCGTCAGCGCCTTCATGGGCTACGAGCGGCTCAAGAAGGACATCGCCGGCGCCATCGCGGAGGCGAAGACCCTGGGCGTCCAATACCTGATTGTGCCCACGCTGGCGCATCAGGACGGCGTCTTCGATGCCGAGGCCGTGGCGGCGGATTTCAACGCTTGGGGCGAGGCGTGTCAGGCGGCCGGCCTGCGCTTCGGTTATCATCCTCACGGCTTCGAGTTCCGCCCGATGGCGGACGGGCGCACCCGCTTCGACGTGCTCATGGCGCTCACCCAGCCGGAGAAAGTCTGCTTTGAGATGGACGTGTTCTGGGTAACGCACGCCGGGATCGATCCCGTGGCCCTGCTGCGCAAGTACGCCGGCCGCTGGCTGCTCATGCATGTGAAGGATCTGCGCAAGGGCGTGGTGACCGGCTCGCATACCGGCCGGGCGCCGGCGACCGATCACGTCCCGGTGGGGCAGGGGCAGGTGGACTGGCCCGCCGTCCTCGGCGCCGCGCAGGAAGTGGGCGTCCGCCACTACTTCATCGAAGACGAGACCACCGCGCCGCTCGAGAGCATCGCGGCCACCCTTGACTATCTCCGCAGCCTCAAGCTCTGAGCGCTCCCCCACCATGCCCCGCTCCCTCACTCTCTTCACCGGCCAATGGGCCGACCTCCCCCTCGAAAAACTCGCCCCGCTGGCGAAGAAGATGGGCTACGACGGCCTCGAGCTTGCCTGCTGGGGCGACCACTTCGAGGTCGACGCCGCGGACGACCGTTATATCCGCGAAAAATGGCAGTTGCTCGCCGATCACGGGCTAACGTGCTTTGCGCTTTCCAACCATCTGGTCGGGCAGGCCGTGTGCGACCTGATCGACGAACGCCACAGGGCGATCCTCCCGCCGTCGGTCTGGGGCGACGGTGAACCGGAGGGCGTGCGCCAGCGTGCCGCCGCGCAGATGATCAAAACGGGCGCGGCGGCGCGGCGGTTCTTTGATGCGCGGCCCGGCGCTGACCACGGGGGTGCGGCCACGGTCAACGGCTTCACGGGCTCCTCGATCTGGCACTCCATCTATGCTTTTCCACCGACCTCGCGGGCTTATTGGGACAAGGGTTTCCAAGACTTCGGCACGCGTTTCCTCCCGATCCTCCAGGCGTTCGACGCGGTGAACGTGAATTTCGCCCTCGAGGTCCATCCGACCGAGATCGCCTTCGACATCGCCAGCGCCCAGCAGGCGGTCGCGGCGGTCGGCGGGCACCGTCGGTTCGGCTTCAATTACGACCCGTCCCACCTCGGCTATCAAGGCGTGGACTATGTGAAGTTCATCCGGACCTTCGCCGACCGCATCTATCACGTGCATATGAAGGATGCCTGGTGGGGACACGGCGACGGCACCGTCGGCGTGTTCGGCGGGCACGTCGCTTTCGGCGACGCGCGTCGGTTCTGGGACTTCCGCTCGGTCGGCCGCGGCGACATCAACTTCGAGGAAATCATCGTCGCCCTCAACGACGTGAACTACCAGGGCCCGCTCTCCGTCGAGTGGGAGGACATCCGCATGGACCGCGAGCACGGCGCCGCCGAGTCCTGCGCCTTTCTCCGCAAGCTCGATTTCGCACGCAGCCAGATCGCCTTCGACGCCGCCTTCGACAAGGAGAATCAGTGAACGGAAGTAGCGAGTAGCGAGTAGTGAGTAGCGAGCATCACGCTGCGCCGCTCCTGCCCAAACCTTGTTGTTCCGGCCTACCCGCTACTCACTACTCTCTACTTCATTTTTAAACATGAAACTTAATCGCAAACTTCGTTACGGCATGATCGGCGGCGGACGCGGCGCCTTCATCGGCGGCGTCCACCGAATCGCCTCCATCATGGACGGCCAGGCGGTCCTCACCGCGGGCGCGTTCTCCAGTGACGCCGCCCGCTCCAAAGCATCGGGTGAGGATCTCTGCCTCGCCCCGGCCCGGGTTTACGGCAGCTACCAGGAGATGGCCAAGGCGGAGGCGGCCAAGCCCGCCGGCGAGCGCCTCGACTTCATCGTCATTGTCACGCCCAACCACCAGCACTTCGCCCCGGCGAAGCTGTTCCTGGAATCCGGCTTCAACGTCATTTGCGACAAGCCCGTGACGTTCAACCTTGCCGAGGCGAAGAAGCTCCGCGCCATCGTGCAGAAGACGGGAAAAATCTTCGTCCTCACCCACAACTACACCGGCAACGCGATGGTGAAGCAGGCGCGCGACCTCGTGCGCCGCGGCCACCTCGGCGATATCCGCAAGATCGTGGCCGAGTATTCGCAGGGCTGGCTCTCGACCGCGCTGGAGGAGACCGACCAGAAACAGGCCGTCTGGCGCACCGACCCGAAACGTTCCGGCGCCGCCGGTTGCATGGGCGACATTGGCACGCACGCGGAGAACCTCGCCCGCTACATCACCGGCCTGCCCATCGAGTCCCTCTGCGCCGATCTCACGACCTTCGTGAAGGGTCGCGCCCTCGACGACGACGGCAACATCCTCGTGCGTTACAAGGGTGGCGCGAAGGGTATCATCCATGCATCGCAGATCAGCGTGGGTGACGAAAACAACCTCAACATCCGCGTCTGCGGCACGAAGGCCGCCATCGAGTGGCACCAGGAGCATCCCAACGAACTCATCGTGAAATACCCCGACAAGCCCCGCGAGATCTGGCGCCGCGGCAACGGTTACGTCGGCCAGGCGGCGGCCAGCTTCACCCGCATCCCCGCCGGCCACCCCGAGGGTTACCTCGAGGCCTTCGCCAACATCTACAAGGAAGCCTTCCGCGCCATCCGCGCCGAAGTCGCCGGCGAGCCGATTCCGATGAACCTCGATTTTCCCACGATCAACGACGGCGTCGAAGGCATGGCGTTTGTCGAGACCGTGGTGAAGAGCGCCAAGGCCGGCGCGCGCTGGACCAAGTTTCCCCAAGAATGACTACGCCTTTCTCCCTGTCAGGAAAAAGAGCCTTGGTAACGGGTGCCGGCTCAGGCATCGGTCGGGCGATCGCTGAGTTGTTTGCCCGGCAGGACGCCCAAGTATGGATTGTCGACCGCGAGGAGGCCGCCGGACGCGCGGTGGTTGACGCGATCAAGGCCGCCGGGGGGTGGGCTGACTTCGCTGGCCTGGATGTCAGTGACGCTGCGGCTGCTGCGACCCTCTCCGGACGCCTGCCGCCAGTGGACATTCTCGTCAACAACGCCGGAGTCGGCCATGTCGGCAACCTGCTTGGCACCACGGCGGCCGATCTCGACCGGCTGCACGCCGTCAATGTTCGCGGGCCGTTCAACCTCTGCAAGGCCTTCGTGCCCGCCATGCTCGAACGCAAGCAGGGCTGTGTGATTAACATCGCTTCCATCGGCGGGGTCGTGGCCGTGCGCGATCGCCTGGCCTACACGATCACCAAGCACGCCGTGGTCGGCCTGACCAAGGCCCTCGCTCTTGACCACTCGCACACGGGAGTCCGGTTCAGCACCATCTGCCCCGGGCGCGTCGAGACCCCCTTCGTGAAAGCGATGCTGGCCCAATACCCCGACCCCGAGAAAGCCTACCACGAAATGGCCTCGACCCAGCTCAACGGCCGGATGGTCAGACCCGAGGAGGTCGCGGCAGCCGCGCTATACCTCGCGGCCGATGAATCGGCGATGGTTACCGGCAGCAACCTGCTGATCGACGGGGGTTGGTCCGCCGGCAAATGAACCGGCCCAAACCGCTTTCACCACTAATCCACACTAACAACTAACAACTAACAACTCACTAATCACTGGATTTTTTGACCACGGATTTTACGGATGAACACGGATAAATTTTCAGTAAAGATCCCCGGAGCAAGCTCCGGGGCATTTCAGCAAGCCCGACTTTGGCCTGCTTTGTGGGAGCGAGCTTGCTCGCGACTGCTTCGTGTCGCGTGCAAGCACGCTCCCACAGATTCAATCCAAGCCGGAGCAAGCTCCGGGGTATGGGACCCAAAGGGAATCACCACCACCTGTCATCCTGAACGCAGTGAAGGATCCATCGGCACGCTCGCCAGCGTCTATCGCTCTGGATCCTTCGCTCCGCTCAGGATGACGGATCGGGGCTTGGTTCGGTCCCATCCGTGTCCATCTGTGAAGGTATGTGGTCAAACAAACTCCGATTTCATTAGTGTCTTCTTAGTGTGCATTAGTGGTTAAATCCTCCTCATGAAAATAATCCGCTACCTCGACTCCTCCGGCTGCACCCATTACGGCAGCGAACAACCCGACAGTTCCGTGCTCCGTATCATCGGTGATGTATTCGCCGTCTACAGCGTCACGACTGAAAGAGCGGATGTGGCCAAACTGCTCGCCCCCATTGTGCCGACCCAGATCCTCTGTATCGGCCTCAATTATCGCCAGCACGCGGTCGAGACCAACACGAAGATCCCCGATCGCCCCATCCTGTTCGTCAAGGGCGTCAACACGCTCCAGCATCCGGGAGATCCGATCCTGATCCCGCAGCATTTGCGCAGCGACGAAGTGGACTACGAGTGCGAACTGGCCGTCGTCATCGGCTGGCCCTGCAAGAACGTGCCCCGCGCCCGGGCCTTGGAATACGTTCTGGGCTACACTTGTGCCAACGACGTTTCGGCTCGCGACCATCAGATCAAACTGGGGGGCGGGCAGTGGTGCCGGGGCAAATTCTTTGACACCTTCGCCCCGCTCGGCCCCCGGCTGGTAACAGCCGATGAGATTCCCAATCCAAACGCGCTGGCCATCTCGACCACGCTCAATGGTGAACGGGTCCAAAGCTCGAACACCTCGGACATGATCTTTGATGTGCCCGCGATCATTGAATATCTGAGCGGCAGCACGACCCTCGTGCCAGGCACCGTGATCCTGACCGGCACGCCCCAAGGCGTCTGCATGGCTGCGAAGCCGCAACCCCGCTGGCTGCGCCCGGGCGACTTCGTGAGCGTTGAGATCGAAAAGATCGGCCGGCTCACCAACTCCGTTGAACTTGAGAGACTTGAAACGTCGGCAGGCCCTAATCTTAAACCATAATTAACCCATGATCAGGAGAGAGACTATGACTTTTAAAATCCTTGGACTCGGACTGGCGGGCTTCCTCGCCCTGGGCGGACCCGAAAAAGCCCATGCCTCTGTGGTGGAAATCCGCCAGCAGGGATTAGATTTTCAATTCTTCCGGGACGGACAACCTTTCACCCCCAAGGGAGCTGGCGTTGCCGGCGTCGGCAGCAGCGAGCGCTTCGACGCGCTGGTAGCCGCAGGCGCGAACGCGGTCCGCATTTACGGCGGTGGCCAGGACATCCTGGACCGCGCCCACGCAGCCGGCCTCGGCGTGCTGCTGGGAATTTCCGGGGATAATCTGGATTTGGCGCGCCAGTCGGTTGAGACCCATAAGGATCATCCGGCGTTGCTGATGTGGGCTCTCGGCAACGAGATGGAGCGTCGTACCTCCGATGTATCCGCCCTATGGAGCAACATGGAAACCATTGCAGCCATGATCAAGCAGGTGGATGGCAAGCATCCTTGCATGACCGTGGTGGCGGAAGGCGGCGTCAGCATGCTGGCGGACATGAAGCGCCTGGCCCCCTCCCTGGACGCCGTGGGCATCAACTCCTATGGCCCCGCCGGTTCCCTGGGCACCCGGGTGCTCGCGGCGGGCCGGGGCACGCCC
>Ga0209515_10009721_pt1 | contig 10891 bp, 8 predicted proteins | sample Subgroupgradi54m_FD_187454 | JGI IMG/M metagenome (GOLD analysis project Ga0209515, IMG submission 187454) | Subsurface groundwater microbial communities from S. Glens Falls, New York, USA - GMW60B uncontaminated upgradient, 5.4 m (SPAdes)... ...
GTCGTGACCTCCTCAACGATCGGCGATACGTATGCCAATGGTTCGAACAAGACGATCGTCCTCGAGGTGGCGGGTGTCACATCATCGCTCAGCGGTATCCAAGTCTGTTCCAACTCGTCCAATCCTCGAAGTTTCGTCAGCCAGATCCGTGTCGCCGAAGCGCAGGGGGACGGAAGCTATCTCGTCCGGCTCGACGAACGCATCGATCCTACAGACATGAGCCCGGTCTGTCTGACGATCAACAGACGGTTCGACACCCACGCTCAGCCGCTGAGCGTGTCGCTACGGCTGACGTTCGGCGATGTGAGCGACCAGATCGCGATCCTGGGCGTGGCGTTGCTGAGAGCGGGGAACGATGCGCCTCGATAGTACAGGCGCGCTGACAATGGGGGACAGTTACCGCTATGTCTGGCCTTACGTCCGCGACGTGTTGGATCGGATTCGACGGCGCGAACCGACACCGGTCTCGCTGCGCGCCAATGATCGCGAACTGCTGGGCGGCCAAGTCTCCTTTACGCTGGAGTTATATCTGGCGTCGCATCCGGAGCTGGCGCGCCAGGCCCGAGCCGCAAGGACTCCGGACGCCGCGACACGGGCCGCGCGCAAACGCGCGAAGTAGCGGTCGAAGTTGGTCCGGACTGTTGACCCCAGCGACGTCTTCATCCTCGAAGGCGTCGTGGCGCGCGACCGGCGCATCCGGGACGCGCTCGATCTGAGCCTGGGCATCAGCGACGTCGATGAGAAGGCGTTGCTGTTCAAGCAGGCGGACAGCTTCTATCAAGACACGGTCCAGGAGTGGCTGGACGAGTTCGCCACGACGCAGCGCGCGGGCGCGCTCGCCGAGCGCATCGCCGACGACGTGCGGGGCCGCCCGGACGGCGCGCCAACCGAGCTGCTCTGGCAGCCCGATGCGCAGCGGCTTTGGGTTCGCAAGGATCTGCTCACGCAACCGGGCCCATCTTCAGGAAGCATCGTCAATCGATGAAGACGATGGGCGCTAACAGAATGCTGAAAAACCCTCATTGGCTATAGGCTGAAGGCGCCGAGGCAGCCGATCCTTGCTGCCGAGGTGTCTTGAGCGCGGAAAGCGCTCAAGGCTGTAGGCTCAAGGGCTGGAATCAGAAGATCGGGACTGAAGAGAGTGATAGATCATTCCAAAGGGAGATGCCAAAATAGTGGTTTCCTCACGAAGCTGCCAAGAGTAGGAGCAGTAGATCGATTTGATAAACCAGTTAGACATGGGGTCCATGAGGCTCAATGACAGCACATCGAGATATCTTTGATAAGGAACGTCTTCCTGCCGAAGTAGATGCCTTCTTGCGATCCACCAATCCTTGGTGGGAAAATAAACCAGGTCCCAGGCTTCCTTCGTATCGTCGGTGGGCGTTCAACACGACGCTTAAGAAACTCCAAACAGGGCTTGCGCCAGTCACGGTCTTGCGAGGACCCAGACAGGTTGGCAAGACGACGCTCCAGTTGCAACTCATCGAACATCTTTTGACGCAGAATATCACAACACCCACTCACATCCTTCGAGTTCAATTTGATGAAATCCCCTCGCTCGCCAGGCTCAAGGAACCCGTCCTCTCGATTTGCCGTTGGTTTGAGAATCGAATTCTCGGAAGGTCGTTCAATGAGGCAAGTCGACAAGATTCTCCCGCATATCTTTTTCTCGATGAGGTCCAGAACCTTCATGATTGGGCTCCACAGCTCAAGGCGTTGGTGGACCACCACACCATTAAAGTGCTGGTGACGGGAAGCTCTGCACTCCGAATTGAAGCAGGTCGAGATAGTCTTGCCGGACGAATTACTCAGGTGGAGTTAGGAACGTTACTCCTGCGGGAAATCGCGGGACTGCGCTTTAAGCAACAACTTCAGCCGCATCTTCCTGACAATGGCTTGGAGCCTCTTATCCATCGGGATTTTTGGGAGAATCTTCAGGCGTTTGGGTTAAGCCAGCGATCCTTGAGAGACCGTGCATTTCAAGCGTTCTCGGATCGCGGCGGATATCCTATGGCTCAAGCACGATCAGACATCCCATGGGCGGAAGTGGCGGACCAACTCAACGAGACAGTCATCCAAAGAGCGATCCAACATGATCTCCGAATGGGACAACGTGGATTGCGGCGTGACGCTCAACTCCTGGAAGAGGTCTATCGGCTCGCTTGCCGTTATGCGGGCCAGAGTCCCGGTCAAGCCGTGTTGATCCATGAAATCCGCCAGGCTCTTAGCGGCAATATTGGATGGCAACGAATCTTGGCATATCTTCGATTTCTTGATGGGGCGATGCTGCTGAGGCTGATTCACCCTCTCGAACTTCGACTCAAGAAAAAAAAGGGAAACTACAAGTTGTGCATTTGTGATCACGGTCTACGAGCCAGTTGGCTGCAAGAGGTTGTGCCTCTTGATGCTGAAGGCTTACGAAAGTCTCCCCACCTCCAGGACATCGCTGGACATCTTGCCGAAAGTGTTGTCGGCTATTTTCTCAGCGGCTTACCTCATCTCGACGTGGCCTATTTTCCTGAACGCGGGGCAGAGCCTGAGGTCGATTTTGTGTTGACGGTCGGTGAATATCGTATCCCCCTTGAAGTGAAGTATCGACAACACGTCGACGCCCACAAAGATACGCTTGGACTAAGAGCGTTTCTCGAGAAGACGGTTTACAACGCCCCATTCGGCATCCTTGTCACGCTGCATGACTATGTTGACGTGCCGGATCCTCGGATCGTCGCCTTGTCACTCCCATCTCTGCTTCTCCTGAGGTAGCCGTTCGTTGGCTTGCAACGCAGAGTTTTCCTCGGTTTTGCGTAGTTTTAGCCAACGGCACTCACAACTTGTCAGGCACAGCGGGGCTTGTTAAGATGCGATTGGACTCATGACGGACACCGCCTCTTGCGCGCCAGCCCCGACCAGGATTCTGAGGATTGTGACCCGGCTTAACATTGGCGGCCCTGCCATCCACGTCTCGCTGTTGTCCACACGCCTTGACCCGCAACGCTTCGACACGTGCCTGGTGGTGGGGCAACCGGACGCGACGGAGGGAGATCTGAGCAGCACAATTCCCGCCGCGGTCCGCATGATCCGGCTTCGCACCCTGCAGCGGTCGCTGCGCCCGCTCAACGATCTGCGAACCCTCTGGCGTTTGCTGCGCATCACGTGGCAGCAGCGGCCGCACCTGATCCACACGCACATGGCCAAGGCCGGAACGCTCGGCCGCCTCGCGGGCCTCCTCTATAATCGGATCGGCCCGGGCCGCCGCGAGCGCGCGGTGCTCCTCCACACCTTTCACGGCCACGTCCTCGACGGCTACTTTTCCGGGCCGTCGGAGCGGCTGTTCACCGCCATCGAGCGGGCCCTGGCGCGACACACCGACCACCTCATCGCCGTGTCCGACACGGTCAAACAGGATCTGCTCGCGCTCGGCATCGGCCGTCCCGAGCAATGGCACGTGATTCCGGTCGGCCTCAATGTCGCGTCGCTCGGGCAGCTGCCGATGCCCAACGGCGCGCCGACGGTGCGCTTCGGCCTCATCGGCCGGTTGGTCCCGATCAAGAATCCGAGCCTCTTCCTCGACGGCCTACGCCGCACGACGCAGGCCGGGTCGCCTCCGGTGCAGGGAATCGTCGTCGGCGACGGCCCGCTGCGCGCGACGCTTGAACGCGAGACCGCGGCGCTGGGCCTCGACTCGCTCGTCCGCTTCACCGGATGGCAGCGCGATCTCTCTCAGGTCTACGCCAACCTCGAGGTCGCGTGCCTGACGTCCTGGAACGAAGGCACGCCGATCGCCATGATCGAAGCGATGGCCGCGGGCCGCGCGGTGGTGGCGACCAACGCCGGCGGCGTCCGTGATCTCCTCCTCGATCCCGGCCAGACGGCCGATCCGGCGCCCGGCACGTTTCAACAGACCGAGCGCGGCCTCTTGGTCCGGCCTGGCGACGCCGAAGGGCTCGCCAGCGCGATGACCGCGCTTGCGACCGACGTCGGCCTGCGCCGGCGCCTCGGCCAGGCGGCCAGGGAACACGTCCTCCAACGTTTCACCGAAGAGCGGCTCCTTCGGGACATCACAGCGCTCTATGAGCGGCTGCGAACAACGGAGCGCCTCGCATGCACGCATTGATCACCGGTGGCGCAGGGTTCATCGGCTCGCACTTGGTCGAAACGCTCATGGCGGCGCGGCACAAAGTCACGGTGCTCGATGATCTTTCGACCGGCCGCTACGAGAACGTCGCGCACCTCGACGGCCAAGACGGCTTTCAGATGGTCGTCGGCACCATCCTCAACGAGCAGCTGGTCGACAAGTTGGTTGAGCGCTGCGACGTCGTCTTCCACCTCGCGGCGGCGGTGGGCGTGGAGCTCATCATCACCAAGCCGCTGGAGTCGCTGCTGACCAACATCCGCGGCAGCGAAATCGTGCTGGAAATGGCGCACCGCTATCGCAAGAAGGTGTTGATCGCCTCGACCTCGGAAATCTACGGCAAGAACACCAACGGCCCCTTAAAGGAAGGCGACGACCGGATCCTCGGCTCGCCGCTGAAGAGCCGCTGGAGCTACTCAACGTCGAAGGCGGTCGATGAGATCCTCGCCTACGTGTATTGGAAGGAAAAGAACGTCCCAACCGTGATCGTGCGGCTGTTCAACACCGTCGGCCCGCGGCAGAGCGGGGCGTATGGCATGGTGATTCCGCGGTTCGTGCAGCGCGCGCTTAAAGGCGAGCCGCTGTTGGTGCACGGCACGGGCCGGCAGTCGCGCTGCTTCCTCCACGTGAAGGACACGGTCAGCGCGCTGGCCGAGCTGATGGATCATCCCCGCGCGGTCGGCGATGTCTTCAACATCGGCAGCCAGGAAGAGGTCACCATTGACGACCTGGCCAAGCGCGTCATCCAGATCACAGGCAGCCCCTCGGCGATCCAGCGCATCCGGTATGAAGAGGCCTACGAAGAAGGCTTCGAAGACATGGCGCGCCGCGTGCCGGACATCAGCAAGGTCAACGGCCTGATCGGATTCCGGCCGACCATGACGCTCGACCAGATCATCCACAGCGTGGTGGAGAGCATGCGGCCGAGCCTGGCCGTCACCTCGCAAGCGCTGGAGGCCGCCGCCCGCGGATGAATGCCGCCGGCGGTTTGATCCCGGCCGCGTTGCGGCCGTTGGCTCCGTTGCTAGCTGGTGTGACCGCGCTGGTGCTGTCGTTCGTCCTGACGCCCATCGTGCGCGAACTCGCGGTGCGCCTGGGCCTGATCACCAAGCCCGTCCACGACCGCTGGGGACGTCGCGTCATCGCGCGCCTGGGCGGGGCGGCGATGTTCTTCGCGTTCGTCATCGCGACGCTGGTGTGGGTGCCCACGCAGCCTGCGGTCGTCGCCATCCTCGTGGGCGCCGCGCTGGTCTTCACGCTCGGCTTGTGCGACGACCTGCGTCGCATGCCGCCCTACACGAAGCTCGTCTTCCAGCTCCTCATCGGGTGTCTCGTCGTCATCTTCGGCATTCGCTTGGATATCGGCGGCGGGTGGCTGTCGATTCCGCTGTCGGTCCTCTGGTTCGTCCTGGTCATGAACGCCTTCAATCTGCTGGACAACATGGACGGCCTGGCCGCGGGCGTCGGCGCGATCGCGGCGGGTGTGTGCGCGGTGCACGCGTGGCGCGCATCCGCGCCGGTCGCCATGTCGCTGGCGCTCGCGCTGTGCGGCGTGTGCCTCGGATTCTTGCGGTTTAACTTTCCGCCCGCGAAGATTTACATGGGCGATTCGGGCAGCCACTTCCTCGGACTGGCCCTGGCCGCGCTGACGTCGATGGGCAGCTGGCACCAGCCCACGAACCTGCTGAGCATCCTCGCGCTGCCGGCGCTGGTGCTGGCGGTGCCGATCTTCGATACCTGTTTCGTGACGATCCAGCGGCTGGCCAACCGACGGCATCCGTTTGTCGGCGGCACCGACCACGTGTCGCACCGGCTGGCGATCCTCGGCTTGAGCGAACGACAGACCGTGCTGGTGCTCTACGCGCTGAGCCTCGGCCTGGGATCGCTCGGGCTGGTGTCGGCCAGGATCCATCTGCTGCCGGCGCTGGCGACGTGGTTCGTCGTCCTCACGGCCCTGGTGCTGTTCGGCCGCTATCTGGCGCAGGTCAACGTGTATCGCCTGGGCGAGCCGCCCGCGGCCGGCGACCACGTGGTGGCGCAACCGATGCCGATCACGCCGCTGGGCACGATGCTGATGCACAAGCGCCGGCTGATCGAGATCCTCCTCGACTTCTGCATGGTCAGCAGCGCCTACGTGTTCGCGCACCTGCTGCGCTTCGAGGGCAACCTGACGCCGCACTTGCAGCGCCTCGTGATCCAGTCGCTGCCGATGATCATCGCGCTGAAGCTGGCGTGCTTCGCGGGCTGCGGCTTGTATCGCCGCGTGTGGCGCTATCCCGATCTCTCGGACATGATCAGCATTTTCAAAGCGGTCAGCCTGGGCTCGGTGCTCTCGTCGCTGGCGCTGCTGTACGCGTGGCGCTTTGATGGCTACTCGCGCGCCGTGCTCGTCATCGACTGGATGATCCTGTTTCTGGCCGTCGCCGGTTCGCGCGTCGCCGAGCGGCTGTTCAACGAATGGGTCGGCGCGGTGGTGGAGCAGGGAGAGCCGGTCGTAATTTTCGGCGCGGGCGAGACTGGTGAGCGCGTGCTGAAGTATTTGAAGTACGGGGGAAAGTCAACCCAGCGCGTGATCGGCTTCCTCGACGATGACGTGCGCAAAGCGGGCAGCCAGATCCACGGCTTTCGTGTCCTGGGCTCTCGCCTGCTGCTGCCTAAGCTCACCGAGGGCGAGCAGGTCCGCGAGGTGCTGATCGCCATCACCGACCCACCCGGCGAGCTGCTCCAATATGTGCGCGCCTGTTGCCAGCCGCGGGGGATCGCCTGGCGCGTCGTGACCGCCAGGGTCACCGGAACGCTCGTCTAACAGGATGCTGAAAAACCCTCATTGGCTAGAGGCTGAAGGCTGCAGGCTGAAGGGGGCAAACCGTGTGTCGTCGAGCACGTCGTTTCCCCTTCAGCCTTCAGCCTTGAGCCTTCAGCCAAGGATGAGTTTTTCCGCAGCCTGCTAACGCATGGCCATCTCCCCATCTGCTTCCGCCGCCGCGTCGGTCCTGGCCGCTCCAGTGTCATCCCGGTCGCAGACGAGCGCTGTGCCGTCGAGCGGGCTGAGCCGTCTGGCGATCGCCTCGTCCTGGCTGCAGGAATTCAGCCTTTATCTGATGTTTCTGCTGCTGCCGTTTTCCAAGGCCGTGATCGAAATCAGCTCGACATTGCTCGTGATCGGCTGGGTGGTTGACCGCCTCAACCCGCTGACGCGCCGAGGGACCGTCTGGCTGCTGCCGTCGCTGCGATCCGTCGCCCTGTGGCTGACGGCCTTCTTCCTGGCGTGCGCCGCATCGATCGTCGTCAGCTCCCAACCGCATCTTGGCCTCACCGCGCTGTTCTTTAAGTGGGGGCAGTACCTGATGCTGATGGTGATCGGCGCGGACTTGTCCTCTAAGCCGCGCGTCATGTCGCGGCTGTTGGGGGTCATGGCGGTCTCCTCCGGGTTTGTCGTCTTTGAATGCTTGTGGCAGGAACGCTATCACACCGGCTTCTTCATGGGCCGTCGACTGGACTTCTTCAGCCGGATGACCGGCCCATACGAAAACCCGATCGATTTGGGGACCTATTTAATGGTCTCGGTGCCGATACTCTTTACCTGGTTGGTGACAAGACGCTGGTGGCTTCAGGCGCCGTTGTGGATCCTCCTCGTGGCCTTACTCGGATGCCTGGGCCGCACCGAATCGTTTGGACCGATCCTTGGCCTGGGCCTGGCGCTGTCGCTGGTCGTCGTGCTGAGCCGCCGGCGCAGCATCCGCGTGTTGGGGACCGTCGCGCTGGTCACCGGCGTCGTGGCGTGGAGCCTGTTTCGCGGATCGGCCGGGGTGCGCGACGCGCTCTCGCCGGCCGAGTTCGGCAAGAAAGATCGGCTGAACATGTGGCAGGCCGCGCTGGGCATGATCCGCGACCGGCCCATTCTCGGCCACGGGCTCAACACGTTCATGGCCAACTATCTGCACTACTGGGTTGGTGGGGAACGCCAGCCGCGCTACGCCCACAACTGTTATCTGCAGATGGCGGCCGAAACCGGCATCGTGGGCCTCGTCGCGTTCGCCGGACTCTTGATCCAAATGTTCCTGGCCATGGCCCGGAGCGCGTGGCGCCACCCGCATGAAGCGCGCCGCCTGTGGCTCGTCGGCTGTTTCGCAGGCCTGATCGCCTTCGCCGCGCAGTCCGCCATCGACACGAACTTCTACTCCCTCCGCCAGGCCGCGCTGTTTTGGTCCGTCGCCGGCTTGGCCCTCGGCCTCTCATCCCTCGGCGCCGAGGTCCAGGCGCCGAGGCAGCCGATCCCTGCTGCCGAGGTGTCTTGAGCGCGGCAAGCGCGCAAGGCGCCGAGATGCTCTGTCGAAATCCTTGTGACTGTGGAATGTGAAATGCGTAATGTCTCTCGACGAGGTCACATTACGCATTCAACATTACGCAAACCTGAGGTTTTCGACGGAGCAGCGTCGAGCTCATGACATCGGATCCCGCCGCGCAACGCACGCCTCCCCAACGGCTGCTGTTCGTTCGCACCGACCGCCTGGGCGAAACGCTCCTCACGCTGCCGACGCTGCGCGCGCTGCGCGAGGCGTGGCCCGCGTGCCGACTCATCCTCTGCGTCCAGCCGGCCCTGGCCGAGCTGTTGCGTCCGCACCCGGACGCGCAGGAGCTGCACGCCGAGCCGGAACCGGACGCTGCCTGGTGGCAGCGGGCGTGGCGTCTTGGCCGTCGATGGCGCGCTTGGCAGGCGGATGCCGTCCTGATCGCCAATCCGAAGAAGGAATATCACGCCGCGGCGTGGCTCGCCGGAATCCCTCGACGGGTCGGCTACGATCGAAAGTGGGGCGGGCTCCTCACGGACCGGCTCGACGACCGCAAGGCGCTTGGCGACCGTCACGAAGTCCAGTATAATCTGGACCTATTGAGTGCGTTGGGCGTTGCGATCCCGCGCGTTCCGGAGGTCCGGCTGCTCGTCGATCCGGACGTGGACCAGGACATGGCGCGGCGCCTTGAGCGCCTTCCGCGCTCAAGACACCTCGGCAGCGAGGAGTGGCTGCCTCGGCGCCTCGCCGGCCTGACATCCGATCATCTCCTTGCGGTGCATCCCTGGGCGTCCACGCCCACCAAGTGCTGGCCGGCATCCCGGTTCCGGGCGCTGATGCGCCGCCTCCACACCGAGCGTCACGTCCGGCTGCTGCTCGTCGGAGGCCGGGAACATCAAGACGAGGCGAACGAACTCGCCCGCGACCTCTCCGGCGTCACCGACTGGACCGGACAGCTGAGTCTGCCGCAGCTCGCCGGGTGTTTGCGGCACGTGCGCGTGCTTGTGTCCAATGACAGCGGACCGATGCACGTGGCGGCGGCGGTCGGCACCCCGACCATCGCGCTCTTCGGCACCACCGACCCAGCCGCGGGTCCGCGTCGCTGGGGCCCGTGGGGGCAGGGCCATTCGGTCATCCATCGGCCGTCGATGGAGGCCATCTCCGTCGAAGACGTCTTTGAGGCGACTACAAGCCGCCTTGTCTCGTAAATCTATCGGGTCCGTGAATACGTGCTTGCGTGAATGCGTTTATGCGTAAAAAATTGACACTGTTTGCACAACTTCCCGCAGACTACTTCGCTGATTCTTTCATCTCGTCCATGACGCATTTGCCAAACGATCCAACTGCTCCCCGCACGCCTGTACGCATTCACGCATGTACGCATTCACGCATTCACGGAACCTGAGGATGTTTCTCCGATGAGCCCGCAACGAATCCTCATCGTCAACCCATTCGGCATCGGCGACGTGCTGTTCTCGACGCCGCTGATCCGCGCGGTCCATCGCGCATTTCCGGACGCCTCGCTGGCCTACCTGTGCAACCGCCGCACCGAGCAAATGCTCCGCTGGAACGCCAACATCAACGAGCTGTTCATTTACGAGAAGGACGAGCTGGTCACGCTGTGGAAGCGGCAGCGCCATTCGGGACTGCGCGCGCTGCTGGGCCTGCTGCGGACCATCCGCGCCAGGCGGTTTGACCTGGCGATCGACCTCTCGCTCGGCGAGCGCTACAGCTTCCTCCTCACGCTGCTCGGAATCCCACGCCGCATCGGCTTCGACTACCGGCACCGCGGCCGCTTCCTCACGCATCGCTTCGCGCTGGACGGCTACCACGATCAACACGTCGTCGACTATTACGAGCAGCTGCTAGCCATGATCGGCATCCGCCAGTGCGACCGGCAGCTGGAGCTGACGACGCATGACGACGACCAATGGGCGGTCGAAGTGATGCTCGAACAGCTCGGGGTGACCAAAGAGCAGCTGGTCATCGGCTTGGTCCCCGCCGGCGGCATCAGTTGGGGCATTCAAGCGCACTTCCGCCGCTGGTCCAAGGAGGGATTTCTCTCGGTGGGGCGCGCGCTCAGCCGGCGCCATGGCGCGCGCATCCTCATCTTCGGCGAATCGAAGGACCGCGACGTGTGCGCCGAGCTGGCGCGCGAGATCGGCGACGCCGCGATCGATCTCAGCGGCCGCACCGGCCTGGGCCAATTCGTGCGCTTCATCGCGCGCTGCGGCCTGGTGATCGCCAACGACGGGGGCCCGGTCCACATCGCGGCCAGCCAACAGGTGCGCACGGTGTCGATCTTCGGCCCGGTCGATCCGAACGTCTACGGCCCGTATCCGCCGTCGCCGCGCCACCGGATCGTCGTCCTCGAAGGCCTGGCGTGCCGTCCGTGCTACCATCGCTTCCGACTGCCGCCGTGCCCCTACGATCGCGCCTGCCTCAAGCTGTTGGAGCCTGATGC
>Ga0209515_10009722_pt1 | contig 10890 bp, 8 predicted proteins | sample Subgroupgradi54m_FD_187454 | JGI IMG/M metagenome (GOLD analysis project Ga0209515, IMG submission 187454) | Subsurface groundwater microbial communities from S. Glens Falls, New York, USA - GMW60B uncontaminated upgradient, 5.4 m (SPAdes)... ...
GGGGTAGGGCTGGACCCGCGCTACGGCGGGTGATGGAGGGCGATGGCTTTTTACACCTGCAGGAGGGTGCAGGGAACCGTGGGTTCCCTGCCGGGGGTCCCGATGGGGCATCGGGATACAAATCCTACCCCCTTCCTTCCAGAGCCTGTCCTGAGCTTGCCGAAGGAAAGGGGGCCAGGCTGAAAGCCCCGTACTTCCAGTCGGGGGGGATGGTCGGATGACGGTTCTCAACGTGGTTTTCTGGGCGCTGGCAGTGGTCGCCATAGGGTCGGCCCTGGGGGTCGTGTTGATACGCGACCTCTTTCGGGCGGCCCTGTTCCTGGTGGCGGCCTTCCTTGCCATGGCCGGCTTCTTCATCATTCTCAGCGCGGAGTTCCTGGCGGTGGTCCAGGTTCTGGTCTACGCCGGGGCCATCTCGATCCTCATCATCTTCGCCATCATGATGACCAGGGACGTGGCCCAGGGGAACCTGCCCAACCGGTTGAGCCCCCTGGCCCTGGTGACGGCCGCCCTTCTGCTGGCGGCCCTGGTCTTTGTGGCGTATCAAGGTGGGTGGCGCCTCATAAGCGACAGCCCTGGCGTGGAGGCGGCACAACAGCAGGTGCTGTCCCAAACGCCCTCCCATTTGGGGAGGCTGTTGGTGCAGGAGTTTGTGCTGCCCTTTGAGGTGGTGGGGGCCCTGCTCCTGGCGGCGCTGATCGGCGCCATTGCGTTGGTGCGGGAGCAGTAGCATGCCCAGCCTTGAACAGTTTCTAGTGGTCTCGGCGGCCTTCTTCTGCATCGGGCTCTACGGCGTGTTGTCGCGTCGCAATGTGGTGGCGGTGCTCATGTCGCTGGAACTCATGTTCAACGGGGTGAACCTGGCGGCGGTGGCCTTCTCTCGCTTCATCCTGCCAGGGCCTCTCTCTGTGGGGGGTATTGCCGCTGCGGCGCTGACAGGGCAGGTGTTCGCCCTGTTCATCGTGGCCGTGGCGGCGGCGGAGGTGGCCCTGGGGCTGGCCCTGGTGCTGACCCTCTATCGCCAGCGTGGCACCATCGACGTGACGGAGGTGAACCTGATGCAGCGGTAGGCAGGGCCTGCCTTGCACCCACATTATCAAGTGTGGCAAAGGGCGCATGCCGATGGTGGTAGTAAGGACGTTACAATGGGGCCAAGAGCCCGTGGCGTGTATCCAGGGGCCTATTTTGTAGGGGCGAGGCATGCCTCGCCCCTACGGGCGGCTAAGAAGGGTTAGGCGCAAACCATGTGGGTGGAGTTCCTGCGGGCCAATAACTTGATGGTGGCCGAGATGTGGAAGCTGGCGCTGGAGGGTGAGGGGCTCCCCGCCAAGATCCTGCCAGCCAGTGGAGACATTACCACCTGGGGAGAGCGCGAGCCGTTTGTGATCTACGTGCCCAAGGGGAGGGAGCACGTCGCGGAGGAGATCCTGCGCAAGCTGTAGGCAGGCCAGGGCGCGCCACCGACAAGTCGAGTGTCTTCGACCCCGATGCGAGGATACGGGGCCTTCGGCCTGGACCCACGCTACGGGGGGTGTATCAGGGCGAGCGGTCTGGGTGGAAGGTCAAGGTTCACCCTCACCCTAGCCCTCTCCCATCAAGGGCTTTGCCCTAGAAGTCCGAGAAGAGGGAGTTCAGAGGAGGCGAAGTCCCCGGAGCCTGCCCTGAGCGAAGCCGAAGGGACGGGGGTATGGGGGTGTCCCCCATAGCTAGAACCTCCCCCTTCCTGCCAGGAAGGGGGACAGGGGGATGGTCGAAAGGGTTGCTCATCACCCTGCTAGAAGGGGAGACGGGGAACACAAGGCAGAGATGGTTGAGGTGCGATGAGCGAAATAGCGGCCTGGGGCATCTTCCTGGCGCCCCTGGCGTCCTTTGTCCTTATTGCATTGGTGATTCGCCCCTTCTTTAACCGCTACCGCCAGGTCGGCGGGTACATCACCATTCTCTCCATCGCCGTCTCCCTGGTCCTCTCGGTTGGGGCGCTCCAGGCGGTGATGGGCAGCGATGGGAAGCTCTTGGAGTGGCGGGCGGAGTCCCTGGGGTTGAGCATAGGCCCTCTCACGTTCACCCCTGGGCTTTACCTGGACCCCCTGACCGCCGTGATGGTGGTCGTCGTCAGCCTGGTGAGCTTGATGGTCCAGGTGTACTCCCTGGGGTACATGAAGGGCGACCCAGGCTACAACCGCTACTTCGCCTACATGTCGCTGTTCACGGCCTCCATGCTGGGGCTGGTGCTGGCCCGGAACCTGCTGCAGCTCTACGTGTTCTGGGAGCTGGTGGGCCTGTGCTCGTACCTGCTCATCGGGTTCTGGTACAACAGGCCGGCGGCTGCCGCCGCGGCGAAGAAGGCCTTCCTTGTGACGCGCCTGGGGGACTTTGGCTTCCTCCTTGCCATTCTCTACCTGTTCTTTCACCAGGGCGCGTTTGCCGCCAACGGCATGAACGCCCTGGAAATACCTGACATCCAAGAGGCGGCCAGGACTGGGCTGCTGGCGACGGGTGTGATCACCTGGGTGGCCCTGGGCATCTTTTCAGGCGCGATAGGGAAGTCGGGCCAGTTCCCACTCCACACCTGGCTTCCCGACGCCATGGAGGGCCCGACGCCCGTGAGCGCGCTGATCCACGCCGCCACCATGGTGGCGGCAGGGGTGTTCCTGGTGGCCCGCATGTTCCCGCTGTACGAGGCCTCGCCGGCGGCCATGAACACCGTGGCGATAATCGGGGGGTTCACCGCTTTGTTCGCCGCCACCATGGGCCTGGTGGTGAACGACGTCAAGCGGGTGTTGGCTTACTCCACCATCAGCCAGCTGGGGTACATGATGATGGGCCTCGGCGTGGGGGCCTATGGGGCCGCCATCTTCCACCTTCTGACTCACGGGCTGTTCAAATGCCTCCTCTTCTTGGGGGCGGGGAGCGCCAACCACGCCACGGGCACCTTCGATATGCGGTACATGGGTGGCCTGAGGAAGCGGATGCCCGTGACCTACGTCACCTTTCTGGTGGCCGCGCTGAGCCTGGCGGGGGTGTTCCCTCTGGCGGGCTTCTGGAGCAAGGACGAGATCCTCGCTGCGGCCTTTGGCGGAGGGTCGGCGGTGAGCCTCCTGGTCTTTCTGATGGCTGCGGCTGCGGTGTTCCTGACCGCCCTGTACATCTTCAGGGCCGTGTTCATGACGTTCCACGGTGAGTTTCGCGGGGGCGCCGAGACTGACCCGGCGCCGCCTCCGGGGGAGCGCCACGTTCACCTGGCGGAGTCGCCTTTGGTGATGGTGGCGCCGATGATGGCGCTGGCGGTGGGGTCGGCGGTGGCTGGCGTTCTGTTGAACCCGGCGGCCTCTCCCTGGGGGCTTGGGGTGGTGCCCGCTCACTGGCTCTCGGAGTTCCTGGAGGGCCACTCAACGACCATGAACCTATGGGTGGCAGGCCTCTCAACCCTCCTGGCGGCGTCGGGCATCGGCGTGGCGTATCTGTTCTATGGGGCCCGACGTGTCAGCCCCGATGCGGTGGCCCAGAGGGTGCGGCCCCTCTACACCCTGGTGTCTCGCAGGTACTACTTCGATGAGCTGTACGAGGGGGTCCTGGTCACCAGGGTGTGGTACCGAGGGCTGTGCAATGCCCTGGAGTGGGTGGACAGGAACATGGTGGATGGCTTCATGGACTTCGTAGGGTGGCAGGGAAGGAACTGGGGGGTGGGCATTGCTCGCCTCCAGACGGGGCAGCTCCAGTTCTACGGCGTGGTCTTTGCATCGGGAATCATCGCCATCGTGGCGGCTTTTCTCCTATGGGGTAGGTAATGGAACCTGGCATCGTTGCCCAAGCAGTCACCTGGCACGGGAGCGGCCTGCTCTCGGCCACGGTGGTGCTGCCGTTGGCGGGGGCCGTCGTCATCGCCCTCTTCCTGCGGGAGCGGCGGTTGGTGCGCGGTGTGGCCCTGGCGGTCATCACCGTGGACCTCCTTCTCTCGCTCCTCGTCTTCGCCTTGTACGACAGGAGTGAAGGGGGGTACCAGCTCGTTGACCGGCTGGCCCCATGGATCCCCTTCCTGAATGCTGAGTACCACCTGGGCGTGGACGGGATCAGCGCACCGATGGTGCTGCTGGCAGGGCTCCTGGGGGCCGCCGCCGTGTGGGCCTCCTGGCACATCGAGGAGCGGGCCAAGGAGTACTTCATGTGGCTCCTGGTGCTCCAGACGGCGGTCATGGGGGTGTTCACCTCCCTGGACTTCCTCCTCTTCTTTGTCTTCTGGGAGCTGGAGCTGGTGCCCATGTTCTTCCTCATCTCCGTTTGGGGGAGCGGGCGCCGCGAGTACTCGGCGATGAAGTTCCTCATCTTCACCCTCACGGGCAGCGCCTTCATGCTGGTGGGGATTCTGGTGCTGTACCTCTCCACCGGGACCTTCAACATCGTGGAGCTGACGAAAACGGCTGAGGCGGCCAAGCTGCTGATCCCGGCGGGGTTGGTGTTTGCGTTCCTCTTTGCCGCCTTCGCCATCAAGCTGCCTATATGGCCGGTGCACACCTGGCTGCCCGACGCCCACACCGACGCCCCCACCGCTGTCAGCGTGATGCTGGCGGGCGTGCTGCTGAAGATGGGAGGCTACGGGATCATTCGCATCAACGTGGCCATGTTCCCGGACGTCACCCGGGACATCGCATGGCTTCTGGCGCTCCTGGGGGTGATCAACGTCCTGTACGGGGCCATGGTGACGCTGCGCCAGACGGACCTGAAGCGCCTGGTGGCCTTTAGCAGCATCAGCCACATGGGCTACGTGCTTCTGGGGGTCTCCTCGGTGGGGGCGGTGGGAGAGAAGCTGTCGACGGTGGGGCTCACAGGGGCGTCGCTCCAGATGTTCACCCACGGGACCATCACGGGGCTGCTCTTTTTGCTGGTGGGCTTGGTGTACGACAAGGCCCACACGCGCCACATAGGCGACCTTGGGGGCCTTGCATCGCGCATGCCCTTTGTGGCCAGCGGATTCCTGGTCGCTGGGCTGGCGTCGTTGGGGCTGCCGGGGTTGAGCGGGTTTGTGGCCGAGGTGCTGGTGTTCCTGGGCGCGTTCCCGGTGTTTGGCTTGGCTACCGCGTTGGGGGCCTTTGGCATCGTGGTGGCCGCGGGCTACATCCTGTGGATGATCCAGCGGTCTTTCTTTGGGCCGGCCAGGGAGAGGTTCGCCCATATCGGGGACGCCACCCTGGTGGAGATGATCCCCGTGGTGGCGCTGGTCGTGGCCATCGTGGTGGTGGGGGTGTACCCAAGGGTGTTGACGGACGTGTTGACCACCGGGGTGGCAGAGATTCTTAGGGCGGGCTTCGGTCTGGGTTAGGTACAGCATGTCTTGGAGAGAGGTCTCCCTCATATTCCCGGAGGTAGGCGTCATCGGGCTGGGCGCCCTGATGGTGCTGGCCGACCTTGTGTTGCCGCGCAAGGGGTGGTTGGTGGTGTTGGCGGTGGCGGGGCTGGTGGTGTTGGGTGGCATCACCGTTGCAGCGTGGCTTGGGGGTGGTGAGTCCGAACCGGCTTTCTTCGGCGCCTTAACCGTTGACCAGTTCAGCCACTTCTTCCGCATCCTGATCCTGGGCATCGTGGCGCTGGTCATCCTGGCATCGGTGGACTACGTAGCCCACTTCGAGCGGTTCCAGGGGGAGTACTACGGGCTGCTCCTCTTTTCGGCGGGCGGGATGATGCTCCTGGCCTCGGCCTCGGAGCTCATCTCCATCTACCTGGCCCTTGAGCTGACCACGCTGCCCCTGGCGGCCCTGGCCGCCTTCCTGCGGGGTGATCGCTCCACCGAGGCGGGGATCAAGCTGCTCCTTCTGAGCGCGTTGAGCAGCGCCCTCCTGCTGTACGGCATGGTCCTGATCTACGGATTCACCGGCACCACCCACCTGGGGGCCATCGCCACGGCTGTCCAGGGGGTAGCCGGTGAAGGGCTTCGCTCTGGCGGCTACCCGGTCCTGCTGGGGATCGTGCTGCTGGTGGCGGGCTTCGGGTTCAAGGTCTCGGCGGTCCCCTTCCAGATGTGGGTGCCCGACGTGTACCAGGGCGCCCCGACCCCCATCACTGCGTACCTCTCGGTGGCGAGCAAGGCGGCGGGGTTCGCCGTGCTGCTTCGGGTGTTCTACGTGGCCTTTGGGCAGTTCGACGTGAACTGGGGCGGCATCTTCGCCGTCCTGAGCGTCCTCTCCATGACGGTGGGGAACCTGGCGGCCGTGGCCCAGCGGGACATCAAGCGGATGCTGGCGTACAGCACCATCGCCCACGGAGGCTACCTCCTGGTGGGGCTCGCGGCCATCGCCTCCGGGGCGCCCGGGCCAACGGGGCCCACCGGCGTTCTGTTCTACCTGGGGGCCTACGCGGTGACCAACCTGGCGGCCTTCTTCGTGGTCATCGCCGCCTCTCGCAGTCTGGGCAGCGATCAGATCCAGGCGTACGCGGGGTTGGCGCGCCGCGCCCCCTTGCTGGCGGCTTGCCTGGCCTTTGCGCTGGTGTCGCTGACCGGCATCCCCCCGACGGCGGGGTTCATGGCCAAGGTGTTTATCTTCGGCGCTGCGGTGAACAGCGACCTGGTGTGGCTGGCCGTGGCTGGCGTGGTCAACAGCGTCCTGTCGGCCTACTACTACATGCGGGTCATCAGGGCGATGTACTTTGCGTCCCCTTCCTCCGCCGAGGGGGTTGCCTCCTCCCCTGCCCTCCGGATAGCTTTGGGTGTGGCTACCGTGGGGGTCCTGGCGCTGGGGCTGGCGCCGGGGCCTCTCATGGAAGCGGCCAACCAGGCCGCCAGCTTTCTCCGAGCGGGTGGATGAAGCGAGGCATGAGCAGGGTGCGGAAAAGGGGAGTGCAGAGGGGCGAAGCCCCGGAGCCTGCCCTGAGCGCAGCCGAAGGGCCGGGGGTCTGGGGGTATCCCCCGTGGGCTCGCCCACACCCACGCTGGCCATCGCTAGCACCGGCCCAGCGGCGCAAGACCTTACGGTACGTGGATGCAGGGCACGCCCTGCCTCGCCCTTCCTGGCCAGGAAGGGGGCAAGGGGGATGGTCGAAAGGGATTGTTCCGTAGCCTGCTAGGCTTTGGAGGCCGCGAGCGTCCTTGACCCTGGCGTGGCGTCGGATTAGACTGGCCTTGAAGCGTCCCGGCTGAATCCTGGCGCCGAGGAAGGGCATGGCGACGAAAGAGGCCATCGGCATCATGTACTCCCGCAGTCCGGAGGCCCGCTCTCTGGCGGAGGCCCTGGGTGAGCGCCTCGACCTGCGGGCGCCCAGTTGGGTGCGCTCCGCCTCGGACGAGGAGGGCCTGGAGGCGTGCATGGGCCAGACCAGGGTGGTCATTTCCGTGGGCGGCGACGGGACCATCCTGCGGGCCGCTCGTGCCGCCGCTCCCCATGATGTCCCTGTGCTGGGGATCAATATGGGACGCCTGGGATTCATGACGGAGCTTCGGGCCGACGAGGCGCTGCTGGGTGTGTCCCGCTACCTTCGGGGCGAGCAGGTGTGGGTGGAGGAGCGGGCCATGCTCCAGGCGACGGTGATCCCAGCCGCGACTAGGGGTAAGCAGCAGGTCTTTCACGCCCTCAACGACGTGGTGGTGGCCCGGGGCGGTCTCCCGCGCCTGTTGCACATCGCAACGGAGCTCAACGGCACGCCGCTGACAACCTACTTCGCCGACGCCGTGATCGTGGCCACCGCGACCGGGAGCACCGGCTACGCGCTGGCCGCCGGCGGGCCCATTCTCCACGCGGCGTCCCAGGACATCCTGGTGGTGCCGGTGGCCCCCCACGTCAGCCTGGGCACCGCTCTGGTGCTGCCATCGGATACGGTGATCACGCTGGAGGTGAAGACCGACGTCCCCGCCGTCGTGAGCGTGGACGGCCTCTACGACGTGGCCGTTACGCCTGGGGATATCGTGCAGGTGCAGCGGAGCCCCTACACGGCGCGTTTTCTGCGGGCGCGGGACCCGAAACATTTCTACGCCACCCTCATCCAGCGCCTGGGCCTCATCCCTGGGGCCCGCAGCGAGCGACCCTCTGAGGGACCGGGCGGGCGGTAGCAAAAGAAAGAGAAGGGGCCATTCAGGACGCCAAGAGCGTGGCCGCGCTGCTGATGGCGGGGGAGATGCGCTGGTAAGGTGAGGCGACAGGAAACCGGGTCGGACTGTTACTGTAGGGGTGGTTGATTGAAACAAGACGTCCCCCAAGGCAAGGTTATCTTGGCGCTCAAGGACGCCATAGAAGATACATTTAATGCCGGAAAGTGGCTTGAGTTGGGATTATTAACTGACACGAGCGACCTGATTCGGACTCATCCACGCCTGTTAAGGAGCCTGGCTTGGGGTGATGACGACTATAGCGAAAAAATTCTGGAGGTTCTGCCATCGGTCCTTGGAGAAAAACGCGAAAACCTTGGTATCGTCGAGGAGTTTGTTGGATTTGAATCATGGCTTCGGTCACACAACCCGCCACTACATGCTGAGTTGTATGGTGATGGGGCGAACATTGTAGAGGACATAGAGGGAGTTGGCAAACTGCTCAATGTTCAGGAAGTAAACCAACAAGTAGCACGAATAAGGCGCTCAATACACGATGACGCGGCACTTGCTGTAGGTTCAGCCAAAGAACTCCTAGAGAGCATTATGTTGGGAATATTAGCGGAGGAAGACGTTGAAGTCACACGAGACGAGGACATTACGTCTTTGCTGAAGAAGGTGCAAGGCGCTTTGAATCTTGACCCTAGAACATCAAGAGTGGATGAACTGCTGAAACGTACCCTGAGCAACCTGGGCCAAGTCGTAATAGGGGTTGCAGAGTTGAGGAATTTGGCTGGGACGGGGCATGGGAGGATTGGGGGGCCACAGTTAGACGATGTTCATGCACGGCTTGTTGTCAATGCCGCCTCTACTGTTTGTATCTATTTGGTAGAGGTTTGGCGCAGCAGGAACCAAGCCAAGAAGGCGTAGTCGACAACACCTGTCATAGAACACGACTAAAAACGAGCGTGCGGAGGTGACTTGGATGGCGGACTACGACGTGCTGGTGGTGGGGGCCGGGCTCGCGGGGATGCGGGCGGCCCTGGCCGCCCAGGAGCGGGGCGCCAAGGTGGCCGTGCTCTCAAAGGTGCACCCGGTGCGGAGCCACTCCAACGCCGCCCAGGGGGGCATCAACGCCGCTCTCACGGACAGGGGCGATGACTGGCAGGACCACGGCTATGAGACGGTGAAGGGCAGCGACTACCTGGGGGACCAGGACGCCATCGAGGTGCTGGCCCAGGAGGCGGGCCGGGAGATCATCGCCCTGGAGCACATGGGCGTTATCTTCAGCCGCGGCGAAGACGGGCGCCTGGGGACTCGCCGGTTCGGGGGGCAGCAGCGGGCCCGCACCTTCTTCGTCTCCGACTTCACCGGCCAGGCCATGCTCCACGTCATGTTCGAGCAGGTCCTTCGCGCTGGCGTGCAGGTGCTGGACGAGTGGTTCGTGACCTCCCTGGTGATCGAGGAGGGCCGGTGCGCCGGCGTGGTGGCCCTGGAGCTGCGCACGGGGAAGCTCCACCTGCTGCAGAGCAAGGCGGTGATCATCGCCACGGGGGGACTTGGGCGTGTGTTCGAGCCGTCCACCAACGCCCTCATCTGCACCGGCGACGGGATGTCTCTGGCGTATCGGGCCGGGGTGCCTCTCATGGACATGGAGATGGTCCAGTACCACCCCACCACGCTGAAGGGCAACGGCCTGCTCATCACCGAGGCGGCCCGTGGCGAGGGGGCCTACCTGCTCAACTCCGAGGGCGAGCGGTTCATGGAGAGGTACGCTCCCACCATGAAGGAGCTGGCCTCTCGCGACGTGGTGTCGCGGGCCGAGCAGACGGAGATCAACGAGGGGCGCGGCGTGGACGGCGGCGTGTTCCTGGACTGCCGCCACCTGGGGAGGAAGTTTATTCTTGACCGCCTCCACCAGATCTACGAGGAGGGCAAGACCTTCGCCAACGTGGACATCACGGAGCAGCCCATCCCCATACGCCCGGGGATGCACTACCAGATGGGTGGCATCAAGACGGACGTGGATGGCCGCTGCTGGGACATGAAGAGGCGCTGGAGGGGCGTGCCGGGGCTCTTCGCCGCTGGCGAGGCGGCCTGCGTCAGCCTCCACGGAGGCAACCGCCTGGGGGCCAACTCTCTCCTGGACACCGTGGTCTTCGGGCGGCGGGCGGGGCACTGCGCCGCCGAGTACGCCAGCAAGGAGCCCCTGAAGTCTGTCTCGGACTCTCCCCTGGCTCGGGACGACGCCCGGATTCGCTCCCTCCTCTCCCGCAACAGCAACGGCGATTCGGTGGCCAAGATCCGCCTGGAGATGGGCCAGACGATGAACGAGCACCTGGCCGTCTTCCGCAACCAGGAGGGGATGGAGACGGCTCTGCGGAAGGTTCGCGAGCTTCGACAACGGTACGAGCGGGTAGGGGTCCGAGACAGGGGCAGGATATTCAACACCGGCCTGGTCTTTGGCCTGGAGCTGGGCGCCATGCTGGACTGCGCGGAGGCCATCACCGTCGGCGCACTGGAGCGGAAGGAGAGCCGGGGGGCTCACTTCCGGACCGATATGCCCCAGCGGGACGACGAGCACTGGCTGAAGCACGTCCTGGTGTATCATACCCCGGAAGGGCCACCTCGGATTGATTCGTTGCCGGTGACCATCACGCGGTGGCAGCCTCAGAAGCGGGTGTACTAGCCAGGATTCAACACCGACAAATCAAGTGTCTTCGACCTGCGCCCACGCTACGGGGGATGATGATCGACAAACACGCAGGTCGAGGCCGTCAGGAGGGTGCAGGGAGCAGAAGTGGACAATAAGCATACAAGGCCTGGGCCAGGTCTTGCCCAATTGTTTCTAGCGTACCTCCCGGTGTTGGCCGGTGCTC
>Ga0209515_10009724_pt1 | contig 10890 bp, 10 predicted proteins | sample Subgroupgradi54m_FD_187454 | JGI IMG/M metagenome (GOLD analysis project Ga0209515, IMG submission 187454) | Subsurface groundwater microbial communities from S. Glens Falls, New York, USA - GMW60B uncontaminated upgradient, 5.4 m (SPAdes)... ...
TGGGCTTCACGACGATCCGGCTGCCCATCGCGTCGTATCTCGTACTCCAATGGACCATCATCAGTGTAGGCACCGCCAAGCGCGTCGAGATGCTCCTCGATGACGCAATCGAGATGGTCTTGAAGCAGGAGATCCGAGATCAGCACAACGCAGACGTCATCATGCGCCTGGCGCTACTCGACGAGCGCAACAGGCTGCCGCTGTAGGGAAATCGTTACGGAAGAGTCATCATGAACCGAGGAGAAGGCATCATGGATCATCGCATCTGGTTTCGAAAGGTGTACGGAGAACTTATCCGACAGCGAAGGCTCACCGCGTGCGTACGACCAGTTCTGCCCGATGGGGATGACGACTGGATGAACGAACCACTCCCACTGCGGATCATCCGGGAACCAGGGAAGCCCTCACAAAACATCCCGCCAGATTTCGAGCCGGACGACGGCACGACCGTGATCATCACGCGCAAAGTGGTGAAACGGATGGCTGATGTAACAACGACCGATCTGGTCGGCTGTTCGCCAGACTGTACAACGCCTGAACTCGTCCGCTGGCACATCGGACTCCATTACAACGTGTCACCCCTCGGTGATGACGTCCTTGTTAAGATCTGGCAACTCCTCTACGTTGACTCAAAGGAGTGATGTCTCGTGCTCAATCGCGGAACAATCTACGGCGGGACCCAGATGTGGTTCCGGAAGGTATACGAAAGTCTCATCAAAACCCAGAAGATGATTGCGGCTGTGCGACCGGGAGACCGAACCAAGCCGGGATCGCACAGCTACAACCCGATGAACACGCCCATGCCGATCCGGATCATCAAGCGGCCGGGCACGGGCTACCAGCAGCCAGGAGAAGACACGGTCTTCATTCAGCCAGAGCTCGAGCCCGACGACGGCACGACCATCCAGATCGTGGGGTGCTACGCCAAACCGCTCGGGATGGTCACGGTGGACGACCTTCGGGGTTGTGCGCCAGACTCGGCAAGACCCGAGCTCGCGGCATACCACCTTGGCATGATCTACGACCGGCTGCCGCTCGGTGAAGAAGAGATCGTCACTATCTGGCGATGGGAGTACCTGCCGAAAGCCAGTGAGTGACGAGGCCACGCCATCACCACGCGTCGACAGCATCCACCCGCGCGCGACCCACTCCACCGGAGCGGGTCTTTTTTTTTAGAGATCGAATCTCTAAACATCTTCAAGAACGACATCTTCTAGGGTTGCAAAATTATGCGAACGAAACCATTGAAGCATTGCACTGCGATACGCCTTTGCATCACCAAACACCGACGTGAGAAATTCTCGTTGTGTGACCGATGGAAAGTTCTTCCGCCCAATATAGTCCGGAAAACTACTCCACCGATACTCCTCCAAGAATCGAAGCGCCTTCTGCGGACTTCGAATTCTTCCTTGACGCCATATTGGCATAAAAAGATCGAGTGGATTTGCGTGGATGTACGTGGGCAAATGGAGAAAGTGCGCTTCATCCTCGACGAGAACGGCCTTAAACGCTCCTTGAAAAAGCGGGCCGACACGTTTGTATTTCAGATTGAAATACATGGTGTATCCAACGCCAAGTTTTTGCATAAACCGAACCACGCCATCATTCTGGCGCTGGCGCACAAGAAGATGGAAATGATTCGGCATGAGACAGAATGCCAAGAATTCCACAAGTCTCCGCGATGCCGGGACCCTGTTTAGAGATTCGATCTCTAAACATTTCGCTTGAGCGGGTTTACGGGCATCGAGCCTAACATTTGCCGGCGTGACCGCCTCAACATCATTAAAACACACCAGATCATGGGTGAAGCGACGATAGTCAACTTCTTTCGTAAAAACGCGACGCTTCTCCACCCCACGGTTGTAGAGGTGATAAATTTCACCATTTGCAAACTCTGGCTTCTTCATAGTATGAAATGCCAACAATGTTTAAGGCCGAATGTTTAGAGATTCGATCTCTAAACGACCGGAGAGACTTCAAGGAGCACCTTGAGGTGCTGGCTGCTCCGGTGGAGCTCCCAGGCTTTTTCAAAGTCGTTGAGCGGCAGGACCATGTCGGTGAATGGTTTGGTGTTGAGTTGTGGCAACAGTTCAAGTGCAGCACGAAAATCTTCACTTGCACCCCCAACCGAACCAACGATCACTTTTTCTCTACCAACAAGATCTTCGAAATGATAGTCAAGCTTGCCATACGGAAAACCAAGTAAAACGATGGTGGCGTCGCTGCGACTTTGTTCAAGCGCCGCTTTGAGCGCATCAACGTTGCCGCTTGCCTCAACAATGGCGTCGAAACCATCAAGGTCTTCGAGGTGCTGACTTTTTTGAATATGACCATTGAGATATTGGAGACGATGCGCACTGCGATTAAAAACAGTGACACCATGACCCCGATGCGCAAGAACTTGCGCCGCAAGATTTCCGATTGAACCGGCACCGATCACCGCAACACGATCCCCTGTTTTCAGACGCGATTCAGCTCTCCGGAGTGCGCGTAAAACCACCGCGAGGGGCTCGGCAAGACAGGCTGCTTTGAAATCGAGCGACGCTGGCAGGCGATGGACACGATGCGCCGGGAGCGCAATAAAGCGAGCGTATGCACCATCATAATTCATGACGCCGACTTCACGGCGAGCACTACAGGCGCTGTGACTTCCCTTTACGCACTGTGCGCACGTGCCGCAGGAAAGAATGCACTCACCGACCACGCGATCGCCAACCGTGAGTGCATCGCCGATGTTGGCCCCTCGTTCGACAATGGCACCCGAGAACTCATGACCCGGCACAATAGGATACGCCGCCATTCCATTGTGATAATAGCCAAGCACGCCATCAAAGACTTCAAGATCAGTGCGGCAGACACCAACGTGCGATACCTGAATAAGCACATCGCCCGGCTTCAGTTCCGGCATGGGCCGATCTTCAAGATTTGCGTTGTTTTTGGCCGTGATGACCACCGCCTGATTGCCGGTGGGGAAAAATAATTTGAACCGTTCGCCTTGAAGATCAATATTGTGTCGCCACCCGTGCCGCGTGCCCTGCCACTGCGCGTAGCGAAAACGAAGTGCATGCCCGGCATGAGAAAATGAACTTAAAAAAAGCGAACGAAGGTCAAGGAATGACGACCGAAGCAGTGCCCCAACATGCGTACTCCCATGCGGCGCAGAAGGTAAACCAATCGCACGAGCAGCGACTGCCTCGCGTCGGTAGCGATGATAGACTTGCGCCCAGGATTCTTCGTGAATATGCTCGACCGCCGCCTCGGGTACGTAGACGATCCCGAGTCCTTGCTCGTACGCATTCTTGGCCCACGCGATATCTTCAAGTCCGGTGAGATGCTCTTCAAACGGGCGCTCGGCCCACAGCGACCGTCGGATCGCGGCATTTGCATTGAGTGCGTAGTACGGATAGGGTCTCGGTACTTCGCCCTGGACCGGGAAGAGGACGCTAAAATCTCGGCCTTCGGAAAACTTTGTTGTTCGCGCTCCAATATGTCGGCCGTAGGTCATTGCCACGCGTGGATCCTCAAAGGGGCGAAGCAGCGCCTCAAGCCAGCGTGCGCCGATCGGAATGGCATGTGCGGAGATAATAACAATATACTCCCCGGTCGCCGCTTTACACCCAACATTCAGGGAATAGCCGAAGGTAAAATCACGGCTATGGATTTCAATAATGCGACCAACGCTCCCCTTCGCAATCGCACGTGTTTCGTCGGTGGAACCAGAATCAACAAGAATAATTTCGACATCGCGCTCACGCTGACGCGCAATCGCATCGAGCAGGTTGCCGATGTGTTTTTGCTCGTTGTAGGTGCGAATGAGGATACTTGCGCGGGGCATAGTGAGGTGGAGTGGGAAACTAGCCACCGCCAGGGCGGGGTCCCGCTGTGGCGGGAAAATTGGAAACTCGAAATTGTGCTTTGTACTGACTCATCAGCGTATCATTGGTCATTGCCTCCTCGACCACACGCAAATCTTCCGGCGTGTCCACGCTATAGGTCAAAACGTGCTCGGGAACCATTTTGACACGACCGCCGTGTTCGAGGATTCGCAGCATATCAATCGATTCAACCTGCTCGAGCGGCGTGGGAGTAAGTGCTAAATACTCCAAAAGATAATCGCGTCGGAATGGAATGATACACACTTGTTTCCAACCAGAGATCGCCCCGTTCCACTTACTCCGCGATGGCACTGGGGCACGCGAAAAATACAGGGCATTATTGTGCTCGTCAACGACGACCTTAATCTCGTTGGGGTCATCGAGTTCTTCAGTAGTTTCGATCGGTGCCATGAGGTTCACGACTGTCGTCGTGCTATCGTCAAGAAACGGACGCACCGCCATATCAATCATCGCTGGCGTCACCATGGGTTCATCGCCTTGAACCATCACGACAATATCCGCATTGCTGCCGCGGCGTTGCTCCCACGTCTTCAGTGCTTCGGCACAACGGTCAGAAGCGCGTTCATGGTGATCGGAGGTCATCACTGCCTCGATGCCAAATTTTTTACAATACCGAGCGATCTCGTCATCGCACGTTGCAACGATGAGATCGCTTAGTGCAGCGCTCATCCGGGTGCGCGCCCAGACATGGCCAAGCATCGCGATGCCATGGATCAATGCCAGTGGTTTGCCAGGGAAACGTGTAGAGCCCATCCGGACGGGAATAATGCCAAGAATTGTTTTACCAATCGGCATAGAGTTTTGACCACGTATCATCTCGCTTAAGAATCATGCCATAAAAACCCTCACAGTCAAACTGTCGCCAGAGTGGCTGAAGCACGCGCAGCGGATGCCAGCGTGGATATTGGAGGTAGATTTGCTCATCGGCAATCGCCCAACCGGCGTGCTGTGCGATGAGACGTAGATCGGTTGGAGAAAATTCGAAGATATGCGTGCGCTCGGCAGAGACCGCACCCTTTCGTTGCTCGCGAATATGGCGCAAGGCCACGCGACTATGAGCAACATAGGGCACCGTCAGGACGAGATAGCGTGCGGTCGTCTTTTGAGCGAGGGAATGGAGGAAACCAATCGGATCACTCAAATGCTCGAGGGTTTCAAAACACAAAAAAATATCCGGGCTCACGTTATACTGTTCAAGCTCCTCTGCGCGAGCGTGCACGGCATCAAGTCCTTTGGCGCGAATCCGTTCCACCGCGTGGTGATCAAGGTTTACACTTAAGCTTTTGATCGGCGCCCCCTCGGCAAGCGCACGAAGATAGCGGATATGCGTGCCCGAGGAGTCTCCAATATCAACGATGGTGGGATGTGGAAACTCTCCACGAACACGCTCAATAAGCGACACTTGAAATGCATGGAGTGTGCGCACTTTTGGTTCAAGCCACTCACCCGCCACCTGGAAATCCGAATACTGATCAGAAAGATCAGGGACAATCCTGCGCAACCGATCCCGAAGCATTCCCAGCCCCTGCTCACGAGCGGCCGCTTCAAGAGACGCGCTGAAGAGTCGCGTCAGTGTGCGACGAGCGCTGCTGCGCAACCAAGGATGAATGAAATGCTTCATAGACGTCATGGAACTCGGGTAATGTATTCATTCCCCCACGCTGCCATATAACGATCAGCAGCATCCTGAAGGACCCGTTCACGTGGTCGACCCGCCTTGAGGCCCTCTAAAAGCCACCCGAGGTAGCTCCCCATCCGCTCCGCACCACGCCCGTCTCGGAATGGATCAAGTCGGGCAAGCAGTGGAGACCAATCACCAAATTGAGCATTGCTATTAGGATACGCACGGTGGCACTCGAGTGCCTCCCACAGTGCTTCCCAATGCTGAAACACTACACGACCAAGACCCAATTCGTACAGTGGGCTCACCGACCACCCTTCCCGATCGAGGAGCAACGTTTTTACCCCTGCAAGCGCCGCCTCAAAGCCAGCGCCGCCAGCACAGAGATGCCCATGGATCGCAAGATCGGACGCCAATGCCGCGACTGCGGGTGGGTAGCTACTATGCAATATCCCCTCGTCAAACAGAGAGCAGCGCCCGGTCGCAAGCGCCTGATCAAGTAATGCAACGACAGGGCCAAGTCGTCGCCGAAGGTGTCCAGGACACTTTGGTTTCAACACAAGGCCCAGTCTTGGTTGAGTAAGGACTTTTTCAAGGAGAAAGGCGTAATTCTCACGCATGAACTCGTGACCGGTGTGCCATCGCGGATCATTTCCTGAATTTTCATCAAAATAAGAAACAACAAAGTCCGCACCCTGTTGTTGTAACAACACTCTTAATGCACGCGCTTTCGGTTGGAGGAGTGGGAATCGGTGATCGCCAAAATATCCAACGGCGACGTGATACGGAATCATTGATCCAGAACGCCGCTCAACCTGCGCGTCGAGCGGGCTATACCCAAACATGACATCCGTATTCACGGTGATCTCAGGCGATGGATCGACCTGAAGCGCCCGTTGGTAGATCGCACTGATGCCCCCGAGTTCCCGGAGCGCGTCGGTGATCGCGCAATGTCGTTCGTCGTAGCGATACCAGGTAAGATGCATTTTTATATTCTGCGATTGAAAAAGGGATTTCCAATATGTCTTCACTGCCGCATAGTGTGCAGCCTGTTCTCGGAACCATCCTCCATCGACCCCGGAAAGTTTCTCCTCCGTTCTCGGAGGTCTTGCCAAAGCCGCTCGATGGCGTGACGAAATAAATACAGGAACCGATGAAACCGTCGTGGCGCCAGGATAGAGCGGCACCGCTGTTATCCCGTGCAGCGTGAGCTCCTGCACCTTCTCTTCATCAAGAGGATCTTGCGGAAAAAGAAACAGCAAGACAAGGTCACGCCCGGAAAGTGCGGACTGCTGCAAGAAAAAGAGATCAGAATAAAGCTCGGGGTGCCCCAAGTTGAAATGCCCACTATATTCGACGGAAATTTTGGGAGGTGCCTCTGATGGCGTCGGACGATGTTCACGGCGAGGAACGCGGTCGCGATGTTTGAGAACCCGCGTAAGGTTATCAAGGGTACTGCGAAGGTTTCGCACTAGAGCAACGCCGTGAGGTCCTAACAATTTACGCACACTGTGCCGAACATGCCATGTCGGCCCGACGGCAACAACGGTCACATTGTATCGCTCTGCGTAGCGGCGAATCGCCTCAAACCAGGGGCGACGTTCAAGAAAAAGGGTTGTGGACACTTGTGTGTTGCCACCGCGCTTCCGCGCTTCCCACGCACACACTTGAATCAGTAACAATGCGCGCCATAATGTACCGCGATCAAAAAGGCTCACCGTCGCAACCGTTTTTGCAAGAGAGGTTACAAATGGATCGTCGAACGGGATACCCCTCACTCCATCTTTGAACACGGGGGATTCCATCGCATCGGCTTGCACCTCGGCAAGATCACGATTTGCAATCCGTAAGCGAATAAGGAGCCCCTGCTCGTCGCGGATATCCACCAGTTGAAATCGTAACGGTGCGACGCGTATCTTGAGAACCCATTGCGTCGCGCGAGCAAACCGCAGACCAAGCCGGGTTGCATCAACGAAAAAGACCGGGTGCGACATAAAAACACCCCGTCGGCGTTGACGGAGCAGCGGCGATACTACCGCGGTCAACCACGTGCGGACCGTCAGGTACTCTAGGTAATAGACCGGTTGGACATCCATGCAATCAAGAGGGGTGATGTTGTCATCATATCGTCCCCATCCGCACTTTAAAAACGAACTTCCGAACCAGCTCGGTACGTTCATCGTGCCGGAGCATTGGTTTATGGGACTCTCCGGGCGCAAAGAACGCAAACTCGTTCTCTCCGAGTACGATGCTGGTGATCTCTTTCTCGGCGCTCCAAAACTGGATGTCTTTTGTGGCGTCGTACTCCGTCAACGGTCGCAGCAAGTCCGGACGGACCGTATGAATCTCTTCAATCCCCTGAAGGACGATATGGACATCGGCATATGCACGATGCGTTTCAAAGCGCCGTTCTTTGGGGGGGTACGGCGTATACTGAAAGACGCGAAGGTAGAGATCATGGCCGACCACATCAATGTCACCGGTCGGCAACGTCATCATATCCTGCGTGCGCATAAACTCCAGCATGGCTTCGCAATGCGGAAGGTTTTGATACCAACCCAAACGCTCGAGACGATCGTAGATCATAGAACATTATGGTGTCTCCGGATAAATGTGCGGCACATCGGCACGACTGACCGCCAAGCGAATGGCGGGCCCGTCTCCGATTGCGGTCACGCGATGCCGTTTTCCTTTTTCAATAAAAACGAAGTCGCCCTGTTTTACAATATAGTTCTCTCCTTCAATTTCCCACTGCCACTGCCCTTGGACAATGTACCACCATTCATTCCAGTTTGGGTGGTAGTGGAGTCGATTGCCGTGACCAGGCATCTGCGCAATAAGGGTTGCGGAGTTATTCTCGGTGTTGACCATCCGCCGACACCATGATTGATCTTTCGGCATTTCAGCAACGATGTGCGGGATACTGGAGAGCGGCGTGTTCTCGTGAGAGAAATCGGAAATCATCACCCCATCTTTTTTTAAAATTTCCGGAACATCAACTTCCACGCGTTCGACTCTTGGAGTGGTTGGTTCGTAGTACTGCGGAAGCGCGGTATCGCTCCCTCGACTCCGGTACTCCAGCGCAACCTCGGCTAATGCCACATCGTCTTCGTTATCGATATCAATGGTGGAAAGTCCTTTGAGGGGATAGTATCCAACCTTCCCATCACTGCCGTGATATGCACCGCCAAAACGACGGAAGTTTTCTAAAAAATTCTGATATCGCCAACCCATAAGTACCGTGGCGTATGACTGCACGGGAACCATGGTCTGTGAACTTTTATGCGGATCATGGATGGAAAAGTTCAGAGGACGGCCATCAAAAAGACACGCGATTTGATGGTTGACAATAGAGACGAGCGTATCGTCGCTACCCTGAAGCATCGTGCCCACAAAGCCGCGGATCTCCTCGGGAGTAATGAGCGGGGAGGTTGGAAGGAGTTGGATAAGAATATCGCCCGAGATATGTTCCATGAAATCCCGGACAAACGGATCATTGGTCGTGGTGTCTGACGCAAGGTGTTCCGGGCGTTTATAAAATTCCACGCCGTATTCGTGCGCAAGTTCCCCAAAGATGTCTGCTTCCGAATTTACGTAGATCGTATCAAAAACCATGGAGGCTTTCGCTGCGTCGATTGCATAGGCAATCAACGGTTTGCCCACCAACAAACGCAACCCCTTCTTTGGCACTCGCTTGCTGCCAAGTCGGGCGGGAATCATCGCAATAATTTTTGGCTTCTCCATACTTATGCCGTCGGATAGCGCGCAAGAAACTCCGCATGAGTGGCTCGCACTTCTTCGGGAGTAAGATCATCACACTTCTCTTGACGACCAATGCCGCGAGAAAGGATCATCGTCAGGCCAGAACCTACTCGCTTCTTATCACGCCCAAGATACTGAAGCAAGTCGTCAATAGAAACTGCCGAAAGATTGAAGCGCGGATAGTGCGGACGGAGCAAGCGCTCCATAGCCTCATAAAGGTCATTCGACAACATGCCGCGACGGTTGGACACGAGGTTCGCAAAGCCCATACCAACGATCACCGCTTCTCCATGAGAAACGCCAAAATTGCTCGCGGATTCAAGCGCATGTCCAATACAGTGACCATAGTTGAGGAGGTTTCGACGTCCGGTGTCGAATTCGTCACCCTCAATAAATGTCTTCTTGATTGCAAGCGATGAACGCAATATTGAATCAAGGACATCACGGGCACGCAGGTCTTTTGTATTGAGGTATGTTGTCAACCGCTCATATGCCGCATCGTCCACCATCAGGTGATATTTAATAATTTCTCCAAGGCCGCTGTTGAAGTATGCATCAGTGAGCGTTTCGCAGAAGCCAACATCAATTGCGATAGCATTGGGAGGATAAAATGAACCGATGAGATTCTTTGTTTCTCCGAGGTTAATTGAGGTCTTCGACCCGATACACGAGTCGGCTTGCGCAAGCAGGGTGGTGGGAATAAAAAGCCATGACACCCCACGATAGAGCGTGGAGGCAATAAAGCCCGTAATATCCTGAAGCACTCCCCCACCAATGGCAACCAAGGTATCGCGGCGTTGAAACCCAGCATCCACCAGGACTTGGTACACGCGAGCGAGCGCCCCGTATTCCTTATTCGTCTCGAGCGCCTCGATATCCAAAAGAAAATCTTTCCCCACGAGTCTGGCGAGGTCTTCATGATAGTGCCGCGCAACGGCAGCATCAATGAAAAAGAAATACCGGCTGTTTGGACGCTTATTGAAAAGCCAATCACGCTGATGGAGAATGCCATCAGTAAAATCCACGGTGTAATCTTTGAGCGTTGAATGAATCGTCATTGGATAATCGTGCCACCGTCGGCAACAATCGCCTGTCCGGTGATATAGGTATTGAGCGACGAAACAAGAAAGAGCGCAACATTCGCGATCTCTTCTGGGGATGCGAAACGACCAAGTGCGCTCTCACTGCGTAGCTGCTCTTTTCTTTCTGGCGTCAACACGCGATCGAGCATATCAGTCGCTGTCACGCCCGGACAGAGGGCGTTCACCAGAATGCCGTCCGGGGCCAAATCAAGGGCAGCAGCACGAGTGAGACCAAGAAGGCCCGCTTTCGATGCGGAGTATGTGCTCCCACCTGGTCGCGCCACAATCCCTGAAATTGAACTCACATTGAGTATTCTACCCCCGTATTTTTTCATCTTCGGCACGACAAGCCGCATCATCCGCATTGGTCCAGTCAAATTCACCGCGAATACTTCATCCCAAGGCTCATCGAGAATCTGATCAATAGGCTTGGGATAGTGGATGCCAGCGTTATTGACAAGCACGTCAATACGTTCGAGCGCGTCCAACGTCTTCGAGAGCGCGGTAGTGCTTGAATGGTCTCGTAAAT
>Ga0209515_10009726_pt1 | contig 10888 bp, 13 predicted proteins | sample Subgroupgradi54m_FD_187454 | JGI IMG/M metagenome (GOLD analysis project Ga0209515, IMG submission 187454) | Subsurface groundwater microbial communities from S. Glens Falls, New York, USA - GMW60B uncontaminated upgradient, 5.4 m (SPAdes)... ...
CCCTTGACGTACGGGGCGAGCAGGTCGAGCACCTTGATGCCGGTCTCCAGCATCTCGGTCTTCGGCTCCAGGTCGGCGAAGGCCGGTGCGTGCCGGTGGATCGGCCAGCGCTCGGTGATCTCCAGCTTCGACTCGTCGTCGTTGAGGCACTGACCGATCGCGTTCCACACCCGACCCTGGGTCACGTCACCCACGGGTACCGAGATCGGGCTGCCGGTGTCGCGCACCTCGGCGCCCCGGACGAGGCCGTCCGTCGGCTGCATGGAGATCGCCCGGATCAGGTTGTCGCCCAGGTGCTGGGCGACCTCCAGGGTCAGGGTCTTGGTGCCGTCGGCGAGCGTCACGTCGACGTGCAGCGCGTGGAAGATCCCCGGCAGCGCATCGCGCGGGAACTCGGCGTCGACGACCGGGCCGATCACCCGCACGATGCGACCCACGCCGGTCTCGGCGGCGGGGTGTTCCAGAGCATTTACAGTCATCACACTTCACTCCCGGCCGCGGCGAGCGCGTTCGCGCCACCGACGATCTCGCTGATCTCCTGGGTGATATCGGCCTGCCGCGCCGAGTTCATCTCACGGGTGTACTTCTTGATGAGGTCCTCGGCGTTGTCCGTGGCGCTCTTCATGGCCCGCCGCCGTGCTGCCGACTCGCTCGCCGCGGAGTCCAGCAACGCCGCGTAGATGCGGGTGTTGATGTACTTCGGCAGCATCGCGCTGAGCAGTTCGTCGGCGTCCGGCTCGAACTCGTACGCCGGCAGCAGCCCCTCCGGTCGCTCCTCGATCTGCATCGGGGCGAAGACCCGGGCTGCCGGCGTCTGCGCCATCAGCGACCGGAACTGGGTGTAGACGATGTGCAGTTCGTCCACGCCCAGCAGCCCGTCGGCCCCGGGCCCGTCCAGGCTCTCGCCGGCACCGGCCACGAACGCCTCGATCAGCGTCCGGCCGACCTCGCGGGCATCGCTGAACGCGGGCCGCTCGGAGAAGCCCGTCCAGCTGCCGGCGAGGTCGCGGTTGCGGAAACGGTAGTAGGTCGTGCCCTTGCGGCCGATGACGTACAGCACGACCTGCGCGCCCTGCGCGCGGAGCCGGGCGATCAGCTCCTCGGCGGTACGGATCGCGTTGGCGTTGTACCCGCCGCACAACCCCCGGTCACTGGTCACCAGCAGTACCCCGGCCCGCCGGACCTGCTGCCGTGCGGCCAGCAACGGGTGGTCGACGTTGGCGTTGCTGGCCAGCGCCGTGAGCGCGGTGGTGATCGCCTGGGCGTAGGGCAGCGAAGCGGCGACCCGCTCCTGCGCCTTGCCCAGGCGGCTCGTCGCGACGAGCTCCATCGCCTTGGTGATCTTCTTTGTCGAGCGGGTCGACCGGATACGTCGACGGAGTACTCGAACCTGGCCCGCCATCGCTTACTTCTTCGGGGGTACGACTCGGGTGACCGTCTCGGTGCCCTCGACGCCGTTGGCCATCGCCTCGGCCGGCGCCTCGTTCACCCGGATCGCATCGTCCGCGGCCAGGAACATCTGCTTGAAGTGCGCCAACGCGTCGGTCAGCCCGAGGACGGTGTCGTCGGAGAGCTCATAGGTCTCGGCGATCGCGCCCAGCAGTTCGGTACGGGAGTGCCGCAGGTACTGCAGGAACTCCTTCTCGATCCGGCGGATCTCGCCCACCGGGATGTCGTCGAGCTGGCCGGTCGTGCCGGCCCACACCGAGACGATCTGCTCCTCGACCGCGAACGGCGAGTACTGCGGCTGCTTGAGCAACTCGACCAGGCGGGCGCCCTTCTCCAGCTGCGCCCGCGAGGTCTTGTCCAGGTCGCTGGCGAAGGCCGCGAAGGCCTCCAACTCCCGGAACTGGGCCAGGTCCAGCCGCAGCCGGCCGGCCACCTTCCGCATGCCCCTGACCTGTGCCGCGCCACCCACCCGGGAGACCGAGGTACCGACGTTGATCGCCGGCCGGACACCCGAGTTGAAGAGGTCGGCCTCCAGGAAGATCTGGCCGTCGGTGATCGAGATGACGTTGGTCGGGATGTACGCCGAGATGTCGCTCGCCTTGGTCTCGATGATCGGGAGCCCCGTCATCGAGCCGCCGCCCAGCTCGTCGGAGAGCTTCGCGCACCGCTCCAGCAGGCGCGAGTGCAGGTAGAAGACGTCACCGGGGTACGCCTCACGGCCCGGCGGGCGGCGCAGCAGCAGCGACACCGAACGGTACGCCTCGGCCTGCTTGCTCAGGTCGTCGAAGACGATCAGAACGTGCTTGCCGCTGTACATCCAGTGCTGGCCGATGGCCGAGCCACAGTAGGGAGCCAGGTACTTGAAGCCGGCCGGGTCCGAAGCCGGCGCCGCCACGATGGTGGTGTACTCCATCGCGCCGAGCTCTTCCAGCGTGCCCTTCACCGACGCGATGGTGGAGCCCTTCTGGCCGATCGCGACGTAGATGCAGCGCACCTGCTTCTTCGGGTCGCCAGAGCGCCAGTTGTCACGCTGGTTGATGATCGTGTCCAGGGCGACCGTGGTCTTGCCGGTCTTGCGGTCCCCGATGATCAGCTGCCGCTGGCCCCGGCCGATCGGGGTCATCGCGTCGATCGCCTTGATCCCGGTCTGCAGCGGCTCGAAGACGGACTGCCGCGCCATCACGTTGGGCGCCTGCAGTTCCAACTCACGGAACCCCTCGTTGGCGATGTCGCCGAGGGCGTCGATCGGCTCGCCGAGCGGGTTGACCACCCGGCCCAGGAACGCGTCACCGACGGGTACCGACAGCACCCGGCCGGTCCGCTTGACCTGCTGGCCCTCCTCGATCCCGGTGAAGTCACCGAGCACCACGACGCCGATCTCGCGGACGTCGAGGTTCAGGGCGACGCCGAGGGTACCGTCGGCGAACTCCAACAGTTCGTTGGCCATGGTCGAGGGGAGCCCCTCAACCCGGGCGATACCGTCGCCGGCTTCGGAGACGACACCAACTTCCTCACGGGTGATCTCCGGGGTGTAGGACGAGACGTAGCGCTGCAGGGCGCCCCGGATCTCGTCCGAGGAGATGGTCAGCTCGGCCATCCTCAACTTCCTCTAGCTCTCGGCCCGGGGCGTCGCCGACCCGAGGAATTCGATCATCGCTACCTTGACAGCCATCGTCACGTCGACAGCGCCTGACGCGCCTCGGCGAGGCGCCGCTGGACGGTCCCGTCGTACAGGTCGGAACCGACCCGCACACTCATCCCACCGATGATCTCGGGCCTGACCTCGACCTTCAGCGAAATCTGTCGACCGTACCTGGTCGCCAGCAGGTCAGCCAGCCGTTGCTCCTCCGCCTCGGTCGGGGCCACCGCAGCGGTCACGTAGGCCACCGTGCGGTCCCGGCGCTGCGCGGCCAACTCGACGAGGCGCTCCAGCGAGGCCTCGATTCCCCGACCGCCAAAGCCGGACACCGCGAGCTCGGCGAGGCGTACCGTGACCGGCCGCGCCTTGCCATCGAGCAGGTCCCGGACGAGCGCGGCCCGGCGCGGCACGCTGACCGTGGAGTCGCCCACCGCTGAGGCGAGTGCCCGGTCACCGGCGACGATCTGGCCGAACCGGAACAGCTCGTCCTCCACCTCGCCCAGCTCGTCGGCCGGTTCGGCACTGGCCAGCAGGGCGTCCACGCCGAGCCGTTCGGTCGCCTCCAGCAGCTCGGCCGGGCCCGACCAGCGACCGCTGACCACACCGTCGAGCAGCTTCAATACGTCGCCCTCGGCTGCCGTCGCGAACTTGCCGGCCAGCAGCGTACGCAGCAGTGCTGTGCGGTCCTGGGCCGGCCGGTTGGAGTCGGCCAGCGCCCGGCGCAACCGGGGCTCACCGGCCAACAGCGCGGCCACGGCCAGGATCGCGTCGGCCAGCTCGGCCAGGTCCGGCGCTGACTCCCCGGTCCCGCCGCCGCTGGTGTACGCGTCCAGCTGCTGCTTGACCAGCGCGTAGGACGCCCGGCCGGCGCCGTGCATCAGGATCTCCCGATCGTTCGCGACTGCGGGGCCTGCTCCGCTGCGCGCCCCACGCTCACCGCTGCCGCCCGCCGGCGCCCGCGGGCTGGTCGTTGCCCAGCTCCTCGAGGAACCGCTCGACCGTGCCGCGCTTGCGCGCCTCGTCAGCGAGCGACTCGCCGACGATGCGCCCGGCCAGGTCGACCGCGAGGGTGCCGAGCTCGACCCGTAGCTCCCGCACGATCGTGGCCCGCTCCGCCGCGAGGGCGTCCTTGCCGGCCGCGATGATCCGCTCGGACTCCTCGCGCGCCTTGGCGAGCAGATCCTCCCGGATACCCGATGCGTCGGCCCGGGCCTCGTCGCGGATCCGCGCCGCCTCGGTGCGCGCCTCGGCGAGCTGAAGCCGGTACTGCTCCAGCAGGGCGTTCGCCTCGGCCTGCCGCGCTTCGGCCCGCTCGAGGCCGCCCTCGATCGCGTCGACCCGGGCCCGGAAGGTCTCCTCCATCTTCGGAAAGACGAACTTCCTCAGCACGAGGTAGAGCAACGCGAACGCCACAGCGCCGACCACGATCTCCTGCCAGATCGGCAGGACCGGGTTCGGCGGCGTCTCCTCAGCAAAGAACTCCATCAGGGGTACCTCTCATCCGCCCCGCGGGCGCCGTCCGGCACTATTTGAAGGCATAACCGAAGGCGATACCGAGCAGCGCGAGCGCCTCGATGACCGCGAAGCCGATCCAGACGTACGGCAGTGTCAGCTTCGACGACTCGGGCTGGCGCGCGGTGGACTGGATGTAGGCCGCGAAGACAAGGCCGACGCCGATGCCGGGGCCGATAGCGGCCAGGCCGTAGCCGATGGCGCTGAGGCTGCCGTTGACTGCAGCGATAACCATGAGTGCACTTCCTCCTACAGTGATCACGCGTGACTCTCACGCGTGACGACGGACATCCGGGTAATGCGGCTAGTGCTCCTCGGCGAGCGCACCCTGCAGGTAGCTCGCGGTGAGTACGACGAAGACGTACGCCTGCAGGATGGCCACGATCACTTCGAGGAACGTGAGCGCAACCGCCATCAGCCAGGACAGCAACGAGATCGGCTTGACGAAGAGGCTGTCCGCGTTCAGCAGCGCGAAGCCGCCGAGCGTGAATACGAGCAGGATCATGTGCCCGGCGAACATGTTGGCAAAGAGTCGCAGCGCCAGCGTGACGGGGCGGACGATGAAGGTGGAAAAGGCCTCGATCGGGACCAGCAGCGGCAGGATGTACCACGGTGCCGGCGGCAGGAGCGCGTGCTTGAAGTACTTGCCGAAGCCGTGCTTACGGACACCGCTGGCGATGAAGAGCGTATAGCTGACCACCGCGAGCACGAGCGGGAAGGCGATGTGCGAGTTCGGCGAGATCTGGATGCCGGGGATGATGCCGAACAGGTTGGTCAGGAGCACGAAACTGAACAATGTTGCCAGGTACGGGGCGAAGGCGACGCCCTCGTGGCCGATCATGTCCTTGGCGATCGAGTTCCGGATGAAGCCGTAGATCGACTCGGCGATCCACTGCCGTTTGGTTGGCACGAGGGCCGGTCCGCGGTACGCCCAGAGGAAGTAGCCGATGAGCACCACGGCGGCCACCATTACCAGAATCGTGAACTTCGTCAGCCACGGGTAGGCACCCTCGAGGATGGCCGGCAGGTAGAAGTCCTCCACCTTCGGTGGGAACGGAATCCCCTCGGCAACGAGACCAACCTGGCCGCTCACCGCGTTACCCCTCTCATCGGGCTAGGCCCCCGCCCGGCGGGCGATCAGATAGACCCCGCATGCCGTGCCGACCACGATCCCGATCGCCGTGGCGATTCCGCCGGTGTCCAGCCAGATGTCGACGAGCCAACCCACGAATCCCCAGACCCCCATGCCGGCGATGAGGTACCCGACGGCGGCCCATCCCGCGTTGGCGCCAGACGGCTCCTCGGGATGCTGCGGGGACTGTTTACCGGCCATGACGCGGCGAACCATATCAGTCCAGGAAGGGGCGGTAGGACTCGACCCCCGCGTGTACCACGCGCGGGGGTGGAGAAATTTCCGAGCACTTCAGCCGGCGGACGCTCACACTACTCTCGGCCGGCCCGGATGTACGTCGCCTGCACGACTGATTCGTGACTTAACTACCGTTCAGTCCGGCTCGGCCGGGGCCGCACGGCCACTCAGGGTCGACCAGATCTGGGCGGCCGACCAGACGACGACCCCCGCCGCGATTCCGCCCGCCATCGGAGCCAGCCCGGCCCAGCCGGTGTTGCCCAGGGCCACCGCGCCGACGCAGAGCAGAGTGAACTTCACCACGTACGTGACCATCCCCACCGGCAGCACCAGTTGCGGACTGACCGAGTCGGCCCACGCGATCGCCACGGTCGATGCGGTGTAGCTCGCCGCCACCACGGCAACCCCGACGACCGCCCCCCACGCGCCGCCCCAGCCGCGCAGCGACCCGCCGAGCACCGCCGCCGCGACCGCGAGCACTCCGCAGGCGGCGAGGACCACCGGCAGGTGGCGCAGTCTGCCCCGCACGGGGCGGCTGGGCGCCGGGTTCACGGCTCGCCGAGCAGGGCCGCCACGAGTGGGCGTACCGTCGCCTCGATCTCGTCGGCGACCCGGGAGAAGTACCCGTCGCCGCGGCCCCACGGGTCGTCGAGCTCATCGCCGGCCCGGGCCGGACGGCCGTCGCGGGCCGCGTCGAGCGCGGCGACCAGCGCGGCACCCCTGCCGTGGACAACCTCGGGCGACAGCTCAGCCGCGGCGGACCGCCCGCCCGCCGCCAGGACCCCGCCCGCCGGCACGACCCCGCCCGCCGCCGGGACGACCCCGCGCAGCAGCCGGCCGAACTCGCCCAGCACGAAGATGCGCGGCGCGGCGTCCGGGCGCAGCGAGCCGGCGTACTCCTGCTGGTCGAGGGTGGCGGTGAGCACCAGGTCGGAGCCGTCGAGGTGCTCGGCACGCAGCTTGCGGGCCCGGAACGTCTCCGCCTCGCCGCCCCGGGCGCGCACCTGCCGGGCGGCCGGGGCGTCCATCCGCTCGCCGGCGTGCCAGCCACCGGTACCGGCACTGTGCACGTACAGCGCCTCGTCCGCGGCGTCGGAGAGCAGGTCCCGGGCGGCCAGTACGGTCAGCCGCTCGGCCATCGGGGAGCGGCAGATGTTGCCCATGCAGACATGCAGGATGGTGAACGGGGTCATCTCAGCGGTCCCCGGGCCGGCCCGCGCTGGCGCGGCTAGTCATCCGCGTCAACAACATCCGGGGCGACGTCGCGCAGCTTTTCGATCGGGATCGCCCCGGCCCGCAGGATCCGCGGCCGGTCCCCGGTCACGTCGATGATGGTGCTCGCCACCGGATCCGGGCACGGCCCCGCCTCCAGGTACACGCTGACCGCGTACCCGAGTTGTTCGCGTGCCTGCGCCGCGGTCAAGGCGGGCGGTTGCCCGGTCCGGTTCGCCGAGGAGACCGCCATCGGGCCGGTCTCGCGCAGCACCTCCAGGGCGACCGGGTGCAGCGGCATCCGCACCGCCACGGTGCCGGCGCTGTCGCCGAGATCCCACTGCAGGCTCGCCGCGTGCCGCACCACGATGGTCAACGCGCCGGGCCAGAAGGCGTCGGCCAGGTCCCGCGCGACCGGCGGCAGGCTGGAGACCAGACCATCGAGGGTGTACCGCGAGCCGATCAGCACCGGCGGCGGCTTCTCCCGTCCGCGCCCCTTGGCGTTCTGCATCGCGGTCACCGCCCACGACGTGAACGCGTCGGCGCCAATGCCGTACACGGTGTCGGTCGGCAGCACGACGAGGTCGCCGCGCTGCGCGGCCTCGATCGCCGCGGTGATGCCGCTGTCGCGTTCGCTGGCGCGGGTGCAGTCGTAGAGCGTCACGCCCTGAAGTCTGCCAAACGCCGTGCGGTGCTGAACCGCGGCCGGCCGCTGAGGTCAGCGTGGTCGGCGATCCCGCCGTAGCGGCCGTCGCCGCGTAGCAACTCGGGTACCGCCAACCCGTGGCTGTCGTCGTGCTCGACGGCGAAGCCGCCCCCCGGCCGCAGCAGGGTGGCGACCCGGGGCACCAGGCGGCGGATCAGCTCCAGCCCGTCCGGCCCCGAGTACAGCGCGCCGTGCGGGTCGTACCCGGTCACCTCGGCCGGTAGTGGCACCCCCGAGGGCAGGTACGGCGGGTTGCACAGCACCAGATCGACCGTACCGTCCAGTGTGGAGAGCACCGACGGATCGGCCGCATCGCCCTCCACAATGGACACGCTGGTACCGGCAGTGTTGCGGCGCAGCCAGATCAGCGCCGCTGGCTGCAGCTCCACCGCGTACACCGTCGCATCAGGACACTCGGCGGCCACCGCCACCGCAATCGCTCCGGATCCGGCGCACAGGTCCACCACCACCGGGGCCGGCACACCCCGCACGGCCGCCAGGCCCCAGGACACCAGCAGCTCGGTCTCCGGACGGGGAACGAAGACGCCGGAGCCGACCGCCAGTACCCCGTGGCGGAACGGTGCCTCACCGGTGAGGTGCTGCAGCGGAGTCCCCTGCGCCCGGGCCGCCACCAGCTCGCCCAGCCGCGTGTACTGCGCCGCCGTCAGCCCGGGTACCAGCGCCAGCCGGGTCCGTGGCACCCCGAGGACGTGCGCGGCCAGCAGCTCCGCATCGGTTCGCGGCGCGGCCAGCGCGTGCAGCAGCGCCGCCGCCTCCCGGATCGCCCCGGGCAACGGCACCGCCGCGCCATCAGGTGGCCCCGCCCCATCAGGTGGCCCCGCCCCGCCGGGTGGCCCCGCCCCGGCGCGGGCGTCGTCGGATTTCGATCGCACCCCATAATCATGGGCGGAGAGGGGAGGCTCACCGGTGAACGCCGCGTCCGATCTGCCTGGCGGGAGTCTCGGCGAGTTCGCACAGGTCAGCAACCTGCTACTGAGCGGGCGACACGCCGACGCCCTGACCCTGGTCGACCGCATCATGGCCGGTACCGCGGACGAGACCCGTCGCGCCGACGCGCTGGTGATGCGGGTGGCGGTGCTGCTCAACCTGCGGCGCAGCGAGGAGTACCCGGCCAGCCTGGACGCCGCGTTCGAGGCGCTGCGGGCGCACCCCGACCCGGTCCGGTACGGGCTGCTGCACTCCTACGCCGCGGTGGTGGCGCTCGCCAACGGCTCACTCGAGCGGTGCGTACGGCACCTGGTGCTGGGTACCCGGGCACTGGCCACAGTGGAGCTCACCGACTCGCAGACGGCACGGGCCTGGCACAACCTCGGCGCCTCGTACTCGCAGGCAGGCTTCCACAGCAACGCGCTCAGCGCGCTGGACCGGGCCCGGCAGATCGCCGGCCAGATCGGCCTACCGCTGTCCCAGCTTGCGCCGACCAACGTCGAGTTGCGCCACGCGGTCTCGTTGGACCAGCGCGGAGACACCGACAGTTGCCTGCGCATCCTGCACGGCCTCGTCCGCGAGTTGGGTGAACACCAACGCACCGGCGAGCTCGTCGAGCAGCGGCCGATCACGTTACGGGCCTACGGGTACGCCCTCGTCCGGCTGGGCGCGCTCGGCGACCACGGCGCGGGCTCCGGGATCGACCCACGGCCGTTGCTGGCGGCCGACGACGACTCCGGCGAAGCCCACGAGTTCGGGGTACTCGGCGCGGTGTGCGTGGCCATCGCCGAGCAGCGGCCGCTCGAGGCGCTGGCCCGGCTGGAGACCGCGGCGGTGACCGCCGAGGGGCTCGGGCCGGCCGAAATCCACCGACTGCGGGCGCTCGCCCACCTCGCCGCGGGCGACCACGCGCTGGCGTACGCCGCGGACCGGCAGGCCTTCGTGGCGGCAACCGGGCAGTGGGAGAAGGTACGCGACCTGTTCGTCGACGGGGTGGCGGCCCGGCTGGACCACGAGGATCTGCGCCGCAAGGCGGTCCGGTACGCCGGCGAGGCACAGACCGATCCGCTCACCGGCCTGCCCAACCGCCGGTACCTGGAGCAGTACATCGCCGAGCGGATGACCCGCGGCGAGGCGGCCGTACTCGGCGTCTGCGATCTTGATGGGTTCAAGGCGGTCAACACGGCGCACGGCCACCTCACCGGCGACCTGGTCCTGCAGCGGGTCGCCGGGGTGTTGAACCGGGTGATGCGCCGTGGTGACCTGGTGGCCCGCTACGGCGGCGACGAATTCGTGGTGGTGCTCCCCCGCGCCTCGTCCGCGGAGGCTCAGGAGATCGCCCGGCGCATCGTCGAGGCGATCACCGCGGAAGACTGGAACGCGCTGGCCCCGGGTACGCCGATCGGGGTGACCATCGGCTGGGCCGGTATTTCCGGGGCGGGCCCGCTCACCTCGGTCAGTGCGGCTTTCGAGGCAGCCGACCGGGCCATGCTCCAAGCGAAGAAGCGCCCACCGGGTGCTGCCGACGGCGCTCGGCCGCCGGCCGGATCCGCGCCCGCGACACCGCAGGACGCCGGACCGCCCACGCCCTGGGCTACCCGGGACGGCGCCCGTTGAGGTTGGCAGCCAGCATCCGCTGGGTGTGCGCCCGGGACTGGGCACGCTGCTGGTCGGCGCAGACCGCCGCCCAGGCGTTGGACTTGGCGGTGGGGACGCGGCTAGCACCCAGCACCGACCGTCCGACGCGGTAGATCAGGCCGGCCGCGGTGCCGATGACGGCACGCGGAGCGGCGGTGATATCGACTGTCGGCTGGCTCTGAGGGGTATTCATCAGCCTGGCCTCCTGGCACGGGTGTCGGGCAGGGCGCCGTGGAACACGCTACCGGAGTCCATCTTCCGGGTGACCTGTTTCGCGGGTGTGACCTCGGCGTCAACTTCCCGGATAGCGCCAATGGCCGGCAGGTAACGTGACACCGCAAGCCCCGCAGGGTAGGCGCCCCCGCCCCGCGCCCGCGCGCGCCCCGCGCCCGCGCCCCGCGCCCCGCGCCCGCGC
>Ga0209515_10009727_pt1 | contig 10888 bp, 6 predicted proteins | sample Subgroupgradi54m_FD_187454 | JGI IMG/M metagenome (GOLD analysis project Ga0209515, IMG submission 187454) | Subsurface groundwater microbial communities from S. Glens Falls, New York, USA - GMW60B uncontaminated upgradient, 5.4 m (SPAdes)... ...
CCCGATGCCAACCTTGCCCGTTTGGTCAACGACAAACACCGAGCTGGCTGCTCCTCCGTAGACAGAGAGAGGTCCTGTTACTTCAAGCCCTCTGGCTACCTGGAGACCTCCCCGCACATCCAGGTCATTGCCTACCTGGAGGTTAGACCGGGTGGCGAAGGTACCGGTTTCAATGCCACCGGCCTCTAGCTGCTGGATGTAGGCTCCGCCGATGTCGAAAGTTTGCAGGGTGCCGCTAGTAAGATTAGTTACGTAGGCGTAACGGCCCTGGACGTAGACGAAGCTTGGAGCAGTACCAGTGGTTACCGAGCCAACACTGGTTGGTGAGGCTGGAGTGGAGACGTCGAAGATCTGCAGGCTGTTGCTAGTCTGATTAACCACATAGGCATAGCGGCCCTGGACGTAGACGGAGATTGGGCTAGTGCCAGTGGTTACCGAGCCAGTGCTGGTGGGGGCGGCTGGGTTGGAGACGTCAAAGATTTGTAGGGTGGCGCTATTGTAATTAGCCACGTAGGCGTAGCGGCCTTGGACGTAGACGGAGATTGGGTTAATCCCGGCAGTTACCAAGCCACCGCTGACTGCTGAGGGTGAGGCCGGGTTGGAAACATCGAAGATCTGCAAGTTACCGTCGCCGTAATTAAGCACGTAGGCATAGCGGCCCTGGACGTAGACAGAGGCTGGGCTAGTGCCAGCAGCTACTGAGCCAGCGCTGGCTGGTGAGGCCGGGTTGGAAACGTCGAAGATCTGCAAGGTGGCGCTGCCGAAATTAGCCACATAGGCGTAACGGCCCTGGACGTAGACGGAGAGTGGGGTTGTACCAGTGGTTACCGAGCCAGTGCTGGTTGGTGAGGCTGGGTTGGAGACGTCGAAGATCTGCAGGCTGTTACTAGTCTGATTAGCCACATAGGCGTAGCGGCCCTGGACGTAGACGGAGCGTGGAGCAGTACCAGTGGTTACCGAGCCAACACTGGTTGGTGAGGCTGGAGTGGAGACGTCGAAGATCTGCAGGCTGTTACTAGTCTGATTAACCACATAGGCGTAGCGGCCCTGGACGTAGACGGAGTATGGACCAGAGCCAGTGGCTACTGAGCCAGCAGCGGCTCTGGGGACTATACCGGGCACATGGAGCTGGGTGATGGGGGCGGCGGTCCCTATCCCCAACCGATTATTAACCGAGTCGAAAGTAAGGCCGGTACTTGAAGATTGAATTTGAAAAGCAGTGGTGGAGGTGGCGTTAAGTCTCCCGCTTCCGATAACATCTAGTGTGGTTGATGGAGCGTTAGTGCCGATGCCTACTCTCCCATTGCTTGTATCAATGTTCAAAACGACAGTAGAAGTTGAAGTCTGAATTTGAAAGGCCGTAGTTGAGTCAGTACCTGGTTTGAAGAGAGCGGTGCCGGAGACGTGTAAGGTGGAGGAAGGGCTCGTGGCTCCGAATCCTAATCCTAATCGTCCATTGGTGCTGTCAAAGAAGGCGAAGGGTAGACCGGCATTGCCATTGGCGATCTTTAAAGCATTGGGTGAATCAGTGAGGGGTCGGATGTCTGAACCGTTAGAGAGGGTGATGTTGCCGGCGACATGGAGGGTAGTTGAGGGCGAGGTTGTCCCGATGCCAACTCTGTTATTAGTGGTATCAACGACAAGCTGATTATTAACGTTGAAAGCAGCGGTAGAAGAACTCAAGGTCAGATTGACAGAACCAGAGGTGGCTGTGAAGGTAAGTGCGCCGGTCGTAAGCGTCAAACCGTTATCTAGGGTTAAACCAGAGCTGAATCTACCAGTACCAGTAATATGCAATGTAGTGGAAGGGGCGTTGTTGCCTATGCCCAATCTCCCGTTCACATTATCCCAGTAGAGAGTAGTGCTACTTTGGCTAACTGCTCCTCCAGTGCCGGCGAATAGAAGAGAGCCGGGTGTTAAAGTATTAATTGTTAAGCCAGTAGAAGTAATTGCTCCGGCTAGAGTTAAGACCCCGGCAGAAGAAATAGTATTAGAGGCACTGAAGAAGCGGATGTTGCCGGTGCCGCCATTTCCTTGGAAAATCAGGGCTTGGCTACCGGTAGCGTTAATTTGAGGATTAGTGCCCCCAAGGTTGAGATTTCCTCCACTTAAAACGGGAATTGCGGTACTCGAGGCATATTCATAAGGGGTAAGCCCAAGTAAAGTACTTGCATTAATAGCGTAGCCAGAAGCAACAACTTGCTGTCGAGGAGAAACATTCTCCCAAACTTCAGCTCCGTCACCGGCAGCACAAGTAGCGCCAACGAGAGTTGCCACTTCAACATTTAGATAAACTGTATCGTTATCTTGAAAGTTATATGTAAGAGCGTCTCCTCCGGCAACGGTGTCCCCTACACCAACATTGAAGACGCCGCTAGTAGTAGTGACTTTCATTCCCGAGGGAGTACCAGCCGGCCAGAGTTTAGTGCCTGCCCCTAAGGTTGCGTTATCATAAATGGAAAAGCGAAAACAATAACTTGTGCCAGCCGACCCTCCAAGAAGATTACTATTCGCATCCAGGAGCCTCCCTTGAAAATGAATAATTTTCGGAACGCCAGTGGCACCCTTAACGGCACCACTCAAACTAAGACCAAAAAAACCTAAGATTAGAAAGATTATGAATACTATTATTTTAGGATGATCGCGAGGTCTCATAGTTTTTACGAAAATAATTCGTCCCTTCGATTAAATTGACGACTTGCTCAATCTCGTCCTGACTGTAATAACGCCAGCCGCGCGAGTCTCTTTTAGCCCTGGGAATTAAACCTTCTTCTTCCCAACGAATAAGCGTGGTCTTATTGCGATCTACTCGCTTTAGAATCTCGTTTAGATAAAATTTTTTCTCTGCCATCTCTGCTTTCTTAAATAAAAAAGGGCTTCTTCTCAGGGTTTTTACTCCAAGAAGAATTGCCCTTTTTCCTTCTGTACTTTTGTGCCACTTAACTCAATTCGAAAACTTTAAGCAGCCCACTTATTTTTCTGGGATTTCTGAAACCCAGAATCCAGTTTACCTTGAAATGGTCCGATAAACTCACCACAAGCAAACTCGAGTCTATGCTCCAGCGTATAGAGTTTTACTCTCTGTCTTGTTTGAGGTGTGTTCGAGGAGCGTTGCTCCTGTGGAAATTTAATAGTGGATGGGGCGAACGCCCCTCAAACTAGATGCTTCCCTTTTCTCTCCAAAGAGCAAGGAGAAAAAATGAACGGAAGACTTGTGACGTCAAAGTACAAAAAAGAACTGGTTGTAGTGAAAGCGAAATTGCAAAAATCTTATTTCGCTATCCTGCCATACCAGTATACCAGAACGAACTAAAGTAATTTGGAAAGGAGCTGTGGATAACTTTGTTTTGTCTGAAAAGTCCCTTATCTTGAGGATTTTTGAGGTTATATCTTTCTATTCTTTGAGAAAGTTTTGCTCTTTATGTTCGTCTGCTAACCCTTCTATCTCTTCCTCTCTCTTCATCAACGCTATTACTCTTCTTATATGGGCGAGAATCCTGTGGCCATAAAGATAGTGAATAGCAAAAAGCCCGACGATGAGCGCTAATAATCCCAAGAGAAATATTGTTAAATGATCGCGGATAAATTTTAAGAATGAGGGTAGAGCTCCAACGTTTACTGCGCTTTCTCTTACATTGCCTGCTCGATCGAAAGCGCGAATAATAACTTTAGTCTTTTTAGAAACAAGCAGCGGTAGAAGATAGGGGCTTTCGGCTTGAATAAATACTGGGGATTCTGTTGGTGATTTAATTTTCTCAACAATACCGACTTCGTAATGATCTATACCTGATAAATTATCAGTTGTAAAAAATGAAACTAATGTCTTTTGATCTAAACTATCAACTTCAGGATTGAACTCTGCGGGGGGAATGGTGTCCACCCGGATTAAAAAATGAGTTGTTGCTCCCCAGACTCCCTCTTTTAATGCTTTAATATGAAAATACCAAAGCCCGTTATCTAGATTTGGATAAGATTTAACGGTGTCTCCAGTTATCGGATTATTATCAGGAACTGTAAACGGCTTGTTGTCTAAGACAAAACTAAAAGCGCTTACGCCGGGATTTTTCTCCCAAGCTAAAACAGGACTATTGTTGTTATACCAGCGATCTTGAAACGGGTGTGTTTCAGAAAAGACCACTACCCCGCCCGGCGGCTTTGGAAGAATAGTGTAAGTGCCGCGATCAAGTTGGGCAGGTATCTCCGTTCCCAAACCATCATTTAGGAGAACGTGTGAGTTGGACGAAAAACTAACTGTCGCCTGTCCATTTGCTATTGCTCGAAAAGTTATTGTAGCGATTAACCCCGACTCAGTAACGATACCATTCGGGATGATACCGATTAATTTAGCCGATCCATTAGTATTGTCATAAGTTGGCGGCTCGAGCCAGATACCGATGATTGATCTGTCCCCTGAAGGATTTATGATGGTTAACTTGCTGGCATCAAACTTGATATGCAGCTCAACTGCATTGATGCTCTGACTCTTAGTGTCCAAAAAAATTGGAACTGCAAAGGTTGAACCCTGAATAAAGGTGGCGGTTCGGGGAGAAAAAAAGATCGTCGCACTGGAGCGGGGCGTGAGCGTATTAACATTTATATTAACCGTATTCTGGGCTTGGGCCGCCTCTAGAAAAGAAAATAAGATTACAACGCCTAAAATAGCTAAAGGAGCTTGTCGCATTAAATATAGAAAAATTATAGCAAAAAACGGCGGGTTCTTATACCTCGATGGGGTCGTTAGATCACGAAGTTGATGAGCTTATCTTTGACAAAAATTATTTTCTTGATTTTTTTGCCAGAGGTAAACTTCTGGACTTTCGGATCAGCAAGAGCTAGTTTCTCGGCCTCCTTCTCGATCGTACCGGATTGGGCTTCAATTTGACTCCTGAACTTGCCGTTAATCTGAATAATAAGGGTAGCAGTGGCTCGAGTTAACTTCCCTGGGTCGTATTTTGGCCAAGATTGCTTGTGAATTGAGTATTTGCTCCGACGCTTGCGGTCGGAGCCCCGACCCTGGTAGGCGTCGTGACCACCTAGCTTTTCCCAGAGTTCTTCAGCGATAAAAGGTGCGAATGGGGCAAGTAAAAGCAGGAAGGCCTCCCAATCCTTACGGTTAATTTGCGACTCCTTTTCTAATTTATTCAAAATAACCATTAGCTCTGAAATGGCGGTGTTATATTTTAATTCAGCGATATCCTCTGTAATTTCCTTAATGGAAGCATGGAGCCAAAAGGAAACATCCGATTTCCCTTCTTTCTGTCTCTTACTTTTTATTTCTTGTTTGGCGCCTAAATCCCAAACTCGGTTAAGGAATCTTACTGGCCCCATAATGCCGGCATCCCGCCAATCCCCTCCCTCTATAAATGGCCCAATGAACATTAGATAGGCGCGGACGACATCGGCTCCAAATTTTTTGATGTATTCGTCCGGAATAACTACATTACCTTTAGATTTACTCATCTTTGCTCCTTCGGAGATTAGAAGACCGTGCGCTCGGAATTTAGAATAGGGCTCGTCAAAACTTATCAATCCCATATCTTTAAAAACCATTGTGATAAATCGGCTGTATAGGAGATGTAAAACCGCATGCTCAGCACCGCCAATGTAGGTATCTACAGGCAACCATCTTTTCGCCCTCTCTTTGCTAAAAGGCCCTTTTTTATTTTGGTGATCGAGATATCTAAAAAAATACCAAGCTGAATCTAGAAAAGTATCCGAAACATCTGTTTCGCGTTTTGCCTTGCCACCACACTTAGGACATTTAACTTCATAAAACGATTGTACGGAAGCTAAAGGAGATTTCCCTCTTCCAGTTGGCCGGAAATTTTTTACTAATGGCAACCTAACTGGTAAATCTTTTTCTGGGACTGGCTGCCAACCGCATTTTTCACAGTAAATCATTGGAATTGGCGGCCCCCAATATCTTTGGCGAGAAATTAGCCAGTCACGAAGACGGTATTGAATTTTTCTTTTACCCCCAGCGAACTTCGTAATTTCCCATTTTGCTCTTTCGGAATGAACTCCTGAAAACTTGCCGGAATCCATAAGAATTCCTTCCTCGGGGTGCACCACAACGTCGGTATACCAACTATTCTCTGCAAGCATTCGCCACGGCGAACCGAATTTTGAGTTGTTAAATTTTTCACATAACTCATTAAGTTCTGATTCATTTTTATTGCTCAGTATTTTCTTCTCTACTCTTCCATCTTTGTACTTAAAAATGAATACTGCCTTATCACCTACGTACTCATTCCAAAATCCGGGTGTCATCTTTTTACCTATCAATTCTTCGTAGGCGACAACAGCAGTTTTGGGAATGATAATTTTTCTGCTACCCGATTTAGTTCTCTCTACGACCTGAATTTCTAATTTCCTCAAGTCGTCGTCCGAGACATCCTTTGCGCCCATCAAATAGCTTCTTATTGGTGCGTTATTTTTCAGAATTACTCGTCGCAAGGGTAACTTGTATTTCTTCGCAAACTCAAAGTCGCGTTCATCGTGGGCCGGAACTGCCATAATGGCGCCGGTGCCAACGTTTCCTAAGACGTAATCCGCTACCCAAACCGGAATCTCTTTTTTGGTGGCCGGGTTAATGGCTTTTATACCCTTTAATTCGATACCGGTTTTTACTTTACCTTCAGCGATTCTTTCTTCTTCACTTTTCGCTTTTGTCTTCTTAATATATTTTTCAACATCTCTCCAGTTTAATACTTGATACTTAATACTTGATGCTAACTCATGCTCCGGCGCTAGCACCATATAAGTAGCACCGAAGATCGTATCGGGACGAGTTGTGAATACTTCAATTTGGTAATCAGCTTTGGAGATTTGCTTGCCCGCCGAAGCTTTAGCGAAGGCGGGAAATTCTATAAGTGCTCCTTCCGATTTCCCAATCCAATTTCGTTGGGCGATTTTAACTTTCTCTGACCAGTCAAGGCCATCCAGACCTCTCAAAAGACGGTCGGCGTATTTAGTTATTCTGAAAAACCATTGTTCCAGTTCTTTCTTAATAACTTTGGTACCACAACGCTCGCATTTGCCATCTATTACCTGCTCATCGGCTAAAACTGTTTTGCAAGACGGACACCAGTTAACGGATTGTTTTTTGCGATAAGCTAACCCTCTTTTGAAAAGCTGGATAAAAATCCACTGAGTCCATTTATAATATTCTGGATCGTAAGTCTCCAGGTGCTCATTCCAGGCAAAGCCGTTGCCGATTGAGCTTAGCTGGCGGTAAAAATTTTTCTCTGAGATTTGGGCTTGTTTGGCGGGATGAGTGCCAATTTTCAAGGCATAATTTTCCGAATGAATTCCAAATCCATCCAGGCCAATCGGTTCGAAGACATCATTTCCCTGCATCCGCTGGAATCGCCCATAAATATCGCTCCCGACAAAAGCATACATATTCCCAACGTGCAGCCCTTCAGCTGATGGATAAGGAAACATCATCAAGTTATAGAATGGCTTCTTAGCTTTCAATAAATCGGGCTCATAGACGCGCGAGTCAAGCCACTTCTTAGTCCACTTCTTCTCGATCTTCGAAAAAGGATAAACCATTACGTCTTTTATATTAGCGAAATCTCGGAGATCTTCATATATTCATAGAGGCCACTACGGCTCTATGTCAGTCTTATAATCAAGTGGAACTGTGTCTGAAACAGCTTGTTGGTCGGGAAATTCTTTACGAATACGTTCGATATCATCGGCTTCCATGATCCAGCCAGTAGCTCCTAGATTTTCTTCCAGATGCTCAATATTACTGGTCTTGGAAATGGTAACCACATGATCCTGCGAAATAAGCCAGTTAATGGCTATTTGTGTCGGGGTTTTGCCATACTTCTTCGCGAGTTCGTCTATTAATGAGCTTTTTGGTAGGGATCCCTTTTGTAACGGCCGCCACGCCACTAGCATTACATCGTTATCTTGGCAGTATTTTAATACGCTTCTCTTCTCAATCTCCCGGTACCGAATGTTGTAATGCACTTGATTACATACTAACTTATTCTTCGTGTACTTCTGGGCTTCCTCAAAACGTCGAGGCGTCAAGTTGCATACACCGATATTTTTGACAACTCCTTGTTCTACTAACTCATCTAGGGCTCGCATTGTATCGGCAATCGGGATACCCGGCTCTGGGTAGCGATGGAGAAGGTAAAGATCAATGTAATCGGTGGCAAGGCGCCTCAAACTCGCTTCAAATGAGCGACGCACGCCGTCATAGGCTTGGTTCCAACTCGATACCTTAGTCGCGATGATCAATTTACTTCGATCATACCCCTGCAATGCCATACCAAGTAATTCTTCGGCATGACCAGCACCATAGCTTTCAGCTGTATCTATATGAGTAATACCGATGTTTAGGGCGGCTCGGATAGCTCTTATCTCCTCGTCATCACGGCTGGTATCGGGCTCATAGCGGCCTCCCATTTGCCATAGACCAAGCCCATAAACAGGTAGCTCGAAACCATTACTTAACCTTTTTACTGGTATATTCATTGACTACGCGACTTTAAAGATAATCAAATTCTCAAAATTTCTCTAGTGTTTTTCGTTGTAGTTTCTGCTACTTCCTCAACAGATTTTTCTAAAATTTCGGCGAGCTTTTCGGCTACATATTTAACGTAAGCAGGCTCGTTTCTTTTGCCGCGATGCGGGGTCGGGGTGACGTAAGGCGCGTCGGTTTCTAAAACGATTCTCTCAAGGCCAATATACTTTATAGCAACATCGTAGTCCCTAACGAAAGTGACGACGCCGCCGAAAGAGAAATAGAATCCGAAATCAAGTAATTCTTTGGCATCTTCTTTGGTACCACTGAAGAAGTGGATAATGCCCGGCGCAGGAGCGACAAGAGACATGCGACAAGCAACAAGGACATCAATTGAATCGGCATATGCATCCCTACAATGAATCATGAGCGGTTTACCTAGCTCTTTTGCTAGCTCGATGTGTTTTATGAAAACGTCTTTCTGAAGTTTCCTTGTTTCTGGTTGCTTGTTGCTTGTCGCCCGATAGTAGTCTAAGCCGCACTCGCCTATCGCCACCACTTTCGGATTTTCTCCCAGTTTTTTGTAATAGTCGTAATCAAACTGCTCTCCACGGCTCGTAAACCCCGTTAGAGGCAAGACGCCAATGGCGTCTGCCGCGCCTTTAGCGCGGGCCTCTAACGGGGTAAACCTCTTTGCTTTTTCCCCGTTTCCGAGTTCTTGAGAATCATGGAAAGATTTTTCAGTATGAATGGGGTGGAGGCCGACAGTTGCGTAGACACCTTCATCATACTTTTCGGCGATCTCTACTGCTTTTGCTGAAGTTTCCTTTTGAGTGCCGACGTTTACTAGCCAGATATTTTCTTTCAGAGCACGGTTAATTGTTTCTTCAATATCATCTTTGTAAGCGGCGAATTGAACGTGAGTATGAGCATCAATTAGTTTAGGCATTTCAAGCTAGGCGGGGGAAAATTGAAGTTGGCATTTTGTTGGATTTGACTGCTTCCTTAATAAGCGTGCTAGTAGCCGGCATGAATGGATGGAGCATACGGCCAATCCAGTAAAGCTCCGCGAGGAGTTCAGCAATAAGCGCTTTCCCTTTCTCGGGGTCATTTCTTACGAGGACGAAGGGCTGCTCTTCGGCAATGCGCTTATCGAGAGCTTGAATTCCTCCCCAGATAAAGTCCATTGCTTTATTAAATTCAAACTTTTCAATCGCACCAGTGAATTCTTTGGGAAAAGGAGCAGGGTCGGGAGAAGTAATTGGTTCCTCGAGATGAACTTCTCCGAGCTTCATTACTCGTGCCACTAAGTTACCAAGGCCGTTTGCCAGATGGGCATTATAAGCTTCCCTGAATTTTTCTTCAGTAAAATCGCTATCCTCAAAGGGGTGGATATGGCGAGCAAGATAGTACCTCACGGCATCGGTGCCATACTTCTCTACCATTTCAAAGGGGTCAATCACGTTGCCTAAACTCTTGCTCATTTTCTGCTCGCCGCTTGTAATAAATCCCTCAACATAGATTTGTCGTGAATTAGGCAGGCTAGCAGACATTAACATCGCTTGCCACATCGCCGATTGCTGGCGGAGATTATCTTTCCCGGCAACCTGGATTGCGTTAGGACTTTCTTTCGTTCCCCAAAATTCTTCAAATTTTTTCTTGCTCTTAGGCCAGCCGAGCGCCGAAATATAGCTTACCAGCGCATCAAACCACACATACATTACATGCTCTTTGTCACCTGGCACGGGCACACCCCAAGGCATTTTTTCTTTTAAGCGAGAGATGCTAAAATCCTCTAACCCGCTTTCAACAAATTTCCTGATTTCATTAAACCGGCTTTCAGGAATTACAAAATCTGATTGGTCCTTGTAAAGTTTCAGTAACCTGTCTTTGTAATTACTGAATTTAAAAAAGTAATTTTCTTCTTCAATAATTTCGATTTCGGCGTAAGGATGAATGATACACCGTCCGTTCTCCAGTTCTGATTCCGTTTTTTCGAGCTCACACCCCACGCAATATTTGATTCGGTAGAACTTTTTCAGGATATCGCCGTTTTTTTCGCAAATCTTCCAAAACTCTTGGGCGGCCTGCACATGGTGTGGATCGGTAGTGCGAATAAAGTTATCGTAGCTTAGATTAAGCGCCTGTCTTAAATTATCGAATTTAGCGGCGTACTCATCTACATATTTCTGCGGCTCCTTCCCCTCTTTTTGAGCGGCGCGATAGATTTTCAAACCGTGCTCATCAGTACCGGTATTGAAAAAAACATCTTCTTTTAAGAGACGATGATAGCGAGCAAGAATGTCAGCGCGCGTAATCTCCAGGGCAAACCCGATATGGGGCGGCGCATTTACGTAGGGAAGGGTAGTTGTGATATAGAATCTGTTACGCGGCATTTATGGT
>Ga0209515_10009728_pt1 | contig 10886 bp, 6 predicted proteins | sample Subgroupgradi54m_FD_187454 | JGI IMG/M metagenome (GOLD analysis project Ga0209515, IMG submission 187454) | Subsurface groundwater microbial communities from S. Glens Falls, New York, USA - GMW60B uncontaminated upgradient, 5.4 m (SPAdes)... ...
GTAATAGGCGGGCCTTGCGGATTCCCAATAACTGTAGAGTCCCAAGCGGCCCATTTTGGAGAGTGCTTTCTTTACAACCGTTTGCTTAGCGCGTTTGCCTAGAAGTTCTTCCCCTCCATTACTGCTAAGTGCCTGGATCATTTCTTCGATACTTATTGCATCTCGTGTTTCAATGACATTTTCCGGAAAACCAAGCCGGACAAGTGTCTGGCCGGCAATGGTCCGGCGAGCTTCTTCAAGCCGTGCTTTGGGGGATTTTCCAACATCAGTGAGTAAATCAAGCAACGGGAAAGTGAGAATTTGAAGGGATCCGTATTGGATCCGGTATTCATCAGCCAAACGCGGGAGATTTTCATAATCCCTTCCTGTGGGATGAGCTGAGTAGTAACCCGCAAGAGAGTCGCGGGAGCGAATAAAAACAGGCATAACCCCAGGAGGCGCGCGGGCCGCCAAATTCAGGACAAAGCTTTGTACCGGCGGTGTGTTTTTTTCAGCCAAAACGGAATAAAACCCGGATAAGTTATTGATATCTTCAACACTCGTCAGAACAGCTTTGGATTCAATCTCACGGATGCTCTGAGGAGCTCCATTTCCTAAGGCGAGCAGTTTCGCTTTGGCGCTTTCATTTGCGGTTAAAGCATCGAATACGTAGCTCGCCTGGCTTGCTTCTTTTTTATAGACTGACGCCTCAAGGCCGCGGAAGCGTTGAAGTACAGCAATCCTATGTCCCTTCGGGAGCTCCGCCCGTAATTTAATGAAAGGAGTGGTTAAGGCTACGGCAGCATCAATCCCTTTGCTTTTAAGATGCGTTTCAATCGCGGTAAATTCACTGACAAGAATTTTCTTTTCCTCTGCATCCGCTTCTCCGAGTAACCGGCCCTTCATCATTTCAAATCCAATTACCTGATCAAACCGCGCCAGAAGATCTTTCTGCTTTGAAGGATTGAACAGCGCTGAATCGATCTCGGATATTTTTTTCAAACTCAGCGCAAACCACGCTTTGTTCGGCGAAATCTGGGCTGCTTTACCAAGAACAGCCGCTAAAAGCTGAACGGCAGCCGTTGATTGACTCGCGCTTGAAGGAATTCGTCCCTTCCAAGTCTGCACCTGTGAATCAAGATAGGTTATATCTTCAGGATTTAAAGAAAACTTACGAACTGCCTCCTCCTTTAAACGGTCCAGCTGTTTCAAAGCTTCATAATGGACCTTCACCTGGCTAAAACCCGGCTGCCAAGGAGTCATTGGGTCCACGATTAGCCGGTCCACCCACCCCCTGATCTCTTTGAACTTTTTCTCGCTTTTTACAAGCTCAGGAATGATATCTTTCAAAAGACGCGAGCCATTGAGTTTTTTCCTATCAAGAGCCGCCTTCCAGCGGCGGACGATCTCTGCGATCGTCTCCTTATGCTCATCCTTATTTGCAAAGGAGCGAACGAGCAGTTCCTTGGCCTGTTCAAGTCCCGCGACATCTTCATAAAGATGAATGAATTTCTGTTTGTCGCCCTTCCAGATTCCCTTTTCGGAAAACGATTTGATCTTTTGATGCTCGCCGCGCTCGACCCAGGCTTGCAAAATGACTTCCAGAGTTTCCCTTTCCATACGGGAAAGGAACTTGGCGCTCTTTTCAATTTCAGAAGCACTCAATGATTCATAAGGCAAAATGTGGAGTCTCAAAGCGCGTTCATAATCAAATGGAAAAATCAGCGTGCGATAGGCAACCGTCACAAAATTCGTGACCGTCTGAGTCAGGAATGCGGTGACATAACCGAGGAATGCTCCTATAAAAGGAGCTCCGAATATTTCAAGCAACCAAAGCAGCGCACCGAGGGTAACTGGTTCTTTCTTACCCTGATAATTTTGAGCCCCTTCAAAAAGAACTTTCGAAGCCCAGTCCCAACTGTAATAGGCATGGTAAAGAATGATTCCGCCAATGACCCACCCCGCAAACACGCCAAGGCCGATGAAGGGACTGGCGTTATCACTTTTTAAGAGATTTAATTTTTCTTCTTCCTTGACCGGAACTGTTTCTTTGTAAATCCTTTTCCACTCGAACGGCCAATTTCCATTATTGGCTTGGATTAAAGCGCTCGCGTTACGATGCGTTTTGTAGGCCGCCCCCGCATAAGCGATGCCTGCCGCAAGAATACCGATTCCAGCAGCTGCGATCGAAATGGAAAAAATAGGCGGTAATGCCCGCATTTCAGAACGCGCGGTCTCAGCACCTCCCTCTTCTTCGAGAATCCCCCGCAACCGTTCTTCTTCGGTTCCAATCTGAACGAGCCGGGCGGTTAACTCATCACGGCTTGATCTTAGTTTTTCAAGACGAGCCGCATAAGCCTGAAGCGACGGCTGGAGAGCTTCTTCAATAACCTGGTCCTGCTGCTGTCTCGCCTGGTTCAAACTTTCCTGAAGCTCGCGGTGTTCCGTTTCCGCTCTTTGAATATCCAAGCTTAATTTTCTCTGGTCCGCTTCTATCTTTTCACGCATCCGCTCAAGATCGCGAAGTTGGGCCGCGCGCCTTTCCGAATCTATTTTCTTTTTGGGTGCCGGGGGTTGCAATCTTGGCGCGGGTTGTCTTGGAGCAGGTGCTGCTGGCGGCTCAACGACATTTTCTTGAACAACAGACTGAGGTCTGGGGTGTCCGTTCAAACGCCTATACGCCTGCTCGACGTAATCCTCCAAGTCCGGTGCAACAGGCGGCCTTGCCGTGAATTTGCCGGAAATCCGCGACATTAAAGTTTTAATTTCGTGGTCTTCAAGGAGCTCAGGGTTTTCGCTTAAAAGATGTTTTACAAGTCTTGGAAAACGCGCATGGCTTTCTTCAATCTCCTCAGATACCGTAAGCGGAGCAGCTTCTTGAGGCACACCATTCATCCTTTTCACTTCCTCGGAAACACCGCGGAAGAATTGACGGAGGTCTTCCTGAAGATAGCTGCGGTATTTCTGAGGATCCACATTGCCCTCTTCAAGAATTTTCCTTAAGGCCCGCTCAGCCGATTCTTTTTGCTGAGAGCGCATATGCCCATCCATCGTCTCCATCGCCTGTAAAACCTCTTGAAGGATGAAAGCAACTTTTCCCCGGGCATCCTGATCCGCAGGTATCGCATCAGCTGGGACCGGCAAAGGAAGTTCATAGGGGGGCGGTGGCAAGTCTTCCCGCGGTGGAACAACGGGAAAACTTGCTTCAAAAAAACGCCGCGCTTCAGCACCGAACGCTTTCGCGGGATCGATAGGCCTTACGGGTCTATCGGGTGTCCTTCTTAAAGGCAGGATCTGGACAGGTTCTTCTTCGGGTTCTCCAAAGAGCTCGTTATCGTCTGCTTCAAGTGCCGGCTCTTGATCGAACTCCAATGAGGGGATTGGCAGGATATCAGGAACAGACGTTTCAGCCGGCCTGGCTTTTTGTTTCCTATTTTTTAACAGATACCAGCCGAGCCCGACACCTAAGATCCCTAATCCCGCCAACCCGACCCATAGGACTGCCGCCCCGGGGTTTGAGAGGTCCGCAAAAACACTTAAAAATGGTTCGATTCCTCTTAATTCAGATCGGGTAGTTTGAGAAGCTGTGGGTTTGTGTGAAACCTTCGGAAGAAATCGGTCCACATCCAAGTAACTGATAAGATTCTTAATGTGATCTTCGAGAACGCGCGATTGCTCTCTTTCCAGAACCCCCTTGAGTTCGATAAAATACGGCGTGCCGAGTGTCGCCGGCGCACGAAGCGTGGATTTGCTCTTCTCTCTTAAGATTTTTTCATAATCAGAATCCACCGATTCATTAATTTTTGTAATCCCTGGAGAAATGAGTACTCTTGAAATCCCTTTTTCTTTAAAAAGCTGGCCGAGATGATTTGAATGAAACCCTCCGGTAATGAGAACAGCCTTTCGTGGATGCTTTTCATTTAAAATACGCTCGATATTGCGCATAAAAGTTTGATCTCTTTTTTCAGCCAGTTCGTAGAACTCAAAAAAGAGGCCTTTTTCTTGTTCCAAATACTGAGCGGCCTTTTGGACACTAGCGAGCGGCCTATCGCCGCTGACCGAACTCAATTTGGAGTACAGCTTCTCTGAATTTATAATTTCCCTGCTTCTATGAATTTGCTCATATTCTTCTGAGGTCAGTTCAAAGTTGAAGAGCTTTTTTAAAAGCTGTAGATCCTCGCCTGTCTGCCAGAGAATTTGTGACGGCTCATTGATTAGAAATTTGCTGCGGACCTTGCGCTCAATTTCGCCGAGTTCCTTAAAAAAGACCTTTTGATCAAAAGACGTTGGTTCAATGCCTTTCTCAAGGTTGGAAAGCTTTGTCCACTCTAAATAAGACGTGGTCTCGATGCCTTTTTCTCTAGCCATGCCTTTTAAGGTGAGCACATATTGAAGGAGATTTCCCTCCCCTTTTTGCCAGCGCTCGCGCATGGCTTCAAGCTGCCGGAACGCGGAGGGATATAGTTCTGCTTGAAGCCCGCGAATACGGCTTTCAATTTGTGAAAGTCTTCGGACCGCTTCCGGTTTGCGCCGTAATGCCTTCAAGAAGACATCGAGATTTGCGCGGTAGAGCGCGCTATCCTCAATCCCTATAAGTTCAAAAGGATAGTCGCTTGCAACCTGAAGATATTCTTCGCCGGATATTTTTCCTTTCCGAAGGAATTCTTCACCAACCCGCCTGCGGACCGACTTCCAGGCGGTTCCTCTCAAAGAGGAAAGATTCACATCTCCTGAACCACCCTCCACAAGAATGAGCGAAACCCCCTCTTTCTGGATCAGGGTCTCAAGGATCTTGGCGAGATTGCTTTGCGCTTCATAAACTGAATGGGCGTCCTGGATGTGGTAAACCAATGCCGCAGAAGTCTTATCTTTTTGGGAATTCATGATTTCATCAACCTGTCCCACTTCTTTAGGAAGAGAAACAAGGCCCACGGTTGGCAAAGCACTCTGGAATCCCGCAGAAACGGCTCCCTGATTTGCCCAAGTGACATCATGGCAGATCATGGTTAAGACAAGAGTGACCGCAATAGAACGGAACCAAAGAGATCCGGATGCTTTCATGCGGACCTCCACATGGCTTCAAGGCATCTGATCTGGTGAGAAACAACGTCAAGGGCAGGATTAGACTTTTTTTGTAGACGCTTTTCGCCTTCAGGAGAAAGAGATGTCAGCTTAAAAGCGCCTTTCTCGGCATGCGAAGCTGAAAACCAATTCGGAGTCGAAAGAGAATGTGAGAAAACGGGAACAGAAAAGGAAGAAAAAGCAGATTTTTCTGAAAAAAAGATCAGCAGAAAAATAGCAAAAGTCAGGAATGACTTTCTAAATAGAAGAACAAAATAAATAAACTCCGGCCTCTTCACGTTTAGCTCAAGGAAGAACGGAAGATGAGATTGAGCTTAAGGAATCAAAAAATGATTCCTAAGGTCCTTCCGCTCGGGTCGGAGTTATTATTTTGGTCGGAGTTTAATCGAACTTCTTGGTCGGAGTTCTTTGCGTGGTCGGAGTTTCAATTGGGAAAAGCTACTTCATCCCAAATGTGAAGCAAATTGTACCCGCTGCTATTTCAACTGTCAAGGGAACGGGTGCTTTTTTTACCTCTTTATTTTTTTAATCGTATTAGACAACTTATAGCAGGACTAAATTCCCCATGCTTTTCCCACTATCCATCGGTCTTGTAAAAGCGCTGCCAGCCGTGTAGATTTGAAAATAGAAGAGCTAGATGGTTTAACTCCGACCAAGGAATTTACCACCAGGGTCTATGGCCATAGACCTTTTCGCTCACTCTATCCCCCCGGGACTTGCGTCCCAAGACCTTATTGAGACCCATCATGCAGCCCGCGCTTGAAGCAACGCTTCAAATATTCCGGCAAGTATGCCTGTTGATGGACCTCAAAACTTTTTGAATTCAGTTCGAGAAGTTCACTCTGAAACTTGGCCTCCGGGTGAAAGTTCTTCAAGACCACAAAATCATTCAAACCGAATCTTCGCCGCGGAATCACAAGAACACAGGAACCATAAAGGACGAACCGGAATATCTCATTAAGATCCACGGCTTCATGCCCTTTGCCTTTTCCCTCGGATATTAAATAATTCAAAACCCTTTCGGTGGCTTCCCTCTCGACTTGGTCCGCTCTCACGGATTGGACCAAAAGTTCACGAATAAAAGCATAGGCTGCTTCATTTTTGGCTCTAAACTGTGAGATTTGGTTAATCATTTCTGTCATTTTTTTCTCCTTTTTAGTCTCTTTTGGTAAAAAAAAGACGGCTGAATTGCCCTTTCGGCAATCCAGCCGTCTTATCCTTTTCAGGACTTAGACCTGTGACTTTGCGTCCCGAGATTTCTCTTCGGTTTGCCTCCCCTTTTTTAGGGGATCCGCAGCTGCGGATTTTCGAATTTAGAAATGCTCTATAAAACTAATAAAAAATTTATTCGTTACACGCTTCCTCTAAAAATAACATCCGCTCCACAGGCATCAAGCTCTCCGCCAATTGCCAGCTCCGTCGCCTGCACTTGAGCCACCCAAACTTGGTAGGCTTTTCGCCGAAGCCAGCGATAACACTTCTTAACTTCTTTTCCGATTTTCGCTCTTTTCCGTTTCATGGTGCTCCTCTCCTTTCCGACCCTTAAGCGGCCGGCGTCAGAATGACTTCTTCGTATTCAACATTTTTTCCCATATCACTCTTAGCCTCTTTGAAATCAGGTACAGAAATCCGCTGTCCTGAAAATCCTAATTCTTCATAAATAAGCCTCAGCATTGCCAGCGCTGTCCTTTGATGATTTACTTTCGCATGAGGATAGCTCTTAAGATATCCCCTTAAGTACCGGAAGGCGCGCCACGCTCTGTAACTTGCATGGCAATCCATAAAGTGATGCTCAATTTCTTCAAGAAAAAACTCATGCTTTAACATGCTGCGCGAATCTCTTGGTTTGTTCCTTTCGATGACCCAGATCAATACCGTCACTTTATTATTGACCCAGGCCCGATACCTTTTTTCTGCGGGTTCAAGTCCATCAAGGCTCATCATTTTGTCACCTGTTTGATGATTTTTTTTAATTTCATGTGAAGCTTTTTTGTTTTTAGCTTCCACCACCATAATTTGAAATAGCATCTTCCCAAAACGACATCCTGTAATTTCTGGTACTTGTCCCTTGGAAAGCATCTATCATGATGGCCGTAAGCTTCAGCAAATGTCTGGATACGCGTCCAGTTCTCATAGATGAAGGCGGCGAATTGCTTCCTCTGCATCGGACAAAACTTTCTGAGGTCCTCCAGCAGCCCATTAACGACCTCCATGAGACCATCTTTGTCCTCACTGATGAACTCACGAAGGCTCATCATGTGTTCGATAATCCGCCTAATCTTTTCGCAGTCATTGCCGGTCTGCCTGCCTGAAACTGCCGCATCGGAAATAATGCTGAAATAATAGAGAGCGTGATTCGCATTATGCTGCTCCTGCATCGTATGGAACTCCCCATCAGAATCCTCCTGGGAATTCCTAGTAATTCTGACAATTCCCTCTTTTTGATCCGAGTAGTCATGAGTCAAGCCCCCTCTTGAGGTGCTTGAGGGGCGACTCGCTTCAAGATCGTTATTAGATATATTTTCTTCTCTTTTGCGATCTTTCTTTTCCATCTCTTTTTGGCTACAACCTTTTGTCTTCTCCATGTTTGAAACATAGCAGGCGTCCTATGCTTAGGCAAGACGCCTATTTAAGATAGTTTTAAAAATATTTTCCTATACTATTGATATCTTATCTATCTTCTGGTAATCTCAATAGTTAGATGAAGTTTATGGATAAAAGTTAATGAAAAACTTTTATAAAATATTTAAGTAGGTCGCTATGTATAAAGAGATCTTCGAAAGGTATTGCAGGGATTTCCAGGGGTTTCCGGCAACCAGGAGGCCTCGGGTAGGTTCCGTCATCAAGTCCATCCGGGTGGATAAGGGCATCCGCCAAATGGACTTTGCCCGAACTGTCAAAATTAACGAATCGACATTAAAGAATATTGAAAACGACCATCAGCAGGCTACGACTGTTGAAAACTTGACCCGTTGCGCCGAGACTCTTGGTGTCTCTATAAAAGACCTTCTGCTGATGGGGCGGGAATGGGATGAGGCAAATTACTTTGCCCTGAAGCGTTCTGCGCCGCGGAAAATTGAAGGAATCAGGATCCGCAAACGCGCGCCTATTGAGTGGTATGAAACCATCCGGATCCGCTTCAAGGATTTCGACCTTACTCCGATTTCAGCTCCCATCAACGCGAAGAAAGATTTCTTTTGCGCTAGACTCATACTGCCTCCTAAACGCTCCATAGACCAACTTACCCTAGGCATTCATAATCCCGTCATTGGTTTTCTCTCAGAAGGCTTCAATCTCAAAATCGTCTATGGAGAGAAAGAACATCCGGTTACGAGCAACCAGGCGTTTTCACTCGACGGTTTTTTTACTCACTCTATCGTAAATGACGATGAAGACCATGCCGCAACTCTCTACCTCATCACCAAATTTCCCAATTACGAAAGGGACCGTCTCTCCTATCAGACCAGTGGTAAGCCGTCCGATACCCTAAGCATTGCTCAGGGCATTGAGCATATCCAGAAATTCTCATCGGACCGGCCGGGCCGCCCTTTATCCGTCCAGCATCTTGCGGACCTGACGGATCATCTTGATTATCAGCAAATGCATAAATTGCTGCGATTAAAGAAAGGTTCTTCTACGGTTTATTGGGAGAAAATTGAGGATATCCTAGGCGGAACAGGAGTCTCAATTGAGGATTTTCTTGAGTGGTCTTACAACAGGATTCCCAAATCGTTTTATCTGGCCACGGCCGCGACAAGAGCAAATACCGAATATTTGAGCGACGGCGTCAGAATTTATCATGCCACGCCCCCCGGGATCAAGAACCAGCTCCTTTGCGGGGAAATTTTTATTGAAGGGAAAACGGGGAAAAGCTGGAAACGTCAGGATTCAGTGATGTGCGCCCTCTATCTTGAACAGGGCGAGCTTGAAATCACCGTGGGAGGAAAATTAAGATCCCCGCTTCCTCTTTCAAAAGGTGAGAGTATTTATTTCGACGCTAGTCTTGGATATGCCTTAAGAAACCCTGTGGGAACTCAAGCGAAGGCATTTTTGGCTACTTATCCGGCAATACAGATTTAAGACTCAGATTTTAGCTACACTATCACCCAAAGTCCCAGCTTCTGCTGCGAGTACCTTTATCTTTTCGATAAGAATTGCCGCACCGAATGGCTTGGCAACCAGCGTTTCAGGATCAAAACCAACACTTGCGAGAAGTTCTTTCATTTCACGGGCGAACGCTCCAGAATATGGAATGATTTTAAGCGCAGGTTTAAAGCGCAATGCTTTTTGAATCAAATATTGTCCGTCCAACCGGGGGATCTTCATATCAATGAGTGCCACATGGCATTCGTTGTGTCGGATGTATTGAAGTGCTGTTTCGCCATCGGTTAAGACCGTAACCTGATAGCGTCTTGGTTCGAATATCTCTCTAAGGCAATCGGTTAGCTCAACCTCATCGTCTACAATTAAAAGTTTCGTTTTATTATAGCGGTAAATTCTATCTTCATATTCGCTGTCAACTTCTCCAGGCATGAAAACTTTATTGAGCACCTTCTCGATCAATGCCTCGGCTTGGGTAAAATCACCGAACGGTTTTTTGATAACGTCATCGTCAGTAATACCTAGTTTTGCCAGTCGCTCTTTTTCATTGTCCAGATAAGCGGTCATGACGAGAACAGGGATCTTATTGTTCTGCTTCTGTAGGCTCTCCAGAATGTCGTATCCGCTTCGTCCTTCCATCCGGAGATCTATAATAATCAAATGGACCTGAAAGTTTTGCAGCGTTTGATCGACAATCTTCGGATTAGTGGTTGCAATCGGTTCATAGTTTCTGCGACGGAAATGAGAAACTAAAAGTTCGGTAGTTTGCTTTTCATCATCAATGATTAATATGGTACTTCTATTCTGCATCAGTATCTTTACTCTCCGTTTTCCCAATATCTCATTCTGTTCATGCGCATGAACATTTATTTTGGTGCGGCTTTTGTTGTCTGGTCATATCCTCTCCAAGGCAAACAATCTTCCTAGCTACCCGGCAATTCAGATTGACTTGGTACCGCGCCTGCACCCAAGGTGCCCGCTTCGGTCGCCAACACCTTAACCTGCTCGATAAGGGTTTCAAGATCGAACGGCTTTGTGACAAGCTTCTCGGGATCAAATCCGACATTTGCGAGAAGTTCTTTCATCTCTTTGGCATATGCTGCGGAAATTGGGATAACTTTGAGCGAGGGTTTGACCAGCAGCGCTTCCTTAATCAAATGATGCCCATCCATACGTGGGATCTTCATATCAATAATGGCCACATGACATTGATTTTTCTTTATATGCTCCAGCGCTTCATCCCCTTTGGTAAAAACTGTAACCTTATAGCGCCTCGCCTCAAAACTCTCCTTAAGCATGTCATTTAACTCGGTCTCATCATCAACCAATAAAAGTTCAGTTTTATTCTTCCGGTAAATACGGTCTTCATATTCGCTGCCGACCTCTTCCGGCATCACAACCTTATCAAGAGATTTGCCGATTAAAGCTTCGGCTTGAGCAAAATCGCCGAAAGGTTTCGTAATAACATCCGCCTCGGTAACTCCCAGCTTTGCGAGGCGTTCTTTTTCATCCTCCAGATAAGCGGTCATGATAAGGACAGGGATTTTGTTGTTTTGCTTCCTTAAGCTTTCCAGGATGTCATATCCGCTCCGGCCTTCCATACGGAGATCTACCAGAATCAAATGGACCTGATAGGTCTGGAGGGTCTGCTCAACGATCTTAGGATTAACCGTTGCAATCGGCTCATAATTCCGGCGACGGAAATGGGAAACCAAAAGTTCGAT
>Ga0209515_10009731_pt1 | contig 10882 bp, 8 predicted proteins | sample Subgroupgradi54m_FD_187454 | JGI IMG/M metagenome (GOLD analysis project Ga0209515, IMG submission 187454) | Subsurface groundwater microbial communities from S. Glens Falls, New York, USA - GMW60B uncontaminated upgradient, 5.4 m (SPAdes)... ...
GGTACCAAGCTGAAATCGTAGGAAATCTCTATGGAGGCAACGCCCAGATCGCAAATACCGCCACCTCGCACGACCCGAACGTACGAACGAATTGAACGATCCGAACGAATCGAACGATTAGAACGATCCGAACGGCTCGAACGATTAGAACGATCCGAACGGTCCGAACGAAAAAAGGCGGGGTGCTGTGGGCACCCCGCCAATGGAGGATCGACTGAGACGTTTGTTGCAGCAGCCGACGTGGCGGTCGACTACTTCTTCGTGCCCTTGGGCGCGGCCGTTGCCGCTGCGGCCGTCTTTTTCGGCTCAGCAGCCTTCGGTGCCGCCGCCAGGGTCACACTCTGGGCCATCTTCTGCCCGTTGTTCTCGGTAAACCGAACGGTGACGCGTGAACCGCTCTCGCCGCCCAGGGCACTGGCCGTCAGGGTCTTGCCCGCGCGCCGAATCTGCGAGTTGGCCCCCAGCATCACCATTTCGGGACCCTTCGCGGTCTGAACGGTCAGCGTCTGACCATCGACCTTCTGCAGGGTGCCGCTGATCGTCGTGGTCTTCGCCTTCGCCGCTTTTGCCTGCGCCGCAAACGCGGGCATGGCCAGCGCGAAGACGGCCACAACAGCCACGGCAATTGATCGATACGAACGCGCCATACTTCCTCCTGATACTCGGGCGGTCACGGCCGCCGCCTGGTTCGGCATTGGCATTCATCCATGCAGAGGTCAAAGGCGATGCCATCCCGCGCCAACGGCACTGTGATTGGCTAACTGGTTCTGCTACTGTGAGTTTCATGGAGGTGACGACGGCGGATCGCGCGCAGCAGGCCGCGCATGATCGCCCCACCGCGACACGATCGCCACGGCGTCTCGCGCTCGGCACGCGGCTGACGATTTACGTGACGCTCTCGGTCGCGGCGGTCATCACGCTGATCACCTTCGTGGCGACTCTGGTCGCCGGGCGGCAGCTCGACAACGACCTGCGGGAAACCGCGGAGGTCACCGCATTCGCCGTGGCCGACGACATCGGGCTGCGGCCCGAGCCGGTGTCCGCCGACGCGCTCGTGCCGGTGCTTCGATCCTTCATCAACGCGGCGCCGGACCTCCGCTCGATCACCGTGTTTCGCGCGACCGACGGCCGGCCCGAGGTGGTGGTTAGCACGTCGGTCGTCGCGCCGGCGCCTGCATCGCTGGCCCAGGACGTGATCGCACGAGGCGACACCGTGACGAGCCAGCCGGCGCCCGACACGCTCTTCGTCGCCGTGCCGATCAAGCCGGCGGGCGTCATCACCGGGGCGGTTGCCGTGGCGGTCTCGCTCGGCCCGGTCAGACAGTTTCAACGCACCGCCGGCCTGGTCGCGTTCGGCGGCGCGGTGTTTGCTGTCGCGGCGATCGCGTCTCTCATCCACCTCCTCGCCCGCCGCCTGATGCTGACGCCGATGAACGAAATTCATCGCGTCATGCGCCGCGCCCGCGACGGTGACCTCGGGTCGCGCGCCCGCGTGACGCACGACAACGAGATGGGCGATGTGGCAGACGGGTTGAACGCGATGCTCGTGGAGCTCGACGACCTGCATCGTTCGCTGAGCCAGCGCGTCTCGGCCGCGACCGGCGAGCTGCAAGACCGCAACGAGGAGCTCGTGCGATCGTATGAGAGCGTCTCGCGTCTTCGCGAAACCGCCGCGCGGGCACAGCAGCTTGCCGCCGTCGGCCAGACGATGGCGAACGTGGCGCACCAGATCGGGACGCCGCTGAATCTCGTGTCGGGTCACGTGCAGCTCCTGCAGCAGGAAAGCACCGACCCTGCCACGAAGCGCCGCCTTCGCATCGTCGAAGAACAGATCGATCGCGTCGTCGCCACCGTGCACAGCCTCCTCGAGCGCGCGCGTCCCCAGGGCGAGCGCCGGCCTGTGCGTATCGATGCGGTGATTGCCCGCATGGGCGACGCGATGCGGGCGCGGCTCGCGAGCGGCGGCGTCGATCTCGACCTCGACGTCGAGGCAGCCATGGCCAGCGTCGCAGCCGACGAGGCGCAGCTGGAGCTGGCGCTGCTCAACCTCGTCACGAACGCGCTCGACGCGATGCCCGAAGGCGGCACGCTGACGCTCGCCGCACGAATGGCGGACGGGCGCGTCAGGATCGAGGTGCGCGATACGGGATCAGGCATCTCGCCCGACGTGCTGCCGCGCATGTTCGAGCCGTGGGTGACGACGAAGCCCGCGGGGCGCGGCACCGGACTCGGCCTGAGCATCACGCGCGACTTGATCACCGCCCTCGGCGGCACGATCACGGTGACGACCTCCGCCGGCCGCGGCACGACGTTCACCATCGACCTGCCCGCGGCAGACGCCCTGGCCGAGGCGTCGTGAATGACGATGGTGCTGCCCGCGCGAATCCTGATCGTCGATGACGATGTGGAGACGTGCCGGTTGATCGCGGAGCTGGTCGCGGCGCCGGGGCGCGAGCTGCATCAGTGCCAGACGGCGGCGAAGGCCATCGAGCTTGCGCACACGGAACAGTTCGATCTCGTCATCTCGGACATCAACCTGAATGGCCCCGAGTCGGGCCTCGACGTCCTGAAAGCGTTCAAGCAGGCGTACCCCGGCGGCGAGGTCGTGCTGATCAGCGGCTTCGGCACGCTCGATACGGCGGTGCGGGCGGTTCGCGCCGGCGCGTTCGACTACATCAGCAAGCCGTTCAACATCGCGGAGGTCCGCGCGACCGTGGGGCGCGCGCTGGCGCGCGACAGCACGGGCGGCGCAACCAGCGAACCGGTCGGCGGGGTGCCTCCGGAAGGCATCATCGGGCGCACGGCCGGCATGCTCGCGGTCTACAAGCAGATTGCCTATGCCGCCGATTCGATGGCGCCGGTGCTGATCCAGGGCGAGAGCGGCACGGGCAAGGAGCTCGTGGCGCGCGCGATTCACATGCATGGCGCGCGCGCGGCGCGGCCGTTTGTCGCGGTCAACTGCGGCGCGATCACCGAGACGCTGCTCGAGTCGGAGCTCTTCGGACACGTGCGCGGCGCGTTCACCGGCGCGATTGCCGATCGCAAGGGCGTCTTCGAGCAGGCGCACAGCGGCACGGTGTTTCTCGACGAAATCGGCGACATGCCGCCGGCGATGCAGGTCAAGCTCCTGCGCGTGCTGCAGGACGGCGACGTGCGCCCCGTCGGCGGCAACCGCGCGATCCACACCGACGCGCGGGTGGTCGCCGCCACCAACGTCGATCTCGATCGGTCGGTGGCGGACCAGCGCTTCCGCCAGGACCTCTATTACCGTCTCAGCGTCATCGTGATCAACCTGCCGGCGCTGCGCGACCGCCGCGAAGACATCGCGCTGCTGATCGAACAGTTCATGCGGAATGCGTCGGCGCGCACGGGACGCCACGTGACGATTTCGCCGGACGCGATCGCCGCGCTGACGTCGTACCGGTGGCCGGGCAACGTGCGCGAGCTGGAAAACACCATCGAGCGGCTCGTCGTCTTCAGCCGCGGACGCATCGAGGTGCCGGATCTCCCCGACACGGTGCTCGCGGCGCCGTCATTCGAGGAGCGGATGTTCCAGGACCTGCCCACGCTCGACGAGCTCGAGCGGCGGTATCTCGTGCACGTGCTCGACGCCGTCGGCGGCAACCGGTCGCGCGCCGCCGAAGCGCTCGGCATCGACCGGCGGACGCTGTACCGCATGGCGGAGCGGCTCGGGATCGCCTTGAAGGACGAGAGCGAGCGCGCGACCTAATCCGACGGAACCGTTCTTCCCACGCACTGACGACCTTCGAGGCGCTGGCGATTGGCGCTTCTCCAACAATCTCAAAGAGTTCGACACACGAGTTTCGCGCGCGTGAATGCCGATCCAACGGCGAAAGCCGCTGGCCCACGACTTGCTGAATCTCGGGATTGGCGGCACCCCGGCCCGCGAGAAGGAGCGTGAATGGCGAGGCGGGGCCACATCGCGCGGTGGAGCGCGGAAGAAATCGGCGTCGGCGACGACCAACCGCAAGACGTCGCGAAGCCGAGCGAAGAAGAGCAAGAAAAGTACATAATCCGGCCCAATGCCACATCGGGTCGCGGCGCGCCGTGCGCCGCGCACGAGCGTCCCGCCCATCGAACGCGATCCCGACCTGCTCCAATCGTTTCTCAGCGATGCCGCACACGTCCCCGGCGGCATCGCGGCCGGCGTGGTCTTCCCCACCGACGCCGCTGAAGTCGCCGCGGTCATCGCCGCCTCCGCGCGCGTGCTGCCGATCGGCGCGCAGTCGTCGCTGACCGGCGGCGCCACGCCGCGCGGCGACGTCGTGCTCAGCACACGGCGGCTCACCGGCATCAGCGAGCCGCGGGACGGGTCCGTCCGCGCGGGCGCCGGCGTGCCGCTCTCGCACCTGCAGGGTGTGCTTGGCGCGCACGGTCTGTACTATCCGCCGGCGCCGACCTTTGACGGCGCCTTCGTCGGCGGAACCGTGGCCACCAACGCGGCGGGCGCCGCCACATTCAAGTACGGCACAACCCGACACTGGGTCAGCGGCCTCACCGTCGTCCTCGCGGACGGTTCGATTCTGGATCTGCAACGGGGTGACGTGCGTGCGTCTGACGATGGGCATTTCGAGATCCAGCGCGTGACCGGCGACGTCGCGACCGTGCGCATACCGACGTACACGATGCCGCCCGTGCCGAAGCTGTCAGCGGGGTATTACACGGCGCCCGGGATGGACCTCATCGATCTCTTCATCGGGTCGGAGGGCACGCTGGGCGTCATCGTCGACGCCGGACTGCGGGTCATTCCTCGACCCGCGGTCTGCGTCGCGCTGATGCAGTGCGATTCGGAGATGCAGGCGCTTGCCGTCACCAGCGCGCTGCGGAGCGCGGCGATGACCGCATGGCGGGGCGAAGGCGCGCTCGACGTCTCGGCCATCGAGTACGTCGACGCGAAATCGATTGCGCTGCTCGATGATTCGGCGTTCGAGCGCGTCCGGATTGCACGGCCGCCCGCCGGATCGACCCTGCTCGTCGTGCAAATCGAGCTCGGCGCGGAGCACGAGGGCACCCTGGCGCTGCTGCACGAGGTGCTGGACGGCTGTCGTGTCGCCTCCGATCCCATCCTCGCGCTGCCTGGTGATGACCGCGGCGCCACGCGCCTGATCGAGCTTCGCGAATCGGTGCCAGCCGCAGTGAATGCGAGGGTCGCGGCCGCGAAGGCCGCCATCGACCCGGAGATTCAGAAGACGGCCGGCGATCTGATCGTCCCGTTCGAGCGGCTCGGAGAGTCGCTTGCGCTGTATCGCCATGCCTTCGAGCGGCGCGGCCTCGAGTACGCGATCTGGGGACATGTCTCCGATGGCAATCTGCATCCGAATGTCATTCCGAAATCCCTGGAGGACGTGGAGACGGGGCGCGAGGCGCTTCGCGAGATGGCGCGCGGCGTGACCGCGATGGGAGGCGCGCCGCTCGCCGAGCACGGCGTCGGCCGGAGCGCGCTCAAACAATTCCTGCTGCTCGAGCTGTACGGCGAGCGCGGGATCGAGGAGATGCGCGCGGTGAAGCGCGCGCTCGATCCCGAGGGCAAGCTCGCGGCGGGAGTGTTGTTCCCGTGAGGTCCGGCTGAAGCCGGACACTACCGATGTTCGTTTTGCGGCGCGGACCTTCCAGGTCCGCGTTGTCGTGATTACAAGAGAAGACTGATCGCGGTGATCGCGAGTCCAGCTATCAGCAGCCACAACGGCGCTGCGCCTGGTTCGATCGGCTGGCTCGTGTCGGACACGCTCCTGTTGACGCGCCCCAGCGCCGTGAACGCCGCCGCCAGCGCGCCGAGCAGCAGGAACCATCCGGCGCCGATGGCCACGCGTGCCGCCACTGACGCCACGCCGGCGTGGATGCCCAGCACGACCACCGATGCGATCCATCCAATCAGCGCGGTGCCGGCAAGCAGCCGGAGCCGTGAGAGCTCGCGATCAACGGCCTGGCGTCGCAGCTCCAGTCGAAGCGCTTCCTCGGCGCGGCGCCGCTCCTCTTCGATCCGAGCGCGCTCGAGCTCGAGCCGCGCGTGATCGCGGTCGAAGGCTTCCTTCAACGCCGCGACGACGACGCTGGTCAGGCGGGTCTCGATCTGCCCGGCAAGTCCCTGCGCGGCGGCGGATTGCGACAAGGCCGAGTCGGGCGTGCCCGGCGCAGGCGGCCAGCCCGGGAAACGCCTTGCGGCGTCGCGAAACGCGATCATCGCGTCCACCGCCTTGAAGAGGTTGTTGAAGTTCATAAGTCTCGTCAAAACGTGTTCCCGGCCGCCGACCTCAGCCACGCGTCGCGAAAGCGGCGCTGGGCATCGGTCAGTGGTTGACCCGCCTGCTCGGCCGGGACGACCTCGAGGCGCGGATCGGCGATGACCCTGATCGTGGATACGACGCGTTGACCTCGACGCAGGTACGTCACGGGAAGCGCGGTACCCGGCCGGGCCGCGCGTATCGCGGCATCGACGTTTTCGGCGCGCCTCGCCGGTGCGGCGCCGATCGCGGTGACGATGTCGTCGCGCTCGAGCCCGGCTTGATACGCGGGCGAGCCGAATAGCACCGCGTCGACAATGCGCACGCCGGCTGGCGCGTCCTGCAATCGCAGATCGCCCGCGAAGCCGGCTTGCGGCGCCCGGGGCCTCAACACGAGGCCCGCGTCCGACAGCAGGCGCGCGTAGTCGACGATCTCGTGTCCCTGGATGTAGCGCGCGAAGAAATCGTCGGCGAACACGGCGTCGCCGGCGACCGCCGCAAGCACCGCCTTCGCGTCGGCGATCGTATAAGGGTGATCGACGTATCCGGGCGCGTGGCCGCCAGGCTTGCCGAACGTCTCCCACATCGATCGCATGAAATCGTCGAGCGTGACCGTGCCGCCGCTGCGCTCGCGCAGCGTGAGATCGAGACCCAGCGCGATCGCCTCTCCCCACGTGTAGTAGGAGATGAACGTGTTGTCGACGTTCGTCCGGTCGACGGCCGCCGCGGCGTCGACAAACGGCGCCATCTGACTCATTTCCTCGGCCGTGCGGATCTGCCGCCCCGGGTTCATCGTCACCGTGTCGATCGCGCTGCCTATCGTCATCGCGAACTCGGGGAGCCGCGTCAGGCCGGAGCGCTGGAGCACGAGCGGCCCGTAGTAATTGGTGAACCCTTCGGCGAGCCAGAGCTCGCCGGACATGTTCGCCTCGTCAAAGTTGAACGGCTCGAGCGATTTCGGCCGGATCCGCTCAACGTTCCAGCAGTGGAAGAACTCGTGCGAGATCGTGCCGAGCAGCGCCGCGCGGCTGGCGCGGATCGATCCCGCGGAGGTGACAATCGTGCTGTTGCGGTGCTCCATCCCGTCGCCATGGACCCACGGCAGGTAGTCCGCGATGAACGTGTAGGTGCCGCCGTCGTACACGGGGTACTCGCGATAGACGCCGCGCTCCTCCCGCACGATCTTCTCCACATCGCGCGCGAAGCCATCGAGCTCGGCCTCGTCGCCCTCGTGATGGATCGCGAGGCGGAATGTCGGCGCGCGCGATCCGTCGCGCACCGTGAACGTGCGCAGCGCGAAGCCGCTGAGCTCCGACGGGCTGTCCATCAGGTATTGCAGGTTCGGCGCGGTGAAGGTCTGCGCATCGGCTCCTGGAAAGAGCTGCGTGGCGACATGCCACGCCGCGCCGGCCGGAGGCTCGAACCTCACCGTGATCGGTCGATCCTCGAGCCCGCGCACCCACATGAGAGTCGACGGCATGTTGATGTGCGCGTGCGAGACGTCGACCGACAGGTACGTGCCGTCCGCACGGTCGCCGAACACGCGGTAACTCACGCGAACGGCGGCAGGATGCCGGACCACCCGCCACTGATGCGGATTGGGCCGCGTGACGGCAAGGGCGGCGCCGGCCGCATCCGTGATGCGGACATCGAACACGTTCTTCGCGAACTCGTGGAGCGCGTAGCGCCCGGGCGACGAGCGGCTCATGTGCAGCTCGAGCGGCGCGGCAGGCAGGTCCGCAAGCGAGACCTCCACCTGCATCCATCGATGCTCGGGCTCTGGAAATGTCAGGCGATAGGCGACCGGCGCCTGCGCGAACGCGGTGGTGGCCGCCGCGGCGATCAGGACCAGGACCGCCGCGACGAACCGGCACGGCCTCATGGCCGGATGCTATCTCACCGGGACGCCGTTACGCAGCTCTCACTCGGGATCACGATATAAATGCGAGTAGATGATCGGCGCTGATCCTCGTCCCGCATCAACCGTCGTCCTGTTGCGCCCGTCCGCCACTCGCTTCGACGTGTTTCTCGTTCGTCGAAGCGACGCCGTCGCGTTCATGGGCGGCGCGCACGTGTTCCCCGGCGGCCGGGTGGACGCCGCGGACCGGATCGACGGCACGCGGGTCGGCATCGATGGCGCCGAGGCGGCGCCGGCGCGCATGCCCGATGTCTCCGCGCAAGACGCGATTGCGCACCATGTCGCGGCGCTTCGCGAGCTGTTCGAGGAAGGGGGCGTGCTGCTGGCACGACAGAACGATCGCATCATCACGATCGACGGCAGTTCCTCGGATCGCTTTGCCGCCCATCGTCACAACCTGCTCGCAGGAACGACCTCGTTCGCGGAGATCGTCGCTGCCGAAGACCTGCGCCTCGCGCTCGACGAGCTGACGTACTTCGCGCACTGGGTCACGCCGGAGATCGAGATCAAGCGCTTCGACACCCGTTTCTTCATCGCGCGCGCCCCCGAGGGGCAGACGCCCGTCCACGATCACGGAGAAACGATCCACAGCGAGTGGCTCGATCCGGTGGACGCGATCGAGCGCAGCCGGAAAGAGGACATCGCGCTGCCTCCACCGACGTGGACCACGCTGAGCACTCTGGCGAAATTCCGCTCGATTGACGAGGTGATGCAGTGGGCCAGGCGGAAGCCGATCCCGCGCGTGCAGCCCGCCTTCCTCACGCGTGGCGACGACACGCTGCTGCTGTATCCCGGAGATCCGCTGTATCCGCCGCTCGAAGGCTTCGAGACGCCCGAGGAGACGCGGTTCGCGCTGAAGAACCAGCGCTGGCGGCCGGTCAGGCCGGACTAGTTTGATTTGACAATCCGCAACGGACGTCCGCCTTCGTAGCGGCGGATCGTGCGAGCCACGACGTCGGCCATCATGTCGAGAAACAGCGGATCGTCGTTGACTGCTTCCGCTCGGGCCATCGGAAGGCCGAGTCCCGCGCAGACATCGGCGGCTTCGCAATCGAGGTCGTACAGCACCTCGATGTGATCGCACACGAATCCCACCGGGCAGATGATTGCCGCGCCCAGCCCCGCGGCGTGCTCCTTCCGCAGGTACCCGCAGACATCCGGCTCGAGCCACGGATCCTCCGGCCGGCCGCTTCGACTCTGATAGACCAGCGCCCAGTCTTCGATCCCGGCCTTCTCTGAAATCAGTTGCACGGACGTCTCGAGTTGTTCGCGATAGAGCGACGCGTCCGCCATCGGCAGCGGAATGCTGTGCGCCGTGAAGACGATCCGTGCCGCGTGACGGACCGCGGGCGGCAGACGCTGCTGCGCCGCGCGCACGTGCGCGGCGTTCGCCTCGACGAAGAGCGGATGATCGAACCAGCTGCCGACGAACGAGATCTCGATCCGCCCGCCGCCCGCCTCGAGCTCCTTCTGCGCGGCGGCCACGTTCTCGCGGTACTGCTGGCAGCTGGAGTACGAATGGTGCGGCGCCGCGATGAAACCGATCGCGCGCCGCCTTCCGTCCGCGTGCATCTGCCGGAGCGTGTCCGCGAGCAACGGATGCCAGTTGCGCATGCCGACGTACACCGGCATCGGTCGTCCCGCTGCCGCAAGCCGCTCGCGCAATCCTTCCGCCTGGCGCCGCGTCAGGTCGGTGATCGGCGAGACGCCGCCGAACAGCTCGTAGTGATGGGCGACTTCCTCGACCCGCTCAGGGGTGACGCGCCGGCCGCGAAGGACGTTCGCCAGAAACGGACGAATGTCATCGCGTCCCTGCGGGCCGCCGAACGAGACGATCAGGACCGAATCGAACATGTGCGGTTTTGGACAGTCAATTTGCGTATCGATTTGAGATGGGGATCAACCGTGATCCGAACTCTGCACATCGAAGTGTGACGTGCACTTATTTCGATTGACCAGCCAATGCGTTTATATCCCCGAGGCCCAGGTCGTGCACGCATATAGCGCTGACTCGACCGTCCTCTGCTCATCCTCTACCGGTACCCGGGCCCCCCAAATTCCACTCTCTAAATCCGCCCGTGTGCGCTAGGATGGGCCGTACCTGCAACACGAAGGAGACCATATGAAAGTCGCACGGTCGGTCTTCGCAGCGACGGTCCTGGCCGTCGCGATCCCGGCACGCATCGGCATCCCCGCACAAAGCACGGCTGGCGCCACGCCAACCTTCAACCAGGATGTCGCGCCGATTGTGTTCAACAACTGCGTGACCTGCCATCGGCCCAACCAGGTTGCGCCGATGAGCCTGATGTCCTACAAAGAGGTGCGTCCCTGGGCGCGGGCCATCAAGGACAAGGTCTTGAGGGGAGAGATGCCGCCCTGGCGTGCGGATGGCCGGTACGGCACGTTCCGCAATGATCGCCGGCTGGCGCCGGAGCAGGTCAAGACGCTCGTCGCCTGGGTTGATGGCGGCGCGCCCGAAGGCGACATGCCATTGACGGCTGCGCCGCCGCCATTCAACGACGGCTGGAGCCATCCGTCGGGCCGACCGCCCGATCTGGTCATCGAGATGGCTCACCCGTTCAATGTGCCGGCCGAAGGGGAACTTCCCAACTTCACCATCTACCAGGAACTTCCGCCAGAGCTGAAACAGAAAGAGCGCTTCGTGGAAGCCATCCAGGTGCTTCCCGGCGTGATACCGGCCGTGCATCACGCAAGTTGGGCC
>Ga0209515_10009732_pt1 | contig 10881 bp, 7 predicted proteins | sample Subgroupgradi54m_FD_187454 | JGI IMG/M metagenome (GOLD analysis project Ga0209515, IMG submission 187454) | Subsurface groundwater microbial communities from S. Glens Falls, New York, USA - GMW60B uncontaminated upgradient, 5.4 m (SPAdes)... ...
CGAGCTGGCTGACGTGGGCAAGCGCGTGGCCGCGCTGGCGCGTGATGCTGACCCAGGGTGCGACGGGCCGCGTCAACTCACGCGTCTCCTGGGGGAGCGAACGAAACGATAGGATCGAGCCGAAAAGCGCTGTTCTCGTCGGTCCGTCGGCTGGCCCACGCCCGACCCGCGGGTTAAGCTACGGGCGCCAATGACCTCTGCTGCCAAGACCCGCAAGCTCCCGCTGCTCCCGCTGCGCGACATCATCGTGTTCCCACACATGGTGGTGCCGCTTTTCGTGGGGCGCGAGAAGTCGATCAACGCCCTCGACGAGGCGATGGCCGCCGACAAGGAGATCCTCCTCTCGGCGCAGAAGAAGGCCAAGACCAACGAGCCCACCTCGGACGACATCTTCCAGGTCGGTACGCTCGGCACCATCATCCAGCTGCTCCGCCTGCCCGACGGCACGGTCAAGGTGCTGGTCGAGGGCAAGCGGCGCGCGCGCATCAAGCGCTTCGTGCAGTCGGAGGGCTTCTTCCAGGTCGAGGCCGAGGATCTCGCCGACAGCGAGGAGAAGGGCATCGAGATCGAGGCGCTCATGCGCTCGATCCAGGCCACCTTCGAGAACTACGCCAAGCTCAACAAGCGCATCCCGCCCGAGATGCTGGTCTCGGTGCAGACCATCGACGACCCGGCGCGCCTGGCCGACACCATCGCCGCGCACCTGTCGCTCAAGCTGACCGACAAGCAGCAGATCCTCGAGACCGAGGCGCCCTCCAAGCGCCTCGAGCGGCTCTACGAGCTCATGCAGGCGGAGATCGAGATCCTGCAGGTCGAGAAGAAGATCCGCACGCGGGTCAAGAAGCAGATGGAGAAGACGCAGAAGGAGTACTACCTCAACGAGCAGATGCAGGCGATCCAGAAGGAGCTCGGGGAGCGCGACGAGTTCAAGAACGAGATTCAAGAGCTCGAGGAGAAGATCAAGAACAAGAAGATGTCGAAGGAGGCGCACACCAAGGTGCGCAAGGAGCTGAAGAAGCTCAAGATGATGTCGCCCATGTCCGCCGAGGCGACGGTGGTGCGCAACTACATCGACTGGGTGCTGGGGCTGCCCTGGGAAGACAAGACGCAGGACAACCTCGACGTCTCGGTGGCCGAGCAGGTGCTCGACGAGGACCACTACGGCCTGAAGAAGGTCAAGGAGCGCATCCTCGAGTACCTGGCCGTGCAGGCGCTGGTGAAGAAGATCCGCGGCCCCATCCTGTGTCTGGTCGGTCCGCCCGGCGTGGGCAAGACCTCGCTGGCCAAGTCGGTGGCGCGCTCGACCGGACGCAAGTTCGTGCGTCTGTCGCTGGGCGGCGTGCGCGACGAGGCGGAGATCCGCGGCCACCGGCGCACGTACATCGGCGCGCTGCCGGGCAAGATCATCCAGAGCCTGAAGAAGGCCGGCTCCAACAACCCGGTCTTCCTGCTCGACGAGATCGACAAGATGTCGACCGACTTCCGCGGTGATCCGTCGGCGGCGCTGCTCGAGGTCCTCGACCCCGAGCAGAACACGACCTTCAACGATCACTACCTGGATCTCGACTACGACCTGTCAGACGTCATGTTCATCACCACGGCGAACTCGCTGCACGCCATCCCGGCGCCGCTGCAGGACCGCATGGAGATCATCCAGCTGCCCGGCTACACCGAGTGGGAGAAGCTGGCCATCGCCGAGAACTACCTGGTGCCCAAGCAGAAGGAGATGAACGGCCTGGGCGGCGTCGAGATCGACATCGCCGAGGACGCCGTGCGTCACATCATCCACCACTACACCAAGGAAGCCGGCGTGCGCTCGCTCGAGCGCGAGATCTCGACGGTGTGCCGCAAGATCGCCAAGGAAGTGGTGCGCCAGCGCAAGCAGGCAGAGGTCGTGCCCGAGAACGGCAATGGCGACCCGGAGCTGGCCGAGGCGCCCCTGGGCACCGAGAAGCGGCCCTTCCGCGTCACCGCGAAGAACCTGCACAAGTACCTGGGCGTGCAGAAGTTCCGCCACGGCCGCAAGGAGGAGCGCGACGAGATCGGGCTCACCAACGGCCTGGCCGTGACCATGCACGGCGGCGACCTGCTGACCACCGAGGTCACCGTGCTGCCCGGCAAGGGCAAGCTGGTGCTGACCGGCAAGCTGGGCGACGTGATGCAGGAGTCGGCACAGGCGGCCATGTCGTACGTGCGCTCGCGTGCCGAGTCGCTCGGCCTCGAGCGTGAGTTCTACCAGCGCGTCGACATCCACGTGCACTTCCCCGAGGGCGCGATTCCCAAGGACGGCCCGTCGGCGGGCGTGACCATCGTGACCTCCATGGTCTCGGCGCTCTTGCGCGTGCCGGTGCGGCGCGACGTGGCCATGACCGGCGAGATCACCCTGCGTGGGCGCGTGCTGCCCATCGGCGGCCTCAAGGAGAAGGTGCTCGCGGCGCATCGCTCCGACGTGTTCAAGGTCATCATCCCGGCCGAGAACAAGAAGGATCTGAAGGACATCCCCAAGCGCGTCCTCAAGGTCATGGACATCGTCGCGGTCGAGCACGTCGACGAAGTGCTGCGCCACGCGCTGGCGCTCGAGGACCCGGCCAAGTTCCTGCCCGGACCGAGCCTGTCGGTCGACTGGCGCACCACGCCGGTCAAGGCCACGCCGGCCAAGGAAGAGGGCGGCAGCGGCGGCAGCGACGACGAGCGCGAGCGCCAGGAGCGCAAGCCGACCCTCAACGCCGACGACGCCCGCGACGACGAGCGCGAACCGGTCGAGCCCAAGCCGGGCCTGGACGTCTAGTCCCGGGGCTATACTGCCGGCCGCGTGCCGGCGTCCCCGTCCACCAGCAAGCGCCACTTCAGGGTCAGCTTCCGCGTCAGCCTCGCGGTGGTGGTGCCCCTGCTCGTGCTCGCGGCGGGCGCGTTCATCGCCTGGTGGAACTACCGCTCCGGCCGCGCCACCGTCGAGAAGCTGTCAGGCGAGCTGTTCCGGCAGGTGTCGGGCAAGACCGCCGAGCGCACGCGCGAGTACCTGCAGCGTGCCGCGCCTGCGGCCGAGACGTTGCGCCGGCTGCGCGCGCTCGACGACAACGCGCTGCCGCGCGAGGCGCTTGCGCGTCGCTTCGTGGCCGTGCTCGGCGCCAACCCGGGCTGGGCGTGGGTGAGCTACAGCGACGCGGCGGGTGCCTTCACGGGCGCCTTCCGCACGCCCGACGGTGCGCTGCACACCAACCTGTCGCAGATCGTGGACGGCAAGACCGTGCTCGACGAGTACGACGTCGAGGCCGGTGCGCCCGACGGTCGCTGGACGCCGCGCCGGCACGTCGACGACACCGGCTACGATCCACGCACGCGTCCGTTCTACCGCGCCGCGGCGGCCGCCCGCCGGCGCGCGTGGACCGATCCGTACGTGTTCTTCGATCAGGGCGTGCCCGGCATCACCTGCGCCGAGCCCGATCTCGGGCCCGACGGCGCGCTGCGGGGCGTGTTCACCATCGACTTCGACCTGAACGGCCTCTCAGAGTTCGTGCGCGGGCTCGACTTCACCCCGCACGGGCGCGTGTTCGTGTTCGCGCGCGACGGCACCATCCTGGCCCATCCGACGCTGCGCCTGGTCGCCGCGGCGGGGCAGGGCGCGGCCGGCCGCCTGGTCACCGCGCGCGACGTCGACGATGTGCACCTGGCCGCGTACATGGCCGCAGGCGTGGGCGCGACGCACTTCGCCGCCGAGGGCGAGCGCTACTTCGCCACCAGTCGCCCGGTCGAGATCGACGACGGCGTGACCTGGTACGTGGGCGCCTACGCGCCCGAGTCCGATTTCACCGCCGGGCTGGAGCGGCGCGTGATCGAGTCGCTGGCCATCTCGCTGGCGGCGGTGCTGATCGCGGTCGCGCTGGCCATCCTGCTCGCCAATGCCATCGCGGTGCCGCTCGTGCAGCTGGCCGGCGAGATGCGCGAGGTGGGCGACTTCCGCCTCGACGGCCGGCCCGACCGGCACTCGATGTTCCGCGAGCTCGAGCTGATGAACGACGCCCTGGTCAAGATGAAGGGCGGCCTGCGCTCGTTCTCGCACTACGTGCCGCGCGACCTGGTGCGCGCCGTGCTCGCGTCGGGGCAGGAGGCGCGCCTGGCCGGTGACTTGCGCGTGCTGACCGTGTACTTCTCCGACATCGCCGGCTTCACCTCGCTGGCCGAGACCATGAAGCCCGACGAGCTGGTGCGCTTCCTGGGCGGCTACCTGGACGAGATGACCCGCCTCATCGGCGCGCACCACGGCACGGTCGACAAGTTCCTCGGCGACGGCATCATGGCCTTCTGGGGCGCGCCCCTGCCCGAGGCCGAGCACGCGCTCTTCGCCTGCGAGGCCGCGCTCGCCTGTCAGCGGCGGCTGCGCGAGATGGAGCTGCCCATGACCGCGCGCATCGGCCTGGCCACCGGCGAGGTGCTGGTGGGCAACATCGGCTCGAGCGAGCGCATGAACTACACCGTCATGGGCGACACGGCCAACCTGGCCTCGCGCCTCGAGAGCCTGAACAAGCAGTACGGCACGTCGATCCTGGTCACGCAGGCGACCTTCGAGGCGGCCGGCTCGCGCGTCATCGCGCGCCCGGTCGACCTGGTGGCGGTGAAGGGCAAGGCGCGCGGCGTGAAGGTGTACGAGCTGCTCGCGGTGACCGGCGTGGACGCCGACGACGCGGCACGCGAGGCCTGGGCGGTGGCCAAGCTGAGCGGCGACGCGCTCGAGGCCTACCTCGAGCTTCGTTTCGACGCCGCGGCCGCGTCCTGGCTGGAGGTCCTGCGTCTGCGCTCGCACGACACTCCCGCCCGGGTCATGCTGGACCGCACGCGCTCCTTCCAGGTCGAGCCACCGCCTCCGGATTGGGACGGCGTCTGGGCGGCAAAGGACAAGTAAGTTGTTGACACGGTTCGGGGGGTCGAGTATTTACATCCGGCCTCGAAACGAGGTGACTTCGGGCGGATAGCTCAGCGGCAGAGCATCGGCCTTACAAGCCGAGGGTCGCAGGTTCGATACCTGCTCCGCCCACGGCGAGTGAGCCGGCCGGGGAGTTAGAGACGGAAGTCGCACTAAAGCAGTTGGCAGCACAAGGCTCTGAAAACCGAAGTTCGCATCAACTGGGGTGGTAGTTAAGTCGGTTATAACGCCGGCCTGTCACGCCGGAGGCCGCGGGTTCGAGTCCCGTCCACCCCGCCTCCTAGTTCAGAAGAGCCCTCAGCCAAAAGCTGAGGGTTTTTCGCTTTCTAGCCCTCCACAATCGCAAGACTTCTGTCCTTTCCGGCCTCGACCGAAAGCTCTTTGCCATGGTTTTGCCACGGCACCAGCTTGCGTGCCCCAAGCATCCCGAGGACACGCCGGTCGGGGTCCATGAAGGCCGCTCCGGCCTCGAGCACCACGCGGGGGATCTCGCGCTGGTGGTCTTGTGCAACGTGAACGTAGCGCATGGTCTCCTCGATGCGTTTGTGGCCGAGCCACGCCATGAGGCGCCACGGGTTCACCCCGAACATCGCCGCATGGGTGGCGAACGAGTGGCGCATCGCGTGCCACCCCTCCTCTCGTAGGCCAGCCTTGCGGCACATCCGGTACATGAGGTTCTTGATCTGGTTCTCCTCGTTCTTGGCTTCGCCGAGCAGGTTGCGAATGACGTAGCCCTCGCGGACGGTCGAGATGCTGCTGAGGGCATGGAACAACGTGGTCGTCATCGGGATGGTGCGACGAAGGCGTCCTTTGGGCGTGCCGATCACCCCCCGACGCATCTGCTGCTTGATGCCGATCGTCCGGGCGACCATGTCCACGTCTTCTCGCCAGCGCAGTGCCTTGACTTCGCCGACGCGCAGGCCTGCCTCCCCAGCCAGGCACGCCGCCGCGTGCTCGACCTGGCCCATCTGGCGGGTCGCTTCGAGGATCCGCGCGTACTCATCGAACTCCCAGAACTCGATCTCGGGGCGCTCGACCTTGAACAGCCCGATGTTCGGCGGGGCCTTCTCGAGCACTTCCACATCCACGGCGTACCGGAGCGGCTTGCTGACGACGACGAGAATGTTGTTGATGCGCTTCTCTGTCAGCTTCTTCTCGACGAGCGAAGCGCGGAGGGCCGGGATATGCTTCGCGACCTCATCGAGTGGGATGAGGCCGATGGTGTCCTTCAAGTGCACCTTGTAGATCCCGAGCTTCGACTCGACCTCGCTCGGCTTGTTCTTCCTGCCGACCACCCACTCACGCCAGAACCTACCGTTGAACCACACGTCGAACGTCGGCACCTCCTTTCTTGCGGCCGTCGGGTTCCGGTGGGCCTCGACGGCCAGCCGGACTTCCTCGCGCTCCATGGCGCGGGCCGCCTCCTTGGTGTTCTCCGTGGGCGTGCCGGAGATTCTGGGGTGACTGCCGTCGTGGAGCACTATGTCGCGCACGACGACGCGGAACCTCCAGCGCCCGTCCTTGCCTCGCTTAACCGCCATTCTTGACTCCTGGCGGCACGGCGCGGCCTTGCTCATGTTCCAGCGCCTCGATCGAGGCGCGCGGGATCAGCAACACCTTGCGTCCGATCCGGACGTGCGGCAGCTGCCTGGCCTTGATGGCCTTGTAGATGGTCTTGATGTTGAGCCCCCAGCGCTCGGCCAGCTCCTCGGGCTTGAGCATCGGCGACGGCGCGCCGGTCTCTGGCGTGCTCATCGCTGACCACCTTTACTCGTAAACTCACCGACGGCATCAAGGTTGTCATCGGTATGCCGCTGAGAGTCTCGATAGTCAACCCTGCCCGACGCTGCGCTTCGGCAGAGCCGGCGGAGGGCGCCATGACGGGGCGTCAGACTACGGACAAAAGGAGCGGTCGCCTCTGGGTCATGAACTGCGGAAACGGACATCGATCGAACGGCTCCTTTTCGCGCGATGGTCAGCCGGACTGGGAGTTGCGAGTCGGCCAAGAGCAGACTCAGCAAAGCTCACTGGGGTCGAGACGATTGGTCACGCCGGCGTTCGGGTTTTGGGGGTGAAGACTGTCGAGCGGCGTGCCGTCCTCGCCGATCACCGGAAGCGCCGCGACTCGTGGCTGTCCCGTGTTCGGATCGATGGAGTCGGGAGCGACCGTCGACCCGTCAGGAAGCGTGACGGTTCCGTCGGCGTTGAGAGGGAGCGGGCGCAGGTCCGCGCCGAGCGTGGACTCATGTTGCCCGACCACGTCATCGATCACGGCGAGGATGCCGAGCAACGGGTTGGTCGCAGCGGCAGGATGGAAGAGGGCCTTCAAGAAGTCGGCCACCGGCTTGATGTCGGCGAGACGTTGGCCACCGCCGACGACGCAGAGGCCGATGACGTACTCGTGGTGGTCGAACGGCGGCCGGTTCGGATCGGCAGCGTCGCTCAATCGTGCGGCCAGCTCACCGATGAGGAAGGCGGTGCCGCCCACTCCTTCCACGGTGGTCGCGTGAAGCGACGGCAGCGGCTGCGCGAGGACTGCGGCGAAGCGCTTCACCGCGGCGCTCAACTCGTCGACGCGCGCCAGCGATGCCGCGAGCTGGGCGTTGGCGAGGTCGAGCGCGCGGCCTACGCGAGACGCGGCGCCGCGGCTGCGGTCGCCGACGACGCGCAGTTGCTCGAGCATGGTCTTCGCCTGCACCGACAGCTCCGGCACGAGCTCCAGCAGCGACCCGTGGGCGACCCAGTCCGGCGGAGCCCCGGCCGCCTGCGTCTGGTGCGGCGCGGCGGTGCGGGTCTTCGCGACGTTCGAGATCTTGTCGAACCGGTGGCGGGACGTCTTGCCGTTCTCCGTGAGCTCGACTTCCCACGCAACGCCGTAGTAGTAGGTCTTCGACGGATCGAGGCGATCGTCGTCGACGAAGCTGGCGTTCTCGCCGCTGCCGATGGCGATGACCTGGGTCGCCCTGGCTTGGTCGTCGCTGGTCGTCCCGACCTCGAGGTCCCGCGTCGCGAAGAAGTCAGTGACCGACCGCGCCGCCATGGCGGTGGCGCTGGTGGAGCGGATGATGGCGTAGCGCGTGACGCGGAGGTCGACGCCCGGGAAGAATGGCAGGACGAAGCGCGCCTGGGGCGCGTCCCACTCGAGGCGCACGCCGACGCGCGTCGCCTTGGGGACTGCGATGACCTTGGCCCTGAGATTCTGCGGGTTAGGAATGGTGCGCGACGTGAGGTCGGTGTTCCCCGGCGGACGGAAGATACGGTCGAGCGCGGCCGCGACCTCGATGGTCTCGGCGAAGGTCGGCGCGCCAGCCATCAGCACCGTCATGACGACCGCGTCCTTGGGGCTGTCGTATTGCGGGCGGTTGGCGTCGAGCACGTCGGTGAGCGACTGCAGGAAGGTGGTGAAGAACCCGGCGTTGCCGCCATGACCACCGACGAGATGGGAGTAGCCGTCATGGGCGCCACGCGACAGCGCGAGGCCGGCCTCCTGGAAGCTGAAGCCGAGCACTGGCCCGAGATCCGCGAGCGTGGGAGGAAGCGCCAGATCTTGGCCGCCTGCCGCGCTGACCATTGCCATCGGCACGAAGAGGACGTGGATGCGACCGGCCTGGAGCAGACCGTCTACGGTGTCGGCGATCGCGCTGATCAGGGCGCCGAGGACGTCGGGAACGTCAGCACCGAGGGACTGCTGGTACAGCCGCGCGAGGGCCAGTCCTCGGCGTGCCGTGTCGAGGTATTGGGCGATCACGTCAGCCGTCGCCGAGATGCCCGCGGAGACCTCGGACGGCAGCAGCGCGCTCGGGCTGGTGGCAAACCAGGTCACGGCGTCGCCTTCTGGAATGCCTTCACCACGGCCTGCGTGCGCTGGACTTGCTGCAGCGCCTCGAGCCTGGCGATGCGCGCGGTCAGCTCGTGCAGCTTCGCGAGCAGGACCACGAGTGTCGGCTGCTGCGTCCACGGCGCCGTGGTCATGCCCACACCCGCAGAACCCGCATGTCGCCGGCGTCGGCTCGAAGGAGCGCGCCGGGTGGACCGTCGTAGCGCCACTGCCACCGGATCACGACCGGGCTGACGTTCGGCAGCACGACCGGCACCAGGAAGTGAAGGCGCTGGTGAACGCCGGGCACGAACGCCGCCTTGGCCTCGGGGTCTTCGATCTCCTGGTCGCCGACGACCAGGCGGACCCGCACGGGCAGCGGGACAGGCGACGCCGCCGTGACGGACATCGACATTTGCGTCTCGAACCAGTAGGTACGCGCCACGGGTGGCGTCCAGGTCACCGACCCGAACGGCGCCTCTCCATAGAAGGAGGGCGGCAGCCCGCTCACGCCGGACGGCGCATCGAGCACGCTGCGAAACTGGATGCCTCGCGCGAGGAGCAGGTAGTCGGCGCCCATCTGGTCGTAGGCGTTGACGGGCGGCAACGTGATGGCCGGGCGGCTGTCGGCGAGGACGGGCTCCACGAGTTCACGGAATTTCTGCGCCAGCGCCGTCGCATCGGGATGGAGCGGCGTGTAGGCGGGCGGCGTCGGCATCAATCGTTCCTGACCTTGGTGGACTGGAAGGGGAGGCCGACCGTGACCCGCTGCACGAACTCCTGCAGGCGGGGCATGGCGGCGGGCAGCGCCACGATTTGTTGCGCCACCGGCGAGCCCGCGGTGCCGCCCTGCAGCACCATCAAGAGCGCGCCCAGGAACTCCGAGAGTTCACGCAGGAACGTGTCGAACTTGGGCAGGGGATGGGTCGCGCCGCCGAGGTGGATGAGGAGGCCGTCGAGGTCCACATCTTGGCGCGCCCTGAGGGACAGGCCGCCACCGGACTCGAGCGCGACGTCCCCGAGCGCCGTCCTCAGCAGATACCCCGCGAGGGCCATGGCGTTTGCGCCGTCGGCGGGATTGCCGATCTCGATCCGCCAGCTGCCGTTTACGATCTTCGTCGACAGGGCGATGTTCCCCGGCGTCGCGGTCTCGGCCGGGCCGCCCGCGACGACCTCCACCCTCTGACCTCCGACGCTCAGGGTCTGGTCGCTGTTGACGAAGCGGGTCTCCGACGCGCCGATCACCGTCGTCTTGTCAGTGGCGATGGTCGTCTCGTCGGTCCTGTCGACGCGCGTGGTCCTCCCTCCACCGACGGCCAGTTCGTCGTCCTTGGCGACGTGGACGGCGCGGCCGCCGGCGATGTCCTGGAGGGCCAGACCCTCGGCGGCGGCGCCAGACGATAGATCGACGCCGCCGTCGCCGTAGATCTGGACCCGGCCGTCGCCGGTGACATGGAAGCGGAAGGTCGTACGGCCGCCGGGCTCCGTGATCTCGAACCGGAAGAGGTCGCCGGTGGCGCCCAGGTCGAGGCGGATGGTCCAATGCTGCTCGTCCGCGCCGGTCTGCGTGGACTGGTTCGCGCCGGCGCGAAGGACGAAGGAGGTGCGGCCCTGGTCGTTCTCGGTGTGCCACTCGCCGAAGTCGGTGTCGACCTGGATGCGGCGAGCGATGAGCTGCAGCAGGCCGGAGAGCCCCAACGACCTGACCAGCGCGGTCGGGCTACCCAGGGACGCGACGCCGCCCTCGAGCACCGCGACGTGGTTGCCCATGGTGCCTACCCGGGCCCAGTCGCCCTGGGTCAAGTCCGTGGGCGCGAACGGAGGCTTGTAGCTGCTCGTGCCCATCGTCGGCTGGAGCGGGTTGTCGTCCCCGACGCCGGCGACGCCGGTCACCGCGGCGGGCGACACGAGGCCCTGCGCTCCGCTGGGGAGCGACATGCAGCCCAGGATCGCGGGGAAGCCCAAGTCGTACGTCACGACGACCATGGCCCCGGTCTCGAGGTGCTCGAACTCGCCGGGACCCGACTTGATCTGGGGAACATCACGCAGAGGGCGCCCGCTGTGCGTTCGTACGACCGACGTGTGCGTGGCCGAGTTGTAGGAGAGAACGTCGGCGAGCTCCCAGCGGCCCCCGGCACCGCGG